>Ga0310696_10005413_pt1 | contig 15417 bp, 19 predicted proteins | sample AusTroGonzalo_MG_4_FD_203885 | JGI IMG/M metagenome (GOLD analysis project Ga0310696, IMG submission 203885) | Bovine rumen microbial communities from tropical cattle in Woodstock, Queensland, Australia - Gonzalo_02 (v2) (version 2) | ecosystem: Host-associated > Mammals > Digestive system >...
CGGCTTGAGTCTGTACGGGAACAAGGTTATCACAGAGGATGACATTTTCGGACAGTTCGACTTTGTGTTTGAACTGCTCCGCATCGCTTTTGTGGCGGCCGAGATTGCTCTGTGGCGAAATGCCGTACACTGGGCGTTTGACAGAGCCTTCGGAAATCTTTACAAAGGATTTGCAGCTACGGGAACGGTTGCGGCTGTTTTTACGCTCGTGGTAACCGGCTGCCTGCTGATCTGGTTTGATAAGCCCGTTCCGAACCTGGATCTGTTGCTGGTATCAGCCTTCTGCATGCTTGGCTTCAGCTTGCTATGCCTTATTGCGTGCTTCTGGTTACGGGATGGGGAGAACGGCAGTAAAGCTGCGGAAATTACAAGTGAAGAATCCTGAAACTGCGCGGTGTCTGTGTTTTCTGCAGACACCGCGATTTTAATCCGAAAACATATACTATTTTAATTAATTTCAAATTTTCAAACGATGTGTTTTGTGTTATGATGTGGTCAGGCGGGCCGCAGACGGGAATCGGTATATTCCGTACCGTTCGGAAAATGTCTGTGGGAACCGCAGGAAAGGAATCAGCACCATGGAATTACTTGAGGGCAGACCGGCAGACGCCGAGGCGCGGTTGCCGCGCGAAAAGAGAGTCTATGACTTTCTGGACGGGCTGGGAATCGCGTACTACAGAACCGACCACGAGGCAGCGGGAACGATGGAGCAGTGTAACGCCATCGACGCTGTTTTAGGGGTGATCATCTGCAAGAACCTCTTCCTTTGCAACCGGCAGAAGACGACGTATTACCTGCTGATGATGCCGGGGGATAAGAAGTTTAAGACAAAAGAACTGTCTGCTCAGATCAACTCTGCCAGATTGTCCTTCGCGGACGCGGATGATATGCTGCGGTATCTGGACATCGAGCCCGGCGCTGTCAGCGTTATGGGACTCATGAACGATCCGGAGCACAAGGTACAGCTTCTCGTGGATGAGGATGTGCTTAAGGACGAGTACGTCGGGTGCCATCCCTGCGTGAACACCTCGAGCCTGAAACTCCGCACGGAGGATGTCTTCGGCACATACTTAACGGCCGTAGGGCATGAACTGAAGACGGTCCATCTGGTCGGCGAAGACTGAAAACAGATTACACTGCAGAGACAGATCCTGTCCGGCGCGGGGACAGGACTTACCGAGGAAATTGTATGATTGTCGCATACTATCAGATTCTTCTGACACTTTCGATTTTACTGACATTACTGTATGTCATATCGTGGCACAAGCATTTTGACGTGCATGTCACGCTGATTTTTACGATGGTTCCCATCGCTATTCTGGGAAACCTCATGACAGCGCGGGCCTCGACGCTGGAGGAGGCAATCCTCGCCAACAAGATCACATACTTCGGCGGAACCTTTTTGATGCTGATGATCACCATCGCCATCCTGAACCTCTGCGATATCCATGTGCCCTATGTTGTCAGGATTGCCATGTTTGTGGTCAGCACGCTGATCTATCTCGGGGCGCTGACCGTGGGCGACACCGAATGGTTCTACCGCTCCTGCGATTTCACGGTGGAGGACGGCGTCGGACGGCTTGTCAACAAGCAGTACGGACCGCTGCACACGCTTTTCGTCGTGCTGATCATGGTGTATTTTGCCGTCAGCTTTGCGGCCCTGATCTACAGTGCCGTCCGGAAGAAAAACGTGCCGAACAAAGTCATCCTGCTGATGTTCATTCCGGAACTGGTGGCGGTGATCGCATTTTACGGCGGTCGGGAGCTCATTACCGACAAGGTTGAGCTGCTGCCGCTTGCGTATGTGTTCGCGCAGATCATGTACCTCATCATAATCAACCAGGTGTGCCTTTACGATATTACCGACACGGGTATCGACACGATGGTGCAGACCGGCGACAAGGGCTTCATCTCCTTTGACTTTAACCGGCGTTACCTCGGGTGCAACGAGACGGCTCTGGGCATTTTCCCCGAGCTTGCCGAGGCCTCCGTGGACAAGGTGCTGCCCGCAGACAAGACGGTGGCGGCGCAGGTCAACCGGTGGCTGGACACCTTTGAGAACGACAAGACCCAGAACTCCTTCCGGTACCGCCACGGTGACAACAGCTATCTTGTCACCCTTGCATACCTCTACGGCGGCAAGCGGAAGGGCGGATACCAGTTCTTCTTAACGGATGATACCAAGAGACAGCAGTATGTCATGCTCCTCAACAACTTTAACATGCGCCTGAAGGACGAGGTTGCGGAGAAGACGGAACACCTTGTGGAGATGCACGAGAAACTGATCCTCGGCATGGCAACCATGGTGGAAAGCCGCGACAATTCCACCGGCGGCCACATCCGCCGTACCAGCGAGGGTGTGCGGATGCTCACGGACGAGATCCGCAAGGATAACGTGATGGAATTGTCGGACGAGTTTATCAACAATCTGATCAAGGCGGCGCCGATGCATGACCTCGGAAAGATTGCGGTCGATGACGTCATCCTGCGAAAGCCCGGCCGGTTTGAACCCTGGGAATTTGAGAAGATGAAGGCCCACGCCAAGGAGGGCGCACGCATCGTGCATGCCATCTTAGAGGGCACGGATGACGCGGAGTTCCATGAGATCGCGGAAAATGTCGCCCATTACCACCACGAGCGCTGGGATGGTTCCGGTTACCCCGAGGGCCTGAAGGGCGAGGAGATCCCGCTCGAGGCCCGCATCATGGCGATCGCCGATGTGTACGACGCCCTGGTGAGCAAGCGTGTTTACAAGGACAGCATGCCCTTTGACAAGGCTGACAGCATCATCATGGAGGGCATGGGAACCCAGTTCGATCCGTTTTTGGAGCGCTACTATGTGGCCGCGAGACCGCGCCTAGAGAAGTATTACAGCGAGCAGGAAGCCATCGCGGACGGCTCGGGTCTGATGGAAGGGACACCGCTGTGCATGCCGGGGGCACACGCGCACTCATAACCGTGATTCTTTCGGCGAAAGCCGTTTGAATATAATAAACAAAGGAGAGAGAACAATGTCACAGATCATCGTTGCAGCACTGTCGCCGCAGGTCCTCGGACCGATCATCGTCGTCGCATTTATTGCGATCGTGGTACTTTGCGTCATTGCGGACAAGAAGGCCGGTAAGAAGTTCCTGGAGAAGATGGCGTCGGAGTATGTTCCGACGGACAGCTTTGGGGATATCTTCACAACCGCGAAAAATGAACTGCTTCTGCCTCTTGGATCCGGCACCCTTCCGGGATACAAGAAGTGGAACCTGAGCGAGGTCGTGGGGATCAAGACGGACAGCAAGGGAAATTTTGCGTTCCTTGACGCCAACAACAAGCCCATGAAGGGCGAGTATTTGTCGCCGTCCAAAAAGCCTCTGAAGGAGAAATCCTATGTCAACTTCAAGGTGAAAAGCGGGGATGTGGAGAACTTCGTGAAGTTCGTTGCCAAGTCGGCCCCGCATATCAAGTGGTATAACTAAAACGTCTTTCGGAGGTGTTCGCAGTTGCTTTATATTATGCGACATGGAAAAACCGATTGGAATGACCGTCACAAGCTGCAGGGCAGAACGGATATTCCGCTCAACGACGAGGGCCGCCGGATGGCGGAGCGTGCGGCGGAGGAGTACCGGGATGTGCACTTTGACATCTGCTTCTGCTCGCCGCTCTCCCGTGCAAGGGAGACAGCGGAAATTCTGCTGCGCGGGCGGGATGTGCCCATTGTTTCGGACGAGCGCCTTCTGGAGATGAGTTTCGGGATCTATGAGGGGATCGAGTATTCCTTCTCCATCCCGGACTGCCCGGTGAACATCATTTTCCAAAAACCCGAGGAGTACACCGAGGCGTTCGAGGGAGCGGAATCCTTCGAGGATCTGTTTGCGCGCACCGGGGAGTTCCTTGCGGAGCGCGTGGAGCCGGAGCTTGCCGCCGGGAAGGATGTATTGATCGTCGGACACGGCGCGATGAATTTAAGCATCATCAGCCGCATCCGGAACCTTCCGCGGAAGGACTACTGGACTCCCGGGATTAAGAATTGCGAGTTAGTGCGTCTGTTGTGAGAGAAAGCCTCCACGGAGGCTTTCTTTCGTACTTTTACCGCTTTGAAGCTTACGGAAAGATCACAAAAAAACACAGACAAAAGGAGTAATCACATGATTCGTGCAGTAATCTTCGATATGTTTGAGACGTTGGTATCCCTCTTCATCGGTCGGACCTATTTCAGCGAGTATATTCGCGACGATCTGGAAAATGCAGGCGTTTCCCTCGATGAGTTCCGGGACGCGTGGCACAAAACCGAGATCGGCCGAAGCCGGGGTGAGTACACCATGGCGGAGGGGCTTACGGAGACGTTGCGGCTGATCGGATACGACGAGGGGAAAATACCCGCCGCTGTGGAGATGGTGGTCCGCAAGCGCAGGGAAGCGTTGGGGGACACATTTTCCGCAATACCGGAGGAATCGGTTCAGCTTCTTAAGGATCTGCATGAGCGGGGATACAAGATCGGCCTGATCAGCAACTGCTTCTCGGACGAGTGTGAGATGATCAAGGAGAGCGTGCTGTTCCCGTACTTCGATGCTGTGCGCCTTTCCTATGAGTGCGGCATCAACAAGCCGGATCCGGCAGTGTTTACGAGTATCTGTGAGGAACTCGGCGTGACGCCGCAGGAATGCCTCTATGTGGGCGACGGAGGCTCGAAGGAATTATACGCTGCGCGCGCTGTGGGAATGAAGGCGGCCCAGGCCATGTGGTTCCGCGAGGGGATGTTTGAGCCCCATGTCCCGTGCCCGGTGTTAGGGGAATTTGACCATCTGGCGGTGCAGGCGGATGTGCTTGCCGAGGCGGCGAAGCCGGACTATGAGGCAACGGATCATATCACGCCCGAGGAGTATATGGAGATGCGCCGTGCGGTAGGCTGGAGTGAGTTTCCTCTGGAACAGGCCAGGGAGGGAATCGCCCACACCGCGTTTCTGTGCTGCCTGCGCGACGCGGGAAAGCCGATTGCCCTTGCGCGCGTCATCTGGGATCACGGGTATGTTGTTTATATAGCCGACATTATCGTGCTGCCGCCGTATCAGGGGAGCGGCCTCGGGAGAGAGCTGATGAACCGCGTCATCGCATTCATCAAAAGCATCTTAAAACCCGGCTACCGCGTGATGATCAGCCTGCAGGCGGCGAAGGGCAAGGAGGAGTTTTATAAGAAATTCGGGTTCACCCCGCGTCCGACGGAGGAGCACGGCTGCGGAATGCACCAGTGGATGGAAGGGTGAGTCATTCGTCAAAACGGTTTGCCCGTTTCCCTGTTTTGTGGTAAACTGTTCGGAGATTTCCATGAGTAAAACAAATCGGAACCATGATGGGAGAAGAAAAACCATGCAATTCGGTATGCCGATCCTGATCGAGAACAAAACGCTGGCGGACAACATCGCTGACTTTAACCGCCTGCTGTCGGGGCGTTCGGCATGTTTATTGCTTTGGCATTTGCCCTGTTTATGAATGTGGGAATGGCAGGCACATTGGAACCGGGGATCCTCATGGCCGTCACGGTCGCGGGATGGCCTCTGGTTACGCTCGGGCTGTGTATCGGCGGGCTTGTATGGTATGTCCGAAAGGAGGGATAGGAAAATGTTTTCGTTATTCAAGCGGGAGACTCATCAGGAACTCGAGAAGATCCTGGAACGGCTTCGGCTAAACGCCGAGAACAACTACCGCGACGCGACGAAGGAGGATCTCGCGGAGCTTGAGGAGCGATACGGGCAGCTGAAGGCTGCCGGGAAGCTGAATCAGAAGCAGATCGACCACTACAGTGAGGTGATCACGACCTACGGGATCAAGCTTCAGAATTTCTCCCACAAGACCCAGAAGGTGAACTCGTATTCCGAGAAACTGTGAGACAAAAGAAAAGACCCGGCGCAGGCCGGGAATGGAATAATTCTATGATCAATTAAAGGAGCAGAAATGTCTGAATTCAAGAGCAAAAATCCAATCATCACATCCATCTACACAGCGGATCCGGCACCCATGGTGTACGGCGATACGCTGTACCTTTACACGACCCATGACGAGGACGTCCTCATCAATGATTTCTATACGATGTTCGACTGGAGATGTTACTCCACGAAGGACATGGTAAACTGGACGGATCACGGCAAGGTGTTCGGCCTCGACGACATCGAGTGGGCGGACGACCGCGCGTGGGCTCCCCAGTGTGTGGAGAGAAACGGCAGATTCTACCTGTACTGCCCGGTCCATAAGACGGGCGGCGGAATGGCGATCGCCGTGGGCGTTGCCGACAAGCCGGAAGGGCCGTTTACGGACATCGGACATCCGCTTGTGGACGAGGGGGACTGGAACGACATCGATCCCACCGTCTTTATCGACGATGACGGACAGGCGTACCTGTACTTCGGAAACCCCGAGCTCCGTTACGTCCTGCTCAACGAGGATATGGTCTCCATCGATGAGACCGTCGGCGTTCAGAAAATCCCGATGACCGTGGAGTCCTTCGGGAAGGGCAGCCACATGACCGGCACGACCTACGGGGAAGGCCCGTGGTTCTATAAGAGAAACGGCCTGTACTACATGGTGTTCGCAGGCTTCGCCGAGGGGGAAAGACGCAACGAGCACTTCGGGTATTCTACAGCTGTAGCACCTACAGGTCCGTGGGTTTACCGGGGAGTCCTCATGGAGGAAGGCCCGTGCTTCACGAACCATCCCGGCCTCTGCGATTTCAAGGGGCACTCCTACCTGTTCTACCACACGGACGAGCTGCCCGGGGGCAGTTTATTCCATCGCAGCGTTTGTGTTGCCGAGTTCACCTACAATGAGGACGGAACCATCGACACGATTGAAAAATGCGACGGAGTCAACGGGATCGCGTAGCGCTCAGTTGTTGTAGTAGTTGTTGTCGTAGTTGCAGCCGTAATTGTAATCATAGCTGCTCTTAAAGCCGGTGTAACCCGTGTAAGTAGGAGCGGGGCTCATGATGAGAGCTGCAATGATGTAAACCCAGATGCTCATGCCTGCGAAGAGGACGAGCAGCACGGTGATCAGGCGGACGGTGGAGGAATCGATCCCGAAGTACTCGGCGATACCGCCGCACACGCCGCAGAGTTTCTTGTCACTGTTGGATTTGTAAAGTTTTTTCATGGTTAGCACTCCTTTGTCTTTGTTCGATTTCGTCCCGCATTTCCCTTGGGACGATGTCATCATAACAAAGCAAGATAAAAGTGTCTTTGAAAGAAGATTAAACTTTCATTAATTTGCGGAAAGCGGGGAAAACGGAGATGGATCAGGAAGAATTATATCTGGAACTGCAGGATGAGGAGTGGCCGTTCACCTACACGAGCCACGACCGCCGCATCGCCCGGGGCATTGTGGTGGATACGGACGGATACTTTTATTTCGTCCGTGCGGAGCGGGACGATGATTTCGGCCGCGCCACGCTGATCGAGACCGCCGGCGGCGGGGTGGAGAGCGGCGAGGACCTGGACACGGCCATCGCAAGGGAGCTCAATGAGGAGCTTGGCGTGGAGGTCGAAGTCCTCTGCAAGATCGGCGTTGTGAGTGATTTTTATAATCTGATCCACCGTCACAATGTGAATAACTATTTTCTGTGTAAGATCAAATCCTTCGGGGATAAGCATCTGACGAAGGATGAGATCGAGGATTTCCATCTCTCGACACTCCGGCTGACCTATGACGAGGCCGTTGCGGAGTACGGGAAGCGCCGCGAGACGCCCCTCGGGCGGCTGGTCGCAAACCGCGAGCTCCCGGTGCTTCAACGGGCAAAGGAGCTTCTGTCGGAACGAGGGCTGTAATACGGTTTTTCCAAAAGGCGCCATCGGCGCCTTTTTTGTTGTGCCCAAGATGTATCTGTATCGTATGTGCCATTGTATTCCAAGTCTCCGGGTATTATCTTATTTACAATGACACAGAACAGTCCGGCTTATCGAAGGAAAGGGGTGTTACGATGGAACAGAAGAAGGTTAATTGGGGAATTCTCGGAACTGCCAACATTGCCAGATGGGCAACGATCCCGGGGATGAAGAAGGCGGACAATTGCAACCTGTACGCGATCGCGGGGAGAAGCCTTGAAAAGGCCCGGTCCTTCGCGGAACAGTTCGGGATTGAGAAGGCCTACGGCAGCTACGACGAGCTGCTGGCGGACGATGTGGTGCAGGCGGTTTACATTCCGCTGCCGAACGATCTGCACCTTCCGTGGGTTACGAAGGCGCTGCAGGCGGGAAAACATGTGTTGTGCGAGAAGCCGCTGGCCATGAATGCGGAGGAGGCGCGGCGGATGTATCAGACTGCCCGCGAGAACGGAGTCATCCTCATGGAGGCATACGCGTACCTGCACAGCCCGTATGTGGAAAGCCTGAAAGGGGATGTGGCGAGTGGCGTCATCGGCGATGTGGATTACATTGACACCTCCTTTGTGACCCAGGGCTATACCGAAGATTTCCGACTCCATAAGGAGCACGGCGGCGGGGCGATGTACGACCTCGGCTGCTATTGCACCACGATGATCCTCTCGCTGATCGAGGATGAGGTGGAGTCCGTCCGCGCATCCGCGGAGTTCACGGATCTGGGCGTGGATATGCTCACCACCGCGCAGATGCGGTTCGCCGGCGGCGCGAGAGCGGCATTTACCGTGGGAATGAACCTGGGAGCCGGCAGCAACTCCCGCTTTGACCGGCTTTTCATCCACGGCTCTAAGGGCTCCATCCGCTCCGACGTGGAGTACAACCAGGAGGGAACGCTTCACTATACGATATACACGCGCGAGGGCGCGCAGGTGCGTGAGGTCTTTGTCCCGCAGAACTATGCGCTGGAGGTCTCGCAGCTCGGAAGGTGTATCTTGGAAGGGGAGACCCCGCATATCACCGAGGCATTTTCCGTAAAAAACTCGGAGGTCATTGACCGCGTGCTGCAGGCCATCGGCTATTGACGGTCCGGCGGATTGTCCGGAAAATGACCCGGCAGCAGGCGCAAGCCTTGTAAGACCACTGCCGATGTGGTAAAATAGACAAAATCGATCAATCCGAAGGAGAGCACGGAAGGCTGCGCAAAATGCGCGGCCGGAAAGGAAGAGCCATGAAAGTATTGCTTGTGATTGATATGCAGAATGATTTTATCGACGGAAGCCTCGGCACGAAGGAGGCGGTTGCCATTGTTCCTGCCGTTGCGGAGAAGATCCGCGCCCGCAAGGCGGAGGGGTGGCAGATCGTGTTCACCCGCGACACCCACGGGGAAGACTACATGGAAACCAACGAGGGCAAGCACCTTCCGGTGGTACACTGCATCGAGGAGACCCCCGGCTGGGAAATCCGCGACGGCCTTGACACGGAGGGAGCGCTTGTGGTCAACAAGCCGTCCTTCGGCTTCACGGGATGGACGGACGTGTTCGAGGATGTGCTCGGGGAGGCTCCCGAGGAGATCGAGCTGGTGGGTTTGTGCACGGACATCTGCGTGGTGTCCAACGCGCTGATCGTGAAAGCGCTTTACCCTGAGATCCGCATCAGCGTGGATCCGGCGTGCTGTGCGGGCGTTACACCCGAAAGCCATGAGGCGGCCCTCACGACCATGAAAATGTGCCAGATCGAGACGGCATAACAAGGAGAAGATACTGAGGCCGGAACGGCGCCGGAGGGTACCGTTTCGGCTTTTGCGCATTTGCCGGCGAAACTACCGGTTGAGGAGAATTCTATGGTACAGTCAATTACGCTCGGAAAGACAGGGATCACGGTCCCGCAAAATGCCTTCGGCGCACTGCCGATCCAGCGCGTGGACACCGAAACCGCCGTTCATCTGCTGCGCCGCGCCTACGAGGGCGGCATGCGGTTCTTTGACACGGCCCACGCCTATACGGACAGCGAGACGAAGCTCGGCATCGCCTTTGAGGGGATGCGGGAGAAGGTGTATATCTCCACGAAGACCCAGGCGAAGAACGGGGACGATCTCCGCAGGGAACTTCAGGCAAGCCTGACGGCGCTTCGCACGGACTATATCGACATCTACCAGCTGCACTGTGTGCCGCAATGCTACCGGCCGGGTGACGGAACGGGGCTTTACGAGGCGCTTACGGAGGCGAAGGAGCAGGGGCTGATCCGCCATATCGGAATTACCGCCCATAAGATCGGCGTTGCGGAGGAGATTGTGGAGAGCGGCCTTTACGAGACGCTGCAGTTCCCGTTCTCATACCTTGCTTCGGACCGGGATATTGCGCTTGTGAAGGCGACGGCAGCGGCAGGCATGGGATTTATCGCCATGAAGGGCCTGTCGGGCGGACTTCTCACAAACGCGGACGCCTGTATGGCGTTCATGAGTCAGTATCCGGCGCTTCCCATCTGGGGAATCCAGAGGGAGACCGAGCTCGACGACTGGCTGTCGTATTTTACGAAGAACTGCTCGATGACGGAGGAGATGCGCGCCTTTATCGAGAAGGACCGCGCGGAGCTTCTCGGAGAATTCTGCCGCGGATGCGGTTATTGCTCGCCCTGCACGGTGGGGATCGTTATCAACCAGTGTGCGCGCATGTCGCAGATGATCCGGAGGGCGCCGTCCCAGGCGTGGCTTTCGGACTACTGGAAAGCCGAGATGGCCCGCATCGCGGACTGCGTCGACTGCGGCCTGTGCAAGACCCGCTGTCCGTATGAGCTGGACATCCCGAATCTTCTGCGGAAGAATCTGGAGGACTACAACGAAATCCTTGCCGGGCGGGTTAAGGTGTAAGTATCAGGAGAGGATCAGAAGTTACACATGCTGGTTAATGCAATGTGCAGTATTTGCATGTTTTGCTACACGCAAATGCATTGCTTCAGGATTCCATGATGTTTCGCTTAATCCGGATTTCGGAAAATGCACGAAAACTGAGCGATGACTACAAAGAGAAACATGCAGACGTTCCCTGGCTGGCTATGTACGGACTGAGGAACAGGATTGTTCATGATTACGGGAATGTGGACCTTACGATTGTGTACGATACATTGGTTCGGGATATTCCGGGGTTACTGGAGATTATTCGTGATAAGGTAAATTGCGTTGAGGAAGAATAAATGCGTTTTCAGAAGCTTGCTTTTTTACTTAATGTATTGATTGTGATTTTCGCCGTGACGGGAACGATCCTGATGCTCTTCTTCCGTGACGGCGACCAACTGCTGCAGTCCTCGGGCATAGCAAATCTGAAGTATTTTACGGTGCTGTCCAACGAGTTCTGCGGAATCATAGCGGTGTATTCCCTGATCTGCCGGCTTCGCGGAAAGCCGCAGCCGATGTTTGCGAAGCTGCTGGCGGCAGCGGCGGTGGGACTCACGTTTCTCACGATCGCGGCATTTCTCGGGCCGATGTACGGAATGCTTAAGATGTACCATAACGCAAACCTGTTCTTCCACCTGCTCCTTCCGCTTACGGCGATGGACGAGTTTGTCATGAGCGACTTTTCGGATCGGGATGACGGAAAGACCGATCCGTCGGAAAATGCAATCCCGTTCCGCTGGACGTTCTACACGATGATCCCGGTTCTCCTCTACGGTGCCGGGTACCTCGGGAACATCCTGATCAACGGGACCGGCGTGTGGCCAGACACCAACGATTTCTACGGGTTTGTCAATTGGGGCCTGCCGGTGGGGCTCTTGATCTTCGCGTTTCTGCTGGCGGCCACCTGGGGCATTGCCTGTGCGCTGCGCGCACTGCATCGGCAGATCCGGAAGGAGGTGAAGTAATCCCATGATCTTTTCACTCATCGCGCACAAATTCAAGGCGGAGGGCCTGGAATCCTGCTCCTACAGCACGGGAGGCGGGATGACGGGGGGCTACCGCCGGGTGACGCTTCGGAAAGACCGAAATGGGAACCGCACGGTATCGCTTCAGTACAAGGAGATACACTGCGACCGCGAGGAGACGACCGTGTATCCCGCGTCGGAGGAGGCCTTTGCCAAGGCGACGGAGATCATGAAGAGGTATCATCTCTACGGGGCCAGCAAGAGGCGGAGAAGCCGGATACAGATCCTTGACGGCGAAACGACGACCGTCAGTTTTGATTATGTGAACGGGGATTTTTCCATCCATGAGCTGCAGCGCTTGAACCGCACCATGCGGAAGGGCTGCTCGGAGATCGAGGGGTTCCTCGATTCCCTGCTCACGGGGGACGGCGTTACGACGCTGGAACCCCAGGAGGCGAGAATTCACTTAAAGAGCGGTTACACGGAGTGTTTTGAGGTCGAGGCGGCGTTTGACAACCGCCTGACCGGGATTCTCGGAGAAGAGCATGAGGTGAGCCGGTTCGGTGAATGCGGCATCATCCTCTGCACCGGAGAGACGCCTGACCTGTCCGCAGGGTCGCCCGTGGCAGGAAGCGAAGGCGGTGCGGCGGGAAATATCGTGTATGATCCGGAGAGTTCCGGTATCATTTTGTTGTATGATCAGCATACATTTGACGGGCCGGTGTATGTTCTTGCGAAGCTGCGGGGTTACCTGAAGACGGCGGCACCGCTCCTTGCGGAGATGGAGGGCCCGTACTCGTTCCGCTTCAACGGGACGCAGGAAAGGTGAGAAAGGTATTTTACGAAGAAAGAAAAAATACGGAGGTGTGAGCATGAACGAGATGACGAAGAAGCGGAACCGCCTGCTGGCGGAGAAGGTGATCAAGGGACTTGCGTCCCGCAACATGACGGGCTACTATGCGGAGACCCGGGAGGAGGCGCTGCAGATGGCTCTGGAGCTGATCCCGGAGGGGGCCAGCGTCGGCATGGGCGGCTGCATGAGCGCACAGGAGATCGGGCTTACGGATGCGCTTCGGAGCGGGGATTACGATTTCATCGACCGCGACCGGACGACGAACAAGCGGGAGGCAATGATCGCCACCTATGATGCGGACTACTTTATCTCCAGCGTCAACGCCATGACGGAGGACGGCGTCCTCATCAACATCGACGGAAACGCAAACCGTGTCTCGGCCATTGCGCAGGGACCGAAGTATGTTGTGTTCATCGTCGGGATGAACAAGATCGCGCCGGATGTGGACAGCGCCATGAAACGAGCCCGCAACGTTGCAGCGCCCATCAACGCGCAGCGGTTCGGGTTGGCGACGCCCTGCACCCGCACCGGGTCCTGCATGAACTGCAAATCCCCGGATTCCATCTGCTGCCAGATCCTGATCACACGGCTGTCCCGCCATGAGGGCCGCATCCATGTGATCCTGGTCAACGATGAACTGGGTTATTGATCGGAAAATCCCGGCGGAACCCGCCGGAACAGATACAGGCGTGTAACAGGGGGAATTGTATGAGCGCTTTATTGACCGGTTTGTTCGGAAGGAGATCGGCGGTTGTCGGGGACGACATCGCCGGGGAAGATATCAGCGAGTTTTATTTTACGTATGACGCTTCGACGTATCCGCCGGAGTTTCAGCGGTATCGGCTGTTCAAAAAGGACGGCAGGGTCTTTTTCTACCATGAGAAGCGGGAGGGGGACCATTGGCCGCTGCGGGAGGAGGATGCAACCGTCACCGGTACGACGGAGCTGACCGGGGAACAGTGGGATGCTTTTTTCGATCTTCTGAAGGGCGGCGTCGTCCGGGCAAGGGAGGAGCATCTCGAGGCCGGCGGTTCCGGTCCGTGGCTGTTTCTCTATTGGAAAAATGACCGCGGGAAGATTCAGGAGTACAGTTTCGCCTCGTACGAAAAGCAGTGTGCCTTCGAGAAGCTGTGCGAGGCCCTGAAGGAGGCGGATCTCCCGGGCGATGAGGACGTCCCTGAGGCGGAGGAACTCAGCGGGGATGAGCGGAAGCGCCTCCTGGAAGGTCTTACAAAGTACCTGTCGGACCGGTATGTGCCGGCGCCGCAGGCATTTTCCGCTGCCTCGGTGGCAGGGGCAGCCGCGAACAACGCCGTACCTTTCTTTGGAAAGGCGGATGGGGCGGTGCCCATGGCCTCCTATATGAGCGTGTCAGCCAGAGAGGAGTCTCAGGCTTTTGATGCGGAGGAAGCGCTTGAGCCGGAGCCCTTGGAGGAAGAGGAAGCCTTCGAGGATGCCGAAGGCCCGGAACTTCTCGAGGATGCTGAAGCCCCGGAGTTCCTTGAGGATTCCGTTGCCGCAACGCCCGTGTTTGCGGAGGAGAAGGCGCGAGAGTCGTATCGGCCGCTCCGGAAGGCCAAAAAGGCAGGAAAATACCGGGCGGAACAATCGGTATGCGATTCGATAGAACCCTTGTGTGCGGACAATGCCGTGATGGGAACGGCCTCGGCGGAGAAGCGCAAACGCTCGCTGAGTGAAGCGGTTGCACAGCTTGCGGAGACGTGGCAGCAGAGCTTACTCCGGCAGATCGACGAGCGCGGTTACAGCGACGCCGAGGTATACAAACGCGCCGGAGTTGACAGAAAGCTGTTTTCCAAAATACGGAGTAATGAGGACTACCGGCCGAAGAAAAATACGGCGGTGGCATTTGCCCTGGCGCTGCGGCTCACGTTGGACGAGACGAAGGATATCCTGGCAAAGGCCGGGTACGCATTGTCTCCCAGCAGCCGTTTCGACCTGATCGTGGAGTACTTCATCGAGAACGAAGTTTACAACATCGATATCATCAATGAAGCTCTGTATGAGCACGGGGAGGCCCTTCTGGTTTCCTGACTGAAATGTCGCCTGCGAAGCGACCAAAGCTTCGCGGAAGAATGATATAGTTGCCTCAGAAAGAAAAAGAAAGCCGCAGACAGCGGCGGAAAGAGAGGCAACACTATGAAGAAGGGTTTGACGGAAATTATCTACATTTTGGACAGAAGCGGTTCCATGGGCGGTCTTGAGGCCGACACCATCGGCGGTTACAACGCGATGCTCGAGAAGCAGAAGAAGGAAGAGGGCGAGGCGCTCTTCTCCACGGTTCTCTTCGATGACCGCATCGATGTGCTGCACGACCGCAAGCCGATCGCGGAGATCGCGCCGATCACGGACAAGGAGTACTTCGTTCGGGGCTGCACGGCTCTCCTGGATGCCGTAGGCGGAGCCATCCACCACATCCGCAATGTCCACAAGTATATCCGCGAGGAGGATGTACCGGAGAAGACGCTGTTCATCATCACCACCGACGGCATGGAGAATGCCAGCAAAGAGTACGATTACGCGAAGGTCAAGAAGATGGTGGAGCAGCAGAAGGAAGCCGGATGGGAGTTTATCTTCCTCGGCGCAAACATTGATGCCGTCGAGGTTGCCGGCCGGTTTGGCGTCGCTGCCAACCGCGCGGTGCGGTATGAGTGCGACAGCGTCGGAACCGCGCTGAATTTCAGTGCGATGTCGAAGATGGTAAGCCGCGCGAGAAAGTCGGAGAGCGCCATGGCAATGAGCGCCGCATTCGACTGCGAGGATGCACTGGAGGAAATCCGGGAGGACTACAAGAAGCGCGGAAAGAAGTAAGAGAAACAGAGGTATCCGCACATGTTT
>Ga0310696_10005414_pt1 | contig 15415 bp, 22 predicted proteins | sample AusTroGonzalo_MG_4_FD_203885 | JGI IMG/M metagenome (GOLD analysis project Ga0310696, IMG submission 203885) | Bovine rumen microbial communities from tropical cattle in Woodstock, Queensland, Australia - Gonzalo_02 (v2) (version 2) | ecosystem: Host-associated > Mammals > Digestive system >...
CGGATTCCTTGACTTGTCGTAGAAGAACCAGTCGAAATTCCTGTTCTGCCTGTTTGCGTAGAAGTCCTGCTCCTGCAACTCCGGAAGAATACGACCATCGTCCGAAATGACCTGATAGATGTTGTCAGGCGGACAATCAAGGATACCGATGTCGTACTCAGGTCCTTGGGAAGACATCTTGAACGTACCGCTGAATGTACCGGTAATTCCGCTTATGGCGGTCGTATTAAAAGAATACGGACCGGTAATCTGTATTACCGTAGCATCGAAAATACCAGAATGCCCGTCAATCCTTACTGAAATGGCATCACCTACGCTCATTCCGTGGGCGTCACCAGTATTAAGCTTTATTCCGTAAACAGTAGCCTCTGCACTTACTATGACCCGCTTCTGGTCGTCGGCGATGGTTACGTACCCCTCACTTCCTACTACGGCCCTTACCGCCCTTCTTGACGGCGAGAACTCCGCGTTCGCGGTCAGTCCGTCCAGCTCCGTGTTCAGGGTCTCTAGGGCCATGCGGACTTCCTCCGCCTCCGGGGTGTCCGTCAGGCCCCTTATCGTCGATTTCCTGAACGCTTCCGTTATGAGCTGCCTTACTGTGTACATTTTCCGCCCTTTTGGCCAGTTTTCCCTCGGATTCCCACAGATCGTAGTGGGTCCTCATGAAATCCGGCACCAATTCTTGCACAATTGCCATAGACATCAATTATAAAGCATGCTATATTTACTTTAACCCCTCCTTAGGAGCGTGCCATTGAGGTATGCCAAGGATGGGCGTGTCTTCTTCCACGACCCAAAGACACAGAACAGGTACTTCAAGGCAGACGGGAAAACTTTCCGGTACTTTGACCTTGAAAGCGGAAGGCAGCTCAAGACCAACCTGGAATATCTGAAGGAGCAGATTAACATCCTGCCCCTAGAATGCCAGAATATCCTACTGAAAAACAAGGAAACAAAACTTCCTCTAACACGGCATGAACAGAGCTCCATTCTAAAGTTGTGCTCTCTTTCGATAAGCGTATGGGGTGGTTCACCGAAAGGGTCTATGCCTTGTTCGTCAATGGAAGAATACAGCTCGGAATTCTACATCCAGCTAGTCCGACACCTCACTTACGAGGGAAAGTCCAAATGGGACCCGAAAAGGTCAAAATGGTGCTCCTACGTCAAGTTCATACGCCTATCGACTCTTGATGCGCTGGCCAAGCAGTGGGAAAAAATGAAGCCTCTCCTGGTGTCAAGTGCTACAATGCCTGAACTGGTAATGAACAGGAGCGACGACGGATGGGAAGCTATCCAGGAAAACCTGGACATGGCTGTGTTCGCATGAGCTTCAAATGCGACAAGTGCGGCCTATGCTGCCGTATGATACGTGGGACCCCTCTTGAGAAATGGGCCCGTAAGGACGGGTCGTGCAGGCACCTCACAAAGGACAACCTCTGTGACATATACGCCAAGAGACCAACGATATGCAACGTACGCAGGCTATGGGAGGTGCAATTCTCTAAAACCGTCACCTGGGAAAGGTGGCTCAGGCTACAGGAGGAATCCTGCAAGATAATCAAGGAGAAAGGGCGGTCCGGTTAGGGACCGCCCCTCTCTTTTATCATCACGGAGGAGTAATGAAGTCCTAGTCGATCTGAACTTCCACGTCCACTACCCATTCGGGGTAAAGGACCGTAAATTCAGCCATGATGTCGAGACGGTCAGGCAGGCTGTCGTTCTCGATGGTGTAGTCTTCCAGGAAGCGGATGCTCATTCCGTCGTCACGGATTACATCGGACATCTCGACCTTCGTCGGACGCACAAGGTCAACGGAAGTCAGCACCACGGCCTTCTTCTGGAACACGGGGCAGCAAAGGTAGTGCTTGCCGGATACTCCGAGCACCGCACCTCCGGTCGGGATGGCGGAGCAGTTGGCCATGGCCAGGCGTCCGCGAACCTCGTCACGGGTGAGACCGGCGGTGTTCAAGATGGCGTCGGTGACGACGGCTGTATCATCAACGTTGTCCGTGGTCACGCTCACACCGCCAATCACGATGGTAGCGGGACGGATGGAGTACACCGTCACCTTGGCGTTGGTGGAGTCGATGGCAAGAACCTTGCGCTGCAAGTCCTGTGCGTAGAGGGCCTTGGTCTCGGCGTTCACGAACTTGGAGTCCGAGAACTCGATGGTGTCGCCAACCACGAGACCGTTCGGGATGGCAGACAGTGTGATTTCCTGGGTCTCGCCGTCATAGTTCGGCACGATGGAGGACACGGTAACGGACTCGCCGCCTGCACCGTTGGTGTGGACGTAGGCGAGGTCGGAAGTGCCCCAGGTGAGGCCGCCGGTGCCGACGTGTTCCATGCCAGCAGTCTTGATGGCGCGGGTAATGTCGCTGGAGGCGTTGAACAGGGTGCTCACGCTCTGGGCAAGACGGTTCTCGATGTCGGAACCGACGACGGCGTAGCGTTCGCTCACGCCCTTCGGGGCGAGGAACTTGTTCAGCATCGCCTTGGCGGTAGTGAAGCGGCTGTACAGCTGCTCGTTGGTGTCGGCCTTCGGGGAGATGATGGCGTAGCCTGCACCGACGGAGGCCTTGGCCATGCCCTCGGCGTCCTTTGTGCTCGCCAGGGTGGATCCTGCCGGACGGATGAAGCGTTCGGCGTAGTCGCTCTTGTTGTGGTCGATGTCAAGGGTAGCCTCGCGGATGCTGAACTCGAAGTCAACGCCCTTCTGCTCGCCGATGACGACCGGAATCTTGGTTTCCTTGATGTTCTGGGTCTTCATCTTGGACCCTGTACGTACACGGAACTGTGCAGGCTTGCGGACATAGATGGTGTCGCCCTTCTTGGCACCGCGTTCTGCAAATTCGTTGTCATACGCCTTGGTCACGAGACCGGAAAAGAGTCTCGTGTTCTTGAACGCCATGAGGGCGTTCTTTACGACGTAGCCCGTAATCTTGGCTACGGTATTCTCGGTTGTTCCTAGAGCCATAGTTTACCTCTGGTTGCCGTAGTACCTCTCGAACTCCTCCATCGTGCAGGTCGCTAGGTCAGGCGGCTTTATAGCGTTGCCCCCGTTTCCTACGGCGGGCTCGCGCAAATTGGGTTTCTGTGCCTGCTGCGGGGCCGATGGAACCTTCTCTTCGGCAGCTGGCGGTTGGTTCTGTGCAGGAGTGGCCTTCGCCTTGGCGATTGCGTCCTGCTTCAGCTTTTCAAGTCTTGCGGAAACATCCTTGATGAAAGCGACCTGTCCGTTACCGTCAAGGGTCTTCAGGTGGGCTATCATCTGTGGGTTCTTGTGGAGCGTGTACACGACTTCAGGTCCATTCGACAGTTCGTCGCGTATCAGGTTGGCTACCTGCTCGTGGCACTCGATGTCGTTTCCGTCATATACGGTAGCGTCGTAGTCACCGAACAGTCCCCTGGCCTCGTCCTCGCGCTTCTGGTACTCGGATACGCTCTTCTTCAGCTTCTCCTGTGCACGGCTCGATTCCATGGCCTTCAAAAGGCCCTCGTCGATTCCCTTCTTGATCTTCCAAGCCATCCAGTCGTCCTCGGTCTTGCCAGCCTTCAGGAAATCCTCCTTCGTAGGCTCTCCCTGTGGCTCACGGCTCTTCCTGAACGACTCCATCTCGGCCTTCAGACGCTTCACTTCCGATTCCAGGTCGTAGTTCCGCTTAGTAAGGCTGTTGATGCGCTTCTGGACCCCATCGGGCGTGTGACCGGGCTTCCCGTAGGGCGATTCCTCGCCTTCCTTGGGCCTGTCTTCCTTCGGAGGCTCCTTTCCGGCACCTTCTTCAACCGTTTTTTCCTCGGTAGGACCTTTTTCTTCCGGTTTTTCCGGCTTTTCAGGCTCTTCCTTCGGATTTTTTCCGGTCTCGGCCTTCCTGGATTCCTCTTCCAGCTCCGCCTCGCTCTTCAACGTTTCCACTTCTTCCATTTTTGTCCTTCGGGTTGGAAAACCCTTCCGTCCATGCGATTTTTCCGGTCCCGATTCACCGCCCCCACGCACGTATGGGGTGACTCCCGCCGCTAAATGCCCCTCCCGCTAGGGTACGGTAGGCGACAAGTCCGCTGCGTAACCAACCGCCGTGTATTTTCAACGCCCACGGCTCCGGCGTCCCTAATGCATCAATTATAAAGGTCACAGGTTCAACAGCACGTCCTCGGTGCTCATGGGCGAATCAGACACCGTAGGCTCCTTGAACGTTATCTGCGTGCCGGGAGACTGCACCTTCGACGCATCCTCTATGTTCCTCGCGGGTGCGGAAGAGTCCACGACCACCACGCCGACCTTGGAAGCCTCCTCTGCACGGTCGGAAATGTCCTTGAACACCTTCTCCTGTATCTCGGCTGTCGTACTCTCCGCCTTCTCCTGGATTTCCAGGGCCTTCCGGGCGTTCTCCCCCTGCTCCTTGAGCTGGGTGTCCGCGAGCTTGTACTGGCCCTTGATCTGCTCTGCCGCGATACGGCTCTGGAACTGGTTCTTGAGTTCCGCCTGGAGGGCCGCAATCTGCGCGTCCTTCTGCGCCATGAGCTGCATGTTCGCCTGCTTCGCCTCGTCGAACATCTTCATCGCCTGCATCAACTGAGCCTGCGGCACATATCCGTCCGGGGTCTCCTCGGCCTCCTTCACGTTGTCGGGTAGGTTGGCGTATAGACGCCTTGCAGCCTTCGCCGCGTCCGCGAAGTCCATGTTCTTCACCACGAGGTCGGCTATGAGGGATGCCGTCTCGGGCATCGCCTGCATCATGTCCTGGAACATGCTCAGGGACTGCTCCCTCTTGGTCGCGAAACTTGTCCCGGAACTTATCGAGATGTCCATTTCCGAGAAGTCAAGGTCCATGGGCTCCTGGACTTCACCTCCCTTAGCTCCCATGGGCTTGTCCAGGTTCACGGAACGGCGTACACCGTCCTCGCCCAGGACCATCACAGAGCGTTCCTCGCCCATCACGACCGGAATCATACCCGCTATGCACTGTCCCGCCCTCTTGACCGAAAGCTGAAGGTTGTCGCTGAACACGTACTGACCCGCGTCAGCCGTGAGCTGCTTCGCGATGATGGCCTTGCCCGACAGTTCCGTCCTGTCGGCACCGAGGGCCGTGTCGAAGATGCCAGTGATCTCCTTCAGGTCGTTCACGCTCGCCTGGGCCGCAGCCTGCGCCCACGTGGTATTCGCCTCCATCTTCAGGAACTCAGGCTTGTTCTGCGTAGGCTCGCCCTGGAGGTTCTTGGAACGGTACTTCAGGACCTTGGTCGGGTTCTTCGTGTAGTTCGTCCAGTCGGCCTCGTATTCCTTCGGGATGGTCCCCTCCTCCGCGACAAGCGGACTCTTCGGGGTGAGGGCGATTATCTCCACCTCCTGGCTCTTCAGGTAGTTGTAGCTCTTCTGCGGGTCTATCAGGTCGCGGACCATGCCCTTGACGACCATCTGGTCGTCCCAGCTGATGACGTCGCCCATGACCGGGATTATCGGGATAATCTCGCCCGGGAAACGACCGTAGTCCACCACCTCGTTTCCCTCGATTATGGCCCAGTACACCTCCCACTCCACGCCCGGCTCGTCGCTCTCCTCGCGCCACCAGTATTCATAGCAGTTCAGGTGCCTGTCCCCTACGGTCTTCTCCGTCATGGAAATGACGAAATTGGCGTCGGACCCGTCCTCCTCCTCAGCATCCGGGTCCAGCATGTAGTACAGGGGGTCCTTGACCTTCTTCACGGCAATACGCCGCATCTTGGAGCTGAATGTCACCCTGAACCAGCCGATACCGCCAACGACCGCATCAGTGAAGGCCTTCGTGTAGGCCTTGCCCGCGTTGCTGGTGTCCTCGATGTAGCGAACAAGGCCCATGCCTATCTCGGCCTTCCTGACCTCGGAATCCCTTCTCGGCGAGAACTCGACACCGGGATGATTCTTCATCGTGTCGCCAACGCAACGCTTCACGAACTTCTTAACCACGTTGAACTTCAGGATAGGCCTTCCCTTCCTGGCGGCCTTGGCCTCCTCGCTCCACATGTCACGACCGGCGTATATGCGGAAGTCCTCGGCCATCTCGCGGTAGTTCTGCGACCAGTGACTGTACGCAACGTCGTAGGCCTTCCTCGCACGGGCCATCAGCTCGCCCACCTGGCCGTCGTTTAGCTTGAATGACCTGGACTCCCTAGGCATCGAGTCCGGGTTATCCCAGTACGCGCTCTCGTCGGGCGTCCTGTACAGTCTCTCTATGCCAACAAGGCTCGGTGCCAGCTTCCCGCTGTCGAACAATCTACCTTCCATCTAAAAACTCCTATATGCCCATCCAGTCCGAAGGACCGTAGATTCCGTAACGCTCCCTGCGCCACTCACGCTCTCCGCCGCCCTCCCAGTACGCCGCGCTGGATGTACCCGCGTCAACAAGCAATGAATAAGACAGGGCGTCCGCCCAGTCCGTGGAGTGGAATCCCCTGCCCAGGTAGCTCTTCTTGCTCTCTATCTTGTAACGGCCCTTCTCGTCGTAGAAGTACTTGATGTTCGTCAGGTCCGTTATCCAGTCGCGCTCCCTCTCGGAAGGCAAGGACCCGGTCTCCAGCCAATCCTTCAGGCGTCCCCACGCCTCGTCCCTCAGCTTGCTGTACTTGCTCTGCTGCCTGCTGGCGGCTCCGGCCATGATGCCCACCACCTTCTCGCCCATCCGAGAATAAAGTTCCTGGTACACCGCAGCCCCCTGGCCGTTCGCGTCCACGGCCAGCTTCACGATGCCGTAACGGTTCATGTAGCCCTCCACCTGCTCCACCACGTCCATCGCCACCGCATCCTTCCACTCCCTCGTGTATATCACGTTTGGGCCCTGGCGCACCACCAGGACGCACCTGTCATGGAACAGCCCGATGTCAAGCCCCGCCACTATAGGCTCATGCGTAAGCGTAGGTCTCCTGGCCACAGCCTCGGTCACGAGCTTCAGGGGGATGTAGGTGTCCTGGCTCTGTGCGCGGTACTGCCCCAGCCATATCCAGTTGTAACGCTCCTCGTTATCGGCCCTGTCAGCCTCGGCCTCGGCAATCGTGTTCGCGTCCAGGTACTTCAGCACCTCCGTGTAGTTGATGCTCTCCACCAGAGTCTGGTCCGGGTAGCGCCTCGGCACGCTCTCTATAGGCGTAGTCGGGAGGTTCGGGTTGTACGTGTACCATATCTGCGCACCGGGAGCGCGCATCGTCGGTATCAGGACCTCAAGGCTGCCGTCGGAGACGCTCTGCGCCTCCTCCACCCAGAAGAGGTCGTAGCTCTCAAGACCCTTGATGCTCTCGTGGTTACCCTCCATCCCCATGAAACGGATGAAGCTCCCCGTATCCCGGTGCTCTATGTACGTGTTTGTCGAACGGAACTCGTCACCTAGCCCCAGCCTCGAAATCGTGTTGTCAAGTAGTCTCTTGGATGATTCAGCGATCGAATTCTGCACCTCGCGCCCGCACATCACCTGCAAGCCCGAATAGGTCCTGCAATGGTCCAGCAACGCCATAGCCACGCTCCAGCTCTTCGTGCTCGCACGACCTCCCTTCAGGATGATGTGCTTCTTCCCCCTGCTGTACTCAGGGTACAGTATCCGGAACTTAGGACTCGGGTACTCGAACTTCACTTCCCTCATCGGGCGACCCCTCCGTACCCTTCTCCGCCGAGGCATCCGCCCCCCAGCTCCTCACCACCTTCCTGGCAGCCTCGTTGCACGCCGTCAGGTTGATGTCCTGGCCTTCCCTGTAGTTGTAACGGGTCTTCAACAGGAACATCGAACCCTGCGCGCTCTCCATGCAGTTGTCTACCAGGCCCTGCTCGAACTCCAGCTTCAGGTTCTCGTAGAACTCCAGCAGCTCCACCTCGTCAGGATGACGCTCCTTCGCCTTCCTGCTCAGGATATGCCCAAGACGGGTCCTGATGTCAACCATCGTTATCCCGTCCTCGGACAGCCTCTGCAAGCACTTGCGACTGAACGGATTGCTACTACCGCTCTCCTCTACCGCCCTCTTCCAGGACGACACTATATCCCTGTTCCACAATATCTTCTCTGCCATACCCCATCAATCATAATTGTAAACTTTCGTTTACAGATGTTTCGCACGAGGAGATTGGTGGGGTGTATAGTGTCTTTGCGCCCCCTGCCTTCCGAGGGTGTTCCCCTTGCACCCCCTTCTTTTATTGATTTTCTGGGAAGTTTCGCTAAATTCGCAAGTTCTTTGTAAACTTTTCTTAATAAATCTATTAACAGTTTACATAAGATAGATTATAGGCAGGGATTTAGACGCGTTTTTTCGTTGTTTTTAGCTGGATTTTTTCGGGCTGCTGCTTTCTTTCTCTTTCTTATCTTTCACTTTCTTTTTAAAATTGTTTTGCTTTTGCATCGGAGAATCTATACTACAATAGAACATTTATCTACTCTACAATTGAACTACTATCGAAGTATATTTTTAATGTTCAGTCAGGAACTGAACCAAACAACAATTAAAAGAAAAGAAAAAGAAAAACAGAATTTTTTTTTCTGGTGTTTTTCTCTTTCGTTCCGGTCTTCTGAAGTTTTATTTTTCTTTTGTTCCGTTCTGGTCCGGTGGAATCTTCGAAGACTTGTTTTATTTTGTTTTTCTTTTGTCGTCGGTGTTTTTCGTTGCTTGTTTTTTGATAGCAATGTATAATTTTATTTAATTTTGTAAGAATTAAATAATATATATTTTTATAAACTATTGACAATTAGAAAATATTATTATATATTATATAATGTAAGGGAGAAAGAACCTTACAAGCCAAACCAAGAACCAAACAAATTAAAACGAGGGTAAAAACATGGAGAAGGTGACCGTCTTTATAGGTCTTAACGACAAGGACAGCAAGAAACAGGAAATTTCCTTCATTGAGGCGCGTTCGCTTCTGTCCCAGTTTATAGCCCAGGTCGTGGGCGTGGGAACCTTGAGCGAGGCCGCCGGCGTCTACACGCACGACAACGGCGATACCGTACAGGAAACCACAATCCGCGCGGAATTCTACGTCGAAAAAAAGGACCTGGAAAAGATCGCGGAGTTCGTGCGCTTCGCAAAGTCGATATTGAATCAAGAGTCCGTCGCCGTCGAAGTATCCAAGCCCGCAGTGCAATTTGTCTAAATCGCCACCGGTAATAATGCGTAAATCCAGGGCCGCGCCTGGATACCGGATAGAAGCCAAACCAAACAAAAGCCAAACCTAAACGGAGGTTAAAACCATGTTAAACAACAGCGTAAACGACGAAAAATTACAGAAGTGGGCTCTCTCCCAACTCAAGAAGAAGACCGCCGAATCCATGAAGAAGGCCAGCGACTTTATGGAAGACCCGCGCGAACATTGGAAAGACGAGAAAGAACTTCTTGAGTCATGGTGGATTAAGAATTCATTCAACAAGCGCGAACGCGCAAAACTGGAGTCCATGACATACGACCAAATTTTGAACGCGTACAAGGCACGCCGCATCGAAGAAATAAAGAAGGAAAGCGAAAGGACCGCGGAAGAAATAAAGACCGTTTGCGCAGCGTCAATGCCTGAATTCATAGACGTTATCGTCGAATGGAAGAAAAACAGAACCTGGGGGGCGAACCCGCGCGCCGAAGTGAGGACCGGAGTAAATTTTTATGAGTCCCGGAGCATCGGCGGGTGTGGTTATGACAAGGAATCCACGGCGACGGCGGAATGCTTCAACAAGGACGCGGGAATCAAGAAGGCCGCACTTGTCGCCCTGTACAAGAATGCCCACTTGCCGAAAAACAGGCGCTATATATGCGGCGTGAACTTTTTCCACTGTCATGCACCATATTTCGAAGGCGGATGCGGGTTTTCTTGCCACCGTCACGTTCTGGAGCTTGCCGGTTACAAGCTCGTGAACCAGAACGGCGGGAAAATGTTCAATACATACTTTTTCGCATAGATAAAAAAAAGCGCTGTTTGGACCATGCGCGGGACCGTTACCCGCGGGCGCTCTACACACTAAACCGGAGGATAAAATCATGGTAGTAGTATTTCAGTGCGTAGACCCTTATATTGCAAGTCGCCACGGAGAGGAGACATGCGTCGCTTTCGAGGGCTCGAAAAAAGAATGTGAAATGTACCTGCTGAATGAATTCATAGACCAGGAGAGCCGCGTATTTAGCCGAGTGTGTGACGCGGTAAGGTACAGCAACAGGCGCGGGAACTTTGACGGCATTTATAGGGATGGTTTCGGGTCGCTATATCTTCGCTACGATTCCCGCGTGTGGGAAATCATGCCAAAGCGTGAGGCGTGCGATCGTTACGGGCTGGTCACATTGACATCCAGGACAGGGAGGCGATAGTATGAAGTTAAGGCTGAGATTTGATTTTTACGATACCCTGGATGCTGCGCGTAGGGCTGCGGATGCTTTCAACGCGGAGCACCCTGGATGGAAAATGCACCGGGCTGAGGCGACCCCCTGGGAGTCACCCGACGGAGACAGCGACAAGCACGCTATCTGCTGGTATTACGCATAACAGGCCAAACACATTAAACACAACCAAACCGGAGGATACAACCATGCTAAAGCAAATTAAACTGGATGAGATATGGAACATGAAGGGATACAAGGGTATCCACTTCGACACTGAAACTATCACCGGCAGCGGTTCGCGGGTCATACGTTTCGGCCGTCGCGTACGCCGTGACCCGACGTGCCACACGAACAGCTATTTCGCCATCGGGGAGAAGGAATTTTCCAGGATTTTCGAAGCGAAGCTGCTGGGAGAGGTGACCATCCCCAAAGGGTTACGCGCTGCCGTGAACATGTGCGACCACGTCAGCGAGCACTCGACGGTGGACATGTTCCGGTTCGGTTTCGACCTGGAGGGTGGATGGATGTGCGATTACAGTGACGAGGACATGTTCTACGAGAACGGCCCGGGATCGCTGTACGAATTCGATATAACGGATTCCCGTATCATGAGGGAGGATGTTTTCCAGATGTTCCGCGTTTTCGACACAGTCAGGATATGGAAGACTGGAAACGGGAAGTATGTTTTTCAGCTGGCGGAACTTGACGGCGATATGGGATTTTTCAGCATCGTGCCGTGGACCCTCAACTACAGGTCCCAGAAAAGGGTTGACAGTTACGCCTACGACATGGCGGTGTAATGGTTAAATTTTCTAGAATTTGAACGGAGGACGTATGGATATTTCGGAATTCCACAGGAACTACAGGGAGATGGACAGGAGGTGCACGGAGGAGATGCACCACCCTGTAAAGCTACACATAGAGGAAGGCCAGGTGCTATGGGACCGGTATGTCGAGGACCTTATGGACTGGCTGGAGGATGAGGAGGCCAGGGGACATTTGGAACTGGAGCGGGTGGCATGCGAGGAGACCAACAGGGGCTTCACGTTCGAGGCCACGAGCAAGGACGGGACCAGGTGGGTTAGCGGTCCGGTGGACTGCCACAGGTTCAGGAGCGGGGATGTCGTCGGGAGGTTCCCGGACAAGTCGGGAAGACTGGTATTGGCGACAAGGAGGTAGTAATGGATATAAAGCTATTTTGCCCGCACTGCGGGAATGTTACGCCGGTGACTATAGACCTGGAATCGAACCAGGTACGGTATGAGCTGGAGAAGAACGGCTGGAGGAAGCGCAAGCCCATGGACCTGACCCCCGAGGAGCGGGAGCGTCGCAGGATACAGGGCGAGAGCATGATGGGCAGGGGTAGGCCCAAGGGACTGAAGAACAGCCACGAGCGTATAGACAAGGGCTTGAAGCGCGGGAGCATGAAGCGAGGCAGCGAGCTCTAGCCGCTACCTAGAAGACGTTATCCTGAAGGTGTGCGGCTTGCCGTCATCGCCTTCCAGTACGGCCACGCTGTGCCTCTGCGGGCCGTTTTCTATGGTCTCCCATGTCGGAGTGCCCCTTTTGAATATACGGCCCAGGAACACGCTTTCCGTGACGGCAACGCCGTCTATGGAGTAGACGGCCGACACCTATTCCCTCGAAATGAGTTTCGGATCCTTGGACAGCTTCTCATCCATTGAGTCCGCGATGTTGGACATGAACTCAAGGGTCCCTTCCAGGACCTTCTTCGGTTCCATCCCGTCCTCAATCCCGCGTCGGGCTACCCTAATGTGGTCACGCAGCCAGTCGGAAAAGAACTCCATGGACTGTCGTTTGCCCTTGCAGTACGCTATTTCGTATTCTTCCGGTGTCATTCTTTTTTTTCTCCTATAGCTTGTCGAGGTTTGAGAGCAGCTTCTTCATGAAGTGTCCGGCCTTCCGGTCGAAATCATCCTCCGCGTCACGTACGCTGGACCTGTACGGCTTGCCGAACAGCTCCTCTATAGTCATTCCCATGTCGAGCAGCTTCCGGCAGACCTTGAAGGTGGGAGTCCTCTTACCGTTGGCCCACATGGAGACGGTATTGTCCGTCACCTTCAGGGTTCTGGCAAGTTCCTTTTGGTCCTTGATGTTCTCCCGCCTGATGAACGAGTCGATGTCTATCATGACAAGCAATATAGCAAACTTTTTGACAAAAAGGTTAAATTTTTATAAAATTTTACAACTTTTTATTCAAAAATCAAACAAAATGTTATATATTTGGTGACATGAAGGAAATGGGCTACATATACGCGGTTGTTTGCAAGTGGCTGGAGGGTAGCCTGGACGCGGAGACGGCCAAGGAGAAAATAAGAAGGAAAGTGCTGGCCGGTTATGAACCTCCGCGTCCGGGCCAAGGAGGCCGTGAGGGCCTCCAGTGATAAATATACAACAATTTGTTTCGCTAGACAATAGGTTAGCCCGTGGAAAATTCCGCGGGCTTTATTTTGACTGTCAAATGAAGTTCAATTGACAGTCAATTGACTATTCAAAAGAAACAAGCGAAAAAGAAAAGAACCAAAAGAAAAAGAGAAAAAAGAAAATAAGTTTTGTATATGTATTTTTTTCTTATATATAATTATTTAATTATTTGTAATATACAAGTTGTTAGTAATATAACAACAATATCAATGAGATAATAATAAGTATAAGAATAAATAGCCAGGTTATTTTAGGTTAGCTTAGGTTATTCTAGGTTTCTAAAAAAACCTATAGGTTATTCTAGGTTTCTTTAGGTTTTTATAAAAACCTATAGGTTTTTCTTTTCACGAAGAAAACCTTCCTCTTCAAGTTCCATCAATGCCATCTTTACACCGGCTTTGAATTCTGGGTTATCGTAAATGTTTTTTGGGACTGAATTCTTGGATCCTTTGTATTCCACTCCAAACAAAGTCTCGACCGTTGCTCCATGGAGAAGAAGATTTACAAGAGCATTGAAATTCGGACGAGAACCGGACGACTTGTCCTTGCTCCACTTGTTCAAATTCCTAGAGTCGGATATTCCAGAGAGTGCGGCTATCTCATCGAGAGATAATCCAGTCTCCTCAGAAACCTTCCTGACGTCTATCTTGTGTAAAAATTCATTATCCATACCTTAAAAATAATCAAATTTCTAAAGATTAGAACAATATTCTAAAAAAAATAGAAAAAAGTATTGACAATCTAAAATTTTTAGATTAGATTTCTATTAAAATTAGCAAATCATCTAAAATTTTTAGAGGATATACAATGGCAGAAACAGTTCAGGTCAAGCTACCTCCAGAGATGACTCCCCTATTCGAGGAAATCCGCGAAGTAAGGGAAGCAAACATCGAACCGAAGAACAACACGGCTATCGTGATTGATGCCGTCAAGGCATACCACAAGAGCATCGTGAACAAGTAATGGCTTCTACGAACAACAGATGGTGGGCGAAGGTGGAGTTCAAGGACTTCATCAGGCACTTCCGCAAGCTCAATGATGAGCAGATCATTGAAGATGTCAGGAAGTCAATGGACGACCTTGAGAATTTCGAAAAGGATTCGGATTCCTTCGGGTCTATGATGATTCGCTTATCGCTTGAGTTTGACAATTGGCCTTCTACGGTCGCTAGACGCGAGAACGGCAAGAAGGGCGGACGCCCGAGGAAGAACCAGGAATCAACGAAAGATGCCTTGAGCGTAGACGCCAAGGACGATAGCAAAGTACCACAGCCTTCCGACAATTCCGGTGAGGGGAGTGCCGAAAACGTGAGTGAGCGTACGTCTGCAAAGGAACTCCCCTCACCCATTGTCAAGACAGACCCTAAACCAGTCAAGACGGAGAAGGTGGTAGTTAAGCCGCCAAGCGCAAAGCATCCTCACGGTGAGTTCGGGAACGTAATGCTAACCACGGAGGAGTACATCAAGCTGTGCGAACGTCTTGAGAATGCCGACGAGCTTATTAACGAGGCGGACCAGTATTTCGAGGCACAGCCTGACAAGGCGAAGAAGTACAAGTCGCACTACGCCATGTTACTATCCTGGGACCGTAGAAGAAAAGATGCGGAGAGACCTAAGCAGGGTTTCATGACAAGCGACGACATAAGCCGCCGTAACGCAGAGGAATCGCACCGCAGGCTCGCCGCCATGTTCGGGAGGAGCGCATGATAGAGTACGAGATTACGAACGCCGTACACCAGGAACTAATCCTTTCATACTCTCAGGCCGGAAGGGTTGTGCCGACTACCATCGACGTGGTGGCGGCATCGCTTGCGAATGCGTTGGGATTTACAGACATACAGGAAGTGCACGACGTATTCAAGCGTGCGCGCGACATGGCCGACGTGCCGACACAGATGGTGCTCAAGCAGGCCATGCAGAACCACAGGGCTGAAAGAATACCGGCTTCTCAAGCCATAACCTGGAAGCCGTCGCTTACCAAGTCCCAGTCGGACTACATCCATGCATGGTGGCACCTGCGCGGGACAAAGATGGCATGGCTTACCGACAGTCAGGCGGAGGAAATAGTTGACAGGTTCGAGAGCGACCCCAAGAACAAAGAGTTCAAGGAATATCAGCACCGTAACTGGACACACGTGGCAGCCGATAATTTGACCAAGTACGGAACGGTGACCATGAGGACAAGGCTATGAGAACCGCCGCACCTGAAAGAAAGACCATCATCGGCATGGAATGCGTTGGCATAGAAGGCGCAGCCGAATTAGTTGGGCTTACTGTAAAGGGCCTTGAGAAGTTAATCAAGACCAGAAAGAAGTCCAAGACAAAAAGAAACTTCCCCATGATCCAGCTAGGAGGACCTGGTTCGCTTCGCTGGTTCCCGATAGAGCTAATTAAAGAGTTTGTAATTGAAACAAACCAACTAGGATGGTAAACCTATGATGACGAAACGAGACATGGATATTCTCAACATGGCGCACGAGGAGGCCTTGCGCAAGATGAACGCCGCTGCGGTCGCCATCGCAGAGGACATCACCGACGGGGAGCAGCCCTCCAAGGAAATGGTAAGCGAGTACAAGTGGTGCCGCTTCGGCGTGGAATCCACTCGCCGCGACCTGGAATACTGCCTCGCCCTGGAACTCGCCGAAATCATGGACCTG
>Ga0310696_10005418_pt1 | contig 15411 bp, 24 predicted proteins | sample AusTroGonzalo_MG_4_FD_203885 | JGI IMG/M metagenome (GOLD analysis project Ga0310696, IMG submission 203885) | Bovine rumen microbial communities from tropical cattle in Woodstock, Queensland, Australia - Gonzalo_02 (v2) (version 2) | ecosystem: Host-associated > Mammals > Digestive system >...
GATTATGTCGGTACGGATTACGCGGGCGATGTCTGCCGTCAGCATCCCCGTTTCGTAGAGCAGTTCCTTCGCCCATACCGCGTGCGTGTCGGGGTCGTAGGTTATCCTGCTGACTGCCGCCGGGTCGCAGTTATGAACGAGGATGCCGTTGGCGAAATACTCATTCTTCCCCTCCACTTGCAGGTCGTAGGCGTGTGCCTTGCGGCACTCCACGACGCGAAGGGCGTTTATTGATTGTGAGGCGATTCGCACATTCGGGGCTACAACACCGTTGTTTGAGGTACTTGTTATGCAAGAACTCTTTGCCACACCATTCGCACCTCGCAGGAACGAGGCAATCCGGCGAAGTATATTGCCACTTGTGGTGGCATTTCTCCGTGCAGAATCGCTGGTGTACGTTTGTCGCGTAGAACTCTGCCCCACATTGTTGGCAGATTCGCGGGATGGTTTGAAGGTTTCGCAGGACACCCGCCCGGCGCTTTGCGATTGCTTCTTTTGCTTGCGGTGTTCTTTCGTGTTCTGCGTTGTACTTGATAAGGTTGCCGTGGATTTGCATATGTTCAGCAATCGTGACAAGTTGAAGGTTATCCGCGCTATTATTGAGCGGATTGAGGTCTTTGTGGTGGACGGTGTACCCTGCGGGTATCGGCCCGAAGTTGTCCTCATAGATTTGCCGGTGCAGGGCGATTTTGATGTCCTTGCCAGCCTCCCGCCGTTTGGCGTAGTAGTAGTTCGGATGCTTCCCTGCCGGGTATCTCCGATACTCGATTCCGTTGTACGTGATAACGTACATAGCGCGTCCATTTCGCGCAATTCTCCGTACTTCTTCCATTTTCCGTTGATATTGATTAAGTGTTCCTTTGTCGCCGATAGAAGGCGCACGCCGTCCTCGGTCTTTATTTCTCGCGTTATGATGTCCCGCTCCCCGCAGTCCTGCCGTTTCAGCACTTTGTGATAGCCGTCAGTTGTCAGCACAAGGTCGCCCGCCTCGATTTGTTCAATAGGTACGCCGCCGCGATCCGTTGCCACGAGCGTCCCTTCCATAAGGCAGGCAAATCCCCAGTCCACGCCGTACCAGCAGCGAAGGTGTGTCGGCCAGTCTGCGTCCGTCACTTCCTTCCACCCCTTGTAAATCAAGCCTTCTTTGTGCATCGCAAAGTGGCCGAGCCATACGTTGTCGTACTTCTCCGCGTCCACCTCCTTGCACTTCTCGGCAAGGGCCACATACTCCGGCGGCAAGTGCGGGTTTGTCAAGTAGGTCGTATGTATGTACGTCACGTCGTCCTTCACTCCGTTCCACACATCTTCGATGCCCCGCTCCTTGAAGAAACGGCGGTAGATGAAGTGTTCGATGTCCGGCGGGTTCGCCACCAGCCACACCTCGCCGGGCACGTTGTTGTAGCGGATACTGAGGTCGATAGTGTCGAATACCTGCTCGTCCACCAGTTCCTCGCTCTCGTCGTTAACCCACATTTTCAACTTGGGTATGGACTTCAACGCGGCGGTGTTGATGCCGCTCGATGTCTTGATTCCGCGAAAGAGGATGCGCCCGCCCGTCTTGGTGTTCACGAGGTCGTTGCCCGACTTGGTAAAGTCCGCTTGCAGGCCCAGCCGCTCAATCTTGTCCACAAATTCGGGAAGGATTGATACCTCGGCATTGACGAGCGTATAGCGGGTAAAGAGGATTGTCCCGTCGTCGTCGTAGGTGCGGTCGATAAGGGCCGTGCTTACCGTGAACGACTTTGCGCTGCCTCGCCCGCCGAGGATGACCTTGTAGCGTGTGCCGCCCCGCTCAAAGAGGGGACGGTACGGGCTGCTGGCCTTTATGTTGATGCGCGGCTTCATCTATTCGATGTTGATTTCGGGCCTTGCCTCGTCGCCGTCTCCGAGAGCGATATTCACGCTGCGCTCGCCGAGCAGGTCTGCCAGCAGGGACGCGGCTTTCGTGTTTCCCTTCTGCGCTGCGCGGATTTGCCCTAATACAACAGCGCCGAGCATCGAAGTCTCGGTCTGCGTTCCGTCGGGCATCGTTACCGTCTGCGGAGTTTCGCCGAAGAGCCGCACCCACTCACGCATCCCCTTTGCCCTTCGTCGTGCCTCGCCGCTGGCCTGCCCGGCTTTGCGTGCAAGTTCCTCGCGCTCCTTCGGTGTTCGCTCGGTGTTCGGTTTGAGATTCTGCTCGTTCATTTATTTTCGTGTTTTTGGGCTATATGGGGCGAAATGGATGGATTTGTACTGCTTGCCTTCCACTCGTTTTACGGAGTGAACACCTCGCCCCATTTCGCCCTATTTTTGGAGGATGATTATCTTTTCATTTTCCTCGTCCTCGTCGGTGTTGTTATGCAGAGGGGATTTTGTACCCCCCCCAGCGGTCTGATTTCCAATACTTTAAACCCAACGGAAGCGGCTATTGTCTGTGCGTCCTTAAGTAGAGGGTACGACTGCGACCCTACATTGAGCGCGAAAACGCCTCCGTCCTTCAACGCGGCGTAGGTTTTCTCGATAAGGGGGCGGTAGAATCCCTTAACCCATTTGTCATATTTCGGGTATCGCACGTGCGCCTGCCCCTCGCCGTGGTATTGCTCGACATCGAAGTATGGCGGCGAAGTGAGCGCGAAGTCGAAGATTCTCCCGCCAAGGTCTGCGTCCTCGAACGGAGAAAGGATAAACTCGGCCTTGCTGTCGGGGCAGTACGGAAGGAACGCCTCGGCGATACGCTCAACTCCCCGGTGCGCTTCCTCGCTGGGGTCGACGCCGACATACAGCGATGCGTCGGCCATGAGCGCCCCCGTCAGCCGCCCTCCCCATCCGTGGCAGGGGTCGAGTACTTTTGCTCCCGCTCCGGCAAATTCTTCTATAAGGCCCGCCGCCGTATTCGCCGGGAAGTCCATAGGCATACGGGCTGATCCGAAGGGATATGAACCTTTAAGAAGAAGAAGAAGATGGTCGCCCGACAAAGTGCGAAGGCCAGCGATTCCGGCATCCGTCTCACCCTTTGCGATTAGTTCAAGCTGCTGGTAGCAACTTTTTTTGCTGGCGCTCGTCATAAAGCGCTCGGGGCAGAAATATAGTGATACCCATTGAGGGTAGTGTTCCTTGTAGAATTTTGCGCGGATGAATTTGGCCTGTGCAAGTCCTTTCGTGAGGAAGGACGACAGCCAGCCGCGCTCCATCATGTAGTTTATTTGGTCGAAGCTCTCCTTGACGTTCTCCCGCATCGCGTCGTTCAGCAGGGCTTCTACCTCTTCATCTTCCTCAACGCCCTCGCCGTCATTTCCATTACCATTTAACACACCATTGTCTACCGGGCTTTTCCACGCAGGCACGCCCCAATCTGCAAGCGGCAGGTCGTCCCACTCGTTTGCCAGCGCGTCCCAATCCCAAGCGCCGAAAGCGCCGTTGTCTTTCATCGCACGCCGGAGGATGGTCTGCTGATCGTCCTCGCTCTCAGGGTAATAAACGGTACAAGGAATTTCTTTTAGACCCTCCTTTTTCGCGGCCTCCGTATAGAGATTGTGGGCGAATACGCAAAAGCCATTTTCGCACGGTGTTACGAGCGCGGGGCGGTCTTCAATAAAGTCTGGGTCTTCGCGTATAGATACGCGCATTTTGTCAACATCTTCCTGCGTCCATTGACGCGGATTGCGCGGCAGCCACTCAAGCTGCCCGGTGTTCAGTTCAAGCTGCACCAGCGGCAGCGTCTTTCGTTCTTTCTTCATTGTTTATCCTTGAATTGATAATATGCGTACACAAACAATACGACGATAATAATGGACACGGCCACTATGATGCGCCATAGTGTTGACTTGAATATCGCGCTAATGGCAAGCAGAAGAGCGAAAGTCGCGAGGATTGTCACGACAGCCCATACCGTACAATATAGCGCGTCTTTGAACGCTTCTTTGTTGAGGTTCATTTGTCCGGTGTATATCTTCGCACGAAATATCGTATCCTGCTGATGGTCTTGTATGACGGCACGCGCACGCCCCTGATGAAGTCGCGCACGGCGCAGTAGGCGATGCCGCTGCCCTTGCTGACGGCATTTATCTTGAGGTGTTTTTCGCGCATCGTGCTGCGCACCTCGTCGCGCATCTGGTGTATTTCCAGCCGCGTCTGCCGTTCATATTCATCTTCCGTTATCCAAGTCATAGCCGTCGGGTTGTTGCTAATATGCGATATTCCTATGCGAAAAGGTTGGTAATTGATATTGATATAAGGTTATTTTCCCGCTTCAAGTATCGGAAGGCCAGCCTCGGTAGGAATATAGATGATGCGATTGTTTGTGTTGGCGTTCTGCTGGCGCACCCATAAGTACTGAATGTAGGTCGGCGTAATAGAGCCGTTTTCTATCTTGATAGCCTCTGCCGCCCCCTTCGCCCTTTCGACCTCTGCCTGCGCGTTCAGCCGCTCCGCTTCAAGATTAGCCTTCGCCTCCTCGACCTTTATACGGCGATTCTGCTCTGCCCTCATATACTCGGCCTCTCCTCGTTTTCCTTCCGACCATACGCGATAATTCGGGACGAAGGCCATCGCGGCAATAACGACAGCAACGACCATAATAATCGACAAGGCAACCCACATCGCGGCTTGCCGCTTTTCCCGTGCTTCTTCAACATCGTAATTTGTAGTCATAATTTTGTAGATTAGGTTATTTCGGGAAAATCGGCGGCGGGGGCGTTGCGCCGCCATTCATCCCGTTTAAGCAAATAGTGTTATTTCTTCGCCCCTTTTGTTATTTTCTTGCAAAGACGAGCATCGCGGCATCGCGGGCGTGTTCGCTGCATCGGTGCGTCCACCCCGTCAGCCGTGCGAAATACTGCGCGTTCATCTTCGTGATGTTGTTCTTCGGGGCTTTCGCCTCGTATGCTATCCCGTAGTCCTTGCAGAAGTCCTCCCAGATGGTTGCGTCCCGCTTGACGGAGCCTGCCCCCTGAAGGCGTGCCCGGTCCTTCTGTGCGGTCATCCGTGGGAACCACTTGCGCTGGCGTGCGTCCTCAAAGACGACGGTGACGGTGCTGCCGTCGAGGGCCGCATCTTCGACATAGTGGCGCACGCGCTCCATTGCGCGGTGTATGGGCAGCGTGTCTATTTCGACGAAGGTGTGGCCGTCCCATACGGCGAAGCCCGTATGAACGCCCGTGTCGATCCCGATGGAGTAGTGTTTGCTCATCTTGTTTGCTTCCGCGTCGTTCATCGGGCGGCGGGGGAGTTTTCGCCGCCCGTGCGAACTAACTTTGAGAATTGGTTATCGTTTCTCCCCTTTGTCTTGTCTTGCGAGCATCACGATAAGGGCGATGGTCGCTGCGGCGATGGGCAGCAGCACGCAGAGCATCCCTGCGGTCAGCCCGTAGTACTTTGCTATTGTCGCGGATAGTGCGACGATGCCGATGGCGATGCCGATGATAACGAACACCAGCACGACCATTATTAGTTCAACGCGGGTGTCATTCTTCATCGTCGTTCCTCCGTTGGTGTTTGCCGACTGCGATGAGCATATCTTCCAGCCGTTCCAGCTTCCTATCCATTTCGGCCTTCACTTCGCGTTCTCCGAATAGCAGCATCATCTGGAGGCACATAATCAGCACGTCGGCGATTTCGGTCACCACCTCGCCGTCCTTTGCCCTTGCGCGTTTGTTGTGGTTGAGGGCCACGGTGAGTTCCGCCATCTCCTCGATGGTCTGGTCAATCTGCGTTATCGCCCCGAATGTGTCGAGGGCGCGTTGGCAGATAAGCGATACTTCTTTTGGTGTCATTGTTCTCGCATTGTGACGGGCAGCGGCGTGCGGCTTTTCGCCGCCCCCGTCGTGACTATTTACTATATCGTGATTATAGCCGCAAAGGATTCCGATTCGGAAGGGACAATCGGCCCAACCCCAAGGACACATCACTCCACCCGTATTCAGGGGTTTTTGGGTTAAACATATAGGGGTCGGGCCTTTCATCCTTCGTGTCAGCGATTGGTTGGTTAGTAATTTAATCCTCGTTATATCCCTTTGCGAATGTGCCGTTGGTGACGGTCACGCCCGCCGTTGCCGTAGCCGCTGGACCGTTGAAGCAGTACCAGCTACCCGCGTCGAGGTGCGTGCCGCCCTGCCCCGTCAGCCAGCTTACGGTGTACTCGCGCTCGCCGCCCAAAGACGACGGGACGAGGCCAGCCGTGCAGCCAGCGATCTGCGTCGACGGACGGATGAACACCACGCCGATGCCTTCGCCGTCGGGGAAGATGGGCAGCGCGTCAACCATATTGTTGTAGTTGATGCGGTAGTAGCTTGTCGTCGGGCGGTTGAGGATGAGGGCGTAGCAGGTCGGGTTGCCCGTCAGCGGGATGGTCTTCGTTGCGCGGGCCACCTCTACGGATTGGCTGACCGACGCGCAGGGGGTCGTGTACACTTCGCCCAGCGGCGAGGTCTTGTACCATTCGCCCTTGATGTCGGCGGTGGCGGTGTACGTTCCGACGGGCAGCAGCACGTCCGTCCCCGGCGTTGCGGTGTAAACCTTCGTCGGGTCATCGGCCTTCGTCAGCGTGATGGTAGCCGCGCCGTAGGTCGTTACCGCATCGACGGCGGCTTGCAGGTCATTGTCCGTCGCTTTGGTTATCGCTCCGCTGGTCGGCGTGCCGAGCGTGAAGCGGACGGCCACGATTTCGCGGGTGTCGAGGTTGTCATAGTTGAGGCAGGAAGCGGCCATAAGTGCCGTGAGAATAAAGCAAAATACGCGTTTCATAAGATTGGTTTTTTAGGTGATTTTTTGTAACTTTATAACTCGTCGCTGCCTCGTTTCGCGTAGTGCGGGCAGTTGGCCCGCACCGTTTCGCGGTAGTTCAAAAAGTTGTAGTGTTTGTAGTGTTGGCATTGGCAGAAGATAGGATTCCCGACGGTGTCGAGGTGTTCGTGCGTAACGGGGATTGAGTGTTTGCAGTCCCTGCATAGTTGCTTCGGTGCATCGGGAATCCTCCTTCTTGCCATTCGTTAGATTCGTTCAAGCCGCTGGCGCGTCTTGTTGATGATTTCGTTCCTTCGTTCTCGGTTGTAGTAGCGGTAACCCCCGGCCTTGATGCAGACAAGCTGCATCTCGTCGGCCACTTGGTTTACCGCCTCGCGTACATCCTCGCGGTTGCGTCCCGTGAGGCGTATGATACTGCGCTCGATGTCCGTGCGGCTGCTGAATCCCTGCGCCCTGCCGATGCGCTCCGCGCTGGTGACGGAGCGGTGTTCGACCATCCGTTTGCCGTTGCGCGTATAGTGCCGCGTTTTGGGCGCATCTTCCTGCGGCTGGGGTAATTCCTCGGCTGCGGGGAGTTCGTGGCTCATTTCGCCCGTTTCGGGCCTTTCCTCGGCGAATAGGCTACTGAAAAGGTCGGGCTGCGGAAGCTGCACGGAAAGGTGCGGGGCTTCGGCCTCTATCTGGTTGGCTATGGCGAGTAGTTCCCGACCGATGCCGCGCACCCGTTCCGCGAGTATCTTGATGTTGTTGCCGTTCATAGCGGTGGTTGTTGGGGTCAGAAAGGGAGATCCGATTGTCCGTCGTTTGATGCGTCGTAAGCCTCAACGGGCTTCGATGCGGGGCGGCCCTTCGCCCGCTGGTTGCGCTGCTCCGTCTGCTCCTGCGGCTTGCCGCCCAGCAGTTGGAAGTTCGTGCAGCGGATTTCCGTTTCGCGGTGCTTGCCGCCGTCTTTGTCCTCCCACACGCGGTAGTTGATTTCGCCCTTGACAAAAAGCTGCTGCCCTTTGTCAACATAGTTTTCCACAACGTCCGCGCCCCTGCCGCCGACGATGATGTTGTGCCATTGCGTGTCTTCGTGTTCGCCGCCGTCGCGGTCTTTCCACTTCCGTGAGGTCGCCAGCGAGAACTTCGCCAGCTTGTCGCCGTTCTTGAACGTTACGATTTCCGGGGTCTGCCCCACGCGCCCAATCAGCGCACATTCGTTTAATGATGCCATAGTGATGATGTTGTTTATAGGTTGTAGATTATGATTCCGTTCTTGGCGGGGTATTCCTCCGCGTACTTGTTGCGCTTGACGATGAGGTCCTGCTCCGCGTCAGCCGCCTTGTTCCGCATCGTGACATACTCCTCGGCGGTCATTATATCGCGGTTGTCGGCCAGCAGATAGTAGAGTTCGCGTGCCGCATTTGCGCGTGCCTTCATCTTCTCGACGGTCTTGACATACCGCTTGTGCAACTCTTGCAGGCGGTCGTTCTTAGCCCAGATGATTGCACCTTCCTCCTTGTAGCGTTTCCGCTCCGTAAGTCCGTATTCGTCGATGACCTTGCGGGCGGTGGCCGCGTCCATCTCAAAGGATGCGTAGCCGTGGTCGCCCTCGCAGGTCTGCCAGATGACCACCTCGTAGCAGATGCCCTTCAGGTCTTTGACGAGGCGCAGCGTGTACGGATATTTCATCAGCAGCCAGGGCTGGCCGTCGTGTTCAAGCTGACGGATGATGTCCTCGGCGTTGCGGGCGGCGAGGGACGGGCGTTTCGCCTTGTTCTCGTTGGCCTTTATAGCAGCCCTGCGCTTGGCCTCGTTGCTGGGCCTTCCCTGCTTGCCCTTCGGCACGCCTGCCAGCTTCGTGTCGCGGCGTTCCTTCGCGGTCTTTTTCTCGCAGTCCTTGCAGATGCTCTTGTAGCCGTCGGCGTACTTCGCGCTGCGGTAGTATTCCGTCAGCGGCTTCTCCGCTCCGCACTTGCTGCATACTTTCGTAATTGTGGTGGTGTCCATATCAGTCTTGCTTTTGCTTATTGACGGGGTTGATTTCGTACCGTTGTAGGCCGAGGAAAGAAGCTGCCACAAGCCCAGCTTGCCTTATCCGCGCCTGCTTGGTATAGGGATCCTCGCTGGTGTCGCACGCGCTGATGCGCTTGTATAATTCGTAGGCGGAACGCGCCTTCGGGTCTGGGAACGATTCCCGCAGCGCGTCCATCTCGACTTCAACTTCCTCCTTCTCGATTCGCAGGTCTTCGATTTCTTGGCGAAGGTCATCCACTTGCTTTTCCAATCGATATATGGCGCGGATTTTCGACTTGATTTCCATTAAGTTCCTTTCGGCATCGATGCAAGCCTCGCGCATAGCCGTGTCGATAGAATCAACAAACGTATGTCCGCATCTATCAACAAAGCCCTTTATTATGCCCTTTGAAGTACCCTTTGCATTTCCTTCAAGCGTCCGCTCCAGCCTTTCCTTCATAATGTTCAAGAACTGCTGACGGAATACGTCGGCTGGGTACACGTTGTATAAATTCTTGAAATAATCGATAGCGTTCTGCACGCTCTCTTCTGCTTTGGTTTCCATTACTTTCGATAGGATTGATTTTCGTACTTGATGCCGACCGACATTTCGCTGATTCGGTCGATGGTTCGCTTGCCGTACCGCTCGGCCATCTCCGCGCCGGAGAGGTTCGTGCTGACAATAAGCGGGAGGCTTCGGTTGTACCGTTCCTCAACAATCTTGACAAACGGCTGAATAATGTTGCCATACTCTTTGATTTCGGTTTGCTCCACGCCGATGTCATCCAGCAGTAGCACCCTGCACCATTCGCCGCGCATAATCTGCCGCTCGGTCTGCTCGACATTATTGAGGAATAGCACGGGGAAGTCCGAAGCACGGAACATCCGGCAGAGAATATTGTAGCGGTCGAGTGTCCTGCGGATCGCGGTCAGCAGGGTGGTCTTTCCCGTACCCACGTTGCCGGAGAGGAAAAGCCAAGACTTGCGCCCCGTGTCCGTCAAGAACTCGGCGGCACGCATTACGGTCTGGCCATCCCCTTGCACCGTCATCCCGCGCTTGCTCACTTCCTCGACATAGAAGCGCAACAGATGCGTCAGCACCTCGTTAACGGGTGCTTCGATGATGGCGTTAGAACGGCAGGGTGCTTTCTCCTGCATTGCCCGCATTATTTGTGCTATTGACTGCATCTTTGATTGTTCTTACTGCGTCCCACTCCGCGTTGATTCCCTTCCAATCCTTGCCCACGGCGAAGGCGGCCACCTGCTCGGCGGTCACGCCGTGCCTGCGGCATATCTTGTCGATTTGGGTCTTTAGGGCGTTGAACGCCGTCTGCGTGTTCGTGGCTTTGGCGTTCTTACGGACGGCCATCCAATCGCTGGCGGTCTGCTCCGAAACCCCCATATCCATTAAAGACTTTTTGAAGTCAAACGCGGGTGCGTGCCTTGCATCTACGTCAGTAGATGCATTATTTGGTTTTTTATCTGGTTTATTATCTGGTATTGGTTCGCCCTTTTCGGCTTCTCCATTTGCCCGTTTGGGCAAGTCGATAATTCCATTCTGTAAAATGCATTTGAACTCATCGGTAAATGCATACCACAACGTGCGGTCATACGGCTGCGCGTTGTAATTGCCCTTCGTCAACACTCCCTGCGCGACAAGCGAGGCGATGATACTGCGAACCTGCTTCTCGCTCCAGAAGGGGAACAACTCGCGGTAGGCGTGGACGGAGTTGTAAGTCCAATATCGCCCATCGTGGAAATTCTCCCTATTGGCCTCATTCTTGGCAATCCAAAAAATGAAGTTGTTGAGCATTATCGCCTCATTCACGCCATACTTGGCGGCAAGGAATGTGTCGAAGGTATATGTCATTCTTGGTATCATTTGATTTGGAGCGACTGATTCTCCTCCAAGTGTGCGCCGCAGTCCTCGCCAGCCTTGATGTGCGCCTTGAGGTCGGTCTTGCTGACTTCGGTCTTGACCTTGATGCAGTCCGCAGGGACTTTGCTCTCATCGTCAATCACGACGCGCTCCGACTTCCGAAGGCCCAGCTTCATCGTTGCCGTTTCGACCTTCGTCTTGTCGAACAACTGCATCGCCGCCACAAGCCGCGTGTCCATCTTGTCGATGCTGCTCTGGCAGTATTTGATGATGCCGTCGAGCCGCTGCTTCTCGGCCTTCGCCGCTTCGATGAACGCCTTTAGGCGCAGGATGGCGTGGCCGTAGTCAACGGCCTTCGCCATAAAGTTTTCTTCGTTGATGGCAAGCGCGGCCTCGATTTCCTCGGTCAGTTCGCCGCCCGTTTCTTCAAGCATCGCCTCAATCTTGCGCTGCTCGTCGCTGATTTGGTAAAGTGTCAGTTCCATAGTGGTGGTGGTTATTTGAGATTGTTGTTTACTTTGTAGTTATCGACGGCTTGGTCGAAAGCCGCCAGCAGGGTTGCATCCGCGCTTACATTCGCCGCCCACACGTCGCGGTAGGTTCTGCTGCCAGCCTTCTTGCCCTGCGCGTGTCCTTCAACGGCTGCGTAGAAACGCGGGCCGCCGGGCAGCAGTTCGGGGTTGATTTCCTTCGCCGCTGCGATGGCCTTGTTCGTTTCCTCGCGCAGTTCATTGTCCGCTGCGTCCGGCAAGTCCTCGCCTGCGTACACATAGAGGCCGAGGCCGTGCCGCGCAATCGCCTTCGTAAGTCCGCGCTGGATGGCCTTGTTCACATCGAAGCTCGTCACTTGGTTGGCGGGGATGCTGCGGTTGCGGTTATCCATTACGGGCAGATATTCGATGAACTCAAGCCCGCAGACGGTCACGCCTACCTTGACCCAGCAGGTGCGCCCGTCCGTGTGGTAGTTCCAACCCTGCGCGTTCTCATAGACCGTGCTGGTCGCATCGGGATAGAGTTCGTGCAGGCGTTGCCAAGCCCACGCCCAACTGATGTAGTCGAGGCGGTCTTTCTTCTCCTTGACATCGTTGAGGTTGATGCCGACGAGAGCGTTGAAGGTATCGGGCCGTTCCATAGTTAGAACTCGACTTCGGGTTTGTCATTCTCGTCTGCGCTGCCGTTGCCGGAGAGAACCTTCGCGGCGAGGCGCAGTTCGTCGACCTCTCGCTTCAGCGCGTCGATCTCGGCTTGGCGGCTCTCCGCCCCTGCCTTGATGCCGTCGGCCATACCCTCAACCCAGCCGAGGCTATTAATCATCTTCAGCGCGTTATCCGTGTCCTTTACGATGTTCAGTTCATAGGTGCGGATGTCCTCATCCGTCACGCGGTCGTGAAGACGTGCGCGGAATTTGCCGTCCCCTTCAAGGGTAACGAAGAACCAATACTTGCCGCTTTCTTCGGCCTTCTCGTTCAGTTTTGCAGCGGCGGCGATAACTGCCCCGATAGCTGCGTAATTCTTGATTGTCATAGTTGTAGTGGTTATTTGGTGGATAAATAGATGCGACGGATGATGAACGCGCAGCCGATGATGACGGCAAGGCAGATGCCCTCTACCGTCCAATAGGTAGCCGCGCTGCATTCGGCGGTCGGTTCGCCGCTGCCAATCAGCAGGGCGGCAAGCATAGGCAGTCCCGCTGCCGTGTACTTGATGTCAGTTTTGGTTGTTGCTTTCATAGTGGTGGTGTCCCTAAAATTTGATTCTTGCAGGTTCGTAGCAGGAGTTCTGCCAAGCGAGGATGTCGGCGATGCGGTAGTGCTTCGTGGCGGTCTTGCCGTAGCCAACGCGGACGGGCTTGATGCGTCCGGCGGCAACTGCATCCGTGAACGGCTTGCCGTAGGTCTTGCGTGCCTGCCGCTCCGAAAGCTCGCCGCTGGTGAGGCCAAGCTGCCGCAGCGTTTCCGTGATTACCATCTGCACTTCAATCTGCGTCATCGCTATGCCTCCCGCGTGATTTGGTAAATTCCACGGCTCTTGATTGTGCGGCTACGATACTCGCGCCCCAGCTTCTTTGAGAGTCTGCTTGCGTAATAAGAGAGGCCCGCGCTGGTCGCTTGGTTCGGGTAAAACTCCAAAGTCTGCCCGACTTCCATTGCCTCAATCATTGCGCGAATTGAAAATTTACTCATAATTCTTTGTACATTTGTGTCGTCCTTTGTTGAACTACGTCGCAAAATTACAAAAGTTTTTTTTCATCTGCAAAATTTTTCCGCATTTTTTTCATCACTTACAAGAAAATTCTTTCCACCACTATGAAAGGCGCAGACGTGAAGGCCGAAATCAAACGGCACGGCAAGACCATAACCGAGGTGGCGACCGCCATAGGCGAATCGCAGCAGAACCTCAACTCCGCACTATCCGGCGACAATATCAAAACGGGGACACTTGAAAAGGTTGCCGCTTTCCTCGGCAAGCCCATCGGCTATTTCTACGGCGAAGGGAACACCGCCACCGCATCCGGCGACGGAAGCACCGCCGTGGCTGGCGGCTCGATAAACGATTCGATGCTGATAGACGAGATCGCGGCCCAGCGGAAGTTGACCGCGCAAGCCCTGGAGCAGAACTCGCAACTGCTCCGCATTATAGACAACCTTACGAAACGCTGAAAACAATCGGCGGCCACCCCACCACGAGCAGCCGCCAACCAAACCTAAAGCTAATCATCCCTATGAAAGCGGGAGCGAAGATACACCCCCGAAGCCGCTTTCGTGTCATAATTTATATCAGTATAAACTAATCGACCCTCTTTCTTATTCAAAAAAACCTATAAAGTATTAGAAAAAGTGAAAGGAATTTATAAATCGAGGGTATATATATTGAATTACGGCCAACGGAACAATGCCGCAACCCTGCGCAGCGCATCCTCGGCAAGCCGCCAATCGCGCTCCGCGTAGATGTCGGCCATCTTGTAATCACCGACGTGGCCCAGCGCATCCTCGACCGTGGCCTTCTCGACACCGCAACGCCGCGCAAGCGTGGCAAAACTATGGCGTGCCGCATACAACGTGAACGGCTCGACACCGCGCTCGGATGCCCAACGCCTCAACCCTCGGTTGACCGTCTGCCCCGCGATGCTCGCCGTGCCGCCCATACCCTTCAAGACGGGCAGCCATACCGATGCGGATGACCCTGCGCCCAGCCGCCCGATAATGGGCCGCAAAACGGGCAAAATGGCGCACTCGATGCGCGAATGGTCTGCCCGTCGGTTGCGCGTCTTGGTGCGGAAATAGACCCATTTCCCGCCATTTGGCGGGGTGGCATCCCAAAGGTCGGCGATGTTCGCACCCATCAGCAGCAGCGACGCGAGGAACACGTCGAGCGCCGCCCTGCACGGATGGCCTGCGGGCGTGTCTATCATCGCCTGAATCGTGTCCACGTCCAGCGGCTTCTGCCCCGTCGTAGGGTGCGGCGGTGTCATATTCAGCTTGCGGAAGGGGCTGCGCGGTATGACCACCGCCCCGCCGTCCTCGTCGTTGTACTTGTCTTTCGCCGCGTCGAAGATATGCGACAAGTGGGCGAGGTAGTGTGGACTGATCGCTCCCGTCCTCGGCTTGTCCGTCTGGACTATGCCCCTGCTGCGCGAATACGCCAGCTTGCAGCCGCTATCCGCAGCCTCGGCAAAGGCCACCAGCATCGAGTGCGTGATGTCGTTGATGTCACACTCCCGACGGCCCAAGAAACGTGCGAAAGCCGCCAGCGCGGTTTCATACTTGCGGCGGTTGCCCTCGCCCTTGCAGCGAAGGAACTCGTCGGCCCACACGAAGAAGTCGAGGCGAAAGTCCTGCGCCCGCATCCGCTCCGTCAGCGTGCGTACCACCCAAGCCACGTCACGGCCCTCAAGGTCGTAGGGCGATAGGCTGGCCGCTTCGCTCCGCAGGCGGTCGCATAGCTGGTTGCAGCGGGCGATGATGTCGGCGTTCTTGATTTTGAGGCTTCGCGTGAGGTCGGCTGGCTGGCAGACGAGCGTCGTGGGCAGGTACTTCCGCTGGCCTCGGAACGTGACGCGAATCTTGACGGGGTAAGTGCCGTCCCCGCGCTTGTGATGCGCGAAGACAAGCGGGCAGAATGTAATCATAGCGGTGGTGGTTTTGTAACATCATTGTAACAAAGTAGCGCAAAGATAAGCAAATATATGTTACAATCTTACACGGGCAAACGGCACGCCAGCGCAATATCGCGGCGGTATGCCCCTGCGGACGGGGTTTCATTCATCCATAAGTTTAGGTTAGTAGTAGGGCGGCATCCCGGCAGGGTGTCGCCCTATGAATGTCAATGGGTTACGGAACCCTACGGAGTGCATCGTAGAGCGTAGAGTGTTTACTTTTGTAACATATATGTGGCAAAACTGCAAAAAAAAACGGCCACCCCGAAGGATGACCGCCCCACCACTACCGCTATGACGAGCGGTAAATTTTCCGCAAAGATAAGCAACGGCGGCGAGAATACCATAACAAAACGGCTGCCCTTTGCAGAGCAGCCGCCTTGTCGGTCTTGTTGCGCCTATGCCTTGCGGTCGCGCCTTAACTTCCAGATGAAGCATTCTTTGTCTATGAGGTCGCCGATGCTCACGCCCGCCGCCCGCATCTCGCGGATGATTTCGCGTGTCGCTGGCTTCACGCGGACGGTGTATGTCACACGCCTGCCGTCTGGTGCTTTGCGGCCAGCGCCGGGCCTTGCTCCTCCCCTGCTCATCTCGCGTCCTCCTTAATTATAGATTTGATTTCCGATACCTCGATTTCATAGTGGTGTTCTTCATC
>Ga0310696_10005419_pt1 | contig 15410 bp, 21 predicted proteins | sample AusTroGonzalo_MG_4_FD_203885 | JGI IMG/M metagenome (GOLD analysis project Ga0310696, IMG submission 203885) | Bovine rumen microbial communities from tropical cattle in Woodstock, Queensland, Australia - Gonzalo_02 (v2) (version 2) | ecosystem: Host-associated > Mammals > Digestive system >...
TACGGTATTGTAATTACTTGTAGTGATAGCGTATAACCCTATATTTTTAGGTGTAAATACAACATTATCAATAATTAAGTTAGAAGTATAATTTCCGTAATTAATACCCATATAATCATGGTATGTTACTAACGATGTATCATTAGTTGTATATGCTTGATACCAACTTTTATGATAATCATGTCTTTGTGTATCTAAATTACCGATATCAGTAGTTGTAACTGTATAACCAGTTATTTGTGAATTACCAATTGCTCCATATGATACTGTTAATGCGGTTGTGCTATCAAATGGTTCTGTTTCAAAATAAGGCGTAATCGTATCATAGTTTGCGGCTGGGCTTTCGTCCCACGCATACTCAAACTTTTTACCCATCTGGTAAGTGTCCCATCTATAACGCTTACCATCATTAAATGGGTATTTAACTAATTTACTCTTCATATTGTATTAAGTCTTTGCCAACTATCTCGTAAGTAACGCCCTCTGGCGCATCATCATAGGTGAGGTTATCACCCACTCTCGCAAAGGTAGTTGGTACTCCAATTGTAGTAATAACCAAATTACCATTGGAAGAGATAGATGGGGTAACTCCTCTATTGATAACTGTATGGTTGTTTTCTCCCGCTATCTCAATAGCATTAAACTTGGCTCCTCTATACAGACCATTTCTAACTACACCGCTATAACATTCATTACTGCTATTGGATGTATAGACCCATATGGTCTTCTCTGCCATCGCTAATGTATCAAAATAGGTAATATAGTATTCCTGACCTTGTACTCTGCTGAATATCATAGCGATAAGTTCTGGTGTACAAGGTGGCAGTTCTATTTCAAGTTTCCTAATGCGGTTAAATACCCAGTATATGTGCATCACACCATCAAGGGTTCTTCCGCTGTTTTCACTGGCTAAACTCTCATAGTTTATCATCAGTGATTTAGGGGCAAACTCAAACTCATTATTAAGGATTATGTTTCCTTTGTTATGTAAGTTCATGTATCCCTCCTGATAGTAGGGAGCCTTTATAGGCTCCCTTTTATATCGCAAACTGGTTTAAGCCAGTTCTTTTTTTGTAGTCTTTTGCTCCGCGTGCGGCAGAAGCGCTGATAACATCATCGCCAATCTTAATCTCAACATTATTGTCTTGAATAGCCGCTATGATTTGTCTACCAACTTGAATGAAGGTATCTGCTAAATCATCGTTGCCTTCCATGACTATCTGCCTCATAAGATTTTCTGGCGTGACGATTTCTGGGTTGTTATGCGCGCCCGCATATTCTGCTAATTGTGCTGTGGTTGCCTCTTGGAGAACACCACCATTGGCTAATCTTGGAATGTATATCGTTTGTAAGTTCAAACCGAAACTCCATGATTTACCGCCTACTACTGGCAACCATGATGGTAATGATATGTTCCAATGGATGCGGTTAAGGGCTCTAACTGCGCCGTTAACCATTGCTTCAATAGCACTGATAACGCCGTTTACAACGCCCTTGATAACGCCCCAAGCACCATTAACTATATCTTTTACACCTTGCCAAGCGGTCTTCCAATTGAGAGTGAATACACCGGTGAGTATCTCGCCAATGCCTTTCAGCATCGTCTTGATATTTTCACCGATACCGCTTAACCAGTTCCAGAAGTTCTGGATAGGTGTGGTTAACCCTTGTATTAAGCCAGATACGGTGGTAATTAACCAAGCAACCATACCAACTGTAATGGAAACAAGGTCTGCGGCAAATCCAACAATCTTGGCTAAAAGTCCCGTAACTGCGGCAATAATTCCACCAATGAGAGTAGCAACTCCGGCGGCGATATAGCCGAAAATCGGTGCCAGAACACTATTCCAAAGTTCTTTCACAACATTCCAGACAGATTGAATTAGTTGAATAATTGCTTGAACCAGTATTTTAAGGCTGTCCCATAACGGTTTTAGATGCTGGTTCCATAAGTCCGTAATAACCTTTTTGAGATAGTCAAACAGCGTCTTCGCCGCGTTGGTAACTTTGTTTCTAAAATCTTCGCTCTTATTCCACATCGTTACAAAGCCCGCAACAAGCAGTGCGATAGCGGCTGTTACTGGGGCTACCCAAGATGGGAACTTCGCAAATACGGCTTTTAAGCCGTCAAGTTTATTTTCCATTGCGGTAATAACCGCATTAAACTTGCTCTCACCGAAGTTAGTAGACCAGAAGTTCTTACTAAATACGGTCTGTAAGAACTTTTTAAGTCCATCACTACCTTCAATGGCTCCCTTGATACCTTTAACGAGGAAATTACCAAGTCCGGCTAACACACCGCCTAATAATCCAAGTCCAAGTATCTTTTTCCAATCCCACATTCCTTGTATGGCTTCTGTATTTCCTTTGAGTGCTTCTTTGAGGTCTTCAAAGTTTTGCTTCACATTAGTTAATACTTCTTCCACTTTCGCTTGGAACGCAGATACATCAGGCATTTCCCAATCTTCTGGGTCAAAATACGAACCAACCTCGTATCCGCCACCGCCACTGATAACACCGCCTCCACCAGAGCCACTACTATCATCAGGCGCGTTGAGTATCTCTAACTCATCAAAGCCCGCTATGGTCTTTTTGAGTTCCTTGGCTTTGGCTGTTGCTGAACCAAGACTATCGCTGACACCACCAACTGATGCTCCAAGTGAAGTAACACTATCTGTTGCTTTCTTTGCTGAACTATCACCAAATCCAAATACTGCTTTGAATGCCCTAACGATTGCGGTTAAGTAAGCGAGTATTGTTGCCAACCACTTAACTATTGGTAGTAATACTGCTTGTATTACTGAACCTAACTCAACCTTAAAAGCGTTTCACTGTTGACGCAGTAATCTTAATTGGTTTGCCCATGTACTTGCTGTTCGTGAGAAGTCATTTTGGGCATTAACTGTTTGCTGTAATACATAGTTATATCTTAATGTGGCTTGCTCTGCCGCTGTCATTGTTCTAACAGACTTTTGTATTCCTTGTGATAACGCATACTCTTGAAGCGTGGCATTATCAACAACCAAGCCAAACTGTCTTAATGCTCTGGTTTGTCCCGTGTAAACGCCCTCTAATGCGTTTTCTGCGGTTTCCACCGATACATTGAAGAATGATGCCAAGTCAGCCGCCAAGCCGGTTAACTGAACCGCCATTGTTTTTGCTGAACCATTGGCAACACCCATTGAAGTTCCCATTGCCATGAATGTGGAACTCATCTTCTTTGCCGCGTATTCGCTTAATCCAAATCTATCAATACAAGTTTCTGCGAACCTGTTTATCTCTTCTGCGGCTTCCCCAAACGCCACATCCACAACATTTTGGACTTCTACCAAGTCACTATATGCGGATACCGCGGCTTTCCCTAATTTATACAAAGCGGTGGTAGCGGCAGTAATGCCAACGGCTTTACCAATCTTCTTGAAGGCATTGCCTATTCTACCCGTTGCTTTTGTGGTAGTTTTATCTAACCCATTGAGTTGGTTTTGAACTTTCTTAATCTCTTTTTGTAAATCAGAGGTTTCGGCAGTTATCAAAACCTTTAACTCTTCAACTGTCAATTTTAACCACCTACCTTTTGTGATTGTCTGCGTTTGTTGTGCCTATTCGCAAAGTCAATCATTTGCTCTTTCCACAACATCCATCTATTGTCTTCCACTGGCTTATTAGGGGTGAATAAGCCGGGGTATAACTCTTCTATTTTGGGTACGGGCTTTCCATTCAAGCCCAAATTAACAAAATAAGAAATTTGGACAGCAAGATTATAGTTGTTAGTAATCTCCATCTTACTTCTTTCCTGAATAAAGATAACTATTTCCTTATAAGTCATCTTCCAATAGTCAAGAACATCACACCCATATCTAATTGCTACTGGAAATAACTTATCGCTAAACAACTCGTCAAGGGTGGTAGGCTCTTCCTCGCCCCCACCGCTTACGCGTTTTTTGCGTCTGCCTCTTCGTTAAAGAAGCCGGATACCTTGAAGATTTCAAGAACGGTTGGTATTAACTCGGTAAGACTATGCCCCTCATCCACATACTGGTCATAGAGTTCGTATGTTTTATCTAATGTGATGCCATGTTCCATTGATTGTAACGATGCGTGAAGTATCGTAATCATATCCCCAATTGTCGGCAAAGCACCGTTAGCATTTGCTATCTTAATGAATACATTAAGCGGGTTTTCCCCCAATTTCTTCTCTAAATCAACACAAGCCCTCGCTGTTAAGCGGCACTTGTAATCCCTATCTCCCACACTCCAAATTGCGTATAACATCTTGTTAATTCTCTCCTAATACAAAATTAAGGGGCTGGGCGGTTTCCCGCCCGCCCCTAATAAAGTTTAATTAACCTAATCTAAAATAGTTCTTGCCGGCTTCAACTTCGGTGTCAGCGGTGAGTGAATACACACCATCAGCAACCTCATACCATCCTAACTCGGACGGGTCGGCACCCTCTTCAAAGCGAGTAATCAGCACATAAACATCTGCCGCGTCTTCGCTTGGGTTGGAAACCTCAATATCACTATTGAGGGTAATTGTTAATGTGAACTGTAATGCGGCATTAACGCCCGCACCGGTAATGGCTGTGCTAGCCTGTCCTTCAAAACCAAAGATGGTTCCGTCTGGGAAACGAACTTCCCAAATAGCAACTGCTTCGCTCTCTTCAAGAGACCTCATAAGACGATAGTTGCTGGAAGAGCCACTATTGTCATAGAGGAATGTGAATGCGAGGTCACCAAAGTCCTTAATACCGTTAATGTATTTATAGTTTCCATCTTCCAGAGTGGTAACATCTACCTTCTCGGCAGCACCACCAAGGTCAGGGAACTCTTGTAAATTACGGACTTGTGCGAATGTTCCATTCTCACTTTCCTTAAACCATAACTCAACATCCTTGGAGAGGATGCCTTTACCTAATCTAACATTCTCTGGCATTTAAGCGTACTCCTTATTAAAAGATTTCTCGTGCGAGCCCTTGATACCTCAACTCTTTTTGCCCCAAACCCTCATACCAGAGTTCAGTTGTGGCAATGCGAGTGAAGCCCAAGCCACGCATCATTGTATCTATCTTACTTGCTATTGGCTCCATATCAGCCATGCTATAACCCCATACTTTGATATTGAAATACATATCACTGTATCCAAAATCATCTCCGTTGGCTCTCACCAAATCATTGGATAGGTTGTAACTAACGCAAGGGAAGGTTATATCTTTCGTAGCAAAGTTCTCTGCCACTACTGGTATCTTATTTTCCAATAGCGCGTTAAGACTGCTTACCAAAGAGGGTTTATAATCTATCATTTGATGCCTCCTCAATGGTTTCTATGAAAATCTGTCTTATCATCGGCTTGCTCTCATCAAATGCTTGCTCCAAGAAGGGGTTGGCTTCTTGACCATATGTGGTAATAAATGTTTCTCCACCATCTGGTGTATAGACCCATGGGATTGGGTGCGCCTCTGTGGCTTCTCTACCCTGTCCTCTAAAAGCCCATAATCCAGTGCCTTGATGGACATACACCGCATACTCCAAGTTAGTGCCTACCTCACCCGTAAGCCCTTGTACGCTGTACATAATAGAGTTTCTCAACTCTCCCGTTCCAACTGGTGCTTTTTCCTTGGCTTTGAGTTCTACATAGGCGCAAGCCTTTTTAAGAGCCTGTTGCGCTGTCTTTTGGTCTGCTACTCTATCCAACAGTTTAGAGAGGTCTTCTTTCCCTACTATCATTCTAAAAATACCTGTATCCAACGAGTATGTGGGTTTGTATATATAACCTTGTACTCGTGATTATCAACAATAACTTTACACTTATCAGTTATTGTGTGGTCTTTGGTTAACAAATAATGGGTAGCCTCTAAATAATTGGCATTAGTAGTGTTGCTTTGATTTAACAAACCAAAAGTAGCAGTTATCTCTTTTTCTGCGGTTTTAGTAGCGAGTTGTTGTCCGTATTGGTCTACACCATCGTAGTAGCAGACCAATACGGGTTTTATTTCTCGGTTAATCATTAGTAAGTTATTAACTTCCCACCGGCATTAACACCCTCGGTAAAACGGGCTAAAGCGTCCATAATATCTTCAGGGTAGCCGTCCTTATAGTTGTAACTTGCGCCAGAATAACTCTCGCTATTTAAGCCTTCGGTGCCCAAACGGTTGAAGAGATAAACAACCATTCGTTCAATGATACTTTCCATACCGAAGAGGCGGTCACGGCGAGTAATCATACGCGCATCGTCCTCTGCCTCGTCCAGTAGGATAGTAAGTAAATCGTCTTTGCTTGTATCTTCTGCGGGTATCCCCAGCAAAATCTTAATTCTATCTAACATTTGGAATACCCCCTAATGTATTAAAGCGAATTATCTTCAAAAGAAACTGTTAATTCGCAATCTTCTTTGCCTTCGGCGGTAATCGTAATTTCAGCGGGTGTGCTACTAATCACATCTGCCTTCGTCCAGTAGATGATATGTCCCTTTGGTAATCCAATAGAGGTTGCCTCATCTTCATCGGCTTGGGTCATTGTGTAGCCGTTCCAAGTGGCACCAACGATGCTCTTTAATCCAGTTGCGATATCAAGTGCTATCCACTTATGGGTGCCTTGCTCTACTACGCTACTGGGGAACTCGTTAAGGTCGCCTAATGCGCCAGTAATCACAATATCGCCACCGTCTTGTGTAACAGTAACCAGAGATTGGTTCTCCGCCATTTCAGCGGCATACTCAATAGTTCCCGGAATGACGGTTACTTTCCGGGTTTTACCAGTTACTCCTCTGTAAAAACCGCAACTCTGGTAGCGTCGGTTAAAGCAATAACCTTAACTACTCTGCCGAAGATATCGGTCTTTCTGTGGTCAGCATCTCTCTCCTGCTCGGTTTCAACGCCCTTCTTCATAAAGCAAGTAACTGCTGAACGGCAAGCGAGGAACGCATTTTTCTCATCAACAGCGTTGGAAACGAAAATCGGCACACCAGCCAGATGTCCTACATAACCTCTGCGGACGAAATCTTCAACATAGCGGAGTTCTTCTTTACACTCTTTCTGTAAAGCCGCATACTGCTTCTTGCTCATCAGTAAATACATATCATCGTGGCTCTCTTCTGGGAACTCGGCGATAGCATCAACAATGCCATCAAAGTCCAGAGTGGCGATTGTGCCGGAGCCATCTGCTAACTCGGCAATAATCTTCGTGGTGTTGTCATTAACAAGAGCCTCACCCAGATGCTGGATAGCCTTGTCAATAGCCTTGGGGTCAGCCATTCTCTGCTCATCGTAGAACGGAACATGTCCCTGTGTGGTGAGAACTCTATAATCTTTCTCTTCATACTCACTGCCGATTGCTTCGCTGTTGCCTACGCCCATAGCGAGGTCTTCAACGCTACCAGTGCCCTTATAGACACGGATTTTCTTAATCATTCCGGGCGCTTCCGCGAGGGAATAGTCCATCGTGATAAACTGGTTCATATCTAACCTTGTGATAAGGTCATTCTGTAATTTCTGCTCTAACACTTCATTGTCAAAGACCATGATGTTAGCGCTATCATAAGTATTAGCCATACTAAGCCTCCATTATTTTACTATTTGGAGAGTTCTGCGTAGATTTCTGGATTGGATTGTTTCAGTTCCATCATCTCGCTAAAACTCATCTTCAAGAAATCTTCTTTCGTAATTGCTTTGTCGGTTGGCAACCCTTTCTTTGGGGTATTCCCGGCAAGCCTCTTCTCAACTTCTGCTTTAACGGCTTTCTTAAACTCGCTTTCCAGAAGTTTTATATTTTTGTTCATTTCTTCTGCGGTATCTGTAACCACAAAATCTACCAAGAGAGGACTAATACCTTTCTCGGCTAATATCTTTGATGCTTCTGCCTTATTTTCAGCAAGGGCGAGTTCTCTTTCTTTTGCGGCGATTGCCTGTTCTCTCTGCTCTAACTCATACTCGTAGCGCTGTTGCTCTGACATAGCCGCTAATTTAGAAGCCTCGCGAACTTTCGCATCATTCTTTGCCTGTTGTTTCTTTAAGGCACTGGTAATTCTTCTATCTACCTCGCTTTGAAGTAACGCGTCTACTTCCTCTTGCGTGTAAGTCTTGACTTCCTCTGCCCCAGTTTCGGTAGGCTTTTCCGACCCTGTGTTTGTGTTTTCAAGTTCTATCATCTTTGTATAGCCCTTTCTATATATTTAATGAGTTCGTGTTATTTCAACGCCCTCTAATTTTTATACATTTCCAAGAGGACAAATTGATTAGATTTGCCCTCTTGGTCTAAATATAGTGAAAATAATTATCTAATGCGAATTATACGGTTTCTGCTACCCAAGCGTATGTTACTTCACCGCTTGCTACTGTTGCCTTTAACACATATGTGCCATCAGTTGTTGTGGGGCAGTTCAATATATTCTTAATAGCAGAGAGGTTAGCACCCACAGTACTGTTCGCACCAGTAATAGAACGGTTTGCTGGTACCCATATCTTATCACTATACATATATGGCACATCTTGGCTATCCATATCTAATAACTGATAGCCAGTTACTTCTGTCATCCCATTATTAAATGTGATTTTGATTGTAATGTTAGTGCTTGCTCCCCAGCACATAATGTATCTGCCGTAATATCCACCAGTTCTGTAATAAACTGGGTTATAAATATTGCCATTGGATAATATAGCAAATGGATAATCTTGTTTATTGTTAATAGCATTAACCAAATATGCTTTTTCATCAGCATCAAGACCACTAATCGCATCATCATTATTTTCAATAATAACTGTGCTTGCTCCACCACCGCTTGGCGTTTCCCAACTCATAACTGTGCCAGATGTAGTAAGTGTTAATACTTTTCCATCGTCTGCGGCAGAGAATGTGGGAACTGGGGTAGTAACTGCGATGGTATCAACAGAACCTGATGTGGTGAGCGTAATACCAGAACCAGCGCTTAAAGTATTAACACTTGGTATTGACGCACTCCATATACCATTACTGGCTGTAATCGTTGTGCCATCTGGTCTTGGCATACTAACCAAATCATAACCATCTTCACCATCATTAACAGCAAGCACTTTACCAAACATACCACTCATTGTGCTGACAGTTGGGAACGAACCTTCTGGAATATCACTTGTTATTGCTAATGTATCACCATTCCATTCAAGGTCACCATTGCCATCCATACTTAATACACCAGTAGTAGATAAATCATCACCAGATATTGGGTCAAACACATTGTAATCAGCAATAAAGTTAATATGTGCTCCATCCGTATCTGCTACTACTTCAATAGCACTTGATTCATCAGTATTATGTATAGTCAAACTCTCGGTGCCTAATGCGAACTCGCGAATTTCGTTCCAGTTGTCGTTATCATCCATACGATAGTCATAACCTTCAACTACGCTATCGTATATCATTGTTTCATAGTATTCATCGTCTTCAACTGGGTTCTCTGGAATATCACTCTGTGCGATTGTTTGTGGGATAAACTTATGTTCAAGCGTTGTAATATTACCCTCGCCATCATCGCTCATACCAAATGTATCAGCAATGTAAGAGGCTGTATTGGCATCACTATATGTTGCCGCAGGCGCCGCCCATACTGCTGCTCCACCGCTAACAGTGAGAACATCACCAGCACTCGCCGTTGAAGTGGTTGGAAGTGGACGAGCAACCGATATACCTAACATATCTACATTGATACTATCATCTGCTACTGGAATGAAGTTAACTTCAAGCGGCTGATAGTAAAGCGTATAAACTATATCGTTGCTATCAAATGTAAATGAAAATGCTTCCCACGGTTCATCTACATAGCCAATAGACGCTTCAACAATGCGCGGGTCTCCACCGTACTCATTATTACCGTAATCTTCCCACTCTATAAGTAATTTACACGCCCAACCCCAAGGCTGGTTTATTGGCATACCAGAATATTCAACACTACCACCACTTGGTGTACCGGGGGTAAGGTCAAATATTAAATCAAACTCACCTACACTTTGGTATGTTCCACTAACATTAACCATAAGATGTGGGTAATTATCAATAAAGTTGCTAACGCTTGAATAATACTGCCAACTATCTACTTGGATACCCTCGGCATAATCCATTACCACGCCACTCTCGGCGCCGTCTAAATCTGTACATTCTTCTTGGATTTTTGCCATACCATATTCAGTTTGTATAAGGTCTTTAACATCTTGGGGCGTCATTCCGCCGCCAGATGTTCCATCATAAACACTTGCCGTAGTTGTTCCAAGCGCATCAGTAATTGTAATTGTGGCAACACTGCCGGTCTTAACAACATTAGCAATTGGGCTAAATCCATCAGTACCGTCTGTACCTTTGAGAGATGCTAACCACTCTGCTTCTGTACCCACAAAACCCTGTGATACTGCCACTTCATAGGCGCTATCGCCTACAACTTTTCCTAAATTTACGGAAGCCATTGAAATCCTCCTAAAAATTAACTACTAATTCTCCGTTAGTGTTAATAACGAAGATATAATTTTCAAATGCTTGTTCTACGATAAGGCAACCATCAACAATTCTAAATTCAATGAATGATGGGTCACCTTTATCGCCCTTAAAACCGCGGGGTCCCGCTGAACCAAGTGAAACGCTGATTGTATCAACTGTTCCCAAGACTACATTAATCTCGTCCATCGGCAACCTCCTCGGTAATCTCTATATCAATTGTGAACGGGCTTGGGGGAACAAGCGTAAATATCTCACCCTCACCAGTTGTCAACTGAATGTCATATAGATAATATCCCGGCTCTACACCGTCATAATCACTGCTCGCTATGTTGAAATAGCCATCTTCATCTGCGTTTGTGGCAATGATAACCGCACTGCGATATCTCTTTCTCACAGTGAAGGTTAATATGTCACCCTCACGCAATTCATAAGGTGCTATTGAAACTGTAAAGTGGGCAGTATCGTGTTTAATGGTGTAAATGGACTTATCTTCATTTATCACGAACATCTTTTATTCCCCCTCAAAATACGGAATTATCGTACATCTACACGATGGGTGAATAACTGGCATATTCTTACCAATCTCTGCGCTCATAAAACTAAATATCTGTCCGTTCAAAGCGCCGCAAGTCTGGCAAGTAGCCTCATCACCAATAGCAACAAACTTATATTGCCCTATGCCCGCATCAATGTATCTATCCATCGCGGCTTGTACTTGTATATGGGACAACTCTGTTGTTGTTATTCGTTTAGCCTGATTGTAGGAAACCCCAAACCTATTAACCAAGGTTCTCGTTAGTTCCTCGCTTTTGGCTCCCTTTTCAATACAATCTAAAAGTCCCTTTTCCAAAGTTTCTTTCAGTTCTGCTTTATGCTTCCATATCCTATCGCTGAAATGCTGATTATCAGCACACCATATAGAGGCTACTGCTCTTCTGGCTTGCTCCATATTTGGCTTGATACCAAGTGTGATAGGTGAGTATTGTTCTAACTCTTGCTGGGTCAACTCATACATCTTCAAAAGGTTTTTGTTGTATATCTTGATTTCATGCTCACCAAGGCTAACCATTCTCTCATTCAGCCGGTTGATTGTTTCAAAATATCTGTTGTACTTAAACCAATCGTTTGCGGTAAGTTGCCCATCCTCACTATGCTCCAATAGGAAAGCATAAAGTTTCTGTATATCTATTTCTGTGTCTTTTAGTGCCCGTTTGTAATACTTAACTAACTGGGCTTGCGTTGCGTCAAATACCTCGTCAAAGAGGACTTGATGCTGTTTTTCAAATCTGTCTTGCCAATAATTACTCTTCGTCTTCGCCATCTTCTACATCATCACCCCCAAAGTTATAGAGAGCCATATTGGCTTCTTTTTGCTCTTGGAGGGCTTCCATCTCCGCATCCACATCCTGAATGAATGGAAGTTGGGCGAGAAGCGTTTTATCGCTCACCAGACCACGCAGAGAATTAACTTCACTGACAGTTTCGCTGACATCACTTGGAAGATTGCGAGTGAAGATGATTTGAACATCTCTCCACATCTCTTCACCACCCGTGAGATACAGAATGGAGCAGATTAACTCAATTCTTCTTTGAAGAGCCATCATCATACGCTTCTCAATCGCAGAAGCGGCGTTCTCAAAGCCCAGAAGTTTATACTTCATAGCAATGCCAGACGCTGTGCCAAATGCCTCATCACTAAAGTCAGGGCAATTAGAGATGGTGTGTATCTTCTCATCAATACGGTCTAAAAGGTTCTCAATCTGCGTTGTCTTAATATCTTTGGTTAAGAACTCTGCTGAACCGCCTAACGGCATAACCATTACTCTGTTCTGCTTCATCATCTTCACTGTTTCTTCGTCCGTATCCATCCCGGTTAAGCAGAGGTACGCATCCGCAAACGCTTCAAAATCATCAACCGATGAAGAGAGCAGTGTATTGAACGCATCGTTCAAAACCATAATTCTGTCAAAAATGCTAATTTCTTCGTCATTCAGTTTGAAGACGGTAATTGGCACTTGCTGGTAATAGTTCGGTCTTTCATCCAAGAGTTGGAAAGATGCTAATGAACTATCGCTTTTGTAAACAAATACTGCTGATTGCGTGTAGAGTTCTACATAATAACTGGGCGCAAGGCTGATGTTATCGCTGGCATACCAACGAATAACAGCGGCTAAATCTTGCCCTAAATCGTTGTAGTAAATATCTATACACTCTCTTGGGTCTAACTCACGGAAACGCTGTTTGCCTTCCTCATCTATATACATCAACTCAAATGATTTGCCGAAGATTAAGGCGTTCTTCAACATCAGCGCATCTTCGTGCTGAACATCGTTGTAGTTGAGAACATCTTGTATCTCTTCAATATCTTCATCACTTGAATAGGTAATATCAATGCCGGTCAAATAGCCAGTATAACTATCTGTAATATATGCGGGATAGTTGCTGACTATTCTGTTACAAGGTTTCCAATCAGCAGGACTTGGCTTCCTCAATATCTCTTGATTGCCCATATAGTAGTTGTAATATTTGTTCAGTTTAGGGAGATATTGAGTTTTGAATTTGCTTATCACTTCACCCATAAACATGGTGGTGATAGGCGTGTCCTTATCAATTAAAAAAGGCATTCTACAACCCCCTTAAACACCAAGCATTTGCTTGGAGATTGTTTGAAGTTTAGGTGCGCCCACACATTGTAGTGAATACCTTAATGCGTCCATATAGTGATTGAACGCATCTACTGGTTTATTGATATATTCACCCGTTTGTCTATCTTTCTGCCAAGAGTAGTTCTCTAACTCATTGATAACTTCTTGGCATTGCGGGCTAACCACCAATTTATATTCTTGAAGCAACGAGATACCGTAATTGATACTATCGGCTCCCTTAACAGAAGCCCTTACTCGCGTTATCCCGTTTCTTCTTAATTCTTCAATAGATTTTTGCTCGGCACTATCGGCTATAATCACAGATTTTGAAAAGCCAAGTGAAGTAATAACTTTGGCTATCTCTGCGTTTGTTTTGCCGGTGCTCCCCCACTCTTTGAAGATATAAATTATTTTGTTTTCTTGGTCTATGAAACTCGCTACCAGAGCAGAAGGGTCATTCGTGAAACCAAAATCCAAACCTACCAATAGAGGCAGTTGTTTATGTAGTTCTGGGTCTATCTCTCTCTCTTCCCAGTTCGTATATATCAACTTATCTAATGTGGCGAACTGACCTTCCGCTTCTATGCGATAACGCGTGGGGTTGCGCGTCTTCATCTGTTCCATTCGCTCTATATATGAAGCATCACAGTAAGGGTTATCAAGATAAGTGCTGTGATGAATAAAAGTGTTAGGGGGAACTATCCCCGTGTCAAACCCAAAATACTGATATACCCAATTGGCTTTGCTAACTGGGTTGAAACTACCAATCAGTTGTAATGGGTAATGATACCTCTTGCTTCTCAATGAACCATCTAATAGTTCAAAATCGTCTTGGGTGAATTGGTTTAACTCATCCAAGTAAATATCACTAACATTTGATAGTGATTTGGCTTTTTCGCTATCGTCCAAGCCCATACATCTAAACTGTGTGCCGTTAAGGCAAGTCGCTCTATATTCTGTTTGGTTGAAGTCAAAATAACTTCTTACCTTAAAGAAATCTATTGCGTCATTTAACTCTTTCCAAACCTTATCTCTAATACCCGCTGTTTGCTTATTCATCAGCAAGATAAAACGCTTCTCTTGTAGTCCTTTCAAAAGAAGTTTCTGTATTATGAATACAGTTTTTCCACTGGCTCTGCCGCCCCAATAGACCTCATACCTATGCGTGTAATCATTTATATATGGACGGAATGCCGGAAGGAATACCCTATCTTTAACTTTGAGATTTACCATATAACTCCACCTCAATTGGTCCCTTATACCCACGCTTTATTCATACAGCACAAGCCGGGAAACCAAACGGAAAGCCGCATTTGCCAGCGGGTAGTATGTAAATATATTTCACACCGCCGTATGCGTCTATCTCTTGAATGCGTCCCCACGAACTAACCAATTTACTCATTGGTATGAGATAAACAATGTTATCTGCTATTTCGTATGAATGTGTCATTCACTGTTTATAAATGGAGTAAGGTGGGTTGGTTATTATTCAATCTACCTTTTTGTTGTATGCGAAAAAGTCAATACCATCATCAATCTCGCATCGGTCTTTAATTACATAATCTGGGTAATTATCATAAAACACATTACCACCAGCAGACGCATCTAATACAGTATCGCCCTCTTTTAATGGCATCTTGTTAATAACCAATTGAGCGATACCTTCTGGTGTATATATTTTGTCATTTGGGTTTTCAGTTTTACCCTTCACAAACGCCATCTTCGTCCTCTGCTTCAATATCAATCACTATTGTTGTATCAACCTTGGCATCAATCCTTTGCGATTGAAGACCCAGTTGCTTCTGTAACAATTCCAATGCCCTCATCTGTTCGCTCTTGGTGGCATCTGGGTCATCGGCTATTTGCTTCAATTGTATTGCTATACTGTCTGCGTTAATTCCAAGTGCCTCGTATCTCTCGTGTTGGAGTTCGCGGATACGGTCTTTCACGGCTTGCTTACGCATCAGTTTCCAAGCACTTTTATTCGCTGAATGTTCGCTTGAATTGGGGTAAGCGGCACAATAGGCTTTAATCAATTTCATACCGTTAGCAAGATACTCTTGAACAAATAGTTCTTGTTTTGCTGTTAATTTGTCTTCTGGCATCGTTATATCCCCCCTTCAATTAAATTAAAAAGAATGGGCAGTTATTAACCAACTCTGCCCAAAAGGTATAACCACTTCTAATTGTTATAGTAATCACACTTAATATATAGAAATATTTTTTATGAAACGCAAAAGAAAAGGGACTACCGAAGTAGCCCCAATTCTTTCAGGAGATTTCCTATAAAACAAAGAGATTTGGTTA
>Ga0310696_10005422_pt1 | contig 15402 bp, 9 predicted proteins | sample AusTroGonzalo_MG_4_FD_203885 | JGI IMG/M metagenome (GOLD analysis project Ga0310696, IMG submission 203885) | Bovine rumen microbial communities from tropical cattle in Woodstock, Queensland, Australia - Gonzalo_02 (v2) (version 2) | ecosystem: Host-associated > Mammals > Digestive system >...
AATAATTCTATCGAAGATAGAAATAGGAATTATCTCTTCCTTACCATAGCCTTTGGCATCAACGGGCTTAATTTGGAACTTGTCCTCGTTAAGGTTGTAGCCTGCAGGAGCCTTTGTCTCCTTTGCATAGTAAGTCTGACCCTCAACATAACGAATCTCGAATTCGATATGTCCATTATCATCCGTTAAGCCAACGCATTCGTTACCATTTACATCAAGAGCAACCTTACCGTCGCCTGTGTAGATAGTAATTTCTGCACCTGACAGATAATACTTAACATTGTCAGCGTCCATCTTCGCAATACTTACTCTCAAATAGTGAGGTCTATGTACTGTCTGATTTTCGTCTGTCAAGTCGTGGTGGAGACTAAATACGAAACCTGTTGTAGATACGAGTTCCTCGAAACATACAACTTGGTTAGGCTTCGTCCATTCGAGTTCACCTGTAGCCTCGTTGAGTTTGTAGAAACCGAATGTGCTTGTATCGACATCCTTGAAATCTACTACAATTTCCATATCAGCCTTATCAGCCGTGAAAGGAAGTGTGGTTGTGAGTTCCTCACCGCCCTCATTTCTGTAAAGCTGTGCTCCTGTTTCTTGGTCTACGAGATGTCCAACAACCGTGTAGTTCTCATTTACAATAAGGTCATTTACCTTAACCGTATCGGAAAGTGTCTGAACCTTGTTGTCGAGCAACAACTTGTTATCGAAGTTATCACCATCGTTTTCGCCCTTTGCTACAAGGAGAGTTGTCTCACAAGTAGGCTTGAACTCAACGGTCTGATTTTGGTCGGTAACATCCTCGTGAGAAGAAATCTGAATTTCTTTCTCAACTGTAGGAGTTGTGTCGTCATTATCGTCGTCTACCATAGCCGTACAGAACATATACTCGAAACATACAACCTTAATAGGCTTTCCGTTCTCGCAAAGTTTTGTACTATCAATGTTAGAGAATGTTACATACTGCGTACCATTTCTATCCTCGGCTGTGAAAGTAATATCCTTATCACCATCAAACAACTTCTCGATAGAGCCGTCGTCATTGACCTTCCACAACTGTCCACGGAGGGTATATTCTGTGCCTGCGGATGCAAACTCATAATCTACCTTATCTCTCAATGTGATAGATGTTCCGAAAGAACCGTCGTGTGAATCGGATGCCACATCAACAAGTGTTGTATGAAGTGTCGGAGGTACAATTGTTACTGTCTGATTTTCGTCAGTCAGGTCTTCGTGTGAAGCGATGAGAGTGCCGTCGGAAGCGTAAATACGCTCGAAACAAACAATATCAATAGTGGTAAGTTTGCCCGTATCGACATCATACTCAACGAAATCAATTGTATCTACATTAAAAGGCACTACAACTGAACAGTCGTTGTGGTTTTCAACTGTAGGTACGAAAGATACACGGTTAGTGTAAGGATTGCCTGTATCTCTATCTATGAGTGCCTTACCCGTCTTTGCATTCATAAGAGTTGCTTCAGCGTAGTAAGTTTCATTAGGATTGAGTTGGTTAATCTTTACAGTATCCTGCATAGGTACATTCTCACCGATAGGTGCAAGGTGTGTACCTGATGTGGTATCAACAAATGTTGTTGTTACCGTAGGATTCTCAACCGTTACGGTTTCCTTTGTATCGTTAGGGTCACAGTGTTTAGCTCTCTCGCCATCATAGATGTCGAAATCACTATCCCAATCGCAATATACATAAACAACAAGGTCTTTAGCCTTATATGTTACTGTACCATCTGCGTTCTCAATGCCCTCGACCAATTTAGCCGTATTGACATTAACAAAGGTTACAACTTCAGAGCCGTCCTTTGCTGTAGCCGTGAAACTCTTGCTTGTAGTAGCGATAATCGTATCAATATCATCTTTTGCTCTCAACTCTGCACGGAAGGTATATCTACCCGTAGGTGCGAGATTGTGATAATTGACGGTATCGTTAAGGCTGACTATCGTACCAACTTCAAGCGTGTGGTTTCCATTGTAGAGCGACAAAGCCTCGGTAGTAATCTCAATTTCGGGGTTATACATAACAAAGTTCTGTACTGTTACCTCAATTGCGTTCTCAATCGGGTCAATATGACCGTCTGTGTAAATAAATCCAGGTGTGCCACCCTCGTCTGCCTGCATATCAGGATATTCGATAGCGAAGATTGCTTGGTCAGGTTTAACCGTAGGCTCACCGCTGTCATCACCGAAAGACAAGCCGTAAGGGAGTTTGGACTCAACTACTACATAGTTTTTGTGCTCAAACTTGCCTGTGGTACTATTCCAAATATGATATGCCCTCAACGGGTCAGATACATACTTGCCAAGTGCTGAATCATACCAAACTTCTGCATAACGATAAGTACCAAGAGGTTTACCATCTACATAAATAGGGTTGCCATCAGCATCAACTTGGTCGTGCCATACACCGTCTACATCATAGTAACCGAGTTTGATTTGCTCATACATCTGATTACCATTTGCGTCAAGTTGAGGCTCCCAAGTCATAGCCCTTTCGTCCTGCTCGTCCCATTCACCTTCAACGCTACCGTTGTCATAGTAAATAGTGAACTCTGCATCCGTAACAGGCTTCTTGGTTACAGGGTCGATATACTTATCAATTGTGATAGGAGCGGAATAAGGCTCGTTATACAACTTAATCTCAAAGATGTCGTCCGTAATAGAACCACTGTTATCAAGGTCATAGATTGTAACAAATCTAAATCCTGTATCAAGATAGTAACCATCAGCGGTAATTACCTCTCTTGCCGCATACTGACCTGATTTAAGTCCGTTAAATGCTACAAGACCTGAATGGCTTCTATCAACGATTACTCTAACATTATCCCACTCTGCACCCGTAATCTGACCATCCTTATTGGCGTCAGTATAAAGTTCAAAACGGAGTGAGTAATCGCCTTCATAAGCTCTTCTCTCGCCTGTGAACGGGTCGATAACGATAGGTTCACTTGTCCAAGTGTCGAACTTATTTACATAGATAGGAGTATCCATAATGTTTACAACATAGAATACTTCTTCTGTGCCGTCAACTAACTTAATAGTTGCTCTTGCTTGTTGGTCTGCTCCTCTATCGGAGTGGAAACGAACTTCCATATTATTAGTGTTCTCACTAATACGATACCAACCTGCAGGTACATCCTCCAAGTGAATGTTACCGTTTACATCAGTAAGTCTAATAATATAGGTGTGCGGAATTTCGGAGTAAGAACCCATACCAATTGCCGCCATCTCGGAATCGTCCATATCCCAATAAGCCTTATCGAGATTACCACCATACTCGAACAAGAACTCGTAACCTGCAAGGTCTTGTCTACCGTCGGTGTTATCCTCTGACCAAACCTTATTCAAATCAATATCACCGTACATCAAGTGGTTGTTTGCATCATAAGTGATTGAACTCTCATTTGCATTCATCTTGAATACCGTGAATTCAGGTGTGTCAAAGTGCATTTCCCACATAGTATTAAAGTAGCTACTCTGCTCCCACTCGGAATAAGTACCCGTAGCGAGGTTAGGGTAAGGAATACTACTATAAACACGCTCTGTGTTCTCACGACTTGTAGCACCATTCTGATTTGTTACGATTTGGAAAATCTCTCCTGCGATGTCGTAAACACCGTTCTGTCCAGGAGGGTTAGGGTCATTGTCATTGTCGTATGCGTACTCAGGTACTTCAAAGACCTCATAGATATAGTATGTCTTATCATACTGTAATCCGTAAAGTCTTTCCCATCCGTCAGGAAGAGGATTTTGAGCACTATCATACCATTGGTCTGCACCAAAGTCATAATAACCAATCAAGTTGGTCTGTGTAAGCAAATACTCTTTCAAGAGGTTTCTGCCCTCTTTCTTGGCATTTCTCATCTCGACCATTGAGAAAGTAGGATAACCACCGTCCAAAGGACCACTTGTTACGAAGAACCAAGTAGTTCTAATGTCGAAGTGATAATCTGTGCTATCATCTCTGCCGTTATTGTTAATGTCAAGATAAGGTGTATCTGTTGTCTTTAAGAGTGCCAATGACATTGAGTCTTCATACATCTTACTATCAAAGTCATTTGCGAGCTTAATGTTCTTAACCTCGGAAATTGTACCGTTGTCAGCGTGATTATGTGACTCGTGTGCGTGGTAGTTGTTTATAGTGAAAGAAATAGGTGTCTGAATGTGTCCACCTGAAATCGTATAAGTAAGTGTACCTATATGACTTGACTGTGAAACATCGTGTAACGCAATATCAACTCTATAAACTGCTCCGTCCATAATGTCGGCTCTATTCTGTTCAGGAATTGTCCACTGCTTACCATCAGGGTCTTCCAAGATAGTAGGAGCAACCGTTTCCTTGAAATAAACTGTTACATCATAGTTAAAGAGCAAATCACCACTACTTGCTACTGTGTAACTTGTAGGCGAATATGTGAGATAATCACGAATATTATTTGCCTGTGTAGATACATAGTGAGCATCATTGTTGTCGGTTAAAGTCATAACCTTGTTAGCATCTGTGCAAGCCTCATCTGTGTAGATAGAGAATTCTGCACCATAATACTTCCAACCATTATAACCAACCTTGTCGAGATTGAAATCAAATTCAGCATTAGCATAAATATCCTCTGCGTGAACATCAACAATCTCGTCGTCATTAGGCTGTTCGCCTGCGAGTACATCAAGTTCGTGGCAAGTAATAACAGTAAAGTTAATCTTCTGTCCCTGAACACCCGAAGTAAAGTTATATTCGTGTCCCATATAGAACATAGACTGATTTACGGTCTGTCCAACAAAGGCGGTAATAACTTCACCTGAATTTGTTGAGCCGTCAGGGTAAGTACCATTATTTCTAATATCATTTGTATCAGAAGGTCTGATTTCCGTTGCATAGAAATTACCTGTAGGCAATCTGAAGTACTGCTTACCTCCAACAAGTCTAACTGTAGGAGCAACATTAGGGTCAGGTTCAATATCCTTTGGATATGTTACTGACTTCATTGTTCCGTCTTCATTAAGAATAATTACTGCATACAGTTTATTTTCGCTCTGTGAGTAAATACCATAAACAGTATTTTCCATTGAAGTACCTTGCTCGTAACCATAAATAGGCTCGTTTACGCCTGTAGGCTGTGTGATAGTCTTATCAAGACAAGCATAACCATAGATTACCTTATCATTGAATACGATACACTGTGCATCGGATGCCTGATTAGGATATTGCTTAACATAGAGCGTGTCGCCCATAGGACCATTGTTCTGATGGTTATTGTAGAAATAGAATTCTTCAATATCACCCTCGTCCGCAATCTGTCCATTTACGGCTTGTGAAATAACCGTACCAAACAAAGGCGTTGAGTTAAGATAGTAGTCATTATTTGTTCCTGTTTCTTGAACAATATAAGTACCATATCTCATTGTAGCTCCGCCGTTAAGCGAAAATTCAGGGAATGTTGTACCATTGATGCGGAAGAAACCATACCCAGGTGTGTTTTGACCCGAAAGGGTAATAGTAGCCGTTTTTGTAGGAGTATGTGTGTCAAAATAAGTTTTTAATGCCGTTGAGTCATTATAAACCTTAATGTTTGTTGTTACTGAATCAGCATCATAGAAATAATCTGCATAGTAATAAACAGTAAACACAATTCCATTTGTTGTTGCGGCAGACGGAGCGTTAGGCTCATCCCAACCCTCTTCATCTTCCTTCTTAACAGCTTGGTCTAACGGGTCACCGTTAGGTACATCCTGAACTAAAACTTTAATAACTGCACCGTCGTCAGCAACGCCACCGCCCTGAACAGGGAATGTCGGGTCATAGTAGGCACTTGCATAATCAACGGGATGAGGATTAAAGTCATACAAATAACCACTGTTTCTCTCTACACCATAGAAGTCACGAACAGGAAGAGTTCCATCATTTTCGTAAACATTCCAATAAAGTGCCGCCATATCATCAGCCGTCAACTTGATAGCCTGTGTCTGACCACCCGTTTGACCCATAGGCTGTGTGAACTGATATGTCTTGTTGTTACCTTCCATACGGAAAGTTACACCTTCCATAGAGTAACAATTGTTGTAGGAGTTAGAGGTTGTTGATTCCTTTGCTACATAGACATAGAGATTTGTGTAGAAATTGATATTACCACGCATATCCCACTGTGCTGTGTAGAGGTCATATACACCACGCATATGCTCCTGATAAGCATCACTATTGTAGTCGTAATATGCACCGTTGTTGTGTGAAGTACCGTAGATATAAACTTTCCAATCTTCCCACTGTTTCATATTATCGTGGAAAGAGTCGCTATTGGAAATAGCAACATTATTTCTACTGAAATTAAGATGTGCATCACCCGTAGCAAGGTTAGCCCAATTGGTAACTTTTGTAGGGTCTAATTTTACAGTAAGTGTATTACCACTAATGCTATAAACAAGACCTGAATTGTTATCAATATAGGTTGAACCACTCATATAGGAAATATATCTATTGGTATCATCAAACTTGTACTCCTGATTAGGAATTAACAAGTATGCACCGTCAGCATTTGTAGGATAATTGCCTTGAGGAACAAGATTTGCTCTAACAACACCATTATCCCAACCCTGTGCATAAGGAGCTACCTTTGCACCATCAGCACTTGTGATTTGACGAGTTGAAGCCGAGTAGGACGGAGGTGTATCTGAAGGAACACCGCCCGAAACAGTTACATTCCAACCTGCGTGAGACCAAACCCAAGCCTGCTTTTGTGCGTTAGTATAACCACTATAACCAAGAATCTTGGCAACTGTCTTACAAGTACCATTGAAAGAGAAATAACCGACATCAGGCATTGATTTATTGTAGTTAGTATAAGGCGTACCTACAAGACCATAGCCTCTAATTGTATCGGTAATGGGCAAGTCCTTATAATAGGTATGTCCCTTTGCAGGAGCCGCACAGAAACCTGTACCGCCTTCCTCCGAGTGACCTTTACCTGAACCTGCGAAAAGTCCGTGTGTACCTGTACGAACCGCATATCCCGCACTTCTACGATAAGAAATCATCTTATTAGAAATAGTCGTGGCTACATCAGCAAAATCGAGATAGATGTCTCTATCATCACCTGAATTGTGACCTATGTACTGTTCACCCTTATTATAAAGGCTTTTTAATAAGCCATAAGCCGCACTGTTAGTAGGTACATCACCATCACCAATGCTAATTGTCCAAGTGATTGTAGTTGAAGTAGTATGAACATATTGAGTATGAATCCATACCTCAGTAGAGTTTCCTCCACTACCCTCGTGATATTCGCTTGTACCACCTGAAGGGTCACCTTTAGTTGAACCAATTCCCGCACTATCCAATACACTACGAACTCTGGCAACTGCAGATTGGTGTTCAGAAGTATGACTTGACATTTGACGAGTTAAGTCACTATTTGCAAAGTTATTGGCTCTTTGCGTAGCTAATTCCTGTGCCTCTGATAAAGTACGACCCGTCGTGCCACCATAAGAAACAGTTGAGTCTCCTACACCGATAACAGTGTGAGTAACTACAACCTTAACAGTAACATTACCACCACTTTCGGAAATAGTAGGGTCAAGTACATAGTTAACGGTAAAGTCCATCGGGTCAATTTCGTTTCCGTCATTGTCGGTATAAGTATATTCAATTTCTATACCACAACTACTTGTATCCTCAGTCTGACCCATTGTGCTATAACCCGCACTAATACAGTCAGGTAAATTGCCTAATGTGTAGCCGATATACAAAGATGCGGCATCAGAAGTAGAATCTGCCACTACATAGTAAGCCGCACCTGTATTAGACAAAGCCCACTTTGTACCGTCAGTATTCAAAGCACCGACACAAACAGAAGCACAATTGGCAGGGATATACTCGCTTGCAGACTTATTATTGTTACCTGCGGAAGCGACTACGGTAATACCCTGTGCCTTGCACTCTTCAATAAGTGCCTTAAATGCGTCATATTCTCCATTATCCTTGAGAGACATAGCAAGAAGAATATAATCAACATTCATTGTTTTTGCCATCTGAATAGCATTGTAAACATCGGAAACATCACCGTGTCCATTGTCCTTTAATGCCTTAATGGAAATGATATAAGCGTTATCGGTATAAGTAAGAATGTTGTTTACCATTCTTGTACCGTGTCCGTTTCTATCTACACCATCGTCGCCATCAAGAACACAATAGTATTCATTAGCAATATCCGAACCTGTATCAATAACAGCTACTCTTGTAGTTGCGTTGTTATTGAGGGCATAGTTAACTACTGTAGGGAAGTTCGCATCACCACAAACGGATAAATCACCGTCAAGTGAATACTCATATCCCTTGCTTGCACAATAGGTTGCGGCATCAATATAATCGTTCTGATTTGCAAAACTGATTACATAAGTTCCGTCAAAATAGATACCTGCATCGGGCTTCAAGTCCTTGCTAATATCTGCGGTAGTGTTAATGATAAGTTTAGCACCGCTCATTTCCTTAATATAAGAAATGAACTCTTCCATATCTTTTGCAATTACAATCTTTGAAGTAATTGCCTCTACCTTTGTGAACGCATAACCGTTTTGTGTAAGATAAGTAACTGCAGTATTGAACTTCTCTTCTGTCTTGAATACAAAGCAATATCCACCGTCATAATATCTTGCATCATCATAAACGATGTCTGTAAGGTCATCTTCAGTAACTACAAAAATCTTCCAATAGTCTTCAGAAATACCATTAACGAAGTCGTTGTACTCCTTCTGTGTTTCACACACCGTAGCACAAGTAATAGGCGTAGGTGTGGGAGTAGGAGTAGGTGTTTCCGTAGGCTCTGTTGTTTCGGAAGTTTCTGAAGTCTCAGATGTTTCTGCGGAACTCTCAGTCGGCTCGGTAGCCTCTGTTGTTTCTGAAGTTTCGTCAGAACTCTCAACGGGCGTAGTATCAGTAGGCTCGTTGGTTGTTGCATCCGTTTCGTCAGATGTAACCTCGGTTGTTTCCTCTGTAGGAGGAGCCGTCGTGTCAATACTATCGGAAGGGTCTGTGACCTCGATAGTAGTTTCGGGTGTTTCCTCATCCACAGGCTCGGTCTGTGCAGGTTCAGTTGCAACAGTCGTGGTTGTCGTAGGTGTTACGGCATCCGTAGTCTGTGTACTGTTATCTGAACTTGTCTCAATCACCTGCTGTGTTTCCGAAGGTATTACCTCATCGGCAAGTACCTTGATTTCGGGTGCAATAGGTGATAAGGCAATAACAGTAGCAAGAATACCCGAAGTAATCTTTCTTTTTAATGATTGCATTGTCGAAATTACCTCATTTATCTTTCTTAAATTTTTGCAAAAACTTAAAAACATTAAGTTGTAGCCGTTGTCGTGTCATCTTCGCCAACCGATTTTCTCCGTCCATTTGCTACCCAATAGACAGCCCTTATCGGTGACTCACTTACGAATAATACCAACTTTTGTTAGCATACATATCACTTCCTTTCAATTGTTGTCAATAATTACTATAACATAATTAAATAGCTCTTCATCATCACTTTTGAAAATAGAGTGAATTTGAAGTGCTTTTTAATGAGTGGAATTATCTGATTTATTCTTTTTTGAAGATTTCTTTTCGCTTATTTTCTTTTCAGGAAACTTCATAAGCGATATTTGCATCTTGAGCCTACTAAACTCGGTCTGTATATCAAGATACTGCTGTTTGAGTTTAGCCCTATCTTCTTCAACTAATTTAAGGTTTTCCTTACAAGAGTTTAACTCGCCAAGTGTCTCTTTATAGAGTTTCTTATAATACTTTGCCTTGTACTTTCCCATTGTCTATCTCCTTCTCCATATTTAAGCAAGGAAAAACCCTTGAGGTTATCTCAAGGGTTAGTTCCTGTATTCATTTGTGAGATTACCTATAAGTTATGAGTGCGGGTAGGGATTTGCACCCTACAAGGTCGAATTTGTTTGTCGGCTTCCACATTGGTTATGTGAGCGAAATGAGGCGATTTTCGGTATAGCCTTTTTATCTATACTTTCGTTCTGACCACGCCCCGTGTGAGACTACCTATTTCTCCACCGCACTATTTACAAAGAAACTTCTTTATTATTATTAAATAGCTCTTCGTTAGACGATTGCGAAGTTTGTGGTAATAAGGCTACCGCTGATAGGGTCACCTGACTTATCTGTAGCAAAGTCGTCCGTCTTTAAGGTAATGAAACAAGTGTCACCTGCAGAGAAAGTATTTGCGGGAATTGTAAGTGTATAAGTATTTCCGTCCTGTGTAAGAGTACAACCATTAAGAATAGTATCAAGGCTCTGCATCTTATCAATTGAACGAATGCTTAATGATTCATTACTCATAAAGGTAATTACGATGTCCTCGTTTGCCTTTGCCTTATAAACAGGAGCTACCATTCCCGCAAGAGAAGGGTCACCGTAGAACTCGCCTAAATCAACCTCTTCACAAGTAAGGTTTGTAGCCTGAACATTAGTAATTAAATCTACACCGCTTCCTGAAAAGGATACTGCAGGATATTCAGGCTGTGCGACTGTTGTCTCTGCTGTAGTTGTCTCGGCGGGTGTTGTTTCAGCCGTTGTCTCAACTGTAGTTTCCTCAACTGTTGTAGTTGTTGTAGGTGCTACTGTTGTTTCGGTGGGCTTTGTACCACACGCTGTCATACCGAGTACCATTGTACCTGCCATAAGTGTTGCAATAATTGTCTTTTTCATTTTAATTTCCTCTTTCTTTATGGGCGGTTTGCCCGTTGGGTTTTCATTTTTGGTTTTCAAATGATTTTCATTTGCTTTCATTTGATAGCCTATATATAACATATTAGTATGGCATTTGTCAAGTGTCAAACTGTTTTCATATGAAAAATTTTCACATTTATTTGAAAAGAAATGACAAAAACAAACCCTCACCTTTTTCAGATGAGGGTTCGCACTTTTCATTTGATTGTGTTAATTAAGCGGGTTTCTTTGAGCCGTCACTATATACGGCATATACATTATAAGTACCCGTACTGTAATTGTGATTTTGACAATATGATTCATATTGGTCTATACAATTATTTGCGGAACTTCCTGTGAAAGACAATCCTGATATTCTTTCCCCTGTCTCATTATCATACGCAGAACCCGTTAACAAGTAATTAGTGATTGTAGGTGATGGTTTCGGCGTAGGTGTCGGAGGCACGGGCGTAGGTGTCGGAGCCTGTGTTTCTGTAGGAGCAGGCTCTGTTTGAGCAGGCTGTGTCTGTGCTGGCTCGGTTGCCGCAGGCTGTGTGGGTGCGGGTGCTTGTGTTTCCGTAGGAGCAGGAGCCTGTGTCTCGGTAGGCTGATTACCACCACTTGAATTTCCACCGTTTCCGCTACCTGAATTTCCGCTATTTCCGCTTCCGCTATTTCCAGAACTTCCTGAACCGCTTCCGCTACTTCCCGAAGAGCCACTTCCTGATGAGCCACTGCTCGAAGAAGAACCACTGTTTCCGCTTCCGCTATTTCCTGAAGATGAACTTCCTGAATTGCTCGAAGAAGAACCACTTGAAGAATCTGTATTTCCTGAAGTATTCTGCGGTGCTTCATACGCTCTAATACCATTAGCGTAGTCCTCTCGTACCCAAGCAACCATAAATTGAGCCGCACCCTCATTGGAATAGCCTTGAGTACAAAGTGCGTCTATAATTTCTTCATCGGACTTACCTTGTGCGACCATTTCCCAAGCAAGATTATAGTCATAAGCCGTCTTTTCATCTTCGGGCATTTCCTGACCACTCGTATATCCTGCACTTTGGGCTTCTGATAAGGTCATAGCCGTAACAGACTTACCTTCTATTTCGGGGTCGCCTTCCATATAGTAATGTCCGTTCCAAACATATACTGTCGTCTCCGTTGTTTCATTTGTCGGAGATGTAGTTTCCATTGATGTTTCCGCAGGTACGGTATCTACTGTAAATGTTCCATCAGGGATGCTCGCTTCCATTGAGCTTTCCGTAGTTGTGGGTACGGAAGTTGCGGTATTATTACAAGCGGCAAGGGCAATCGAAGTAATAACTGCCAAAGTAGCCTTGCTTGCAACATCCGCAATATGGCAACATCTCTTTCTGCCGATATTTTCAGGGGTTGCCGCACATAGGCTCTCGCCACCATCAACTCTTGCTCGTCTAATTTTCATTTTAATCTCCTTCTTCAAATGAAAGTCATTTGAGATTTTCATTTGATAATTTGCTTATAGCATACTTCTTTTCTTTTGTAAATAGTGAAGTACAATTTTTTAAGATATGGTTTGGTCGCCATAATACGCCAAACGACTATTAACGCCCTTGATTTTCTTGTCATAATCAACTTTATCGAGGGCTTTGATTTTCATTTCAAGTTTACGCTTTTTCTTATTATTTATAGATTTCCTATATATATAGTATTTTCTCTGCAGTTTGAGTTTCACTATATTCCCACCAATATCTTCGGAATATGTATCTTCCTCCGAACATTTTGCTGTAGCATAGAACTTTACATAACAATCATCCACATAAACTTCGAGTGTTCCTATTGTTATGTTACTGTCAGGCATAAACATTAAGGTCAACTGACCGTCCATAAAATCTATACCGTTTTGAACTTTCATATATCAAGAAATTCCTTTCCAAAAAAGTAAGGGGGCTAACTACGAATAGCTAACCCCCTATATGGTAAGTGCGGATTATACCTAAACAATAAATTGCAAAATATCCGATAATGCTATAACGCCATCAGGCACAAAATCGGTTCGTATAATCCGCAAAGTCAAAAGCATTAAAACCACTTATCACGAAGTATAGCGTCGGGGTCTTTACCAACTACATTGTAGTCAGGAAGAATTAGAACTTCATTCGTATCAGTAATTATAAACTTTCCAATCTTACATCGGTCTACATACGGATTGACCTTTCGACTTGCTTTCGCTTGTCTATATACTTCAATCCATTTAGGTTTTTTACTGATTTCCGTTCCACTCTTTAAGAAGAGTTCGTCTTCCTCACTCATTTTAGGCATATCATCCTCGACGGGCTGTTGTTTGATAACTGCCGTTTCGGACGGAGTGCTCGGTATAGACACATCGGATGTGGATTCCACAGTTTTCTCTGCCACAGGCACTTCCACAGGGGGAGGTGCAGGCGGTGGAGAACTTTCTGCTTGAATCGACGATGTTTGAGGTGTCGTATTAGTATTCTCCTCACCACTTGGGTTAGGTTTAGTATTGACCGAAACACTCGTCTGCTTAATCTTAAGCTTAATGACGGTAGGTTTCTTTACCTCATCGTCCGTATCTTCGGGTGGAATAACCTTTGTAACCGCTTTTTCAGGTGGAATAACTTGAATAGACGGCTCAGGTGGCGTACTAAACACAATGTCTTGTGTCTGTAGCTCCTGCATAAAGTCTACTAATGACATTATTATTCCTCCTTAATACATTATAAGTTCCCTAATCAATCTTAATTGTTAACAGGCATATCTACGACATAAACTACCTTTATTCGGCTAATCCAAGTCTTGAGTTCTGTGATTAAATCTTCAGCCTCAAGTGGCTCATTTGAGTTTCTAAATGGGTAGATAACCGTTCCGTATTCGTCCACAAGGAAGATTACGAATGGTTGGTTTTCAGCGTTAAAGCACAAAACCTGATAATTGCATCCTTCTTCAAGGTAATTATCATTTGTAACTAAAACGCTGTTACCAATATCATCCATTTGACTAACAATTTCCGAATAATCAGGGGAAGTAATGGTGATAACCTCATTAGCCTTTTTTGATAAAAGCATAGTTAACTCTTTGGCTAAATCGTTGTGCATAACCCATTACTCCTTTCAAATTAGTCACCGCTTAAAGCACCGTTAACCTCAGTCTGAACGATGTCAACACCCTTCTGACCAATATCCTTTGCGGCGTTACCAAGCTTCTCGTAGTTCTGTGCCAAGAAGATAATACCAATCATAAGGATAAGGAACAAAACCTTACCGATGATACCAAGAACAGAGCCATTACCCTGACCTTTGGCATAAGCAAAACCTTCCTTGACAATGTTGATAATCAAGAAAAGGGCAACAAGACCGCCACCAATGGTAGCCGCCCACTTAACGATATTATTCATCGTACCTGAACCTGCGGCGAATGCCACCATAAACGGCATAATTTTAGCTAAAATAACTTCCATTTTTCAATTCCTCCTTAAAATTTGTCCTGCATATAGTTAAATACTATTTGCATCAAGTTGTTGTCAAAACCATTTATTGAATACTTATTCTTGCGTAAGTCGGCAATAATATCCTTTGCCAACTTGTCCATAATAGGATTGTACTGTAAAGACTCACCGTTGGTATCAGACTGTTCACCCTTTGTTTCGGTCTTACTCTTACTTGGTCTGCCACGCTTATTGTTCTTTACATTACTATTACAATTAAATAGCTCTTCATCGGGCTTTTTCGGCTCAATAGGCTCAACGGGCTTTTCTTCCGCCTTAACCTCCGACAAAAGTTGCTCTTCAGGCGGAATAGGTGTGGGTTCGTCAAGAGTAACTTCCTTAACTCTGCCCAAGAGGTTGTCCTTTGCTTCAGCGGACATTTCCGAGAACATATCCTCGTCCTCTTTTGCCGATTCCATCTGCTCTTCTACTGAAAATACGGGTTTTGCGGGGGCGTTTGCTAAATCCTCCGCAATACCGTCAAGTCTTGATAAAGCGTCTTCTTTCATAATAATTTACTCTCCTTGTTTCTTATTTCTCGGTTTGAGAAGATTATTAAATGTGTGTGGCTCATCCTTTTGGGGATTGTCGCCTGCTACTTTTAACTTCAAAGGAGTAGTAATTTTCTTTGTCGCAGGGGCGGGTGTGCTAACCTCACCCGACGGAGCATTTCCGCCCAAAGTGGGTGCTCTGTCGAAAATTGAAGTAGCCTGCTCCATTGAAGCATCGGGGAATTCCATAAGGGACATCTGCATTTTGAGTTTGTTGAACTCCGTTTGCATATCCAACTCGTTTTGTCTTGCAACCTGATAGTCGTCTTTGAGTTGCTTATTTTCTTTTTCCAAAGCGTTTACGGATTCCTCTAAATCGAGAATTATCCTATCGACATCTTCAGGGTAATATCCATAGGGGCTTGATACCCTGATGCCTAATCGTCTTGCGACTTCGGGTAATTCCTGTTCAAATTTCTCAGCCAATTTACGAGGATTCTTCACCTTTCTATTGGACTTGGGTAACTTTTGTTCTTTTATTGAATTATCAGTTGCTTCCGTCTTTTTAGGTGCTTTAGGCTCTTTTGGCTGTTTAGGTTTACCAAATGCCATAATCAGACCACCTCCACATATTCCTGTGTTTCCTTGTCAAATCTGATTTTAACCACCCTATCGGCACAGATTATCTTGTTATAGACAATCTTGCCGTTAAC
>Ga0310696_10005423_pt1 | contig 15400 bp, 13 predicted proteins | sample AusTroGonzalo_MG_4_FD_203885 | JGI IMG/M metagenome (GOLD analysis project Ga0310696, IMG submission 203885) | Bovine rumen microbial communities from tropical cattle in Woodstock, Queensland, Australia - Gonzalo_02 (v2) (version 2) | ecosystem: Host-associated > Mammals > Digestive system >...
TACCACGCCAATTCGAACACCTTTTATTTCGATTTCTGGGCGACCGATCTGGATCTGTCGACCGAAGAAGTTCACATGATCACAACGCGTGCGACTTCCTCCGCCGTCATTCCGAGCCAGTTCAGTACCGGCGTCGTTCCGGTATCGGATCCGGTCGACTCGAAGTTCGTTTTGAAAAACGACCAGGTCGTTTCCGCGAAGGTCTGGTTCATGGCGGAGCACGAGCACGTCTGGGACGGCGAACCCGTCGTGACGCGTGAGGCGACCGTCCTTGCGGCGGGCAAGCGCGCCGACCATTGCAAACTCTGCGGCGCCGAGAACCCGAGCGGGGAAGCCGTCGCGTTCGTTCCCACCGTCTATACCTCGACCAACGGTACGTTCGGAGAGGAAGACAACGTTTCCGGCTACGGACTCAACAAGTCTCTCACCGCGATCCGCGGCAACGAGCACTTCTACCCGAAGAACGGACATTCCGCGAAGAATCTCTATTTCGAGTATTCGATCCTGTGGAACGAAACGCTTCAGAACTGGGATGACGCGACCGAGAAATCGGAGATGAAAGTTATCACGTTCTACAAGAGCGGAAAACACAAAGAATTCTTCTTGCTGTATTCGAACGCCGGAATGTCAGGTGACTGTCCGTATGCCGATCATTTCGACTATTCGTGCTATCTGACCGGCTGTAATCCGAGTTGGTCGTGCGCCGAGGATCCCGGAAACGGGTTGCCGATCTATAAGGCTGGGTGGGATAACCCGATTTCCACGTCGTCCTCGCCCTCGATCGGCGAGTACGGCTGGCACCGTCTCGGCGTCCTCGTCCATCAGGAAGCGTCGGGATCCGGTTCGACCGTCAACTACTCCGGTTGGTCGGAACTCTACGTCGACGGCGTGAAAGTCTGGAAGGTCAAGAGCGACTTCGTAAACAAAGATTCCTATTTGGCGAAAAACGGACTTTCGCTCTTTACGGCGACCAGCAGTAACTCCAACCTGACCTACTCCGACACGACGCCCGACGTCAGATGCCGCTTTGACAGATTCGCGAGCTCGGGCGATCCCGCTTACGCGATCTTCGGCGAAGCCTACTGGCGCATCGTCGACCTCGACTTCGATCCCACCGCCGAGATCGAGCCCGTCGCGTCTCCCGCCGCCGTGGATTACGTGATCCCGGGAACCGACGTTCACGTTAACGGCGCGGTTTACTTCAAGCTTGCCGACTGACGAAACGACTGATCGAAAGGAGATAAATCAATATGGAAAAGAAGATTTACGAACCCGCCGAGATCAAGATCGTTTTGCTTGACCGGGATCTCTTGCTCCAGTCCAACGGCATCCTCGCGGAGGACGGCTGGGAAGAGTTCGACTTCGGCAACCTCGGATAAACGAAACACAAAAACGCCGCGCGCGCAGGTTTTCTGCGCGCGCGGCTCTTTTCATGCGAACCCCGTTCGCAATTCACGAACGGCGGAGCCGTTCCATTCACGCGACCGACGGTCGCAATTCACGCCGAAGGCAATTCATTCGTCCCCCGCGCCGTCCCCGCCTCTTGACAAACCGTCGGGCGGATAGTATAATAATAAAGAAGAAAAAACGACGGTTCCCCCGGGACCGTCGGCTTTACGGAGGAATCAAATGAAAAGATTTTTGATCGCGCTTCTGATCGTTTCAACGCTGTTTTGCCTCTTCGCGCTCTCGTCCTGCAATAAGAAGGACAACAAGAGCGGCGGCGAAGGTCACGGGCTTTCGGTGGAATCGGAACTGAAAGAAGAGGATATCCCCGAGTTCGGTTTCACCAACCTCGAATAAACCGGCGGCGTTTTTGCGGAAAAACGGTTGCTTTTCTATCCGTTCCCGTAAAAAACTTGCAACGTTTTGTTCGCCGCTTCCGCGGTCGGAAAAACGTGAAGGAGGAAACCAATGCGTAACGGTTTGAATCAAAAGAAAGGCTTGGCGGCGCTTTTGGCGGCGGCTGCGTTGGTCGTTGTCGTTGCGATGCTTTTGAGCTTTTCGGTTTCTGCGGACGCTCCGCAGGAGGAGATCGCGAACTTTTCGTTCCAGACGATCTCGGGAGACTCACTTTCGTCGCCGACCACGTCGCTCCGCTTCCTGTTTACGATCGGGTCGCTCGACTATAGCCGCGTCGGCTTCGTCTTCTCGAAAACGAACGCCGAACCGACCGTCGGGGGCAGCGGTTGTTATCTCTTTGAAACGACCTCGGTCCATTCCTCGATCTGGGCGGGTGGCGTGAGGACTCCGGCGCCCGACGGGCGTTACTGGGTCGCGGTCAAAATGACCAACATCCCGAACGCCTCTTTCAGCACGCCGATCTACGTCCGGCCGTTCGTGCAGGACGGATCGGGGGTCCGTTACCTCCCGACGAAGGATCTGACCGCCTGCGGCGCCTTCGGTCACGACAATCCCGTCGCGGGGAAGATCCTCTCCGCCCCGACCCTCTCGGATCCGGGCAGACAGGCGTACACCTGCGCCCGCTGCGGCGAGGTCGTCGCGGCGGTCGACCTCGACGCCTACAACGACGAGATCGCGCATTGGCAGGATCTGATCGACGATTTCAAGAGCTCGGATTTCGCCTCCGGCAGCATCACGACCAACCTCGGTAAGGGGACGACCTATAACTACCTCGCCAATAACCCGACCGTCGGACAGCACCCGCGCGTGATGTTTAACGAGAGCGATATCCCGGGCATTCAGACGGCGCTCGACAACGCGCCCGACACGGTCCAGGAGGCGTACTACGTCGCGGCGTTCGAGGACCGTACCTACTGCGAACTCGGTCCCGCCGATCCCGACCGTGACGACGGTTATCACAACTTTGAGGGCGGAATGCTCGACAAGCTGCAGCTGCTTGCCCTCGACTATCAGCTGACGGGAAACAAGGCGAACGGGTATCTCGCGATCTACGCGCTGAAAAACTATCTCAAACTGATGGATTTCCGCGAGATCGACGGCGACCAATGCCGCCATTTCGGTCACGTGATGTATAACGCGGCGTGCGTCTACGACTGGTGCCACGACCTGATGACCGCCGAGGATAAGGCGCAGATCGTCCTCGCCGTGCAAAAGAAGTGCTGCGAGGGCTCGAACGATTCCGGCGTGCGGATGGAGGTCGGCTTCCCGCCTTCGGGGCAGAACGCCGTCTCGGGTCACGGCTGCGAATACCAGATCCTGCGCGACTACCTGTCGTTCGCGATCGCGATCTACGACGAGTATCCCGGCTGGTGGAACTATATCGCCTACCGTTTCTACAACGAGTTCGTCCCGGTCAGAAACGAGTTCTACGAGGCGCAGATGTACCCGCAGGGAACCTCTCTCTACGTCCGCATCCGCTTCACCTCCGACCTCTATTCCGCTCTCTTGATCAAGTGCGCGACCGGCGTCTTCCCCTACGAGAGCGAGGAGAATATGAAGGAGGTCATGCGCACCGTCTACTCCTACGAATGGCGCAAGATCAGCGGCAAGAATTACGCTCTTGCGGCGGGCGACGATCAGGCGGCGTACGGCGACTTCATCGACTTCAGCCGCGCCACCCTGCTCTCGTCGCACTTGTTCGGCGACGCGACGATGCGGGCGCAGCTTGAGTATTACCAGTACGGTTATTCCAAGTTCAACTCCAGCTTTACCGTGATGGCGAGCCCCGCCGAATCCCTGATCTGCAGTTCGGGCAATATCACGGCGGCGGCGGATCGGCACGAGGATATGCCGCTGATCCGTTACAACGGCGGTTGGCTCGGGCAGATCATCGCCCGCGACAGCTGGGGCGGCAGACAGGCGACGGTGCTGATGAAGATCGGCTGCCGTACCACGGCGAACCACGAGCACTACGATTCCGGCTCGTTCCAGATCATCTACCGCGCGCGCCTGGCGGGCGATACCGGCGTCTACGACGGCTACGGAAACGACCACCACTACTACTATCACCAGGCGACGGTTGCGCACAACAGCCTCCTGATCTACAATTCGTCGCTTTATTCGAGCGACGGCGGATACTACAGCGGCGGTCAGAAACGCCGCAGCGAACCCGGCAGTTACGCGAACTGGCAGACCAGCACCTACAAGACCGGCGAGGTCACCGGCGTCTCCTACGGCTACGCCGACGTGGCACAGACCACGCCGACCTACGCTTACATTGCGGGCAACGTCACCTCCGCCTACGACAGCAGCGTCGCAAACGAGGTCACGCGCCGGATGCTGACGGTCTACGATACCGGAAGCGACGAGGTGCCGATGTTCTTCTTCGTCTTCGACAACATCAACGCGAAGAGTTCGTCGTACAAGAAGAGTTTCCTGCTCCATACCGTGACCGAGCCGACGGTCGACGGCAACACCGTCACCGTTCTGAACGGGGACGGCAAACTGGTCCTCCAGAACGTGATCGGCAACAACGTCACGATCACCAAGCGCGGCGGCGACGGACAGAATTATCAGGTCAACTATCGGAGCGCCAACAGCTATAGACAACTGAGTTCTCCGAACAGCAAGGACGACGGTTACTGGGGACGCGTCGAGATCAGCCCGGCGACCACCAACGCGGTCGACCAGCTTTTGAACGTTATGTACGTCTGCGACAACGGGGTCAACCCCGTCGGTATGACCGCGACCGGCTTCTCGACCTCCGAGGTCAAGGGCGCCGTGATCGGCAACACCGCCGCGGTCTTCGTGACCAGCGCGACCCGGCGTTCGAGCGCGTTCACGATCACCGCTCCGGGCAACGGATACCTGAACTACTACGTTTCGGGCGTCGCCGAGGGCGATTGGCTCGTCGACGTGGGCGGCTCGGTCGTCAGCTACGCGACGGCGACCGAGGAGGGCGGCTTCATCACCTTTACGGCTCCCGCCGGCGTGGCGGTCACGCTGCGGCAGGGAACGCCGGATATCCTGGTGGACGGCCACCTTCCCGAGGACGGTTGGGACGACTTCGACTTCTCGAACAATCTTCCGTAATTTCAAAAAGCGCTTGCTTCGGCAAGCGCTTCAGACCGAAGACAAACTTGCATGACCGGCAAAAAAAGGCTTGATAGCGCGTTTCCGAGAGCATAATGAGAAGATAGAAAACAATAAAAAGAGACGAGCGGCACGGGCATTTTTGCCCGTGCCGACTTGCCTTTCGCCGTTTTCGCTCTCTGCCGTAGACCACTACGCCGACGAGTGCGAAAACGCCAAATCCTGCCGCGTTTCTCTCGGTCTGCTTCAGACCGAAGACAAACTTGCATGACCGGCAAAAAAGCAAGGATAACCTTTCTATCTCGCTTTTGAAACCGCGCCAGCGGTAGGGTCAGCGAGGGAAAAACAGTCCGGCGGACTGTTTTTCGTGAAGCGGTCTTGCCCAAAGCAAGGAGTATGGGGCGTACGACAAGGCGTGCGCCCCATACGACTATGCGACGGCGAGCGGATCGGCGTCACGACACACCGAAAAGAGGCGGGGTTACACGTTTGGTGAACACCGCTTCTATTTTTTGTTCACTTTTTTCTGCGATTTTTCACAAACGTTCACTTTTATTCACTTGACAATGTGAATTTTCAGAGTATAATAGAAGTAACGAGAGAGACAAGGAGAGGTTGATTATGCCGTTTGAAAATGAATCCGTCGAATTCAAATCGCAGTTCACCGAAGAGATTTACAAAGAGGTTATTGCGTTCGCCAACACGGACGGTGGGATCCTGTACGTCGGTATTGACAATAAAGGAAACGCAATCGGTCTTTCCGACGTGGACCGGGAATACACTCGCATCACCAACGGGATCCGCGATGCGATCCAACCGGACGTAACGATGTTTGTTCAGTACACAATCCAAGACAACAAGGTTGTTCGAATAACCGTAGGCGAAGGAACGAACAAGCCCTACTATCTGAAAGCAAAAGGTCTCAAACCGAATGGCGTTTTCGTACGTCAAGGGAGTTCAAGCGTTCCTGCGTCTCCCGAGTTGATCCGTCAGATGATCAAGGAGAGCGATGGCGACAACTATGAAGATATGCGCTCGCTCGAGCAGGATTTGACCTTTGAGTCGGCAAAGATCGCTTTCGACCGTTACGGCGTTGACTTCGGCGAAGGAAAATATCGCGCTCTCGGAATCGAGCAGAATGCTATTTACTCCAATCTGGGGTTGATTCTGTCGGATCAGTGTCCCTATACTACCAAAATCGCCGTATTCAGCGATGAAGAACTCACCGTGTTTCGTGACAGCAAAGAGTTCGGCGGTTCTATTTTCAAGCAGTTTGAAGACGCCGTCAATTATTTGGCTTTGTGTAACAAAACAGCGTCTACCATCAAAGGGGTTATTCGCACCGACAAAAAGGATTATCCGGAGGAGGCGATCCGCGAAGCATTGCTGAATGCGCTGGTCCATCGCGACTACGGTTACAGCGGTAGCATCATTATCAACGTGAACGACAATAAGATGGAGTTCATATCTCTCGGAGGTCTGCTCCCGGGACTCACAACAGAGGATATCCGGCTCGGAATATCTCAACCGAGAAACAAGAAACTCGCGGAAGTCTTTCACCGTCTGCATTTGATCGAGAGTTACGGCACCGGAATCCGTAGAGTTTTCAAACTGTATGAAAACTGCACATCCCAGCCCGAGATCGAAGTATCGCAAAGTGCGTTCAAAATGGTTTTGCCGAATATGAATACGGCTCCGGCAATCAGCGCCGATCAGATCGCTTATGTTACGGATCAAATGAAAACGGTGCTGGATCATCTGGAAAAGCACGGTCAAATCACCGACGCCGAGTTAGAGACCCTATTGGGCATAAAGAAAACGCGAGTCTTTTATCTTACAAAGAGAATGAAAGAGCTCGGATTGATTGAAGCGATTGGAAGAGGACAAAAAAAGTTTTATTGTCTCAATAAATCCTGATCAGCATCCCGCCACGCCCTCGGACGACCACGCGACGGCGGGCGCGTTGGTGGCGCGCAGCGCCGGATGGGGCGGGTTCTCTCTATTTTTCAATCATTCCTTTTCCTCAGGAACGCGGCTTCGCTTTTTTCTGTTTTTCCTTGCTTTTTCCCGACGCTTGTGCTACAATAGTTTCCGAGCGAAAAAACGAGCGGGAGGCAATTATGAAACGCTGGCTGATATCCGAAAACGGCAATTTTTACAAGGCTTGTCTGCATCTGCACACCACGCTGTCCGACGGGAGTTTCACCCCCGAGGAAGTGAAGAGGATGTACGTTGAAAAAGGGTATTCGATCATCGCCTTTACCGACCACGATATTTTCATTCCGCATAACGACCTTTCAAACGGGAACTTTCTCGCGATCAATTCGCACGAGGTCGAGATCAGCGAGTATCTCTATAAACCGAATCGCTATCACAAGACCTATCACCTGAACTTTTACGCCAAGGACCGCAACGCGGCGACGACCCCCGTCTTCTCGGAGAAGCGGGTCTATATCGGCGAGTCGCCGAAGTACGTCACCGAAGAGATGAAGAAGACCGACGTCTGGGCGTGCTACTCGGTTCGTTCGATCAACGAACTGATCCGCCGGGCGAACGAAAACGGCTTTTTCGTGACTTACAATCACCCCGTTTGGTCGCTCCAGAACTACGAGGACTACGCCGGGCTCGAGGGGCTGTGGGGCGTTGAGGTCTGGAACACCGGCTGCGTCCTTGAGGGGATGCCCGACACGACGGTACCCTTCGACGATCTGCTCCGGCAGGGGAAGGACGTTTTTCCGATCTGCTCGGACGACAGCCACGGCGACTACGACTGCTTCGGCGGCTGGACGATGGTGAAAGCCGATTCGCTCGACTACGACGACGTGATCCGGGCGCTCCTTTCCGGAAACTTCTATTCGACGACGGGACCCGAGATCTACGAACTCTCGGTCGAGGACAAGATCCTCACCGTCAAATCGAGCGAGATCCGGGATATCCGCGTCGTTTCCGACTGGCGCGCACCGGGCTCCAAGACCCACGCCCCCGAGCGCGAGGGCGACGTCTTCGTCACGAAGATCCCCTTGAAAAACTACCGCGACAACTACCGCGCGAAGATGGTCTACGGGGCGAAAAACTCCTACTTCCGTCTCGAACTCAACGCCCCCGACGGCAAGCGCGCCTATACGCCGGCGTACCGCTTCCGCGATTTTCCCGAACTCTACGAGTAAAAACCGGATTATCGGAGAAGGTTCCCAATTCCGAAAGGGGGAGCCTTCTCCGTTTTTGTGGAAAGTGTGCAACAAAACGACCGAAAGCCACCCTTTTTTCCCGATTATGCGAACTTGACTTTTTCACCCCGTCCATGGTATAATAGGTACGTAATCAAAGGTTCCCCGTGACTGACGGATTTTGCAGAGTTTACTGCACGGAGCGGGGGGCAATATCCGCCGACCGTCTGGGTTCAGTTTTGTGCGACAACTTGACTGCGCCCTTTTTCGTTTTCAGGAAAGGAGATTGATTATGAAAAAAGTCGGAATCGTGATGGGAAGCGACAGCGACCTGCCGATCGTCTCGAAAGCGGTAGGCGTCCTCCGCGCCTTCGAGGTACCTTTCGAGGTACACGTCTACTCCGCGCACCGCACGCCCGCGCAGGCGGCGGAGTTTGCCCAAAACGCCGAGGCAAACGGGTTCGGCGTCCTCATCGCCGCCGCCGGGATGGCGGCGCACCTTGCCGGCGCCATCGCCGCCCAGACCACGCTCCCCGTGATCGGGATCCCCTGCAAATCGAATACGCTTGACGGCATTGACGCGCTCCTCTCTACGGTACAGATGCCCTCCGGGATCCCGGTGGCGACCGTAGCGATCGACGGAGCAGCCAATGCCGCCTTACTTTCGGTCGAGATCCTCGCGCTCTCGGATCCCGCCCTTTCGGCAAAACTGAAAGAGAAGCGGGTGAAGGACGCCGCCGCGGTACTCGAAAAGGATCGCGGGATCGCCGACCGCCTCTGAACCGGGTCAAATAAAAAGATATTATATAAAGGAGAATCAAAATGAAACTCATCTACACCGGAAAAACCAAAAACGTCTACGCGCTCGACAACGGCAACTACCTTCTGAAGTTCAAGGACGACTGCACCGGAAAGGACGGCGTTTTTGATCCCGGTGAAAACTCGATCGGTCTGACGATCGAGGGGGTGGGCGACGTCAATCTCCGAATGTCGATCTATTTCTTCGAGAAGATCAACGCCGCCGGCATCAAGACCCATTTCGTCAAGGCGAATCTCGCCGATACGACGATGGAGGTCGTGCCGGGCAAGGTCTTCGGGCACGGGCTCGAGGTCATCTGCCGCTATAAAGCGGTCGGCAGTTTCTTCCGCCGCTACGGCGAGTACGTCGCGGAGGGCGCCGATCTTCCCGCCTACGTCGAAATGACCTTCAAGAACGACGAGAAGGGCGATCCGCTCGTCACCCGCGACGGGCTCGAGGTCCTCGGCGTGATGACCGGCAAGCAGTACGACGAGATCAAGGAAATGACCAAAAAGATCACCAAGATCGTCGCGGACGATCTGGCTGCGAAGGGGCTTGTCCTCTACGATATCAAGTTCGAGTTCGGCTACGACAAGGACGGGAACGTGATGCTGATCGACGAGATCGCGTCGGGCAATATGCGGGTCTACAAGGACGGCAAGTATATCGACCCGATGACCCTCTCCGACCTCTTCTTCAAGGCGAACTGAGGGATGAGCGGCTTCTTCGGGGCGGTCGGCAAAAAGAGCGTCCTCTCGGACGTCTTCTTCGGGACCGACTATCACTCCCATCTCGGCACGCAGAGCGCCGGTATCGCGGCGTTTTCTCCCGAGACCGGGTTTCAGAGGAAAATACACAATATCCAGAACGCCCCCTTCCGTACGCAGTTCGAGGGGATCCTCGAACAGATGGACGGCACGGCGGCGATCGGCTTGATCAACGACACCGATCCCCAGCCGCTTATGATGCGGTCGGTCCGGGGGACCTACGCCGCCTCGTTCGTCGGGACGGTCAATAACGCCGAGGAACTCGCGCGCGAGTATCTTGCCGAAACCGGCGGGCAACTCAACGCGATGTCGGGCGGAAAGGTCAACACGACCGAACTCGTCGGCGCGTTTATCAGCCGCAAGCGGGATTTCGTCGAGGGGATCCGCTACGTGCAGGACCGGGTCGACGGAACGGTCCTTCTGCTTATCCTGACCGATCGCGGCACGATCGTCGCCGCGCGCGATAAGGACGGGCGGCTGCCGGTCCGCGTGGGGAAGAAGAGCGACGGCTACTGCGTTTCGTTCGAGCATTTCGCCTACGAGAAACTCGGGTACAAGAACGCCTACGATCTTCGCCCCGGCGAGATCGTCGAGATCTCGATGGACGGGATCAAGGTGCTTTTCGAGGGCTACGAGGAAATGCACATCTGCTCCTTCCTCTGGTCGTACTACGGCTTTCCGACCTCGACCTACGAGGGCGTGAACGTCGAGGCGATGCGCTACCGCAACGGCGGGATCATGGCGCAAAACGACGAAAAGAACGGCATCCTCCCGAACGCCGACTTCGTCGCGGGCGTTCCCGATTCGGGCACCCCGCACGCGATCGGTTACTCGAACAAGAGCCATATCCCCTTCGCCCGTCCCTTCATCAAGTACACCCCGACCTGGCCGCGCAGTTTTATGCCGTCGAGCCAGAAGGAACGCAACCGGATCGCCAGAATGAAGCAGGTGCCGGTCGACGAGCTGATCGAGGGGCGCGAGCTGCTCTTTGTCGACGACTCGATCGTCCGGGGAACGCAGATCCGCGAGACCGTCGAGTTCCTCTACGAGAGCGGGGCGAAAAAGGTGCATATGCGCTCGGCTTGCCCGCCGATCATGTACGGCTGCAAATACCTGAACTTTACCCGTTCCACGGGCGATATGGAACTGCTCACCCGGAACGTCATCATGGAACTCGAGGGCGAGGAAGGGATGGACCACCTCGACGAGTACAGCGACGGTTCGACCGAGCGCGGAAAGAAGATGCGCCAAGCGATCTGCGAGAAGCTCCACCTCGCGTCGCTTGACTTCCAGACCCTCAACGGGCTCTCGGAGGCGATCGGACTTCCGAAATGCAAACTCTGCACCTATTGCTGGAACGGAAAGGAGAAGAACGATGATTGAGAACTCAAGATCCAAGGCGTACGCCGACGCCGGCGTCGACATTACCGCCGGCTACCGCGCCGTCGATCTGATGAAGAGCCACGTCAAGCGCACGACCACGCCCGGCGTCGTTTCGGGGATCGGCGGATTCGGCGGGCTGTTTGCCCCCGACCTCACCGGGATCACCGAACCGATCCTCGTCAGCGGGACTGACGGGGTGGGGACGAAACTGAAGATCGCGTTCCTGCTCGACCGGCACAACACCGTCGGGATCGACTGCGTCGCGATGTGCGTCAACGACGTGATCTGCTGCGGCGCCAAGCCGCTGTTTTTCCTCGACTACATCGCCTGCGGCAAGAACGTGCCCGAGCGGATCGCCGATATCGTTTCGGGCGTCGCCGACGGCTGCGTGCAGTCCGGAGCGGCTCTGATCGGCGGCGAGACCGCCGAAATGCCCGGTTTCTATCCCGAGAACGAGTACGACCTCGCCGGTTACTGCACCGGGATCGTCGACCGTAAAAAGATCGTCGACAACGCGACGATGCAGCCGGGCGACGTCGTGATCGCGCTCCCGTCTTCGGGCGTGCATTCCAACGGCTTCTCGCTCGTCCGCAAGGTCTTCGACGTCGAGCATTGCGATCTCTGCAGCCCCCGCGCCGAACTCGGCGGCGTTTCGCTCGGCGACGCGCTGCTCGCCCCGACCAAGATCTACGTAAAGCCGATCCTCGCGCTGCTTGAAAAGGTCAGCGTCCGCGGCATTTCGCACATCACGGGCGGCGGCTTCTACGAGAACATTCCGCGCAGCGTTCCCGACGGGCTGACCGCCGTGATCGACCGGAGCGCGGTCCGGATCCTCCCGATCTTCGACCTGATCGCAAAAACGGGGAAGATCGCCGAGCGCGATATGTTCAACACCTTCAATATGGGCGTCGGCATGAGCGTCGTCGTCCCGGAAAAGGAGGTTGGATCGGCGCTGTCATGCCTGAAAGACGCGGGCGAGGACGCCTACGTGATCGGACGGATCGAGACCGGCGCCGAGAAGATCAGAATATGCTGAAAACCGTTACCGGCGGTATTTGTGCCGCGATCATGATCTCCATCGGGGGCAGCGTGTTTCTCGCCTGCGGGGACAACAAATACTACGGCGCGATCTTCTTCTCGGTCGCGCTCCTCTCGATCTGCTATCTCGGCTATTATCTCTATACCGGCAAGATCGGCTACGTCGTCGCCGACCATTCGGCGAAAAACTGCGCGACGCTCGGCGTCGGGCTTTGCGCCAACCTCGCCGTGACCTTCCCGGTCGGGATGCTGATCCGCAAGGCGCTCCCCAACCTCGGCGAGCGGGCGCAGGAGATCTGTCAGATCAAACTCGACCAGTCCTTCGGCTCGACTCTCGTCCGCGCGATCTTCTGCGGCGTGCTGATGTATATCGCCGTCGAGATCTTCCGCTCGAAGAAGAGCCCGATCGGCGTTCTCTTCGGCATCCCCGTCTTCATCCTTGCCGGCTTTGAACACTCGATCGCCGATATGTTCTACTTCGGGGCGTCGGGGATCGCCGACGGCAAGATCGCGCTCTTTGAGTTGGCGGCGGTGCTCGGCAACTCGATCGGAAGCGTGATCCTCCCGCTTCTCGGCGTGCTCGGCGTACTGACCGCGCAAAAGAAGGATCAAGCACTTGATAAACCCGAAACCCCCGCCGAGGGAGGCGCCGACAATGAGGGATAAGACGCGGATCGCCGTCCTCGTCTCGGGCGGCGGCACCAATCTGCAGGCGCTGATCGACGCCGAAAAGTCCGGGATCATCGAAAACGGAAAGATCGTTCTCGTCGTCTCGAACAAGGCGGGCGCCTACGCCCTCGAACGCGCGAAGAACGCCGGGATCCCGACCGTCGTTTTTGAAAAGAAGGCGTGCGGAGGACAGGAGGGAATGGAGCGGGGGATCCGGGGCGCGCTCGCCGAATACCGCGCCGACCTGATCGTCCTCGCCGGTTTTCTCTCGATCCTCTCGGAGGACTTTACCCGCGACTACGATCACCGGATCGTGAACGTCCACCCCTCGCTCATCCCCTCGTTCTGCGGGGCGGGCTACTACGGACTGCGCGTCCACGAGGCGGCGCTCTCCCGCGGCGTCAAGGTCACCGGGGCGACGGTGCATTTCGTCAACGAGATCCCCGACGGGGGAGAGATCATCCTGCAAAAAGCGGTGAATATCAAAAAAAACGATACCCCCGAGACCCTGCAGAAGCGCGTGATGCGGCTGGCGGAGTGGAAGATCCTGCCCGCCGCGGTCGAACTGGTATCCAAACAAATGAGAGATAAGGAGAACTGAAAATGAACGTTTACGGCATCAACGACATCGCGGAACTGATCCGCGACAACTCCTACGTCGGACGCGGCATCGTGATCGGCAAGAGCAAGGACGGGAAAAAGGCGGTCACCGCCTATTTCATCATGGGGCGCAGCCGCAACAGCCGGAACCGCGTTTTCGTCGAGCGCGACGGCGCGCTCTTCACCGAGCCCTTCGATCCCTCGCTCGTCGAGGATCCGAGCCTCATCATCTACGCTGCGGAACGCAGCTATAAAAACAACCTGATCGTCACCAACGGCGACCAGACCGATACCATCTACGAGGGTCTTGCGGCGGGCAAGTGCTTCAAAAAGTCGCTTGAATCCCGCGCGTTTGAGCCCGACGCCCCGAACTTCACCCCGCGCATCAGCGGCATCCTCACCTTCGCGGACGGCGACTTCACCTACGAGATGAGCATCCTCAAGAGCGCCGACGCGGAAGGGTCCGCCTGCAACCGCTACACCTTCTCCTACACCGCGCTTCCCGGACTCGGGCACTTCATCCACACCTACGTCGGCGACGGTTCGCCGCTCCCGACCTTCCAGGGCGAGCCCGAGCGCGTCGCGATCCCCGACGAGATCGACGCCTTTACCTCGTCGCTCTGGGACGCGTTGAACCACGACAACCGCATCTCGCTCTATGTCCGCTACACCGACCTCGCAAGCGGCAAAGAGGACAAACGCCTGATCAACCAAAACGCCTGAAAAGGAAAGGGAGAGAAAAATGAAAGAGTTTGAACTGAAATACGGCTGCAACCCCAATCAGAAGCCCGCGAAGATCTATATGCGCGGGGGCGAAGATCTGCCGATCGAGATCCTGAACGGCAGACCCGGCTACATCAACTTTCTCGACGCCTTCAACTCCTGGCAGCTCGTCAAGGAACTGAAAGAGGCGCTCGGGCTTCCCGCGGTCGCGAGTTTCAAGCACGTCAGCCCGACCTCCGCCGCCGTCGGACTCAAACTTTCCGACACGCTGAAACGCGCCTGCTTCGTCGATGATATCGAGAATCTTGACGACTCCCCCCTCGCCTGCGCCTACGCCCGCGCGAGAGGCACCGACCGGATGTGTTCCTTCGGCGACTGGGTCGCGCTTTCCGACGTCTGCGACGTCACGACGGCGCAGATGATCAAGCGCGAGGTCTCCGACGGCATCATCGCTCCGGGTTACGACCCCGAGGCGCTCGAGATCCTGAAATCGAAGCGCAAGGGCGGCTACAATATCGTGAAGATCGACCCCGCCTACGTCCCCGAGGAAGCCGAGCGGAAACAGGTTTTCGGCATCACCTTCGAGCAGGGAAGAAACAACTTTAAGATCGACCGCGCCCTTCTCTCCAATATCGTCACCAAGAACAAGGATCTGCCCGAAGCGGCGGTGCGCGATCTCATCATCTCGCTCATCACCCTCAAATACACCCAGTCGAACTCGGTCTGCTTCGCCTACGACGGACAGGCGATCGGGGTCGGCGCGGGACAGCAGTCGCGCGTCCATTGCACCCGCCTCGCCGGAAGCAAGGCGGACACCTGGTTCCTCCGTCAATGCGACAAGGTGCTGAACCTTCCGTTCCTTCTCACGCTCGGGCGCCCCGACCGCGATAACGTGATCGACGGCTACATCAACCAGAACGAGGAGGACGTGACCGCCGAGGGCAACTGGCAGAAATACTTTACCACCCGTCCCGAGCCGCTTACCGACGCGGAGAAAAAGGCGTTTCTTGCGACCCGGACCGGCGTCTCGCTCGGTTCCGACGCCTTCTTCCCGTTCAGCGACAATATCGAGCGCGCCAAAAAGAGCGGCGTCGCCTATATCGCCGAGCCCGGCGGATCGATCCGCGACGATCTCGTGATCGAGTGCGCCGACAAGTACGGTATGGTGATGGCGTTTACCGGAATGCGCCTGTTCCATCATTAAAAGAACCGACCCCCGCGGGGGTCTGACAGGGGGAAATATGAAACTGCTCGTCGTCGGCGGGGGCGGCCGCGAACACGCTCTGATCCGAAAACTG
>Ga0310696_10005425_pt1 | contig 15397 bp, 9 predicted proteins | sample AusTroGonzalo_MG_4_FD_203885 | JGI IMG/M metagenome (GOLD analysis project Ga0310696, IMG submission 203885) | Bovine rumen microbial communities from tropical cattle in Woodstock, Queensland, Australia - Gonzalo_02 (v2) (version 2) | ecosystem: Host-associated > Mammals > Digestive system >...
GAGGAAATGCGTGTGATCGCCGTGGGCGATGACGACCAGAACATTTACCAGTTCCGCGGCTCCGACAGCCAGTACATGCAGGCGTTCATCAACGATATGCAGGCCACAAAATACGAGATGACAGAAAACTACCGGAGCGTACAGCAAATCATCGGCATAGCAAACTGGCTTGCGCAAGGCATCCAAAACAGGATGAAGACATCGCCCTGTACGGCCGTCACCCGTGAACCGGGCATCGTGCAAATCACCCAATACGAATCCAGACATTTGGAGATCCCCTTGGTCAGAAAAGTGATGGAGACCTATCAAGGCGAGCAAGCCTGCGTGCTCACCAACCGGAACGAAGAAGCGGCGCGGATTGTCGGACTGCTGACCAAACAGGGTGTACGCGCCAAACTCATCCAGTCATCCACAAGGGAATTCCGTTTCTCCGACTTGGCCGAGGTGCGCTATTTTCTGAAATGTGTCAACCGAAACCCCTCCTCCCCCGTCATCAGCGAAGACGTATGGAATCTGGCCAAACAGCAGACTCTGAAAAAGTACGGAACCAGCACCTGCACAGAGTATCTCAAGGAGTTTTTCCTTATGTTTGAGGAAACGAACCACACCAAATACCGCAGCGACCTGATGGATTTTGTCTTTGAGTCTAATCTGGAGGACTTCTGCGGTGACGGGCATCAAACCGTTATGGTCTCCACCATCCACAAATCTAAAGGCAGGGAATTCGACACAGTTTACATGCTGTTGGACGGCGAAATGGCCGATAGCGACGAAAAAATCCGCAAACTTTACGTGGGAATGACCCGTGCCAAACGGCGGCTTTTCATCCACAGCAACACACCAATATTTGCTTCATTATCAGATAGGAACATTGATTACAGAATAGATACAAATCAATACCCACTTCCTGAGGAAATCACGCTCCCTTTGACCCACAAGGATGTATTTTTGGATTATTTTAAAGAAAGGAAAACACAGATTCTACGACTCCGTAGCGGACAGCCACTATACTTTGACAATGGTTATTTGAAGCTGCCGACAGGCGAAGAGGTGGCTTACCTATCGAAAAAAATGCGCGAAGAACTTCAAGAATGGGCAGAAAAAGGTTATTCGGTGCAATCTGCCAAAGCGAACTTTATTGTGGCATGGAAAGGAAAGGAAGACACGGAGGAGACTGCCGTACTGCTTCCTGAACTTCTCCTGAAAAAGTCATAATTGCATCGGACTGTTGAACAAGATGCCAACAAAAAATCCGATGATTTCTCATCGGATTTTTTTAAGAACGTCGGGGTGAGAAGACTCGAACTTCCGACCCCTTGCACCCCATGCAAGTACGCTAGCCAACTGCGCCACACCCCGTTCTTTTTTGAGGCTGCAAAAGTACAAAAATTTCCTTTCGCTATACCCCTTTTTCAAAAAAAATTATTTTTTGCCAAAAGCCACTTCCGAAAGCCATTTCCGATACAGAATTGTCATCAAAACAGCATAACAACTCCCTAATATAAAACCACATAGAATATCTATCGGGTAATGTACGCCCAAGTACAGTCGGGTATAGGCCAACAGCAGCGACCATACGACCGCCAGTACCATCACCCATTTTTTCCCCTTAGAAAGGAAGAAAATGACCAGAAATGCCAGCGCCATCGAGTTGGCGGAATGTGCCGACGGGAACCCATACTGCCCTCCAAAATAACGATTGCCGTCCGGCTTCTGCACCAGATGGATATCGGCTGCTATCGCCTCCGTATGCGACGGACGGAGCCGCTGGACACTATTTTTCACAAGATTGCATGTTTGGTCGGTAAGCGTGATGGTCAGGACAAAAACCGCCAAAACCATCCAGCCTTTTTTTCTGTAAAATCTGAAGATCAGAAAGATGACCAACAGGTATAGCGGAATCCAGAACCAAATCTGCGAAAGGAGATAGACGAAACGGTCGGCCCACGGCGCGTGCAGGCCGTTGAAGAACAGAAACAGTTCCGTATCGAGCTGAAGGAGCCTCTCCATCATTCAAAATCGGGATAAAGCAGGTACTTTTTGCGCATCTGCTTGAATGTATCAAGCTGAGGCTGCCACGAGGCGCGGATTTCAGCTTCGGTACGATGCGACAGTATCTGCCTGCGCAACTGGTCCGTACCGGCCAGCTTGTCGAAAAAGGCGCTGTTGGTGAAAAAATCCGTCTGGTTCTGCGGAAAGTTCTCAAAAGCAGTAAGCACGTAACTGACCGAAAAAGCATTGGTGGAATCCAGCATCTGTCGGGCATAGCCAGTGAGGTCGAAACCGCGGCAGTCGAGCCCTTTCTGGGGCGGGTTTTCGGAAACACCCTTGATGGGGCGCGGCGTGAAGTGGAAGTCACCGGTTTTCAACGACGGATGCCCGTAAACTTGGAACGGAGTCGGGGTGCCGCGCCCCACGCTCACGGCCGTGCCTTCGAACAGACACAGCGACGGATAGAGGTAGATGGCCTCGTCGGTCTGCAGGTTCGGCGACGGCGCCACCGGCAGCGAATAGCGCGTGCGGTGCGTGTATCCCGTCATCGGCACCACCGTCAGGTCGCAAGTGACACCGTTGGCCAGCCAGCCCTCGCCGTTCACCATGCGGGCGTACTCCCCTATCGTCATCCCGTGGACGACCGGAACAGGATGCATCCCCACAAACGACCGGTATTTCAGGTCGAGGACGGGGCCATCGACGAAGTAGCCGTTCGGGTTCGGACGGTCCAGAACGAGGACCGAAACGCCGTTTTCCGCCGCAGCCTCCATCACATAACTCAATGTCGAAATATAAGTATAGAACCGGCATCCGACATCCTGAATGTCGAAAACCACGACATCCAATCCCTTCATCTGCTCCGGTGTCGGCTTCTTGTTTTTGCCATAAAGCGACACAATCGGAATCCCTGTCTTTGCATCCACAGAGGAGCTGATGGAAGCACCCGCCTCGGCCTCGCCGCGGAAACCGTGTTCGGGACAGAAAATGGACACCACATTCACCTTGCGGGCGACCAACGTGTCCACAAGATGAACCGTACCGACAATGGAGGTCTGGTTGGCGCACACAGCCACCTTTTTCCCGTCAAGAAGAGGAAGATAATCCTCCATATAAGCCGCTCCCACAACAGGCTGGCCTATCGTGGGAGTGACGAATGCGATAAGAATCGCTATGAAAAAGAATCGTTTATTCAAAGATAATGGCTTTTTTGGCTTTATCAACAGTAAAGTTACCGAACTGGGCTTTGAGGAAGTCCTCACCGACGAGGAACGGGGAAGTGAGGCCCTTTCTCACGATGACCTTCACATTCTTAGCCTCGTTGTCACCGAGATTGAAGTCATGGAGAATCAGGACGGAGTTCTCAATGATGGAGCCGTCTTCCGGATCGATAGCGCCATTGCCTGCCTCGAAGTCCTTGGCAAGGATAATGTGGTCTTTCAGGAAGCGGGTGGCATCCGCATGGTTCATATAGACATCCTGTCCGGGAATCATCTCAAAATTGAAGGTCTTGCTGTTGGCGAAGCAGGCGCCCTTCACCACACCCTTGGAGATGGTGACGGGGATGGATTTCTGCTTATACACATTAATCTGTCCGGCATCAGCCACGGGAGCGATGCTGTCACCGCCCGGCACGTAGTCGTCACGCAGGATGTACAATTCGGTACGACGGTTGAGCTGGTGGGCAGCCTCCTGATAATCCTTCGGAGAGAGGGAGTTGATGTATTCTTCCGTCAGCTTGGTGCCCTTCTTGAACGTATATTGCTTCTTGTTGATGGTGACCGTCATGTCGCTCGTAAGCACACGGGGCATGTATTCACCATAACCCTTCGGACTGATACGGTTCTTGTCAATACCCTTCACATTGATGAGGTAATCGACACACGACTGGGCACGTTTCTGGGAGAGTTCCTCATTGTATTCATCCTTACCACGATTATCGGTATGGGAACGGAGCTCAACTACAAGCGTGGGGTTCTGCATCATAATATCATACACAAACAGGAGAGAGTCTTCATACTGCTTCTTCAAAACCCACTGGTCGAAATCATAGAGGATTTCAGGAAGCACGATCGGTTCCTTCGGAATCGGAGTGAGTTGGAAGTCTTGCACGAGATCGGTATTTTCAGTCAGGCCCACCGTCGTCTGGGTGGCGGTGTTGTTCTCAGCAAAATACTTGGTCTTGGTGACCGTCATTGTGAAGGTGGTATTGCCCTTGATCTTGTCCTTGTCAAATTTGTAACGACCTTTCACATCGGTCTTGGTCTTGTAGGTGGAGCCATCGGAGCCGACGATTTCCACTTCTGCGCCATCGATGGGCTGGAGGTTGGCTGCATCCTTCACAATACCGGCGATGGTATAGACAAGCGGACGGAGCAAGAAGTAGTAGATGTCGTCACCGCCCTTGCCGCCGGCACGGTTGGAGGAGAAGTACCCTTTGTCCACATACTGGCTCTTCGACTTCGGGTCGAGGGCCGGACTGTCGTCAAACATGATACCGATTTCGTCCGCCTCGGAGTTGATGGGCGACAGGAGGTTTTCGGGAGTCTGGTACTTGCCGTTCACAAATTCGGTGTAATAGATGTCTAGACCGCCAAAGCCATAATGTCCATCAGAGGAGAAATAGAGAAGGCTGTCGCCGCGGAGTGCGGGGAACACTTCATTGCCAGCAGTGTTGACGGTGCTGCCGAGGTTCTCAATCTTGTCGAAAGGTTTGGTCTTCTTTGAACGGGTGGCCTTGTAGAGGTCGTAGCCGCCGAAGCCGCCGGGCTTGTTGGAGGCGAAATAGAGGGTCAGCTCGTCACCGGAAACGAACGGGTGAACATAGTTGAACGTGTCGGGACCGAGTTCCACCAGTTCGGGCTGCGTCCATTCCTTGCCCTTCTTGGTGGTCACATAGATGTAACAGCCTTTCACCTCTTTCTTGTCCTGCGGGCAGAATGTGTAATAGAGGGCGGTGGCCTTATGGTTCGGGCACGCCTCACCTTCGTTCACACCGGTATTGATAATCTCATTGTCATCGTAAGAGGCGACAGGAGACCATTCGCCGGGCCATTCAGTATTGCGGCTCTTCGGAAGTTCGGAAATATAAATGTCAGAGAAGGCCTGGCCCGTCCACTGGTCGGTGCCCTTGCCTTTGGAACCGTCACGGTTGGAGGTGAAAATCATCTGGGTCTTACGGTCGGGATTGCCCCAACGCGGCGCCCATTCGTCGTAACGGGTGTTCATCTTCTTCAACGGGAAGACCTCGTAACGGGTCGGAGTCTCCTTCCAAGTCTTGGCTTTGGCGCAGGAGGCGATCATCACATCGGCACGCTTGTCCTCCGGGGCACGCTTCTTGAACTCCTGATAGTACTTCAAAGCGCCGTCGTAGTCGCCTTCATTAATCAGGATATTGCCCAAATGATAAAGAAGCAGCGGGTTGTCCTTCTGATAATTCTTCTTGTACAAGGACTCATACTGCTTCTTTGCGTGCTTCACGTCACCCATGATACGGTAACATTCGCCAATCTGGTAGGCAACGCGGCGCGATTCGACCTTATTTTTCTTGATTTTGCCTGTAATTTTCTTGTATTCCGCCAAAGCCTTCTCATATTTGCAGGTTCCGAAAGCCTTGTCAGCATCTTTCGTCACCTGAGCTTTAAGAGAAAAACTTGCTGATAATAAAACTGTTAGAAAGAAGATGAAAACTTTTTTCACATTCATAGTATCCGTATTTTACTTTATACAAAACGAGCCGCTAAAATAGAAAAAATTTCCTAATTAACGGCTCGTTTTCCGAAAATTATTTTTCCGAAGATTTACTTCGTGATTTTCTGTCTGGCGACCTTGACGTTTTTAGCCTTCAACAGGTCGTAAGCAAGCGGGGTAGCGATGTAGATACCGGAGTAGGTACCGATGAGGATACCGGCGCCCATTGCGAAAACGAATCCGCGGATGACCTCACCACCGAAGATGAAGATGATCAACAACACGAGGATGGTGGTGCCGCAAGTGTTGACGGTACGACCGAGGGTGCTGTTGACAGCGTTGTTGAACAACACATAATGGTCGCCCTTCGGGGAGTTGGTGAAGTTCTCACGGACACGGTCGTAGATGATCACGACGTTGTTGATGGAGTAACCGATCACCGTCAGGATAGCGGCGATGAACGAAAGGTCAATCTCCATGGAGAACGGGGAAACCATATAGAACAGGGAGAACAAGCCGATGGTGAGGGTGGTGTCGTGGATAAGGGTGAGCACACCGCCGAGACCGAACTGCCAGTTCTTGAATCGGATAGCAATGTAGATGAAGATGGCGATAAGGGATACCAAGACGGCCCAGATGGCATCACGGAGCAATTCGGCCGCGATGGTGGCCTGCACCTTCTGGTAGCTCTGAATACCGATGGCACCTGCATCAGGTTCAGTGAAATCGGGATAGGAGATGTCGCTCTTGAAGAAAGGCTTCAAGGACTGGTACAACTTATCGTAACACTCTTTTTCTGCCTCGGAGGAGTTGTCATCCACTTTGTAGTTGACAGTGACACGGAGCTGGTCGTCGTTACCGAAGGTCTTGACCTGCGGGTTGCCGCCGAACACTTCCGTAACCGCCTCACGGGCTGCCGTGGCGTTCACATCCTGGTCGAAGCGGACCACATAGTTACGACCACCTGTGAAGTCGATACCCGGGTTCAAACCGAGGGTGCAGAAGGAGATGATCATCACCACAATCAGAGCGCCAGAAAGCGGGTAGAACACTTTCTTCATTCTCAGGAAGTCGAAGTTGGCGTTGGAGAAAGCATTCATGGTGACCTTGTTACCGAAACTGAGTTCCTTGCCTTTCGCCATACGGGTGTCAAACACCATACGGGAAACGAAGATGGCGGTGAACATGGAGGACAAGATACCAATGATCAACGTGGTGGCAAAACCCTGGACAGGACCGGAACCGAAGATGTAGAGCACGATACCGGTGATGAGGGTGGTGACGTTACCGTCGATGATGGCGGAGTAGGCGTTCTTGTAACCGTCTTCCACAGCGAGACGCTGTCCCTTGCCGGCACGGACCTCTTCACGGATACGCTCGTAGATAAGCACGTTGGCGTCAACGGCCATACCGAGGGTCAACACCAAACCGGCGATACCGGGCAGGGTGAGGACGGCACCGAGGGAGGCCAGCACACCGATGATGAAGAACACGTTGCAGAGGAGCGCGAGGTCAGCAACGAGACCGGCGCGGTCGTAATAGAGCAACATGTAGATGAGGACGAGGATGAAGGCGATCAGGAAGGAGATCAAACCCTTGTTGATGGATTCCTTACCGAGGGTGGGTCCGACGACTTCGGAAGCGACGATGTTCACGCCGACTTCGAGGTTACCGGAGTTAAGAACGGTGGCAAGGTCCTTGGCTTCGTCAATGGTGAAGTTACCGGAAATCTGGGAACGACCGTTGGCGATTTCGCTCTGGATGGTCGGGTAGGAATAGACCGTCTGGTCAAGCACGATGGCGATGTTGGTATTGCCCTTTGCGGAGCGGTTGTCGATGGCATTCTTGGTGATGCGCTGCCACTCTTTGGCGGCATCGCTTTCCATAGCCATTTCAACGATGACGCGGTTGTGCTCGTCCACGTTCTGACGGGCATTACGCACGATACGTGCACCATTGATGGTCTTGCTGCTGAGGCAGGGACCCCAATCGGAAACCTTCTTCAAAGGAACAAGCGGGTAGGTGTTGTCGTAATTTCTTTCAGCGACACCCCAGTAATAAACCACATCTTCAACACCCATCTTTTCGGCGATGAGGTGGAGGTAGTGGCCCACAAGTCCGGTATCAGCTTCAGCGAAGAAGCCGAGGACGAGGCCGTCGCTGCCCTTCACCTTGCTGCGGATGCTCATGATGGCTGCGGAATCCTTAGCGGTTTCGGCATCCTTGGCGGCCGCTTCAATGGCCTGGTCGAACAGGTAGCCGATGGTGGCGCCGTTGTTGATGTCCTTATAGACTTCCCAGAATTCGAGCTGGGCAGTGCTCTTCAAGAGGTCTTCCACGCGTTCCTTCTCCTTCACGCCGGGGAGTTCGACGAGGATACGGCCGCCCTGCACCTTTTCGAGGTTGGGCTGAGCCACACCGAACTTGTCGATACGGGTGCGGAGGATAAGGAAGGTCTGGTCGAGGATTTCGTCACGGTTCTTCTTGATAAACTCAATGACTTTGTCGTCGGAGGCGTTCTTGGTGTCCATCTTGTCGCCGAAGTAGTTGGCGAGGGTGGCGTTGTTGAGGCCTCTGGAAGCTTTGGTCTTGTTGAAGTTGGAGGCGAAGATATCGACGAAGTCGTTACCGTTGCGGCCGTTGTCATATTCTTTGATGGCGGCGGCAAAGCTCTCGTTGAAGAGGGAGTCCTTGATGCTGGCGAGGCTGCTGAGCACATCGGGGGTGGAGATTTCGAGGGTGACGTTCATACCGCCCTTGAGGTCCAGACCGAGGTTCAGTTCACGGTACTTGCACTCCTTGTAAGTGAAGCCCAGATAGACGGAGGTGTCCTTCATGCTGGCGAGGTAGTTACGCTCCCTTTTAGAGATGAGGGAGTCGGTGAGGTGCTTCTTCAGCAGCTCGTTGTTGCCAGCTTTCTGAACGACTTCACTGATTGCGGCAGGGTCGTTGGCATAGCTCCGTGCATCCTTCTCTACTTTCCACGTCACGAAGGAGAATGACAAACAATACAGGCAGACTACGGCAACCAGTATCGTGAAAAATAAAATTAAACCTTTGTTTCGCATACGCTAATTAGTTGTTTTTTAATTATTTATAATTATTTTAGCCTATAAATTTTGCGGGTGCAAATATACAAATTATTTTAAACCAAAATACACCCTTTTATTATAAAAAAATAAGGCAATAAAAACTCTTAAACGATACCATCAGACATTAGACGAAGTACACCGGAGGTCGGGTAATCATTTGAGACGAGGTACACCTCGTCTCTACATTAAAACTTTATGAACTTGATGAACTTTATAAACTAAAATGTTGTATTTTTGCCGCCTTGTTTGACAATATTTTTATTTATTCATTATTTATAACTTAAACCAAAAACTATGACTGAAAAATTGCAAACTTTGCGCGACAACGCGGCCTTCCGATGGATTGCGTTGCTGCTGCTGGCCTTGGCCATGTTCTGTTCGTACATCTTTATGGACATCCTCTCCCCCATCAAGGACCTGATGCAGTCCACCCGCGGATGGGACTCCACCGCATTCGGTACGATGCAGGGCGCGGAGACGTTCCTCAACGTGTTCGTCTTCTTCCTGATTTTCGCCGGTATCATCTTGGACAAGATGGGTGTGCGTTTCACCGCCATCCTGTCCGGTGCCGTGATGCTCATCGGTGGTTTGATCAAGTACTACGCTGTGACTGAAGCTTTCTACGGCAGCGGCGTGGAGACTTGGTTCACAAACCATCTGAACTACATTCCCGGTTTCCAAGAGCTGGGTGTGGCCCCGTTCTATGAAGGGATGCCCGCTTCAGCCAAGGTCGCCGCTGTGGGTTTCATGATCTTCGGCTGCGGCGTGGAGATGGCCGGTATCACCGTTTCCCGCGGTATTGTGAAATGGTTCAAAGGCCGTGAGACCGCTCTGGCCATGGGTTCCGAAATGGCCCTCGCCCGTCTCGGTGTCGCCACCTGCATGATCTTCTCACCCTTCTTCGCCAAACTGGGCGACACCGTTGACGTGTCCCGCTCCGTCGCTTTCGGCGTAGTGCTCCTCTGCATCGCCCTTATGATGTTCATCGTCTATTTCTTCATGGACAAGAAACTGGATGCACAGACCGGTGAAGCCGAAGAGAAGGACGATCCCTTCAAAGTTTCCGATATTGGCAAAATCCTCTCTTCCGGTGGTTTCTGGTTGGTGGCTCTCCTTTGCGTTCTTTACTACAGCGCCATCTTCCCGTTCCAGAAATATGCCGTGAACATGCTCCAGTGCAACCTCACCCTCAACCCGGGCGAAGGTTTCTGGGCCGACAGCAGCGTCACCATCATCCAGTACCTGGTCATGCTGATTGTTGCCGTCTGTTCTTTCACCAGCAACTTCTCCAAGAACAAAGGCGCGAAAATCGGTCTGATGGCCGCAGCTGTCGTCGCCTTAGTTGTTTATTGCTACATGGGCTTCATGCGCGGCACCGCCGAAACCATCTTCGCCGTGTTCCCGCTGCTGGCCGTGGCTATCACCCCGATCCTCGGCAACTACGTTGACCACAAGGGTAAAGCCGCTTCCATGCTGATGATCGGCTCCTTGCTGCTCATCCTCTGCCATCTCACCTTCGCTTTCATCCTGCCGATGTTCAAGGGCAGCGAAATCGGAGGTGTGGTTGTCGCCTACATCACCATCCTCGTGCTGGGCGCCTCCTTCTCCCTGGTGCCTGCCGCCCTCTGGCCGAGCGTTCCGAAACTCGTTGACGAGAAGATCATCGGTTCCGCCTACGCCCTCATCTTCTGGATTCAGAACATTGGCTTGTGGCTCTTCCCGCTGCTCATCGGTAAAGTGCTCGACAATACCAATCCCGAGATTGTTGCTCGCATTGCACAGGTTAAGGAAGAGACTTCTGCCGCCGTTGCCAGTGGTGTGATGACCCCCGACCAAGCTGCCAGCCAAGTGCAGGCTATTTCCGAGCAGGCCGCTGTTCAGTACGACTACACCTGGCCGCTGGTGATGCTGGCATGCCTCGGCGTGGCCGCCCTCATCCTCGGCATCATCCTGAAAGGTGTGGACAAGAAGAAAGGCCTCGGCCTCGAACAGCCCAACATCAAAGCTGAATAAAACCGTTGCGTAATGCAGGAATTCATCCCGATTTTCACGCTCGGAAACGGAATCCGCGTCATCCACGAAGAGGTCTCGTCGCCCATCTCGCACTTTGGCGTCATCGTCAATGCCGGGACGCGCGACGAGCCGGATGACCTGCCCGGTCTGGCCCATTTCGCCGAACACACCTTCTTCAAAGGCACCAGAAAGCGAAACAACTACCAGATAACCAAGCGGATGGAGAATGCGGGAGGCGACCTGAACGCATACACCGCCAAAGAGGAGACGTATTTTCACGCCTCCTTTTTGTCATCCGACTACGAACGGGCCGCCGAACTCCTCGCCGACATCCTTTTCAACGCCACCTTCCCCGAAAAGGAACTGGAAAAAGAGAAGGATGTCGTGCTCGAGGAAATCAACTACTACAAGGACTCCCCCGCCGAACTCATCTACGACGAGATTGAGGAGGTGGCGTTCAGCGGCCATCCGCTCGGACGCAACATCCTCGGAACCAAGAAGTCGCTGAAGAGCATCCACCGTGACGACTTGCTCAGCTACATCCGCACGAACTACACCGCCGACCATATCGTGCTCGCCTCTGTCGGCAACATCTCGACCGAGAACTTGCTGAAACTCTGCAACAAGCACTTCAACCAGCCGCTTGCCGCAACCGGCAGCCGCGTCCGCACACCCTTTACCGGATACCGCCCCACGCAAATCCACAAGCGTAAAAACAGTTCCCAGACGCACCTGATGCTGTGCAACCAGGCCTTCTCCAACAAGGAGGACCTGCGCGTGCCCTTCACCCTGCTCACCAACCTGATGGGCGGGCAGGCCCTGAGTGCACGGCTCAATATGACCCTGCGCGAAAAACTCGGCCTCGCCTACACGGTGGAGGCCTCCTATACCCCCTTTTCCGACACCGGCCTATTCACCATATACGCCGGCTGCGAAAACGAAAATACTGACCGCTGCATTGAATTGATTTTTAAAGAACTGAGAAAAGTCCGAGACAACAAACTCGGCACCATGCAGCTCCATATCGCCAAAAAACAGTTCCTGGGCCAGACGGCCATCACCAACGAATCCAAACTCAACGAGCTGCTGGCCATCGGACGCAGCGCCTTGATCACCGACAAGGTGGAGACGCCCGAAGCTTTCGCCAAAGCCATCGAGGCCATCACCTCCGAGGAGATTCTGGAAAGCGCCAACCGCATCTTTATTCCTGAACAATTCTCCTCGCTCATCTACAGCAAAAATTAGAAAACAAGTCATACAATATAATATATATGCAAAAACGCCACCTCCTAATCACCTTAGTCCTTCTATTATCCATCTCTCTTTTAGCATCTTGCAAAAAAAAGCAAGAATCTGCTGCAACGGCCGACAGCACCCTGATTCTGAACGAACAGTTAGCCACGGAATTTGCCCAAAAGATTGAGATGTCGGTGCTGAACGAGGCACCCGACTTCTTCGATAATGCTTTCGACAAGAAGCACATCCGTGAGGTGATTTCCGAAGCCAACAGCATCGTGGCCAGCGCGTTCGACACAAAATTCGGACGCGAGGCCTTTGACAACAACTTCCGTTACGGAACTTTCGCGGTTGCGGCGATACAGGACGGCGGCGACTTCCGCTTCGTCAGCCACTACGAGAAAGAAGGTGAACACCACGTCATCTTCCGCATTTTCAGAGATTTTTATCCGGAAATCTACGACTGTATTCTCGGTATCAGCGACAACAATGAGGTCAAAATCAAGGAGGCGTACATCTATAATCTGTCATCCACTTTATCCAACCTCGTGCTTCAGGACGTGCTGTACTGCACGATGATGAACACGGAGCCGGACGAAGCGGCCCGCGTGGTCACCACGGCGGAGGAACTGTATGACGCCGGAAAATTCCGTCCGTTGCTACAGCATTTGCAGGACAACAAAGAACTCATCAAGGAGTATCCCTACTACAGTTTCTTTTACATACAGTCAATCAATGAGTTATCATCAAACTTCATCGCTGACTTGGAAAAGATGAAGGAGGACGGCATTGACGAGCGGTGCATCCTGGTCCATAAGCTGATTTACTACACCAATACAGGAAAAACGGATGCGGTAGAATCTGTGATTCAGCGACTTATTGACTACACAGGTGAAGACCCCATCTACTGGGTGTTTTACGGGAAGGCCCTCGCCAACGGCGGCGATTGGGAGGGTGCGCTGAAGGCCTATAGCAATGCGGAGCTCGCGATGCCCACCATCTGGGACATCTGGGCAGGGAAACTTGACTGCCACTACCACCTCAACAACAAGGAGGCGTTCGACGAGTGCCTTTCGCACGCGGAAGAGCTCTTCGGTATGAGCGAGGTGGATGCAAAGGAATTTGTTTCTGAAAAATACCCGAAGTTTTGTAAATAAAAGAATTCACCCTATGGATATCACTGCCCACGAATGGCACATCATCGCCAACCCCACCCTGCTGAACGGGCACCGCGCCGAAACCGCAAAAGCCATCCTTACCGAGCTGGGGAACAGGAACATCCACCACACGCTGCACGCCGCTGACGGCGGAGAATGGAGCGGGCAGACGGCCGAACGGCTCTGCCGTGAGGGACAGCGCCACCTGATGATGGTCGGCGGCGACGGCAGCATCAACAACGTGATCAACGGGATTTACCGGTCGGGGGTGGACACGGAGGAGGTCGACCTCGCCATCATCCCGCTCGGCACCGGCAACGACTTCTGCCGCACGCTCGGCTATCCCGAGGCGAAAGCGTTCCCCGACTTCCTGCAAAACGGTGAGTTCCGTCCGACGGACGTAGGCCTCGTGGAGACCGTCGTCAACGGCGCGGTGATGGCACAACGGCGGTTCATCAACATTGCCGGCTTCGCCTTCGACGCGGCGGTCATCAACGAGACCGTACAGGGCAAGCCGAAGCTATTTCCCGATGCGGTCTATCTCCTGAAACTGGTAAAAGTGCTGTTCAGCTACAAGGCCACCCGCGTGAACGTCACCACGGCGGAGGGCAGCTACAGCGACGACATCTTCACCATCGCGTGCGGCAACGCCCAGTACAACGGCAACGGGATGCGTCAGGTGCCGATGGCCGACCCGCACGACGGGATGCTCGACCTCGTCACCATCCGTAACCTCAGTCGGCTGAAGGTGGTGGCCAACGTCAAGAACCTGTTCTCCGGCAAGCACATCACGATGCCGGAGGTGAAAGTTACCCGCACACCTTTCGTCGAGCTCACCTCCGAACAGCCCCTGTTAGGCGAGGTCGAAGGCGAAATGCTCGCCACCGGCAACTACCGGATACGGATGGAGGAAAAGCGGATTAATTTATTGCAGAAATAAGAAAATCACCTCACCAGATGCTTCGCCAGCCACGCCTCATCGTTGGGGTTCTCGTAGGTGGCGATTTTGTCAAAAACCTCGTCCACTGAGGTGGCCGACATCAGCAATCCGTGATGGAACGGACGGAGAAAACCAGCTTTTTCAAATCTGTCCAGTTGCTCCAAAAGAAAGTCGTAATATCCTAAAGCATTGAGGATTACGATAGGTTTCTTATGCAGTCCGAGCTGGGCGTCCGTCAGGATTTCGAACAGCTCGTCCATCGTGCCGAAGGAGCCGGGCAGGGCGACGAAGGCATCAGCCACACGCTCCATCATCTGCTTCCGTTCGCTCATGTTTTTCACCCGCACCATCTCCGTGATGTTGTCGGCGACGACCACGCTGTCGGTGAAAATCTGGGGCATGATACCAACCACACGGCCACCACGCTGCATCGAGGCCTCGGCTGCCGCCCGCATCAGACCGAGACGGGCACCGCCGTAATAGAGCGTCAGCCCCAATTCGGCACAGCGGGCGCCGAAGTCGGCGGCCAGCTGGACATATCGTGCATCATTCCCTTCTTGGGAGCCACAAAAGAGAGCCAATGACTTGATATTAAGCTGCATATAAAGAATGTTTAAAGGGAAGTCGGGCCAATGAAGTCAGAATGTAGGCCAGAATGATAATCGGGAACGCGCCGAAACGGAAGATAATGAACAGCACCAGCGAAACGGCGAGGAAGATATAGCGGATCATGTTCTCCTTGAATTTCAAGTTCTTGAATTTCAACGAGAACATCGGAAGGTCGGTAACCAAAAGCACAGCGAAGCAGAGGGAGAGTGCCAATACGAGCCAGAAGTTGTTAAGGACGGCGATACGTTGTGCCGAAAAGTGGAGGAAGCCGATGAACATCGCATTGGCGGGGGTGGCCAGGCCGCGGAACTCGGTGTGCTGCCGCTCGTCGTGGTTGAACTTGGCGAGGCGGAAGGCCGAAAAGGCGGGAATCACAAAAACCAGATAGGGCAAGAAGGCAGCGAAACCTTCACGCAGATCCGGCGCCAACTCCTGAAGCAGCTGGTTGAGGAAGGCAAAAAGGATGATGGTAGGGGCCACGGCAAAAGACACTATGTCGGACAGAGAGTCCATGTCCACTCCCATCGGGGAGCTGACCTTCAGCATACGTGCGGAAAAGCCGTCGAAAAAATCAAAAAATGCGGATGCAAGAATCAGGTAGGAGGCGAGCTGCAAATTCCCAGCAGTGGCACACAGAATGGAGAGGCAGCCGGAAATTAAATTACAGC
>Ga0310696_10005426_pt1 | contig 15392 bp, 19 predicted proteins | sample AusTroGonzalo_MG_4_FD_203885 | JGI IMG/M metagenome (GOLD analysis project Ga0310696, IMG submission 203885) | Bovine rumen microbial communities from tropical cattle in Woodstock, Queensland, Australia - Gonzalo_02 (v2) (version 2) | ecosystem: Host-associated > Mammals > Digestive system >...
AATAAGGGCGATTTCATCGAATGCAAGATACGTGGTAAGGACGAGATTGTAAAGCTTGATATCAATCTTGCATTGGGCATGAACCCGATCTACGAAAGCAGTGATCAGTTGCCGCTTGAATACGACGTAGGCCAGTGCGATTACTGGGAATTGACCAAGGTTGACCAGAGAAAGATGTATCTGCGCAAGCTTATTCCCAACAGCACAATCGCCACGATGGGATGCCGTACCCGCGTCATCGGTAACATTAACGGCCCTGAACAGACTACGGCTCGTGGAAACTTCGCGTTCCATACGATCAACCTTCCGAGGCTTGCTATTGAGGCCCATATCGAGGCGAAGGACGAGGATACTCGCAAGAAGCTGTTCTTCGAGAAACTGGACGGCATGCTTGCTGACGCCAAGGGCAGTCTTCTGGATAGGTTCACGTTCATCTGCAATTCCAAGACATACGAGAACTATCCGTTCACCATGCAACAGGGATTGTACTTGACCTCCGACGATACAGAGCATGCGATTACCGATTCCATTGCCGAGGTCATGAAGCAGTCTACGCTCTCCATCGGTTACATCGGTATCGCCGAGGTGATTACGTTGCTTACCGGAAAGACGTTCGGCGTGGATCACGAAGTTGACGAGTTCGCCTTGTCCATCGTGAAGCATATCCGTGAGTTCTGCGACAAGACCCAGAAGGAAACCCATTTCAACTGGAGCTGCTTTGCTACTCCGGCTGAGGCGGTTGCTGGCCGTTTCGCCAACATCGACAAGAATAAATACAGCAAGACGATAGAAGAGGAAATTCCGGCGGATGACCCGAACGAGTATGTCGGCATGACTGGCGATGAGGGTTGTACGGCGAAAGTCGACGAAGATTACATAATGACTGGCTGCGAATGCCATGATAAGCCAACGAAGCGAATCCGCATTGTTCCTACCGTAAAGGGTCTCGATGATGTTGACCTCATGCGCATTTTCGGAAAGGGCTATTACACGAACAGCCACATGATGGACTTCTCGCTCGATACTACGCTTGAGAACAAGATCAAGACCGAGGCTCCGTTCCATAAGATCACGAACGCTGGTCACATCTTCTATTACAAGCTGAATGGCGACCTTACCAAGAACACCGCCGCTGTCAAGGCTGCCATTGACGCCATGTACGAAGGTGACCTCGGCTACTTCACGGTGACCATGGACTCGGACGACTGCTTGGAATGCGGTTTCCACGGCATTATTGACAACGAATGTCCGAAGTGCGGTTGCAAGAACGAAGACAAGTTTGTCCGTGTCCGCCGTATTACCGGTTACCTTACCGGAAGCCCGCGTAAGACTATTACTCGCAGCTGGAACGACGGCAAGTTGGCCGAACTGGACGATAGGAACAACATTTGATGAACTATTCCAAGATCGATCCTATGTCCATCGTTGACGGTGATGGGTTAAGAGTGACCCTCTTCGTCAGCGGTTGCCGTAACCATTGTCCCGGCTGTTTCAACCGGGATACGTGGGATTTCAATTACGGCAATCCGTTCACCGAGATCGAGGAGAACGAGTTCATAGAGGCTTGCAAGAAGTCCTACATATATGGCGGCACCATACTTGGCGGAGAGCCGTTTGAGCCAGAGAACCAGGAGGCCCTCGTATCGTTCATTGAACGCTTCAAGCGTGAGCTTCCTGAAAAGACTCTGTGGATGTACACTGGCTATGTCCTTGACCGAGACCTTCTCCCAGGACAGCGCAAGTACGTGCCTGGGATGACCGACCGGATTCTCGACAACGTGGACGTGCTAGTCGACGGACCGTTCGTACTGGCGGAACGTGACCTCTCGCTACGGTTCAGAGGAAGCGGTAACCAGAGGATACTTAAAAAGGAACAGATTTCCGAACTCCGTCAATAATAAGAAAGCCTCCCGAATGGGAGGCTTTTTCTATGCGAACATTTTCAATCCTAGTCGTTCGGCGGACTCCACTACGGAATGCATTTGCGCGTTGCTCAGCCCAGCGCCGGTGAACTTCTCGTAGTCGGCCACGTTCCGTACGTCATCGAGGTCGACGTCCTCTCGGTACGTGCCACCATATTTCTCGCAAAGCATCTTGTAGTCGGCCAGTATCTCCGACTTGTGGTCGATAAGGTACATGGCATGTACGGCGCGCGCCTTGTCCATGTATTCGTTGAACGAGGCGGCTTCCTTGGCCTTCAGCCAAGAGCACTGCGCATTTAACTCGCTCTCCATTTCGGTCACTTCGTCGGTCATGCGAGCCTCTTCCGTATGTTTTCTAGAGCCGTACCGAGCTTGTCCAGCCAAGCACCGTCCACCGATCCGTTTTCCGGGTAGCTGGTGGCGAACATTATGTCGCGTTCGGTGTACTTCTTGCGTATTTTCGTCACGATGACGTTGAATTCGCTGTCGTCGGTGAACTTGAAAGTTACCTTGACGCCCTTTCCCTTGAACACGGCTAGGTACTTGGAGTCGCAATCGACGTCGTAGTCGTTTCCTGTCATGTAGTTTCTGATGGCGGTTCGGTTGTTGTCGGCACTGCTGCTATCGGCTACGAGGCTATCCCGCTTGGCAGAAACGAAGCTTTCTACTTGTTTGACGACGGCGTCCACGGAAAGCTCTCGCATGACAAGGGATTCCTTCCGAACGCCGTTGTAGTTGTAGAAGGAAACCCTTACGTTCACGTGGCCGTTTGGTACGCTGAAGGCCACTATGATGCGACCGGAGAGACGGATGTTCTCCTCGGTATAGTTGATTTCGATGGAACGTTCGGTGAGCATCTTCGTGGGCCATTTGCCTATCGAGTTGATGCCTTCCTTGATGTCGGATATGTACTTGTCGAGTTGCATGCTACAGCTCCTTTTGGCGTGTGTCAACCAGCTCCTTAGGGAGTGTGTCGACTAGTTCTATGTCGGTTCCGAATTGGCTGCGGATTTCGTCAGTCAGCGACGAGATGGCGGGCCCGCAGGCGAACCCGGATGATGCTTTATCTATTTTGTCCAGTGTCTCCAGCAGCTTGACGTATTGCTTAGGCTTGGCCTTGTATCGTGTCATGAATATCTGGTACGCGTTGGTTATTCCATCCAACAGGGTCTTGGCGCTGGCGCACCTCACTATCGATTCGGCGTCTACGTCGCCAAATTTAATCGCCAGCTGCTGTAGGTTGGCCAAGCCGTCCTTGGAGGAATATGTGCATGAAAGTGTTCCGAACAGCTCGCCGGCGGCGAACTCGCCGGAAAGTTTCCAAGTGGCCGTGCTGATCACCTTTCTCACCAGTTCGGGGTCGCTGAGCTGGACTTCTGCATCGGCGTCCATGGCGAATGACATAGCTCCCACGAGGTGATCTGTCAGTTCGGCCACTATGTTTTTCTCGTCAAAAGTCATGAAAATACCCGTATTTGTATTTCAAACTTTAAATTAGTACCTTTCTTCGTGAATGAACTAGTTTTTCTACCGAAGGGAAACTCCCGGAGGATATAACCGATTTTAAGTGAGGCGTCATGCGATCACGTGAAGAGATTAAGGATTTTACTAGACAGATGATGGACTTCAAGGGCTCCATGGTCGAGCGTGCCAAGGAGTTCGCCGAATTTGCGCACCAGGGGCAACTGGACAAGGCTGGCCAGGCATACATATACCACCCAACAAGGGTAGGAGACATGACCGCAGAGCGTTTCGGCGACGACATTCTCACATCGATAGCATATATGCACGACGTGGTCGAGGACGGGGGATTTACCGTCTCCGACCTTTCTATTTTCTTCCCGGACGCCGTGTGGAAGACCGTGCAGATACTCACCAGGGGAAAGTCCGATGGCCGCGAGGTCTACATAGACGCCATAGGCAAGAACCTCCTTGCCACCAAGGTCAAGCTGATGGACCTGAAGGACAACATGGACCTGAGCCGTTTGCCTTATGTCACCGAGAAGGACTCGATGAGACAGAACCGGTACGTCGACGAATATCGATACTTGGAATCGTGTCTCGAGAAGATGGAATCGGAGCTTACCCCTGACGAACAGGAACCGGAAGCTTACGCGTACCTGTATATGTGATTATAGCCATTGTACAAGAAAGGCCGCTGGAAAGCGGCCTTTTTCTTATTCGAAGTCGTCCAGCGCCCTGGTTACGCATCGTTCGACTGTCTGCATGTCGAGCAACGGGGCTTCGGCGAATATGGTGAATACAGATCCGCCCTCGTCGTCGGAGTACGAACCGGCGTAGTATACGTCGGAGTCGCGAGATACCTTACCGAGTACGAATCCGATGTTCTGTGCCAGGTCGTCCGCAGATTCGAGAGTCCATCCGTCCTTGCTGTACACTTCGATATAGAAGGTATTCTCGGCGTCGGATGCCGGCTCGATGTGGAAGTTGCCAGTTGCATGCTCGGCATCGACCGGTTCGGATACGGATTCGGTCTTGGCTTCCATTTCCTTGCGTTTCTTCGAGGCACTAACGCCGCATTCCTTCTCGATAGCCTTCACGGCGAGCCCCATCTGTGCCGCGTTGGTGTGGAACAGACCCTTGTCACCGGCGGACTTGCAGAATTCGACGATGGACTTCTTCAAGTAGGGGAGCAAGTCGCCAAGGGTGATTTTTTCTCCCTTTCCGGTCTGTTTCATCGCGATCTCGACGGTCTTCTTCAGGTTGCCGCTCTTCTTGAACAGCTCCGCAAGCTGGTCGGCATCGATTTCCTTGCCGGACGGCTTGTCGGTTTCTTCGGAATTCACCGTGCCGGCATCTCCTTGTTCTTGTGGCTCTTCTTCGACTGGAGCTTCCTCGGTAGGTTCTTCCGGTGTTTCGTCACCGGTCTCCTCTTTGGCGTCATCCGAGGTTTCTGGTGCGTCCGAGGTTTCTTCCTCCGGTGGTTCCTTGTCGGATGTTTCTTCTTCCTTGGGGTCTTCCTCGCCCTCGAATATGATGGCCTTGCCGGAGATGACAGCCTCCAGCAATTCAGTGTTCATGGGTTCTGTAGATTTCTCGTAGTAGAATGCCATGTGGTTACCTGTAATTCCGTATGTACGCAGTTTATAAACTGTAAAATAACAAGAGGACGAGCCCCATGGAAATTGTAACCCACGTACTTACTTCCGAACAGCCGGCGTTGCAGGCCGATCCGGCCAGAATGGCCGCCGCACGGAAGAACATCGGGCTCGATAACGTAGAGAATACCGCCGATATAGACAAGCCGGTATCCACGGCCACGCAAGCCGAACTGGATATGAAGGCCGATAGAGTGGCCGGTTCGGTGGACGGAAAGCTTCCTATGCTGGATTCCGAAGGGAATCTTGCAAATTCTGGGATTACCGCCTCCATCGTGGTCGAGGATGGCGAATATAGGCACATTACAGTTGAATCTGGGTCGGTTTCCGACGGAGTGAATACTTTCAACCAGTACGTGCATCCTTCGTATGTAGAGGAGTCCGCTACTGCTCGGAAGGTTGGAAGGGATGCTACCGGGCACGTAGTTGTCGGTGACGCGCTTACCAAGGGCGACCTCGGTCTGGGGAATGTCGACAATACGTCGGACAGCGATAAGCCGGTATCAACGGCTACACAGACGGCGCTGAACGGGAAACAGGACGCTCTGCCGACACCGGTTTCCGGCAAGTTCCTCACCAGTGATACCAACGGGATCAAGTGGGGAGACATAAAGCCTGTGCTGGACTACGGCGAAGCTACCGACGGGGACACTGTCGAGATCGAGAACAACGGCGTGTCCACGTTATCTACGTCGAGACAGACGCTTACGATGAACGTTACTCCGGCAGACGGAGAGGCGGCGAATGCCATCGTGGAGATTGTCCCGTCGGTTGACTTGACTCTGACCGTCACGGTTACAAAGAATTCGACGGCGACCGCGTGCCACTATTCGGATACCGTCGGTAACGTGTTGGCCGGAGGCCATCTGTACCAGGTTTCCGTGTGTGGCACTTGCTGGGTCATGGCCGATTTTGGAGCGCCGACATGATATTGACACACCAGATATTATTGGCGTTGATTTCCTATGCAATCAAGGAAATACAGGAATGGACTAATGTTGATGTGCCGTCCGGAACAAAAACGAAGCATGATTTTGGCGATGGGGCAGTTGCTGCTGTACCGATGGATAACGGCAATGTTGCTGATAGCATAGTGGCAAATGCAATATCAGTCGTTGACTCTGGTAACGTTTCTGATAGAATAATTGAGTTTTTTGAGATGGTTATCGATAATGGAAATGTATCGGATCGTATTATGTCGTCTAGTATGTCAATAATAGATCAAGGGTGTGTTTCTGATACAATAGTAAGTTTCAGCGAGGAGGATGTCTAAATGCTAATGGATAGTTCAGCCCGTATAGGAGGAGAACTCGTAGGATTCGGTATTATCCGAGCTGACGGGGAGCATTTTCACAAGTGGCTAGATAAGCCAATAAAGAATACGGTTACTAAGTACTGCTTGAACAATTTGCTTCAGCTGAATGGGACTAATGCTCTAGGAAGCCGTGGCGATTGCTATGCGTTATTTGTGTCATGTGGTAATCAAGATAGTGGTGTGACAGCTACTCGAACTGGTGTATTTAATTTTTGTGCATATGGCAGCGATGCATCCGCGACAACTACCAGTGATTTGGATTTGCATTCACGGATAAGTGGTTTCACATCAACGAAATATACTGGTGCTCAATTTTGTGGGTCATATTTTGATACCGTAACGAATTCTATAAAGAATCGTATATCTCATAAGTTTGACGCGGCGACTAGTGCTACTACGATTCGTGAAATCGGATGGTTTAATAAAATGCCGTCCAACACGTACCAGATGTCCAGTAGAGTAGTTATGGATTATCCAGTCACATTGAATGTCGGCGATGTGTTTTATTGTACATATCAGTTCAATGTAACATTTGCTAATGATAGAATATTGACGAACATATTCCCTGGAATGTCTAATCCGGATGTGAAAGTTAGACGTAACGTGGGTGCTTATTCAAGTGCGTGTAATACATGGGATCCATCATCTGTATTTAATTATGGGTTTCCGTGGATACGAACCAATGGTACGTCAGCCTTTGTTGGTCGCACTGTAAATATATTCGACCCAAACACTTCGGCTAAATTACCGGTCTATGGATTAACAAATACATGGATGGGTTATTATAGTTCTACAAATGTAGGAAATCATACAGCCGTTCCAAGAACTTCAGCATTCACATTGAATGACTCGACTGGTAAGTTTACTACGGCATTAAGTGATTCAACAAGTGGCGTGTATAATTTGAGCGCTGTGGGTACAATATATCCATACGAGATGGATTCGTTCCGTCGTGATTACCAGCTTATATTGTATGACTTGTGGGGATCTGGATCTAATATATATGGTTTCTTGTTCAATGGTGAGATATATCAGTTTGGAAAGGCAGGCGAAAACAATACGTTTACCGCTGGCTATGTGAAAAAAGAGGCCAGCAAGCAATGGACGTTCATCATGCGCCAGTCGTGGTCGACCGAACAGTTACAACCAGCACCATAGATAAACTGCGGATATGGCTAAGGAAACCACGATAGCTAGGGCGGAAGTGCCCAGACAGGCCCCCACGAGGGCCGGACAGCTCGGCACGGCGTCGAACATGTACGGATGCGCGCCAAAGATCGAACGTAGGGCACCGGCGCCGGCTCCGAGGGTAGCCCGTCCTCCCATCAACGACAAGCCAGTCGTAGTACGGAGGGACGTGCCCATGCAGACGCCGACGATGGCCGGCAAGAAGGGTACTGTTAACAACCTCTACGCATGTGGGGGAATGCCACAGCCTACCGCCATAGTGCCTCATACACCGGCGCCCAGCCCACTCCTCCGTTACATGCACGATCACTCGTCGCGCGTAGTCGCCGGCGAGAACATCGACGTTCTCGAAGTTCGTTCACCGGCGGCCAGCACTTACGTGGTGTCGTCAAAGACGAGCCCGGAGACTGCACAGAAACTCAAGGAGCTCGAGGAATCGGTGGCCGCCCAGTTGGCCGAGATCGCCAGGATCAAGGCGAGCATGCTAACTGTCGACGAGGACCCGACGGAAGAAGGCGGCAACGGCATCGTGTTTTCGCAAGGAATGGAATAGATGAGCATTTATGTAGTCGGTTCGTCCAAGAGCAAATTCCGTCGGCTCGACGGGATCAGGACCAAGTTCTTGGTGGACCAGCCCCACGAGGGCGACAATATCGACAAGTTCAACCCGTTCTGCTGCGAGCTGACGGGCCTTTACTACATGTGGAAGCACGGGGACGACGACATAGTCGGCCTGGAGCACTACAGGCGCTACCTTTCGGTGAAGGGGAACGCCCCTATCGGTGAGGATGAAATACGTAAGCGCTTGGAAAAGGCAGATCTACTCTGTACCACGGTCAGCTACGGATACAGCCCGATCAAGACGTACTTCGTCAAGTCGGGGAAGCTGGAGCCATTGCTCAGCTACATGACTTTCTTGGAGGCCATGGAAGGAAAACGCTATGCCGACCACTGCCGTAACTACATGAACGGCAACGTCCATATACTGGGAAACATCTTCATAGCGAAGCGTTCGTTCCTCGACGAGTACGCTCCCTACCTGTTCCGTACGCTGGGATGCTATTATCGGGCTGAACGTGCACACCGGAGACCGATACAACCGCGTATACTGGGTTACCTAAGCGAGTTCCTTTTTGGCGCGTGGATTTCGGCAAGGGGAAAGCGTTACGATCGCATCGGCTTCTGCTGGAATTAGGCCAAAAGATAAACTTACATATAGATTAAACTGAGAGGCCGACAATGCCTTGCGGATGTTTCCCACCGCCTCCTCCGCCTTGCGGATGCATGCCACCGCCGCCACCGGGGCCGTGGCAGTACACGCCGTCATTCCTCTATCCGAGGTTCCACTACGTGTGCAACTGGCAACGGTTCATTCCTCCGTTCCCGGTGTTCGTACCGAACCAGCCGACGCCTCCGTGTTGCTGTCTGCCGCCGCACTACGTCGACCCAAGAATCTGGTGGTAATTTATGTGGAGATACAATAAGCCTTGCTGTCCGATCATGCCGATGCCCGAGTCGCACCCGTCGTACCCGGCGCCTGGCTTTGCGCCACCGAGGCCGGAGCCGTATTATGGCACGTTAAAGATAGTCGAGGCCACGCCTACGCTTGACCATACGGGAACCGCCGTTCGCTATGCTGACGGAAGGTACGACGTCATCCCGAACGCATGTGTACTGGAACCCGGCACGGTCACCAACAACGGCCCGAGATGCCAGCCGTGGGACGACATAAGGGGAGAGATATCCAACTCCGAGGGGATGGACTTCATCAACTTCGCGTTCAACAATACTGATTGTGGTGCTTCTTTCTAGTGACCTAGTGAGAAGATCTCGTCGAAAGTAGCAAGGTACTCGTCTTCGGGTGCCTTTTCTTGCGTTACCGGCATCTGCGACGGGTTCACGGCTACGCCGTGGTGCGCCGGTATGACATCCTCTCCGGCACGGATCTGTTCCAGTAGCCGGTACGGGTTCTTCTCGCCGTTCACGGTGAACGCCTCCGGGCCCATGTCGCCGAGGAACAGGGTGTCCACGTACTTGTCGAGCTCTGGTTCCGTGTCCACGCTGTACTTGCTCGCGTTGTTCTCCGCGAACTGGTGCAGACGGGCCATGATCGGGTTCGTACGTCCCGTGTACGGGTCTCGCATCATCATCCGGTCGTTGAACTCGTCCACGGCGTTCCCGCCAGTTCCGGTCTCGCCGTAGCCGCGTCCCCAGCAGATCATGCTAGGAGCGTCCGCAGCCTCGTGCAGGGCGAAACTTGGCCTACCGGCCACCTCATTGTATCTGCGCTTGGCGTCGGCTAGCTCGGTATCGATCTTGTCTAGCTGTTTCGGGTTGGTTATTTCGCGCTTCTGGACGGAAAGCGTCTGGATCTTGTCCAGTAGCGGTTTACGGAGCAGGGACTTGGCCGCGTAGTCGGCTGCCTCCTCTGGGGAGGCACCGGTGGAGTACATGTCGTCTATGACATTGTTACGGTAGTTGCTGTCGACGTATGCGTTACTGCTCACCTCGCGGTTCCCGATCATGTCGGAAACCTTGTCGTCGAGGCACTGGTTGAACGCGTCGCGCCATTTCTGCTGTTCTATCGTCATGATCGTAGTTTATCAATCGGGTATGAACCAGTTGAGAGTCATATCGATAAAGTTCTTGTTCGAATGTATGGCGAATGGTGTAGTGGCGCTGTTGAAGCTCGCGATTGCTGTATCTGTGTTGAATACCAAGAAACAGAAGTAGGTAGTCTTGTTGCTGTCGAACGTACCATACTTGGTACTGAACGGGCCATAGGACTCGTGGTCTAGCACACCGGGCATGTCACCGGTGGTCGCACTGGCTGGCAGCATGCCGTTGTAATAGTCCGGTGCGAACACCCACGTGGGCATGAACGAACTGTTGTTGCCGGTCGCCCAGCTGCCGGTACCTTGTACGAATGCCGGATAGTAGTAGGTCGTGATATTCGATATGGAAAACCCATTTCGCCTGTTCCAGATATCGTTTTTTCTCATGTTCACGCCGGTATATGCTGATACACTTGATGTAGTGAACACTTCCAACGTGATGACTGTAGTAAAGTCTGGGCAGTTCGAGTCGGCTGTATTGACGTTCCAACCAGCCGCATTGACTTTCGAGCATGCGAGTAAAGTTGCTGGAGGTGCCATGGTTCCTCCCCAGGAGGTGGGTATTTGCGCTAGGTTTGCTGCTGAATCCGCATTTTCGAATGTCGCGGGATGCACATTACAGTTCGGGCAGTAATTGCTGAATAGATTATATCCGTATAAGGAAGAACCATCGGTTATTCCGGTACATCCATTGCACATACTACCAACGTTAGTCAAAGCGGTGCTTCCAGAGAACCGGTCGTAGAATGTTTGACTGATGCTGGTTATCGCCGTACAGCCGGCGAATGTACGGTCTAGGTTAGTAATGCGATTGATATCTCCTACGATGTCCAGTACTTGGCAAGTACCGACTGTACCGACAAGCAGAGTACCATTGGAACTTGTGTTAAACAGCTGGCCGAGGCCCATTGTGTAGTCCGTGTCGGAGACTCCCATGCGGTAGACCGGTGTTATCACATTCCATACGTGCGAGTCTGATGTGGCCAGCCACTCGGCGCCAACATTCTTTGCCCTATTGCCTAATTTGGTTCTTGGGTTGACGTTATTATTATCGAAATTAAACGTCAGCATGACGTGGGGCTGGTCATAGACCAGCGTATTTCCGAAATACACTTGCTGGATGCGCTTACTACCAAAGCGCAGTTCCCTGAGGCCACCAGTCCGGATACTGCCGTTAGTGCCGTATATAATACTCATGTGATGGTTTCCGGTATAAGGTAGATGGTGTTCGGATCGCGGGTATTGGGTAATGCGGAAACCACTACCACCGTAGTCGGGGCAACAAACGACGGGGAGTTCGCGACACCTTCAATTTTGGTAGAAAGTTGTGTAGCGATATTGTTACCGGCGCCGTCATTTGTTGCACGGCCCGCCTCGTCGGCATATCTAGCCTTGAGTTCCTTTCCTCCTAGCTGGTCGAGTAGATTTACTGTAGTGGTCGCCATCGTAATTCTCCAATAGCTTAAACTATATTATATGTCGTTATTCCGACGGTATGGTAAAGGTGTAAAATGTCTCGTTCGTGGCACCCATGGTAGTGTCGTTAGACCGGTTGTCGATGATAGTCCATAGGGCGGAGTCTCGCTCGGTTATGTCGGATATGCTTTCAGCGGTAGAAATTGTCCAATTTTTAGGGTTGCGGCCGGAATTTGATGCCGTGTCGTTCGCGGTAGCCATACGGTAGCTTGTCGCGACGGCTTGGCCGGTAACTTTTCCAATCACAAATGAGGATGTGTCTCGTACGCACCATTTCGTATCGGTTCTGCCGTCAAACATGTTAGGCGGGTTCTCGTCTCCATAGTCGCTTGCTGTTCCTGGTGTACCGGCCACATAGACTACGTTCAACTTTACCCCGTTGGCATCATAAAATTCAAGTTCCGACAACTGCATAATGGTGCCTGAACGGAGTGATGTAATGTCAAGCTTGAAATAGGTGCTTATTATGGGATCGTACGATACGAGCCCATTAGATCCAGTGACCAGTTTACTATTGAACACTACTAATGCCATCGGAGTATACCACTAAGATAGGACGGTTACAGTATAGTTTTGAGTATGGGCGTTCAGTCCAATGGTCAATGTTCCGGAAGATTCGGTGACTGTAACATAAGTTCCGTCACCAGAAAGAGTCAATTGGACTGGCTTATTTAGTATTTCGCCGTTAGAACCAGTTGCCGCGTTCCAGTCGGATTTCACGTTGCTTACAATGGATGAAAGTTCTCGTCCATTCCAGTCTTCCTTTGCGCGTTCTGCGGCAAATTTCTGATTGTTGAAGCTAGTCCATAGCTGTTCTGACATACGTGACCTTCCTGTTTACATGGTCAGTTTATAGTTTTGATGGACTGATAAAAGAAAACCCGGCTGGTGCCGGGTCATTCTTTAGTAGGATACTGCCGTTTCTGTTCCGCTCGGTCCGGAAGAATCGCCGAACGTATCGTATTTCCAATGGTTTAACGCAGCCAAGGTTTCGGCTTGGGCTGCGGTCATCAAACCGTTGTTACCACCAGAACCGCTAGTAGACGCGGTTACTGTGGAAACCGTCTTTTTGGAAACAGTAATATCGCCGTTTGTATTCTGCGAAATGGAATCGATGAAGGACGTCGCGTTTCCGGACGCAGTTGGATCAGATACGGCGGTCTGAACGGTCTTGAAGTCGCTTGGCTTGGCTGTAGAATCAACCAGATTTCCATTGGAATCGAACGCGGCAAGGTTTCCGTTTGTCGCGCCGGTAACCTTGTCAGCCTTGCCGCCGATAGCCGTTTCCAGGGCGGAACCGGTTTTCGCCGCTGAGGCAGTGGCTGCGTCGCCAGAAATATTGGCGGCAATCGTATTGGTGCTAGGATTCAGCGTGATCTCGGTATCGTAGACCGCTTCCGTCGCTTCGCCAGAGTTCGGAGAAGCCGATGCGGTGGCGAGGATTTTGTAGTTGACGTTGTCGGTCTTGGCAGTTGCCTTGACCTTCTCGTCTACCGTGGAAACGGTCGCCCACGTGCCGTCGCCCTTGAGGAACTTGTCCTCGTCGGTGGACGCGGGTGCCGGAACAAGACCGGCTTGACCAGCCGTGTTGCTCTGCGCGCCGACCATGGTGGCCACTGTCTTTTTAGTTGGGCTAATGACACCATTAGCATCTTGGGAAATGCTATCAATGAACGTCAACGATGTCGTGGTTCCGGTAGAAGGAACCGTTGGGTCGGATACTGCGGTTTGCTTCGGCTTGTATTTACTCAGGTCGACCGAGGTTTCACCGATGACTTCCCATGTATATGTTGACGGCGTAGTTGTGCTGTCTTCAACATAAATCCATTCGGTATACGGGTCTGTAGCACTAGAACTGGTGTCCTTGGTCAAGTAGATGACGTTGGTTTGTGGGTTGGCTACGTCGGGTACTGGGTTTGCACCACTTGTCAAGTTAACGACCTCGAATGCCGTGGTCAAGCCTTGTGCGGCGACTAGTTCGTTGTGGGTAACCAGCATATTGGACGTTGATGCCGGGTATGAACCGCTCTGCGGTATGACCGAGTTGGCGAAGTCCAAGTTGGCCTTGTCGGTAGCGGTCATAAGACCGCCAGTAGCCGGGTTTTGCCCAGAGGCCGATGTTGCATTCGGAATTGAAACGCTCGTTGCTGTTGACGAGTTGGCTGTAAATGTGTGTGCGGTTCCGGCAACAGTTATGGTGAGAGTGGCGTCGTTGACCGTCAGTCCGTTGAGTTTTTCCTTGTCGGCTGCCGACATGAGGCCGTCGGTGCCTCCAGAACCGCCGGTAGATGCTGTCGCGGTTGCGTTCGGGATTGTGATTTCATAGTCGGTAAGTTTCGTGGTATGGCCCAGCTGATCTACTGTTGCGCGGACGACCTTGAACGTTCCGCCGAAGCTGGGTGTTTTGTCGGCGGTCTCGCCTGCGGACGTGTTTGCGCCATCCGTGGCATGGGTATAGATATTGGTATCGACGCCATTTATCTTGATATAGCCGTTCTGGGTACCGTCTTCCACTTTTGTTGCTTCGGCGGCGATGCCAGCCAGCTTTTCGGCCATGGCGGCGGACATGAGACCTTCGGAACCGGTACCGGACGTTACCGTGGCAACCGGAATCGTTACCGTCGTAGTGGTATTGGTTGCCTGGTTGGCCGTAAAGGTCTGTGCATTGCCGCTACCGACGGTAATACTCAGCGTACCGTCGTTGGCGCCGGTAATCGTGGAAAGTTCTCGTCCGTTCCAGTCGTACTTTGCGCGTTCTGCGGCAAATTTCTTGTCGTTAAAACTGGTCCAAAGCTGTTCTGACATATCATCCTCGTAGATATATGCACTACATGCGCAGTTTATTATTAAAAGTTTTCGTATACGCCCCTGACAAGTCCGGCTACGCTGACTTCCCCGGCTGACTGGGGATCGGCCAGAGGTATAGTTACCCTCTTATTGGCGTCTATTACCAAGTCGCCGTCTGGCGTAGCTATATGATCGATGGACGCATTCTCGTTTCCGGTGAATGTGACAGTCGAGCCGTCATTCTTGGTTATGACGAGGACTCCTTCTTCCGTAACGCGGGCTCCGGCTAGGTAGTACTCGATCACGTCCTGTTTCGAGTCCCAAGTGAACTTGTCACCGGTGGTCACCAGCGACGCGGCGGTACCTCCTTCTTCCGACGGAAGGATTTCTAGGCTCGTTAGCTTCTCCTTGTCCTCGTCGGTATAGTCGTTGCTGGAAAGGCCCTTGCCTTCCTCCTTGTCAACCTTGTTGGACAGCTCGCTATCCACGTATGCCAAGTCGGCCTTCTTCGCCAACTCCGTGGTTACGTAGGACTTGTCGGCCTTTTTGTCCAGCTCGGAATCCACGTATGTCTTGTCGGATTTCTTGGCGAGCTCGGAATCGACATAGGTCTTGTTGGCCTTTTTGGCGAGTTCTGCATTGACGTATGTCTTGTCGGCCTTCTTTGCGAGTTCCGACGCTACCGTCGTCTTGTCAGCCTTCTTGGCAAGCTCGGAATCCACGTAGGTCTTGTCTGATTTCTTTGCCAGCTCGGCATTTACGTAAGTCTTGTCGGCCTTCTTGGCGAGCTCGGAATTTACATAGTTCTTGTCGGCCTTCTTTGCGAGTTCCGAAGCTACCGTCGTCTTGTCTGCCTTCTTGGCAAGCTCGCTTTCGATCCACTTCTTGTCGACCTCGGTTGACACCACGTAGGTGTTCTGCCCGGAACAGCGGTTCACCGTCCTCGCGACGTCGACATTCTCTCCGGCGA
>Ga0310696_10005427_pt1 | contig 15392 bp, 26 predicted proteins | sample AusTroGonzalo_MG_4_FD_203885 | JGI IMG/M metagenome (GOLD analysis project Ga0310696, IMG submission 203885) | Bovine rumen microbial communities from tropical cattle in Woodstock, Queensland, Australia - Gonzalo_02 (v2) (version 2) | ecosystem: Host-associated > Mammals > Digestive system >...
AGATGTACTGCAGGTATAACGGCGTCAAGGACATCGTGGCGAACACCACCATCGTCTACCTCTTGGACTGCCAGGATATATATGTAAACGTACCCGAGAACTCCTTCCCTCAAGTATATTTAAGTAAATCGAGCCGAGATGTTTGTCTTCACGTAGGCAAGGGAGCCCGCCTGAACCTCACGGTTTATGGCGGTGCTTCTTACCATCTCGACGGGGATACTTCGAAGGTGAAAATCGAAAACAGATAGGAGGCGGATATATGACACTTACGTTAATACTTGTTATAGTGACGATACTAAGCTGTATAGCCACCATCTGCGCAGCAGCGGCGTATGCGGCTTTGTGTGAAGAGTTCAAAGACAACAGAAATGAAAAAGAAGAGGTCGTCAGACTCATGATGCGCTCCTTTGGGACTTTCGTTATCTCATTCGTTTTACTAATCATCAAACTGATATTCTGATATGGCGGACATCGAAGACATTGATTTCAGCGCATTGGTGGAAGATACCGAGCCCGAGGGACGCATCCGCAATATGAAGGTGTTCGACGGCAAGGAATACTACTTAACCGTCAGGCTGAGCGACCTTGTCGGAGCGACCATCATAGAGCACGAGGATGAAGACACGGGCAAGCCGTGCAGGGGCGTTTTTCTGCCTTTTAAAGACGCAGGCTTGACAGTGACGCCAAAGAAGAACGTCCTGCTCGTGTGCAAGGCTGAACTCGCTCAGTTGGCTACGAAGAAATACACGCACCTGCTCACTCAGATAACGGAACGTGAGGTTTGGCGGGAGCGAAACAGGCTGGGGTTCAAGCAAGGCTTCATAGGCTTTATGAGACCCGCAGAAAAGAAAAAGAAATTCTAAAAGACATATATATTATGAAGGAAAGGAGAATAGGAGAGACGTTCGCACATTACAAGCTCGGCACGCTGCGAGTGGTGGAGGAGTCGGGAGACTACGCCTGCCAAGGATGCGTGTTCGACACGCCTCAGAAGTGCACCAACGATATGGAGAAGCGGGCGACCGGCAACTGTTCGGCTGAGGACCGCTCGGACAACAAAGGAGTGATATTCGTAAAAGTGAAATAACTATGGCGAAAGAAAACAGAATAATGGAAATGTTCAACGCTTGGATTGAGGTCAAACACCCGAGAGCGGGGGCAAAATTAAGAGACATGCTCTTTGACGCATATCTGTACGGTATCGGGGCATCAGACAGTTTAAACGAAAAGAAATAATATGATTAAGACAGACGAAACAGGAAGATGCACGCTTTCATTCGAGAGCGTCGGAGTCATCAGGAGACTGCCTGTGACACGTTATGGTACATCCAAACACGGACACGAGTGGTCTATGCAGAACGTACAGCTCGAAGTCACAGAAGAGGAAGCGGATGGCTCTGTACCGATTTGGCTCACCGCTTGGGACGAAGAGCTGATAGAGACGCTGAACCGCATTGGCTTGAACAAAAAGGTTAAGGTGGAATACCACATAGACTCAAGAGACTATCTCGACGGCGGCAGGACATCACTCATACTCGATAGCGTTGGCGGTTTAACGGACGGAGAAGATTTTCTGTACGGAACAAAGAAAAAGGAGAAATAACATGGAAATCATCAAACAAGGCAACACCGCAGCAAAGAAATACAAGATGGTCTGCAACAGATGCGGCTGCGAGGCGATTTACGAAGAGAACGAACTGCACTTCGACCAAAGAGACGGTGATTACGTCGTCTGCCCTTGCTGTGGCTTGTATGTGTGCCATTACAAACAAAATCTAATTGTCTGAGATATGAAAGCGAAAGAACAAGAAACGTACAACAGGGCTCGCTATCTTCTAATGAGCCGCTTACTTTACAGCCATCTGCGAATGAACGTAGATTTTCACACAAGCAAAGACCCGACATTTGTGTTCGGGCTGAGTAATCCTGTGCCAGAGGGAGCATTGGTTGTGCCTTTTGCGATTACCGACCCGAAGGAGTGGTATATGGGATGGTATCGTGGCAAGCAGGATGGTTACGACCTGATTGAGAGCATAGAGACGCATCGGATATGCCGCTTTTATAACTGCGGTTATGTATGGTTAGACGACAAGCGTTTTGTAGAGAATCCAATGTATCGCTATTCCGATAGACAGTACGAAATGATGGAAACAATAAAGCGACGTGTGGCAAGGCATAACTATTGGTTCGCGGTTGGCCATCCGACGTTCCATGATGACGGAAGTATCGACGTACCTATCAGAAAGAAGTTTACGGATGACTTCTACACGAAGACATACAAAAACCTACGAAGTTGCACCATAGCGGCATTAGACAAGCATTGTATGGAGTGCAACGAAATGTCAAATAGCAAGAAAGAGCAGGAAAAAGAGAAAACAGATAAGGAGTAATGACGATGACAGGAATAGAAATGGAGGTAATATTATGACAAGAAAAGAATTTATCAAAAAGTATTGTTGGGCACCGACATCAGCCCAAAACTGTCACCAAATCACATGGGATTTATTGGAAGACATCCAAGAAACACTTGAAAACGAAGAAATAACTTACGATGATGCAGCGGGAGCTATTCTTTACGACATCGACAATCTGCTCGAAGTTGTGGACAAAAATTTACCTGATTATAAGTTTTTGTTACAGCTCAAGTATGATTTAGCACCTGAATCATTGACTGAAAACGAGAAAAAGGCGAGAAATGAAAGATAAAGACGAAATAGAATACATCGTGGACCTTGATTCGAGAGAAAAGGACTGCATAGCCCTGAGAGTGAAGGCAACCATCATCTTCGCATACCCTGTCTGCAAGGAAGTGTTGGAATACAACCCAAAAGTCATCACAAAGACAGGACAGGTCGTCAAGAACGTCAAACCCGCCAAACGTGATGGAGAGAACATCCTTGTGGGAGAAATCGACGGAGAACGCCTTATTTGGGGCGAAAACGGCATTTGCCAAGGCGACAAGGACAACGAACTCAATCTTTTCGTGCCTGAACGCTACTTCGACAAGCGTTGGCGTGACAAAATCAAGATGAGCAATGGAGAGTGGGCGTTACGCTACCAACGCCAACATCCGACAGTCGCAATACCCGACCGAAATAACTCAAGACCTTGGGGGAAATGAGGCAGGACGGTCGGGCATCTTTTGAAAAACATTAAACACTATTATATATGAGCGACCTTGACAAAAAAGTGAATCAAGCAATCAAACTCCTCAAAATCGCCGAGGAAGATGCGTCCAATAGGGGGGGGGGCAAGTTATTGATATTCAATCGTTTAACAAAACAGAACACTTCAAGATTGGCACCCTCGAACTTTGTTATAGCGGCGGCAAAGACTCTGACGTGATACTGCATCTCGCAAATATGGCGGGTATTAAATATCAAGCCATTTACAAAAACACGACAATCGACCCGCCCGGCACAGAAAAACACGCAAGAGACAACAATTGTATTGTTGCGAAACCTCAAAAGACGTTCTTTGAACTCATAGCATCCAACGGGCTTCCGTCAAGATTCTCAAGATTCTGTTGCAGCAAACTGAAGGAATACAAAATCGGAGAGGTCGCCATATACGGCATCAGGCGTGATGAAAGTGCAAAGCGTGCGGAAAGATATAAAGAGCCCAACTTCTGCCGAGTGTATTCCAAGAAAGAAAAGACTCACGTGTGGCTGCCGATATTGGAATGGACTAAAGATGATGTGGCTGAGTTTGTAAATTCAGAAGGCATCAAATGTCACGAGCTTTATTACGACGATTGCGGACGGTTTCACGCAGAGAGAAGATTGGGATGTATCGGATGCCCGTTGCAGTCACGCAAACACAGATTGGAAGAGTTTAAAACATATCCCAAATTCTTGCGCAGATGGGTCATACAGGCGCAAAAGTTCGTAGAGACACACATGGATAGCCCCAATATTCAAAGATTCAACAGCGGTGCAAATATGATGTTCTTCCAATTGTTCTGTGATAACATGGAACAATATAATCTAAAGACCAAAGGAATGTTCGGAGACCTTGACTGCAAGCAGTACCTCGAAGACTACTTCAAAATAGACTTACCATAAAAACAGCGGGGGCTGACGGTTAATTCCGCCAGCCCTTACGCTTACAATAAGATAATTGATTTTATGGAAAAAGAATGCCTCTCCTATTCTTCAGCAGGACCCGTAGTGTTCTTGCTGTACTGAGATTCTATCTCTTTGGTCTTACGAGTTTTTTCGAGTTCCCTCTCCATGAGCTCCTGCTCCTCCTTCTTAATCCTCTCGACCTCATCAGGACGTGAGATAGTGTTCATTTCCACACTTGTCTTCTGTGACAAGATGCCTGCATTCTTCATCGTTGCAAGAGCCTGATTATATTCGGCTTCGCTGTACGGCTGCCAAATGTCGAAGCTCGCATTGATGTTCAGACCTTCCAAGACCTTGATGTCCTCCTCGGGGAAGAGATTCTTGTTGCGGAACTCCATAGCCAAGCCCTGTTTGAACAGGCGCACCATCTTGTCGGCGACATTCTGCCATTCCACAATGCCGTTCTTAGCCGTCTGAATGTCCAAAGACTGCGTCATCTGAACAGCCACGCCCGACGTGTCACTCGAAGTGTGGATATCCTTCGGCAGAATGAAAGTTGTGCCCGACGCTATCTGAATGCGCTCAAAGATGTTGTCCAAGGTGTCTATCATGTTCTGCGGCGCAGGAGGCTCCAAGAACTTGGCGTCACCCTTGCCCTCATAACTCACGTCGTTAAGCACTATGTTGCCCGCAATCTTCTGAGCGTTCTTGTCGATGCGGCCTTTGACGTAGAGCATACCCCATCCCCATTTGCGCTGAAGCACTTGGAATATGTTGTACAGTATCTCGTAGCTCTCGTCCAACGACTGCGTACCCTCCCAAGCCACGTCGGTGCGCTTGGTGATGAGAGGTATCTCCTTGAAGCCGTGACCGTCGTTGAAACGCTCCAAGGTCCAATTGCCCTTCTTGTCTCTAGTCCAACGGTAGAAGAGCTTGTCGTCCCAACAGTCGATGTATGTCATATCCTCCACCTCGTAGTAGACAGCCTCCAAGAGTCGGTCTCCGTTTTGGTCGTTGTGCGAGCAGATGACATAGCCGTCGGCATACGATATGATACGTGAGCGGCATTCGCCACGTCTGTCCATATAGTACAGCAAGCCTGCGTCGCCGTAGGACTTGGCGGTGGCGACCATCTTGACCTTCATGCCGTCTTGGTTCCTGAGGTCCCAATAGTTCTTGAACACGACGAACATCTCCTGCTGCTTGTCCGTCGGTTTCTTGTCCGACAGGGTGAACTTCATCGGGTTTGACGCCATGTGGAGCGTCTGTTTCTCCATGATGCTGCGCTGTATCGGCACGGCGGTCTTGACGAAGTTCATCTCCGAGTAGTCGCCGTCCTTGTAATGCGCTGCGATGGCGGGGATGTTGTTGTCAAAGAGCACCTTGTGCATGTCGGGGTCTAACTCGGCGATGTAGGTGTCCTGCGATATGACGTGTCTCTTGACACGTGAGAGCTGCGCCCTGACCTTGCCTCCGACATACACGTCGGGCAAATCCAAGTCAAGGGAACTCATCTCAGCCCCTCTCGTGAAGGGCTTTCTCTCAAGCAGACGGTTAGGGTCTGTCAATAAGAATTCTATCTGTTCCTGTGTCGTCATAATTTATTGTTTTTCGATTAAACCATATTCTTCCATTAGTTCTTCTTTTGTTGGCTTGTAGATTTCCCTGCCGCACTCGCATACTGCGTTGAACTTGCGCAGCACCTGAATGACTCTTTCCTGCTGTTCCTCTTGGATGTTGAACTTGTCATTCAGTTTTACACGGATGTCCGCCATAATCTTCAAGCCGTCCTTGGCTTCTATCAGATTCGCATCCAAAGCCTCCTGTGTCTTTTTGAGCAAAGCCGCCATCTCACGCTTGTTCTCTTCCCAAGAGAGCTCGCTGTCGGACAATTCCTGCGCCTTGATATGTCCTTGTAGTTTGAGATAATCCTCAATCTCCTTTCGTTCGGGTGCCGAGACATAGGACTCGAACCCCTCGTTTCCGAACAGGCATTGATATGCCGTCACATCGTTCTCGAACATTTTGCGCAACAAGGCGAAGGCTATGTCACGGACACGTATCTGCTTGCCCTGTTTCTTGAAATATTCAATCGCATCTTTTAATTCGTCGTTTGTCATTTTAATATCCTCCATAACAGACGCCGAAAGTGGCGTCGTTGTAAATGTTCACTCTATTACCGTTATTAAGGTCGTCCTCATACTCCGCCGCACGGACACGCCCCGTCTCCAACTCGAAACCGTCGGCTATCTCCAACAAAGGCATCATACGCATGGCGCAAATGTCCATCAAGTCCATCGAACGCCCGTGACCGAGATTTTTATTCATTTCTTTTTTTGTCATCAGACGTTTCTTGCCGTTCGGAGCGTCAACATACTGTATGACTTTGGCTTCCTCGATAAACTCCTCCTGTACCGTAATGTTATTCTTCAAGTTCTGATGCACGTAAGTCCTTTTGCCAATTGACTCATCGCAGGAGATGAAGCGGTTTTTGATGAGAAATATCAATTTGCCGTAGCAACAGTCCTTGAGACGCATGTATTCAGGCGCATGACCGCCCATAGGAGCCCTGTAGGACTCGAACGGTATCGCCTCGGGTATCCAATCGTTGATATAAATGCCCGCCCTTATAGCGTCGAAAATGAGGTGACTGAACGGTATGCCGTTTCTGATACAGAAAGCCTTTGCATGGTCGGCGTTCTCTTTCGGTGTGGAGTGTGTCAGAATCTCCAAGTCGAAGATATGCAGCCCGTTCCATGCGGCAAGCAGCACATTGTCGGTGCCTGTGTCAGCCAAGTCCATGGTAGCCCACAGGTCGCCATTCTTTTGGTCTTCATTGGTAAAGACGCCCGCCGCCTCCGTATACGTCACAAGCAAGTCTTTGTCGTCGTCCTCATCGGCATTCCAATTGCCCTCTATATAGTTTAAGGCATTGGCACCGCCCGCCATAGCAACTGAGCCTATATAGTTGGTGTTTCTCTCGAGGTTTTCGGTGTTTTCCGCCATTCTGCCCTGATAATAGGTGAATGACTTGATGAGCGTCTTCCAAGCATCCTTGGGCGGTGTGACATCACCGTATGCACCCTTTACGAGCCTGTCTATAAGTCCCTTGCATTGGGCGTAGACCTCTTCTTTTGTGGAACCCCACACGATGTCATCAACAGTGGTGCCGTTGACAAACAGATAGCGTACTCGCCCCTCCCTTTCCTTGATGACCAAGCCGTCCTCGCCGATGTACCAATCGACCATCTTGCGGAGCCAATGCTTGCGCTTCGGATTGGTGGTTATAAGCAACTGCGGGTCTTTGCCTGTTTTACCACGGTTACGGGTGGCAATGGTAACGAACGTCTCCCATGTAAATCCCGTTCCCTCATCGAATAGGACTACGTCTTTTTGACCTCCCTTGAAACGCTGTTCGACCTTTGCTCTCGTTTGGTCGGCAACGTGAGTGACCTCAACCACGGCTCCTGTCGGTATGTATTCCACACGTGGATTGTCGGATTTGATGATACGGACAGACTTGCCGAACACTTCCTCGGCGGTATCAAGAAGTCCGCCGCCTTGTTTGAAGTCATCAATATTATTACGCAAAAATAGACCACGGAAATTGGGGTCAAGCATACGCTCCGCAACGGCAAGCCAAGCGCCGAACGATTTGCCTGTAGACAATGAACCGCCCGCCACACAAATGTCAACACCCGTGCGTGCCAACTTCTCTTGGAAGCCCTTATGCGGAGAAATTATCTTGACTACAGACATATATCTTTATTTTTCTAACGGAGTATAACTCCAAATATAGCCTTTATATACGTTCGGATAAGGATGATTGTACTTGTTTCTGCAACATAGCCCCACAGGAGTAGCAAAAAATCCTCCCGCAATACACGACTTGACGCTGTCCCATGTCCTCACCAACTTCCCATCCAAGGTGTATTGGTAAACCTTGCGAGATATGGCGGCAGCAATCTTTTGCTTGTGCGTCCCGTGATTGTTGTTCTGAGTGCACGTTACCAATTCAAGGTTCTCCAATCTATTGTCACTCTTAATCTCGTTGATATGGTTCACCTCCATTCTCTCGTTTCCTTTCTGTGTCACAACAAACTTGGGTATCTCGCCATGAAAAGCCTCGTATTCAATCCTGTGAACCATATAATGTCTCCCTTCGTTATGCTTGTTCAGCCCGACAAAAACATAACCATTATCCGTCATCATTAGGGACAGCAATCTCTCCTTCCCCGTCCTGAGATAACTCAGACTCTTGACTCGCCCCATGTTACTCACTTCATATAAACCTTCGTATCCTTTCACGGGCTTCCATACCTCTCCTTTTAAGTTTTTTACCATTTTCTTGCGTTTTTAATTGTTAATGCCCTGCGTTTTCGTTTCGGGCAAGTGACAAGGGCTTAAAACGCAAGATAAAAGCCCCTGCCACATCTTCCCATAGGATTCCGTCCGCAAAAATACAACTTTTTTACTTACATCTTACAAAAAATATCAACAAGTATCACGCCTATGCGCAAAAACAACATTTTTTATGGTATAATAGTCTATATACTAGTATATAGACGTTATTATATCCATAAATTTACGGAAAACGCAAAAAAATATTCCCACGTATCATTTTATTCCCTATCTTTGCACCATCCAACGGGATGACCGCCTTTCAGTCGGCGGCAAAAAAAGGACGGCGCGGATTCCACTCAAAAATCTGCTTATTCTACTACCTTCTTCAACTCGGGAAACACCGCACCGCCCACTTCTGACCTAAACTTTTTTATGTTTGAACTTTACAATCGAGAGAGCCGCCCCTCCCAAGGACGGCTCTCTCTTTGCCCTTTTTAAGCCTTTTTCAGCCGTTTTAAGACACTTTCGGGTGTTGGATGGTATAATCACTCGTCTAATGAAACAAAAAGGCTTAGATGGGCTCAAAAATCGTCTTGTAACAAAAGAGCTGACGGCGGGATGTATGGCTCAGGTTTGTCCTCTTCTTTGACAATCCTATCGGCCTCGCATCTCCAATGGAATCCCGCAGCGAACGCACGACCGCCTTTCTTCGCAGCAGCTAAAATACAGCTCGGCTGACATCCCATCGCAGCAGCAGCAGCCGTAGGACTCTCAAAAACACCAACTTCATCGAAACATGAGTCGTATTGATACACCTTGCCGTATTTGGAAATACGTGGATTCTTCGCCGCCACCTTGTTTTTAGACAAGTTCCTGATGCAGGTAGCCCTGTCGTCATCCCACTCGTCAGACCAAAACACATAATATCCCGACACAGTGCCATAACCCTTTTTAAGACAGCTGTAAATGCCGCTATATCTGAAACCAGTACCCTCGGCAGCATCACGCATATTGTCATATCTCGCCACCTCTTCAAAGTTCGGCTTGGTCACGACAACGCCCCTCGTATATCGCACATCCCTGAGAACCTTCAGCTTACCCACCTTGCTCTCAAGAACCTTTTTCGCCTCTATCGCAGCAGATTTCGTCCTCTCTATATACTCAGTATAGCTCTCAACCCTATCCGCCACAGGCTCACTCTTCTCGTACATGATAAAACCCTTACGCCATGTGTTGAAATCCAACGCCCTGCCGCCGTTTATTCCAAGCACTTCCCTCGTAAACGCAATCCTACTCGGCCATTCCCCAATGTAATTGCCGTTAATGTCATACCCAACAACAGGTATGCCGTTCGTCTGACGCTCCCTCGCCCTCTCAACTATCACATCCTTGTAAACCACCTTATCCACCTCCTTAATCTTCTCCATACGCCTAATGCCAAACATCTCCCCGCCATCCGTAGCATTATAACCCACATCAGGATTACCGCTATCCAACTCCTTTATCCACCGCATTTCAACTATACCCAAGGCATAGTCCAAATCCCTCTCACTATCCACACCATTGCACGCTATCACCTTGAACAATACCTCAACACCTATCGATTCCAATCCAAACACCTTCAAATCATCATACAAACGACCATCATGCTTGTCCTCCCAATTGCCCGTCGTCTTCCTCTCGTACAAACCAATCCTCTTGCCAATGTCCTTACTCTTCCCAACGTATATCTTCCCATTAGGAAATACCAACTTGTATACACAGGCAAAATGCTGACTCTTTAAATCAACCATCTTCCATTTTGTCATATAATTCTCCTTTCTGCTACTTAATATTGTTACTACTATTAACTATAATTTAACACTGCAAAAATAAATAATTTTTCTTTATATTTTTCAAAAAATAAAAAAAATAAAAAAAATATTTGAGTATATGAAATGTGATTATAAAATTAAGTTTTTTAAAAATACACAACACAATGTCGAAATAAAACAGACAACGCCTATTTTTTCAAAAATCGGGGGGCGGTGTGTTATTTTTCGTTGTGTCATTTGCCCGCAACCCTACAAAGATACACACCACTGGCGGCAAAAATTCACACCTATTTAATAATAAAAATAAACGTTCCGTGTGCGCTCGGTTCCTATTATCATTTGTAACCACATTTTTTCCCATTTTTCAGCTTTTTTGCTCAATTGCTCAAAATGGCGTAATTTTTTCGGTCCGGACTGGCTTTTATACACGTTTTTGCGCTCTTTTACACGCTTAACTTATTGATAATCAACGATAAAATTTTTTTTGTAGATATGTTGCACGTATTTAAAAAAGCTATATCTTTGCAAGTGTAAAAGTTCAAATATTATGTATATCAACATCCAACACTTTAGACAAGGTCAAAATGACTGCAAGGCCGGCTATTTCGACAAATGGTACAGATATTTTTCAAAAGATGACGGGTATAGTTACAGTGAGGGCTGGAAATATCAAAATGTAACAACTCAAAATGACAATATACAATTCATTGAAATAAATCTTATTTAACATCTTAAAATTACAAGTCATGAAAAAAAGCACATTAAGACGCTACGCAGCGCAGACCACCAACGAGGCAACCGCCTCAAATCTCAATCGTATAATAGGCAAAAGAGACGCCCGCCAGGTATTATGCATGGACGCAGAGACCGAAACCGCATACCTCGAAAAAGTTCGCAAGGCAGTTAAAAATGAGTTTAAGGCGCAGTTCGAATCTCGCAGCATGGGCAGAGAAATCAACGCCAGGGAAGTTCGGGAAATTATTGCAGCCCTCACTATTGACGACATAGAGACAGCAAAAAGCGTGACGGGCTCTATTGACATTCGCAAGCTGGTTAGTAAAGCAGTAGCAAAGGCAGACCGCAACGCAGCCAAAGCAGCAGACAAGGCGCAGAGAGACGCAGAGAGAGAGACCGCCAAAGCAGCAAAGGCGGAGCAACGCAGCATTGATAAGGGCGCAGAGGTTGCGCTTGCCTCTATGCTAGTAGGCGAGGCAGCCTGACGGCAGCCCCCTGGCGTGGGGTAACGGTTTACCTTGTTGAGGCTCGACACCTCGCCCACGCCCTCACAACGTCGGAAATTGGTATTTTTCCGCCCTTGTTTTTTCGCCTTGTGTATCTTATGGGTTATTAAGTACACACGGAGCAACGGAGACAAGGCCAGGACGGACGGAAACCGCCCCCACGCTCGTTGGCGTGGGTTACCAATCGGCAACGGAGCACGGCAACGGCTCGCAGCGTCTTTGAAATCGTTTTTAAGAAACCGCCCAAATTCAAATGAATGGGGGCGGATATAAGTCCACGGAATCCGCAGAGATGCGGACTCGAGCCGACTGTGACCGGCTCGCCTGTGTTAAGCAGGTTACCACGATGAAACTAATTGAATTGCGGCACGTGCCACGATTGCCCCGAGCACGCTACCACGTCGTCCCCGAGTAGCAACCGCACTGAGAGAGTGACACCACGATGGCCCCGAGTGTCTTGAAATGGTAACATTGGCAGCAGGTTTTAAACACTGATTTCGTGTAAATTGGTGCGAAATAGGATGCAGGATGACAGTTCCTGTGGTATGGGATAAGACCGCAAAAAAAGTCCAAGAGTGTGAAAAAAATCTATCTTATAAGTGGGAAATATAAGCACCGAAGGCGTACTATGTTATAAACGAATGCGACGAATAACACAAGTGCCGAGATGAAAAATAAGAGGGCGGAGAGTACCCATAAGACAACAGATGCGCACGAATGAAGAAAAAGGATGCGTTTGCATAGGGTGAAATATGCAGGCGCAAACTTTACTACTACGGGCTCATTATGAGCCGATGGGGGCGTTACAATTGGGTATTAAGTGCAGTTCGAGTCTGCACGCCTTCACTGTGAGAATTTGAGCCGAACCGAGAAAAACCCAAGGCGAGGCGAATAGTAAGTAATAAAGAGAATAATTATTGCACGGATGTAGTTCGACCGTGCTCGAATAGTTTATGTTTTTAACGTGCATCAGCACGTGTGCAATAGAACTATTTTGGAAATATGCAAGAAAAATCTTAAAATTTTACAATTATGAAATACATCGTACAACCTAAGAAGTATCATCGTGGCTATTGCCCGACGATATGCGAGAGCGAGGAGAGCGCACTCAAACAATTGGAATTTATGGAGAACCACACGGACTTTGAGTGGGAAATCTATGTAAGAGAATAAACCTTAAAAGTGAATAGTTATGTACCAAGTAATTAGTATAATAGACGGAGAATACCGCCACGAGGGATTTTTCCCTGACGAGCGACAAGCAAACGAACACAAGGACTATTTGGAGTGCCGGATGTATTGCGGCTTGTCTGAAGAGGACTTTGAAGTGAGAGTTATCGAATTGTAAACCTTTAAAATCATAAAATCATGAAAAAGAATAGTATCTTATTTGTCTTGATGTGCATCGGAGCGTGTGCAATAGACAGTGAAGGCTGGGCTTTTGTCCTGGCTTGTTTGTTAGTGTTAGTGCCTGCAATCGTTATGCTTGTGGGCGAATTGTTTAACCAGTCGAATAATGTGTCAGCTGACATCTGCGAGGATGTGTTGGTGGACTATGCGACACGCTCAGATATGAATTGGGAAGGAGGCCTGATATGAATAGAATAGAAACTAAAAGAGACGAATGCGGATATGTCAAAAGCGGATTCGGGAACGAAAAAGCAGCGTGGTTCGTTGATTATGACTTGGTGGACGGCACGACTGCATTGGTTGTCTGCGGTTCCGATGGAATAGGCGTATTATTCCTTGTATTGCGAGGCAACAAGACCGAGGAATTTGCACAAGTGGCGAACAAATACGAGAAATCCGTATTCGGTGCGCTCGGAGAATGTATAAGATTTGCAGCGCAACACGAGGATTTAATCCCCGAAAGATGCACAATAGGCGGGATTTTCTCGTCAAAACTGAAATTCAGCAAAATCAACTAAACGAATAGGAGGATAACACAATGAAACTCAAAGAATTTAAGAAACATTGCAAGGGTTCTTATGTGGAAGAACTCATCATGCCTGTCATCAATCAGCTTGGCGGGAATTGGGAAGATGTACAAGGCACATTGCACGACGTAGCAACCTGCACCAGCGGTGCTGCAGGTGGCTTCGGCGGATTCGTGTATTACTCGGATACGTCTGCGTTTGCACGAAAGTATCGGGTGAGAATTGTGCGCAGCTTGGAGAGAGTGGCGGAGGAAATCGGAGAAGATGTGATTGGAATGGTTAAGAATTTCAACTGCATCAAGGGTGATTACACAACAAGTGAAATCGGCAAGGCATTGTGGGGAAGATATGACGATGTCTTGATGTGTGTGTACAACGCAATGGCGTGGTATGCCTTGGAGGAGGTTGCAAACAAATTTGCGGACTTTGAATATGAACAGAAAAACAACTAAAAGGAGGACCGAATTATGAAATACTACGTTGAAAAAGACTTAGCGGATTTTGAGGCTTGGAGTGGCGGCAAGGTCACATTGAATGAACTCACACAGTCCGAATGTGAACTTGTCGAACAATTCATGGAGGAATCGGCGGGCGAAGACGGACTCAGCGAAACGGAAATCAATGACATCTTGTGGTTTGAGCGAGACACCATTGCAGAATGGCTCGGCTATGAGAATTGGGATGACTTGGAACGCAAACACAGAGGCGAGGAAGATGATGAGGAGGAAGATGATGAGGAGGAGGGCTGACGTATGACATTGCAGGAACTTAAGGAGCGAGTGAAGGTGGCACGTGCCAATGGGTACGGATGCTACAAGGTCGCTATCGTGTGGCACGGCAGGGAATACGAGTGCCGCAGCAACAACTCGTTGGCATGGGACAGACTTGACGACGACAACTACCGAGACAACGAAGTCAACGGATTCTACACGAACAAGGGGGCTTACAAAGCGTTCTATGAGGAGTGCAAGCGGAAGAACAACCTTGGAGAGTACAAGTATTGAATTATTGGAATTCAATTATTGAATTATTGTTCGGCAGGACGTAGAGAATATTCCTGCCGAGCGCAACTATTAACCCACTAAATTAAACAATCATGAAAAGCACACAGAAGATTTATGATGCGATGAAACTCGCAGAAATTGAAAAGAACGAAACAACAAACAAAATTGGCAGACTCCTTCGTGAGTTTATTATGGACAATATGCCTGCACCACCGAAGGACAAGCTTCAGATGAAAGAGTTTCTGTCGAAAGACAAGGAACTCAGACCTCAGTTGTGTTGTATCTGCATGGACAACGAAGAGAAGGTCGCAGTGGCGACAAATGCGCATATCTTGTTCGCAAGCAAAGAATACTACGTTGACAAGGGACGTGAAGGCGAATCCAAGACCTTGGTCGATGAATATGGCGATGTCGTGAAGGAAGAGCTGCGATACCCGAATTGGATAGCGGTCATCCCACGTGAGGACCAAACCGAACCGATAGAACTTCGCAGCGACTTGGATGAAATCATCAAATTGGCACAGGTCGAAGCCAAGGAGTTGGGATTGAAGAGGATAGATGTCAATACGAATATCAGAGTGGCGTATGACCTCTGCATTAGACTTGACTTTGTGAAGCTGATGTTGAAAGCGGGAGTCGACGGGTGGCGCAAACCGAAAAACAAGTACGGCGGGCTCGTCAAGCAATGGGACGGCAACACGATGTTAGTGATGCCTATCCTTCCGCCCGAGCAAGGCGAAGAGAATTACGACAACATGGTAAACAAAGGTTATTGGTTCAACAGATAAACTGAACAACTATGAAGATACAGCACGTAGAGTGGCGGTCGGATGACAATCTGTACCGCTACGACATCGACATCGTGTCGATAGCAAAGAGACAGATACTTTTCACAAGCACCTGCGGAACACTCGCATTATGCACGTTGAAGGAGGTTGACAACGGCACTGTCAAATACATCATCAAGTACGGCAACAGCTTTACC
>Ga0310696_10005430_pt1 | contig 15390 bp, 10 predicted proteins | sample AusTroGonzalo_MG_4_FD_203885 | JGI IMG/M metagenome (GOLD analysis project Ga0310696, IMG submission 203885) | Bovine rumen microbial communities from tropical cattle in Woodstock, Queensland, Australia - Gonzalo_02 (v2) (version 2) | ecosystem: Host-associated > Mammals > Digestive system >...
CAGCCACTGATGTTCAGATGAGACTCACCTACGATATCGACACGCTGACGCCCTATATCAACTGGGCCTATTTCTACTACGCCTGGCAACTCAAGGACGAGGAGCAGAAGGCGCACATCAAGCGCGAGGCTGAGGAGTTTCTGGCATCGGTCAAGGACAAATACTACGCTCACGCTGTGTTTCTGATTGTGGATGCTCATGCTGACGGCGACGATATCGTGATCGAAGAGAACGAGGTGCATCTACCCTTCCTCCGCCAACAGGAGACTGAGAGCGAGTACCTCTGCTTGGCAGATTTCGTGAGCAGAGAGGCCGATCAGGTGGGACTCTTCGCTACCAGCGTTGATGCTGGTATGGAGACCGACTTTGACCACGACCCCTATGAGAAGATGATGGCACAACTACTGGCCGACCGATTGGCCGAGGCCGCAGCAGAGCGCATGCACGAAGAGGTGAGAAAGCATTACTGGGGCTATGCCAAGGACGAGCAGTTGAGCATCCACGAGATGCAGTTGGAGAAGTTCGTGGGCATCCGTCCCGCTGTGGGCTATCCCTCGCTCCCCGATACGAGTATGAACTTCCTGCTGAACGACCTGCTGAACATGCAGCAGATAGGTATCACGCTGACCGAGAGTGGCGCCATGCGTCCTCATGCGAGTGTCAGCGGACTGATGATCAGCCATCCCGAGGCTCACTACTTCAATGTGGGGCGCATCGGCGTGGATCAGTTGGAGGACTATGCCCAGCGCAGGAAGATGTCCATCACTGAGATGAGAAAATTCTTAATAGCAAACTTATGAACCCAATATTTACCACAACCCGTACATTGCTCGAACCCGACACATATATTTATATAGGATGGGCCTTCTTCATCGTGCTGACCATTCTGGTGGGCCTTCTTTGGTGGAAAGGCAAGCGCCGCTGGGTGAAATATGCCGTCTCGGCTCCCCTACTCTTCTTGTGGCTGGTGTTCCTCTATGGCTCATATATCGGAGTCAACGAGTTGAGGGTAAGGCATATCGAACTCACGTTTGATGACCTGCCAGAGGCCTTCGATGGCTATAAGATCGTGCAGTTCAGCGATGCGCATGTGGGCACGCTGACGGGTTCTCGCCGAGCCCTGCTCGAGGAGGCCGTCGACAGTATCAATGCCCAGAAGGCCGACTTGGTGGCTTTCACCGGCGACCTACAGAACAAGATTCCCAGTGAGATACTGCCCGTTCAGGAACTCCTGAAGAGCATCCAGGCCAAGGATGGTATCTACTCCGTGATTGGCAATCACGACTACCCCATCTATTTCAAAGGCGACGAGTACGAGAAGTATGACTCGATGAATGTTCGCGTAGCTGTGGATAGGAAGTTGGGGTGGAACCTGCTGGTCAACGAGCGACTCACCATCCGTCGCGGCAACGACCGCATCCTCATTGCCGGTATGGATAATGACGGCGACGGTGAGCGATTCCCTCAGAATGGCGACATCCAGGAGACGCTCTTTGGTGTGAGTCGGCAGGACTTCGTGGTGATGCTCGAGCACGATCCGTCATCATGGCGCAGAACGATTCTCCCGCATAGTCACACCCAACTCACCCTGAGCGGACACACCCACGGCGGACAACTCTCGTTGTTGGGTCTCTCGCCCGCCAAACTTAAATATCATGAGTCATACGGACTCTATAAAATCAACGGACGCTATCTCTACGTCACCAGTGGCATCTCGGGTGTTGTGCCTTTCCGCTTTGGCGTCCCCGCAGAGATCGCCGTCATCACTCTAAGAAAATCAAAGAATTAACTAGATGAAATACTTGTACAACCTCTATCAGTTACTGATAGCCCTACCCATCATCATCGTTGACACCGTGGTCATCTGCACCGCCATCATCATTGGCTGCGCCCTGGGCTTTGGCCATTTCTGGGGTAACTATCCCCCACGCCTCTGGGCACGCATCATCCTGTGGGCACTCCTCATCCCCGTCAAGGTAGAGGGACGCCAGCGTCTGGATCCCAAGGAGTCGTATGTCTTTGTAGCCAACCATCAGGGGGCTTTCGACATCTTCCTCATCTATGGTCACCTGAACCGCCACTTCAAGTGGATGATGAAGTACCAACTGAAGAAAATTCCCTTCGTAGGCTTCGCCTGCATGAAGAGTCATCAGATTTTTGTGGATAAGCGCGGTCCTAAGAAGATCAAGGCTACCTACGACCAAGCCCGCGAAACACTGCAGGGAGGCACCAGCCTCACCGTCTTCCCCGAGGGGTCACGCTCGTTCACGGGTCATATGGGTGTATTCAAGAAAGGCGCCTTCATGCTGGCCGACGAGTTGCAGTTGCCTGTGGTGCCCCTCACCATCAACGGTTCTTTCGACATTATGCCCCGCATGCGCGACATGAAGTTTGTGCGCTGGCATCGCCTCACGCTCACCATCCACGACCCCATCTATCCTGTGGGTCAGGGCAATGAGAATGTGGAGGCCACCAAGAACCAAGCCTACGACAGCGTCATGTCGTCGCTCGTACCAGAATATCAGGGATTCGTCGAAAATCCCGACCAATAATAAACGCCATAATAAAGCGTCGTTATAACAGACGATCCTCATCACGTTATAACGACGCTTTATTTTTCCCCCTTTTACCTTTTTCTCTACTTAATCGTTGGGTATTTGCGCGTCCAGCCGTCCCAGCGCAGACGCATCACACCAAAGAACGCCTCGCCAAAGATGCCACCCGACATCTTGCTAGTGCCCTCCTGACGATTGACGAAGATGACGGGCACCTCTTTAATTTTAAAGCCGATGCGCCAAGCCGTAAACTTCATCTCGATCTGGAAGCCATAACCCTTAAAGCGCACCTTGTCGAGTTCGATAGTCTCGAGCACGCGACGCTTATAGCACTTGAATCCCGCCGTGGTGTCGTGGATGGGGAAGCCTGTGACAAACTTCACATACTTCGAGGCGAAATAACTCATCAGCACGCGACCCATGGGCCAGTTCACCACATTCACGCCACTGACATAGCGCGAGCCGATGGCCACATCGTTGCCCTCATCGTGACAAGCCGCATAGAGGCGAGGCAGGTCGTTGGGGTCGTGACTGAAGTCGGCATCCATCTCGAACACATACTCATAACTGCGCTCCAATGCCCACTTGAATCCTGCGATATAGGCAGTTCCTAATCCCAACTTGCCCTTTCTCTCTACGAGAAACAACCTATCGCTAAACTCGTCAGCCATCAGGCCTTTTACAATATTGGCAGTACCATCGGGCGAGCCGTCATCGATAATCAGGATGTGAAAGCACTTCTCCAATCCGAAAACGGCACGTATAATCTTTTCGATATTCTCCTTCTCGTTGTAAGTAGGAATAATGACAATGCTGTCGCTTGTATTCATCTTTAAATCTTTGTTTAATTGACTACAAAGATACGACTAATAGCGCAAATGACAAAGGAAAAAACATTTTTTCTTTCCATTCTCACCTAAATTTTATACCTCTGGCCTTCGGCCGAAGGTACTCACGCTCGGAAAAACTCAAATAAATTTGGTTTTCCCCTCATCTTTTCGCACCTCTGGCCTTCGGCCGAAGGTACTCTCGCTCGGAAAAACTCAAATAAATTTGGTTTTCCCCTCGCTTATTCGTACCTTTGCAACGCATTTTAAAATGAATATACAAGAACTACAGACTCTTTATGCCATGAAGCCACAGGTGGCAGCATTGGCAAAGGCCATCGAGAAAACATCCATGAAGACGATTTCCCTCGAAGGCTTATTGGCTTCGTCTGTCCCCATGACATTCAGCGCCCTGACTCAGAAAGTCAGCAGTAAGTTGCTCTTTGTGATGCAGGATGCCGACGAGGCCGGCTATCTCTATCACGACCTTTGCCAGGTGATGGGCGACAAGCAGGTGTTGTTTTTCCCCTCTAGTTATAAGCGCGCCATCAAGTACGGCCAGAAAGACCCCGCCAGCGAGATTCTCCGCACGGAGGTTCTCTCGCACGCCACCCACCACGACCTACTTTATATCGTGACCTACCCAGAGGCGCTGGCCGAGATGGTTGTCACCCGCAAGCAGTTGGATTCCAGACGATTATCACTCACGCAGGATCAGAACATCACTGTGGACAGCATCTGCAAGACGCTGCGCGACTTTGGTTTCCGCGAGGTCGATTATGTCTATGAGCCTGGTCAGTTTGCCTTGCGCGGCTCCATCCTCGACGTCTATTCCTATAGCAACGAATTCCCATTCCGCATCGACTTCTTTGGCGACGACATCGACTCCATCCGCACCTTCGAGGTGGAGAGCCAGTTGTCTAAGGAACGCTGCAACAGCGTGGACATCGTGCCCGAGCTCACAGCCGTAGAAGAGAAAGAGTCTATCCTGAAGTTCTTGCCCAGCGACACCCTGCTGGTGATGAAAGACCTTCAGTTCATCCGCGAAACCATCGAGCGCATCTATCAGGACGGCTTCTCGCAGCAAGCCCTGCAGGAGCGATTGGCCGAAGCCACAGAGATGGAGCAGCGCCAGATTGAGAAAGAGATGCAGCGCGACAGTCAGATTATCACTGGCTCGCAGTTTGCTGCCGATGCCGAGCCTTTCCGGAAGATTTATTTTGGTGGGAAAGGGCAAGGAGAAGGGGGCGAGAAAAGAGTAGAGAATGCCATTATCACATTCAACATCAAGCCGCAACCTCTGTTCCACAAGAACTTCGAATTGTTGACGCAGACTCTGGAGGACTATCTGCTGCAGGGTTTCAAACTCTATATCCTCGCCGACAGCGCCAAGCAGCAAGAACGCCTGAAGGACATCTTCGCCGAGATGAAGCAAGGCATCGATTTCATCCCCGTAGACAAGACCCTCCACGAGGGCTTCATCGATGTTGATGCCCGCCTCTGTCTGTTTACCGACCACCAGATTTTCGACCGCTTCCATAAGTACAACCTCAAGAGCGACAAGGCCCGCAGCGGTAAGGTAGCCCTCACGCTCAAGGAGATACAGCAGTTCGAGGTGGGCGACTACGTGGTGCACGTGGATCACGGCATCGGTAAGTTTGGCGGACTGGTACGTATGCCCATTGAGAAAGGGCCAGGAGCGAGGGGCGAGGGGCAAGAAACTCAATACCAGGAGATGATCAAAATCATCTACCAGCGTGGCGACGCCATTTACGTCAGCATCCATTCTTTATATAAGGTGTCGAAATACAAGTCGCAAGAGGATGGTCAGCAGCCGCGTATGTCCACATTGGGCACAGGTCAGTGGGAGCGTCTGAAGGAGCGCACCAAGAAGCACATCAAGGACATCGCCCGCGACCTCATCAAACTCTATGCCGCCCGCAAACATCAGAAGGGCTTTGCCTTCAGTCACGACACCTACCTGCAACACGAACTCGAGGCCTCGTTCCTCTATGAGGACACCCCCGACCAACTGAAGGCCACACAGGACGTGAAGGCCGACATGGAGATGCAGAAACCCATGGACCGCTTGGTGTGCGGCGATGTGGGCTTTGGCAAGACCGAGGTGGCCGTGCGTGCCGCCTTCAAGGCTGCCGTCGATGGCAAGCAGGTGGCTGTGATGGTGCCCACCACCGTCTTGGCCTATCAGCACTATCGCACCTTCCAGGGACGCCTGAAGGATATGCCCGTCCGCGTGGATTATCTCACACGTGCTCGCACCACGAAGCAGACAACGGCCCTCTTGAAGGACCTGGCAGAGGGTAAGGTGGATATCCTCATCGGCACCCACAAGCTCATCAGTAAGAGTGTGAAGTTCAAGGACTTAGGACTCCTTATCATCGACGAGGAACAGAAATTTGGTGTATCCACCAAGGAGAAGTTGCGCCAGATGAAGACCAATGTCGACACCCTCACCATGAGTGCCACACCTATTCCCCGCACCCTCCAGTTCTCGCTGGTAGGAGCTCGCGACCTGAGTGTCATCCAGACGCCCCCGCCCAACCGCTATCCTATTCAGACAGAGATACATACCTTCTCGGCCGAGATTGTCACCGATGCCATCAACTTCGAGATGAGTCGCAACGGACAGGTCTATTTCGTCAACAACCGCATCAGCGACCTCACCCATATCGCCGAGATGATCCATAAGTACATCCCCGACTGCCGCATCGCCATTGGTCACGGACAGATGAAGCCCGAGGAACTCGAGAAGATTATCCTCGACTTCTCCAACTACGACTACGACGTACTCCTCTCGACAACCATCGTCGAAAACGGCATCGACATCCCCAACGCCAATACCATCATCATCAACAGCGCACAGTATTTCGGACTCTCCGACCTTCACCAGATGCGCGGCCGCGTGGGACGAGGCAACCGCAAGGCCTTCTGTTATCTCCTGGCGCCGCCCCTCTCGGCCCTGCCCGTAGACAGTCGTCGCCGTCTAGAGGCTCTGGAGAACTTCTCCGACCTAGGCAGCGGCATCAATATCGCCATGCAGGACCTCGACATCCGCGGAGCTGGCAACCTCCTTGGTGCTGAGCAGAGCGGCTTTATCTCCGACCTGGGCTATGAGACCTACCAGAAGATTCTCAACGAGGCAATGGCGGAGTTGCGCAATGAAGAGCCCGAAATGGAAGCAGGCACAGAATCTAATGAGCCTAGGAATCCTAAATTCTCTAGAGAATCTAGACCTTCTAGTTCCATCGACTACGTCGCCGACTGCAACCTCGAGTCCGACCTCGAGATGTATTTCCCCGACCAATACGTGCCCAGCGACTCAGAGCGCATGCTGCTCTATCGCGAGCTCGACAATACCCGCAATGATCAGGAAGTCGAGGCCTATCGCCAGCGCCTCATCGACCGCTTCGGTCCCCTGCCCCCACAGGCCGAGGAACTGTTGCAGGTGGTGTCGCTCCGTCGCTACGGCAAGCACCTTGGTTGCGAGAAGATCATGCTCAAGCAAGGACGCATGTTCCTCTATTTCGTGAGCAATGCCCACAGTCCATTCTACCAGAGCGAGACCTTCGGTCGCGTCATAGAATACGCAACCACCAACGTGCGTCGCTGTAACCTGCGAGAGCAGAACGGCAAACGCTCGATGGTGGTCACGGATGTGCCCACGGTGGGCGAGGCGGTTAACGTGTTGCGAGCGATATAGCGTCGTCGACCACCTTCTGATAATAGGTCTTAAAATCCTCCCATTTATAATAAGGATAGAGGTCGGCGGGCAAAGGCAGCGTCGACTCCCTGCCGTTGAGCAAGCACTTGATGAGGATAGGCTCGCCCTGTTTCTTGCTGCGATAGAAGATGAGTTGCAGGTTCGAGGCCTTGCCCGTCTGCCAGTTCTGATAGCAGTTCTTCACCTCGTAGGGGTCCTCAGGGTCCTTGTCGGCTCCATTGATGCCCATCAGCACCGTGAGCGGTCCCAGACAAGTGTCGTGACCAAAGCGCAGGTCAGCCAACAGGTTTCGCTTGCCGTTGACTTTATCGTCAGCCTTGTTGATGATGTCGCGCAGAATGGGCGCCATATCATAGCGAGGCTCGAACACCCAGGTATATCCCCCCAGGTTCTCGTTCTCCCAGCGAGCCGCCATCTCCTCGTCCTTGATGATGTTGCCCATCATGCCGTCGTGCCCAATGCTGGGCAGCGAAGTGTAGAGGTTGATGAGGTTGCTGCCGATGTGCTGCACATTACCAGGCAGACCCTCGGTACTAGTAAACACACGAGACACGATCGTCTCGCGCAGGTTGTCAGTATACTGAAACTGCTTGCGGTTCTGCTCAAAGCGCGGATGCGACTTCGGGAATTTCAGTCGCTTGGGGTTCTGACGGTCATCGGGCTTCACGCCGTCCAACACCTTGCGGGCCGACTCCATGCGAATCTCAATCTTGGGATTACACTGGGTGAGCTCCTGACAGAACGACGCCATGCTGAGCACACAGCGACCTGTGAGCGACGAGATGGCGTAGATGTCGCCACCCTTCTTAAACAACTCCTCGAAGTTGCTGTACATCGTCCTTGCTATGAACTGATGCTGCTCCCATCCCAGGTCGCTCAACTCGCTCACGCCCGTAGCCAACTCGTCCTTGGCAGCCATGAACTTTTCGCGAAAAGCCTCACCCTCGGCGGTGAGCTGATGCTGGCGGTAAGCCTTGCTCAACAGCGAGTCCAACTCGCGATAGAGCGCATCGTTCCAGTAGTAACGCGAGCCGTGACGCCCGTAGTGACTGATGTAGAAAGGCGTGTAGCCACTAGGCGCCTTGGTCAGCGTCACCTTCTCAAACGAATAGGGATAATCAGTGCCGTAGGCCTTTCTAGGGTCAGCCTTTACTTGGTCGAGTGCAGAAGCGCCTTGAGCCCACGAAGAGAGGGCAATCGTCCATAGGATAAGGACATGGAAGATTCTTTTCATTGAACTAAAATTTTGATAGAGTAGTAATGTTTATTGATTTTCAGGCACAAAGATAGTGAATAATTGATAAACCACCATCGAAAATGGTCATTTTTTTACGTCTTTCGCCCGACATAAATCAAGAAATTGGTATTTTTCGGACGTTGTTATCGCACACAGCAACCAAATTTTATCTTTTTTGCATAACTTTGCAGCCGATTTCACAAGGATTAGCAAAAAGTAATGAAAACTTTCGATTTCAAGCCGAAGTTGTTTTCGGCTCTTAAGAACTACAACAAACAGACATTCACTGCCGACCTCATGGCCGGACTTATTGTAGGTATCGTAGCCCTGCCTCTGGCCATCGCCTTTGGTATTGCCAGCGGCGTTTCACCCGAGAAAGGCATCATCACCGCCATTGTGGCAGGCTTCGCCATCTCTGCTCTGGGTGGCAGCAAGGTTCAGATTGGTGGCCCCACAGGTGCATTCATCGTCATCGTGGCCGGCATCATCAATCAGTATGGCATCCAGGGTCTCACCATCGCCACACTGATGGCAGGTGTGTTCCTCATTGGTTTCGGCCTGCTGCGTCTGGGCACCATCATCAAGTACATCCCCTATCCCATCATCGTGGGCTTCACCAGCGGTATCGCTGTCACCATCTTCACCACCCAGGTCAAAGACCTGCTGGGCATGCAGATGACAGACGTGCCGAGCGACTTCATCGAGAAGTGGATAGCCTATTTCCAGAACATCACCAACATTGACCCCTGGAGTGCCGGTGTGGGCTTGGTCAGCGTGGCCATCATCGCCACCGCGCCTAAGTTCAGCAAGCGCATCCCCGGTTCATTGATAGCCATCATCGTGATGACCATCGTGGTGCTATTGCTCAAGGAATATGCCGGCATCACCACCATCGAGACCATTGGCGACCGCTTCAGCATCTCGTCCGAGTTGCCCGACGCCGTTGTGCCCGACCTCACCTGGGAGACCATCAAGGGTCTTGTAGCCCCCGCGATGACCATCGCCATTCTGGGCGCCATCGAGAGTCTGCTCTCAGCTACCGTTGCCGACGGTGTCATTGGCGACCACCACAACTCAAACACCGAACTCATCGGTCAGGGTGTGGCCAATATCATTTCGCCCATCTTCGGCGGTATTCCTGCCACAGGCGCCATCGCCCGCACCATGACCAATATTAATAATGGTGGACGCACCCCCATTGCCGGCATTGTCCATGCAGTGGTGCTGCTGCTCATCTTCCTGTTCCTCATGCCTTTGGCACAGTATATCCCCATGGCCTGCCTGGCTGGCGTGCTCGTGGTAGTGAGCTATGGCATGAGTGGCTGGCGTTCGTTCACCGCCCTGATGCGCAATCCCAAGAGCGATGTCACCGTACTCATCCTCACCTTCCTGCTCACCATCATCTTCGACCTGACGGTGGCCATCGAGGTAGGTATCGTCTGTGCCTGTCTGCTCTTCATGCGCCGCATGTCCGAGACCACCGATGTCAAGGCTGTCTACGACGAGATCGACCTGAACGAGGATGCCGATATGGAGCGTGGCAATCTGGAGCACCTCACCATCCCCAAGGGCGTCGAGGTCTACGAGATCAACGGCCCCTACTTCTTTGGTGCCGGTAATAAGTTCGAGGACCTGATGGGTGGCTTCGGCGACCGTCCCAAGGTGCGCATCATCCGCATGCGTAAAGTGCCCTTCATCGACTCTACGGGTCTGCACAACCTCGAGAACATGTGCCTGATGAGTCAGAAGGAAGGCATCACCGTAGTTCTCTCGGGTGTCAACGAGAAGGTGGAGGCTGTGCTCAACCGCAACGGATTCCCCAAGCTTCTCGGCGAAGAGAATATCTGCAATCACATCGACCTGGCACTGGCTCGTGCCAACGAGATCGTGAAATAAATAATGAATTTAATACATTGAAGACACGGGGCGGCTATTTTGCAGATAGCCGCTCTTTTTTGTACCTTTGTGTTAAATTTCAGTTAACATCCTCATTTTTCTGCAAAATAATTTGGTTTATAAAATAAACTTCTTTATCTTTGCATCGTGATTTCGAAACGCACCGTACCAAGACCGTCCTTTCTGCAGGAGGACAGTTGCGGTACAAAGAGAGTTAGCAACCCCATTATCCACAAGAATCATTAAAACAACAATGGAAGAAAACAGCAATCTGACTGCCGAGCGCAGTCTTGAAATCATCACCCAGCAGATAGCACAGAGTCGTCGCACCGTATCCAAGGAAGTGGGCAACGGCCTATTTATCGGCGGCATCTGCACCATGGGCATGTCAGTTCTGATTGGCATCGTCAATATCGTAGCAGCCAATAACGGCATGATGGGCATAGGCCATCTGCTATGGTTCGCCCTGCCTATCATCATCTGGCTCTTATCACGCAAGTATAATACTGAACACGCGAAGGCACCCGTGAGCCTCGTCGGCACGATGGTTTCCAAGACCTGGAGCACCTTTGCCATCTTCGTCCTCGGCTTCTTTGCCACGGCCCTCATCTTCGGCTTCATCACCAGTCGCCTTTTGCCACTCGACAGCTGTGCCGTCATCAACATCAAGGTCACTCCCATCATCGTACTGCTCATGGGCATGAGCATCACCATCACGGGTCACATCCTGAAGCAGCGCTGGCTCGTCACCTTCGGCATCATCGGCGGTCTGGGCTGCTTCATGTGGGAAACCCTCGACATCAGTCAGCGCCTGCTCATGGTCTTTGGCAGCATGACGGTAACAGAGATAGGCGTCATCACCTTCGTCATCCCCTGCATCACCGTGTTCCTCTTTGCCCTTGTCGGCCTCACCATTCCCGGACTGATTGTTAAAAGACAGCGCCTATGATGTTTCCAGCGTTAGATCCCCTACTCCACTCCGAGCTCCGACTGGCCGTCATGTCACTGCTGGTCAGCGCCGAGGAGGCCGAGTTTCCCTATATCAAAGAGCAGACGGGAGCCACCGCCGGCAACCTGAGTGTGCAGATCGACAAGCTCTCTACGGCGGGCTATATCGAGGTAGAAAAAACCTTCAAAGGCAAGAAGCCCTGCACGCTGTGTCGCATCACGCCCCAGGGTCTCAAGGCCTTCGAGGACTACGTCGCCTCATTGAAGAGTTATTTAGCAGTAAAAAAATAAAGTAAGAAACCTCTTTTTTCATCATTTTTCGCCTATTATTTTATCAAATAGTAGGCGTTTTTATGTTTTTTCTATTAAATTGTCACCTTTTTAAAACTTTTTATCGTTTATTTTTGGAAATTAAAAATATTGTTGTATATTTGCAAGCACAAACCGGAAAAACAAACACAATATTTCCTTAAAAGGAAAACCTAAAGAATAACATATTTTACTAATTACTATTACTACTATGAAGAAAAACAACTATTTTATTGGTTTACTGACCATCATGATGGCAGTTACTATTTGCTTGGGCTTTACATCGTGCGGTGATGACGATGGTGATTCGTCATCCATTTCAGTAAGTCCTACTTCTGTGTCATTGTTAAGTGACAAAGGAAGCACTTCAAGCATAACTGTTACCGCATCAGGCGAATGGAGTCTCACAAGTTGCCCAGAATGGCTACATGTCTCTGCCACATCAGGCACTGGAACAACGACCCTTATTCTTACTGCATTAACCGAGAACTGGTCGGCAGAAAGCAGGTCGGCAGTATTGAGTTTTATCTCAGGCGGCAACACAGCTACAGCCACCATCAGTCAGTTGCCATCAATGCCCGCAGGACTGAAAGTTACGACATCCAACATGACCATCATGAGCGACGGATTCGCTTGTGACTTGGAGTTTGACACTGAGACAAAGGGTTATCGCGAAGCATTCTTCACAGAAGATGCCATTAAGACGATGACAGAAAGAGACATCTACAACAAACTGATGGAGCAGACAGAGTATAGCGGTAGTGCAGACTACACATTCCTACCCACTTGGGTTAACCCAGGAACGAAGTTGGTTTATTGTGTTGCTGCTTATGGAAACGAGAACAACACAGACGGCTCGCACAAATATGGTCCTATGACAATGGTGAAAATTGAAACAAAAGATATGACAATTTACGATGACATGTACCTCACTTTGTCATATACCAGCTCACGATGGACTGTCACTACATCCAGAACAGGTCAATACGGCCAGCGCTGTGACGAGTATTATTACTATGCTGCAGAAGGTGACTACGCCGAAACCCTTTATTACTATGCCAACCAAGTGACCTATGCTTTCCTGGCTCACTTCTTCTTCAAGCCCATGATTGCCGAAGATCCTAATAAGGGATACACATACGGCCCTCAGACAATGACATTCACACGCAATGAAAACCAGTTCTTCTGCTCAACGTGGGGAAAAGACCGCGATACAAAAGCCTTCTCTTCTGAAATTAGTTGGGTATACAAGAACACGAGCTCTTCAGCTCCTGCTTTGAATCGTGAGCCTGTGAATCCGTCTGAATGGAACAAGCCGTTCGACCATCCCACAATGGAAAAGCTTACAGAGATTCGCAAGGCCATCAAGATGTACAAAGCCCAATAACCAACTGTTGTGATGATGCATCAGCATACAACATATCAACTCAAGCAAACCGCAATGCTTCTGCTTTGCGGTTTGCTTCCTTGTTTCTGTTGGGCACAGCATCGAAGTATTACTGATGCAGAATCCATTGTAGAAAAGTTTGTTCTTACCCATCCCAAGATCAGTAAGGGCAATAACATCAAATACCACCCCTTATCAAAAGACAAATCAATAGAAACAAATCAGGAACACCAGCCATACTACATCTTTTCTGATGATGCTGAGCGGACGGGATTTGTTATCATCTCTGGTGACGAGCGAATGCCTGAGATATTAGCGTATTCAGAAGACAACAGCTTCAATGTCGACAACATTCCTCCCAATGTACAATACTGGTTAGACTGCTACGCAGAAGCCTTTTCCCGTCTCAGTCCCGCAGCATCAACAAATAGGCAGTCAGTATCGCTTTCAACCACTCATGAGGTACAACCTCTATTAGAAGGCAACTCATGGGGACAGGGCGACCCCTACAACCGTCTATGCCCATCCTACAACAACGAGCGTTGCGTTACCGGTTGCGTAGCCACAGCTATGGCCCAGGTGATGGCGCACTATCGCTACCCCGCCATTGGCAAGGGGAGTGTTGACTATCGCACCTTAACCAACAATATCCACGTCACCCGTGATTTTTCGAAAGACGAGTTCCTATGGGGCGATATGCTCGAAAACTATAAGACACATTTTACTGAAATCCAAGCGAAAGCAGTTTCCGAACTGATGTTCAGTTGTGGAGCTTCCGTCAAGATGGACTATGGCACAAGTTCACAGGGGGGAAGTGGTGCTTATCAAACCAGCCTCGTAACTGCATATATTAACAATTTCAGCTACGACCGAGACATGGCCTGTCTCTTCCGCAATCACTGTTCAACGGAAGATTGGCATGCCATACTGATGCATGAGCTTGATGAAGGCCGTCCTGTCAACTATGCAGGACAGAGCCTAAGAGACGGAGGGCATTCCTTCGTATTAGACGGCTACAAGACCAGCACAAACAACAACTACCCTGATTATCATGTCAATTGGGGCTGGAACGGAACATGCAACGGCTATTACCAGATTGCCAATCTCGCGCCTGCCGAGGATGGACAACAACACACAGCTGATGGTTTCAATAGCAGCCAGCAGATGGTCGTTGGCACTATGCCTGAAGACGGTATTGACAATCATTTCAGATTTCTGTGCACTTCCAATCTTCACACCTCATCATCCAAGGTCAAGAACGGGAGCACCATACAAGTTTATACTGCCTCATTGGTCAACTCTTCCTACAAAGAAACAAATGGCACCATTGCCGTCACGTTGACCAATTCGGAAGACACCACAGAAACCATCATTGCCGACACCTATCTGAAATCATTAGGCTATCAACAAGAACAGAGAAACTACAGTCTCAACATCACGATTCCTTCCAACATAAAAGAGGGACAATACCAAGTGGAGTTGAGATATCACCATACAGGAACAAATGACTATCAAAAGGTCTTCTCACAGCAGTATCCCGTCATAACCATTTCTGATTCCGGCGAGGATAATCCCACAGATGATTATTATGCATATTTAGGATGCTCAGACTTCGAACTAGCAAGCACTACTGGAGACTCTATCATCTGCATCAAGTTGTATGAATTGCAAAACCTCATTGAAGACCCCTTTATTGGCGATATCAGGATGATACTTGCCAACAACCAAGGAAAGGCACTTACCGTCTTTGGTGATTCCATCCAACCCGACGAGATGGGAATGCACGAAATCGTCGAAGAGCCGCTGAGCATCCAAGGCTGTCTCACTGGTGACTGGGAGAATGGAAAGTATCGTATCTACATTGGCGCAAGGAGAATAAACCAACAATCATACACAAACATTTCCTTTTATGATATCACTATCCCTCAAGGAGAGTACAAAGATTTCTATTTCGAGGCAGATATCGTTGATGGAAAGATGATGATTGACGGAAAAACCTTCCCCATCATTCCTTCTATCATACAAGATACTTCTTATCACCTTACTAATACAGCAAACAATGTCATCTACTCCCTCACCGGCACAAGACAATCATCGCTCAGGAGGGGAATCAACATCATCAGAGGAAAAGACGGAAGAATGTGCAAGATATTCAAAAAAAATAAGTAATTTTGCACACAAAAAAATGGAAAAGAAAAGATATACTCCCGAGATGATTACCGAGTTGCGGCCAGGCGAGATCTTTGTGTTTGGCAGCAACCTGGAGGGTGCACATGGCGGTGGAGCTGCTCTCACAGCTTGGCGTAAGTTTGGAGCCATCTGGGGACAAGGAGTGGGCCTGCAGGGACAGAGTTACGGCATCCCCACCATGCACGGCGGCGTCGATGCTATCCGTCCTTATGTCGATGAGTTCATCCTTTTTGCCAAGAATCACCCCGAACTCACGTTCCTCGTCACCCGTGTAGGCTGCGGCATCGCGGGATTCACCA
>Ga0310696_10005431_pt1 | contig 15390 bp, 13 predicted proteins | sample AusTroGonzalo_MG_4_FD_203885 | JGI IMG/M metagenome (GOLD analysis project Ga0310696, IMG submission 203885) | Bovine rumen microbial communities from tropical cattle in Woodstock, Queensland, Australia - Gonzalo_02 (v2) (version 2) | ecosystem: Host-associated > Mammals > Digestive system >...
CGCACCGTGCGGACGCTACGGTGACAAGTATGAAGAAGCCTTTTCTAAAAGTAAATGCGATCTTCCCCCGGGGGAAGGGAGACGTCCCGTTGCCCTTGATGATGACTGCTCTTCCTGTCGGGAACAATTCAATGCCACTAGTTGCATCTCCCCGTTTGGGAACAGATGGATGCGACCACCCTAGTCGCATTGAGTTTGGGAAGAAACAATATCATTTTCCACTTGCGCGCGGAGCCAAAATCTCATAAAATACGCATTATGTTTTCCAAATTCAAGGATCTCTTTTCCACCGACATCGGCATCGACCTTGGCACGGCGAACTCGCTGGTGTACATGAAGGACCACGGCATAGTGCTGCGGGAGCCTTCTGTGGTGGCGATTGAGGACGGCACCAAACGTGTGCTGGCTGTGGGCAATGAGGCTAAGCGCATGCTTGGCCGCACGCCTGGAAACATCGTGGCCATACGACCGATGAAGAGCGGCGTCATCGCCGACTTCGAGATCACGGAGGCCATGCTGAAGTATTTCATCGGAAAGGTCAGCCCGAAGCACTTCTGGTCGAAGTATCAGATGAAGCCGCGCGTTGTGATTGCCGTCCCTAGCGACATCACGGAAGTGGAAAAGCGCGCGGTGGAGGACGCTGCGCACGCTGCGGGCGTGAGAGAAGTCTATCTCGTCGAGGAGCCCATGGCGGCGGCGATTGGAGTTGGGCTTCCCGTTTCGGAGCCGGCCGGTTCGATGATTGTCGACATAGGCGGCGGCACTTGCGAGGTGGCCATCATCTCGCTTGCCGGGATCGTGCACTCGCGCAGCGTCCGTACGGCGGGAGACGCCATGGACGAATGCATCGTGCAGTACATGAGACGCGTTTACAATCTGCTGATTGGCGAACGTACCGCGGAAGCCATAAAAATGACGATCGGGTCCGCATTCCCCGTGGGCGAGGAGTCCACGATGGAAGTGCGCGGGCGCGACATCGTGGCGGGATTGCCAAAGACGCTTACGATCACCTCGGAGGAGATCCGCGAGGCGCTGCAAGAGCCTGTTTCAAGCATCTGCGAGGCGGTGCGCATAACCTTGGGGAACTGCGCGCCGGAACTGGCGGCCGACCTTGTCGACCGCGGCATAGTGCTTTCCGGCGGCAGCGCGCAGCTACGCGGGCTTGACAAGCTTCTGTCGCAGCAGACCGGCCTTCCGGTTACACTGGCCGACGATCCTCTCTCTGCCGTTGCCGAAGGCACCGGCATAGTGATGAACGAGCTTGACACACTCGCGAAGAACCGCAGGCGTTGAGGCAATCCTTCCGGACAGGAAGGACTTGAAGAGAAGAACTGTTATAATCGCCGCCGTGGCGATGCTTGGCGGACTGGCCTGCATGGCGCTGGGCATGCGGACTCTTGCCGCGGGGCTTGTGCATCCGGTCGAGAACGGAGCGCGCAAGGCCGGCGACTTCGTGTCCACGGGCCTTAAGGGAATCTTCGCCGGCCAGGCCGCCGTCGCTCGCTGCCGCGAGCTTGAGCGCGAGAACGACCTGCTCAGGCTCGTCCGTGCCGACAACGAAAATCTCCGCGCCGAGAACGCGCGCCTGCGCGAGCTGGCGGGATTCGAACCTGACGGGGGAAAGGCCTGCTGGATGCCGGCCACGGTGCTCTCAAGGGACGGAGCGACGGGCATGCGACGATTTCTCAGAATCGACTGCGGGAGCCGCGCCGGAGTGCGCGCTGGAGCCGCAGTCGTGACGCCGGAGGGGCTGGTGGGACGTGTTGCGGAGGCCGGTCCGAACGAGGCGATGGTGGTGCCGATCACCGACCCGTCCGTCCGCGTCGCGTGCGAGGTGAAGTCCGCCGACCCGTCCGCGGGGCCTGTCTACGGAATCCTGTACGGATGCGGATGGAGCGCGCGCAAGGCGGAAAGGGCTTTTGTCGTATATGCGGTGCCGCCGCTGCGGCTGGACCATGTGGGCAAGATTTCCGGCATGTCGATCCCCGACCGGGCCCACGTCGTCACTAGCGGCCTCGGCGGAGTGTTCCCGAAGGGGCTGGCCGTTGGACGCCTCACGGGGAACATGCGCGACGACGACGAACGCCTCGAGATGCAGGGCGACGTTGCGCCGGCCGTCGACTTCACATCACTGAAATACGTGTTCATACGCCGTGAAGACTGAACTCGTACAGATTGTGTTCTTCACCATCGTGCTTGTGCTTGCCGCGGCCGTGCAGGAGATGGCCCCGGCGTTTGGAGGCGCCAAGCCCCCCCTTCTGCTGCTCGTGGCCCTTTGCGAAGCGCTCCGTCCCAGTCCGCCCCCGCTCCCCGGATCCGCAAAGCGGCAGACGCGCCGCGTTGGGTGGCTCGTCGTCGCGGCTGCGGCCGGCGTGTTCGCCGACGCCCTTGACGAGCTCCCAACAGGGTGCATGGCATTCTTCACGATGTTCGCATGCGCCGCCGCGCGGCTAGTGCGCGAATCGGCATGCGCCCTGCCAGCTCCGCTCGCAGGGCTTGTCGTGGGCGCAATCGCGGCACCGTGCCAAGAGGCGTGGCTTGCGCTCTGGATTCCGTCGGGAAGCGCCCTTGTGCGCTTCGTCGCTTCCGCTCCTGCCGCCGCGGCCGCAGGAGCGGCTCTTTTCGCCATGGCTCCGCGCATCGCGCGCATCACGGGGCTGGACGGCGTGCCGGACAACGCCTCGGACGGAGGTGTATCTTGAGGACATCTCCCGTCTTCATGCTCTTCCTCGGCGCGGCCTTCACGCTCGGCATGGCAGTGCTCGCCGTGGAGCTGTGGCGCCTGCAGGTGGTCGATGTCGCGGACTTCAAGGAGAATCAGCGCAGACAGAACACGCGGACGATCCTGATACCCGGAATGCGCGGGCGCATCCTCGACCGGTCCGGCCGCGTGCTTGCCGACTCTCGTCCAAGCCGCGTTGTCGTGTGCCGCCTGGAGAGCTTCGCCGGCAAGGGCGGCGTGTCCAACATCGCCTGCGGCGTGGAGGCGGCGATCGACCGTCTCTCGTCCGTGCTGCGCCTCCCCCGCCCGCCGAGCCTCACGCGCGAGCGCATCGTGCGCCATCTGAGAGAATCGGGCGTGCTCCCCCTTGACACGTGGCGCGACCTGGACGACGTCACGCTGGCGCGCTTCGCCGAACACGCGGAGGAGTTCCCGGGCTTCGACGAAATAGTCCGGGCTGAACGCATATACCCCTTCGGCTCCCTGGCGGCGCACATACTCGGTTACGTCGGGCACGACCGCCCCGAACACGACGCGGCCATCCACTTCTGGGAACCGGAGCTCAAAGGCCGCGCCGGGCTGGAGGCGCGCTACGACGGATATCTGGCCGGAGCCACGGGCGAAAAACGCGTAGTCGTCGACTCGCGCGGCTTCAAGCCGCAGATATTGCGCGACGCGACGGGAGAGGCGCAGATGAGCCCGCCGGCGGACGGCCTTGACCTGAGGCTCACGCTCGACGCGCCCCTCCAGCACGCGCTTGAACGTCAGCTGAAGGGCGTCTGCGGAGCGGGAGTCGTGCTGGATCCGCGCACAGGAGCAGTCCTGGCCATAGCCAGCTCGCCGACGTTCAACCCGAACGATTTCATACCGGTGCTCACGTCTGAAAAGTACCGCGCCCTCGCGGACGATCCGTCGCACCCGCTCCTCAACCGCGCCATATCGGGGACATACGCCCCCGGAAGCACGTTCAAGCCGATCACCGCCATCGCCGCGCTGGACGTCGGCGCGGACCCCGAAGCGGAGTACGACTGCCGGGGCGTGTTCACCCTCGGCGCCTTCCGCCTGCACTGCTGGGACCGCTACGGACACGGCGCGATATCGCTTGACCGCGCGCTGAAGGAATCGTGCAACACCTACTTCTGCAACCTCGGCCGGCTCGTCGGCACGAACGCTATGGTGCGCACGGCGCGAGAGTTCGGCATAGGAGCCAAGACGGGGATCGACCTTGGGGGCGAGGCGCCGGGCGTCCTGCCCGACGCAGAGTGGAAACTGTCGCACGGCGGCGACCCCTGGTACCCCGGCGACACGTGCCAGATGGCAATCGGCCAGGGAATGCTCCTCGTGACGCCGCTGCAGATGGCCGTTGCGTGCGCCGCGCTGGCGAACGGAGGATGCGTCTACCAGCCGTACCTGCGCGAGCGGGATTTTGGAATGCCGCCGCCGGCGCCGCTGCGCCGCATCCACTGCGCAGCTGGAGACTTCGAGCGCGTGCGCCGCGGGATGCTCGCCGTCGCCAGGGAGGGAACGGGGAAACGCGTCCTGTTTCGATATGGAGAGGGACGCGAAAGACATCGTCTCGGCGCGACGTGCGCCGCAAAGACCGGCACGGCCGAGGTGGGGACGGGCGAGACGAAGCGCAAGAACGCGTGGGTGATCGCCTTCGCGCCGTATGAACAGCCCACGATCGCGCTCGCGATAATCGTCGAACGCGGGGAGTCGGGCGGCCTCACCGCCGCTCCAAAGGCGCACGAAGTGCTTGCGAGCCGCTTCGGGGAGGATGTCCCGTGAAAAAGCTCCTGCACATGGACTTCCTGCTCCTCGCGGCCATGATCGGCCTGGTGGCGATAGGCGTCGTCTTCATCCGCAGCGCCGGGGCCGCACGGCAGATCGCGGCGCTGCATTCGGCATGGCGCGCACACGCCGCCACGGCCGCCCTGGGGCTTGGCCTGTACGTCGCCCTTGCGATGGTCGACTACAGGAAGGTGCTCAAATGGGCGGCATGGCCGTGCTTCGCCGCGGCGTTGCTGATGCTCTGCGCCGTGCTGGTCTTCGGCGATAAGGTCTACGGCGGCCGCAGGTGGCTGTGGTTCTTCCAGCCCAGCGAAATAGCCAAGCTGGCCACCATCGCGCTCGTGGCGCAGCTCTTCGGGCGCGAGGGCGCAAGGACTGACTTCAAGGGCTTCCTCGCGGCTCTGGCCATCCTGTCCGTGCCAGTTGCGCTGATCCTCGCGGAGCCCGATCTCGGCACCGCGCTCGTCCTGGTTCCGACCATCCTCACGATGCTCTGCGCGGTGCGGGTGTGGATGAAGGGTCTTGTGACGATTCTCCTGGCAGGCCTCATCTCCGCCGGCGCGCTGCTGGGCGCAGTGTCGGCGGCAGAACGCCAGAGCGACCCCGCGCGACGCGAGGCCATCCTCTCGCACATCCCCCTCCGCCCGCATCAGATCCGCCGCCTCAGAGTCTTCCTGAATCCCGAACTCGACCCGTCCGGGAGCGGCTGGAACCTGCGGCAGGCCAAGCTGTCCATAGGCTCGGGATCCATATACGGGAAAGGGCTGGGCAAAGGCGACCAGAAGCTCCTCGGCTATCTGCCCCCCTCGGTCTCGATGAACGACTTCATCTTCGCGGTCGTGGCGGAGGAGGCCGGCTTCCGCGGCTCCGCCGTCACTCTCGCCCTTTTCCTCGTCATGCTGCTCTCGTCCCTGCGCATAGGGGCGGCATGCGGAGACGACAGGGGCAGGCTGCTGGTGGCGGGCGTGGCCACGCTCTTCTTCTGCCACGTGTACGTGAACGTGGCGATGTCGATCGGTCTGATGCCGATCACCGGCCTCCCGCTGCCGTTCATAAGCGCAGGAAAAACATTTCTCGTCGTCCTGATGGCCGCCTTCGGCCTCGTGCAGTCAGTCGCTCTGCACCCCGCCGATCAACACGCCGCCGCGACGCCGAACTAGAAAACAACCTCGTATTCAACGCAATCAAAAAAGGAAAGAGAAAAGGAATGAAGATGATCGAAAAGCTTATAAGCCTGTTCCGCCCGAGAAAGTACAGACGCGAGATAATCGTCAACGTCGAGAAGCTCGAGACGCGCGTGGCGGTGATGGAGAAGGGCCGGCTCGAGGAGTACATGGTGGAGCATCCCGACGACGAGCGTCTCGTGGGCTGCATCTTCCGCGGCCGTGTCCAGAACCTCCAGGACGACCTGCAGGCCGCCTTCGTGGACATCGGCCTCAAGAAGAACGCCTTCCTCCACTACTGGGACATGACCCCGGACTGCGACGCCATCCTCGAGGAGGCGGACGAGGAGGAGAACACCGACCCCAAGAACGGCGGCAAGAAGACCTCCACGCAGAAGTCAAAGCGCAAACCCCCGCGCCTTTCGAACGAGGAGATTCACAAGCGCTACCCCGAAGGGTCCGAAATCACCGTCATGGTCACGAAGGGCCCCATCTCCACAAAAGGTCCGCGCGTCACCACGAACCTCTCCATCGCCGGGCGCTACCTCGTGATGCTGCCGGGCCAGAACGTGCGCGGCGTCTCCAAGAAGGTTGGTGACGCCCAGGAACGCCAGCGGATGAAGAAGATCCTCGACCGGCTGATGATACCCGAAGACGTCGGCGTCATCGCGCGCACGGCGGCGGTCGGCGCGAGGCCCAAGGTCATAGCCCGCGACATGCGCAACCTCATAGAGTCGTGGCGCGAGCTGCAGGGCAACGTGAAGAACCTGCGCGTGCCGTGCTGCGTATACCGCGAGCCCGGCCTCGTGGAGCAGGTCGTCCGCGACTGGCTGACCGAGGACATCGACGCAATCGTCATCGACGACGAGAAGACGTACGAGGAGATGCGCGAGGTGACTGCGCGCATATCGCGCCGCGCCCGCAACAAGATCCGCCTCCACGAGGGGCCGACCGACGTCTTCGAGCAGTACGGCGTGGAGCGGCAGCTCTCCGACGCCTTCAAGCGCAAGGTCGATCTCAAGTCGGGCGGATATCTTGTGATAGACGAGACGGAGGCTCTGATCGCCGTCGACGTCAACACCGGCCACTACCGCGCAAAGGACGGCAAGACGAAGGAGAAGGAGGGCAAGAACCTCCAGGAAGAGGCCATACTCCAGGTGAACCTCGAGGCTGTGGAGGAGGTCGCCCGCCAGCTCCGCCTCAGAAACATCGGCGGACTCGTGGTGCTCGATCTCATCGACATGAAGAGCCGCAAGCACCGCAAGCAGGTTTACCAGGCCCTCAAGGGCTTCCTCAAGCGCGACCGCGCCCGCACAAACGTGCAGGAGATAAGCGAACTCGGCCTTCTGGAGATGAGCCGTCAGCGCAAGGCGGAGTCCCTCCTCTCGATGCTGAGCATGTCGTGCCCGTACTGCTCCGGCCACGGAGTGGTCAAGACGCCTCTGGCCGTGTCGATAGAGCTGCAGAGGAAGCTCCGCAGCCTGCTGCGCAGCGCCGAGGCGGAGAAGAAGCCGTTCGTGCCCAAGATCATCGTCGCGCCCGCCGTGATGCAGCGTCTGCGCACGGAGGACGCGCAGATCCTCGCCGAGCTGCAGTCCGAGTTCAGCACGCGCCTCACGTTCATCTCCGAACTCCACCGCCACCCCGAGTCATTTTCCATACTAGACGCGGAGAGCGGACAAGTGCTATACTCTTCTTCCACGAATCAACAGCGTTCCTGACATGAAAGGACTCTGCACAAAATGAACAAGACGACCACGGTCTTCGTCCTCGCCGCCATGGCATTGGCGGCAAACGCACAGTTTCTGCAAGACTTTGCGGCTCAGCCCCCCGCGCAGACCTCATCTGCCGAGAAGAGCCAGCCCCCCGCGCAGACCTCATCTGCCAAGAAGAGCCAGGCACCCGCGCGCGCGCGCAGTCATCTCGGCTCCGGCGAACTCAAGATCACGGGCAGATACGTCTCCGCCTCCCGCCTGACGGGCGAGCTGACGGCGTCGGGCGGAGTGACGGCCGTCTCCGGCGTCTACCGCTTCACGGGCGAAAACGTCCACCGCGATGCCGTGAGCCTCATCGACTTCGGCCCCAACCCCTCGATGACCACGTGTACCAACGACATGGACCATCTCCACTGGCGGTTTTCCGGCAAGGCGCCGGCCGAATGGCTGCCCTCGGGATCCTTCTCGTACCAGGACACCGCATACACAAACGCCGCAGGCGAGACGGTCCACAGGGCCCTGAAGATGCGCAACATGTGGGCGTACTGGTACGACGTGCCCGTGATGTGGATTCCGTTCTGGTACTATCCCTTCGACACCAACTACGGATGGCGCTTCCTTCCGGGATACACCTCCCGCTGGGGCGGCTACATACTCTCCGGATACGTCTACAACATAGTCAACGAAGGCCTGCCCGACAAATACTCCCTCGGCGGCTCCTCGTACGCCGACTACCGGACGAAGAACGGCTTTGCGCTGGGCCAGACGATCCGCTGGGGGCTCAAGGACTTCGGCCGCGGCAAGATCAAGGTGTGGCATGCGTGGGACGAGGACTACGACCGCTACGAGCACCACTGGAAAGACCACAAGCACAACTACCGCAACTGGGGCAGCACCGTCGACCGTGAGCGCTACCGCGTGTACATCGAGCACAAGGCCGACTTCACCGAGCGCGACGCGCTCCGCCTCCAGGCCCAGTATCTCTCGGACTCCCACGTTCTTTACGACTTCTTCCGCCGCGGGCGCGAGCACGTCTCGTACCCGATGAACGAGATCTGGTACGAGCACCGCGAGAATTCGTACGCGGCCGGCGGATCAGTCGGCGGGCCCATCAACCGGTTCTACGGCGGCACGCAGCGCCTTCCCGAAGGCTGGTTCGCGGTCGAGCCCCAGCCCGTCTGGGATCTGCCCGTCAACTACGAATCCCAGACGCGCGCCGGCTACCTCAACCGCGACTCCGCGCACTACGGCGGCGCACAGGGGGCGTTCGCGTACTATCCGTACATCGGGCCAAGAGGCAAGGGCGCCGACTACCAGGCCTTCCGCGCCGACACGGCCCACCGCCTCACCCTGCCGTTCAAGCTCTGGGACATCCTCTCCGTCGTTCCGCGCGCATCGTACCGCTGCACGTGGTGGAACGACTCCGGAGACCGCGAGTCCACATACGAATCCGCTTCCGGCGACCCGCTCGCCCGCCACATCCTCGAAGCCGGGTTCACGGCCTCCGCCCGTGCCTCGGGATGGCTCGACGACAACTGGCGCCATACCTTCGAGCCGTACATCGACTACTCGTTCCAGAAGGCGAACCTGTCGCAGAACTCGAAGAACAGATACTACCTCTTCGACTCCTACGACCGCTCCGTCGACTGGCGTGACCAGTTCGGCTTCGAGGGCCGCGGCCTGCCCTACAGCTGGCATGGCGTGCGCCCCGGCGTGCGCAACTTCTTCCAGAGGCGCGACGACAAGGGCGTGCTGCGCACGATCCTCGACAGCGACCTCTACCTCGCCGTCCCCTTCCAGGACGAGAGCTACTACGCCTGGGACTACAGAGGCCCCGACACCGTCCGCCGCTCGCTCCGCGGCCGCGCGCGCGAGGACGAATACGGCAACTACAACCGCACAGACTGCGTAGTGCCGGGATTCCGGGTCAACTACTACCCCTACCGCAACATGGTCTTCTCGTCGCGCGTGGAGTACGACTGCGAGGACGACCGCTTCGCCTATGCGGACATCGCCTTCTCGCACCGCATCACCGACAGCCTCTCCTGGAACATCACCTACCTCGGCAGAGACCACCGCATCTGGGACTACCTCGCCACTGACGCGGAACAGTTCAAGAACGGCAACACCGAACGGTGGAACTGGGAACTTGACAACGCGATCCGCATGGGAATGCGCCACGACGTCTGCGACTGGTTCGCGTGGAGCCCGTTCCTGCGCTTCGAGGCCAGGCGCAGCCAGGTGGACGAAGTCGGCGCATGGTTCGACCTCATGACCGACTGCCTCGGCTACCGCATCGAATTCTCGTACGAGGACGGCTACCGCCGCATGGACGGATCGAAGACGGAGGAGGATCTGCGCGTCACGTTCTTCATCTATCTCCGCGCCGTCGGCCCCGGCTCGTCTCTGGACCTGATGAAGTTCTGACGTGACGACGCTCTCGCTAATCGTCCCCGTCTACAACGCGCCCGATCTCGCAGCGCGGCTGGCCTCCCGCGTCCAGCCCTTCGCAGACTACGCCGCCACGCTCGGATACGACCTGGTGGAGGCGATATTCGTAGACGACGGCTCTTCGCCCCCCCTCTCCATCCCATCCGACACGCGGATCAGGACGATTCGCATCGCCGAAAACCGCGGCAAGGGCAACGCCGTCCGCACCGCCGCGCTCGCCGCACGCGGCGAGTGGGCGCTCATGAGCGACGTCGACGAGTCGGCGCCGCTGGAGGAGTTCTCCCGCCTGGCGGCTGCCGCCGCCTCCGGCGCATGGATCGTGTGCGGATCGCGTTGGGAACGCCCGGGCGTTCCTCCTATGCGCCGATTCCTATCCGCCCTCTTCCGCATTCCCGTGCGTCTGGCCGGGGTAAGGGGAATCCACGACACGCAGTGCGGATTCAAGCTCTTCCGCATGGACAGGATGCGCCCCATCTTTGAAGCCCAGCGCACCGAGCGTTTCGCCTTTGACGTTGAACTGATTCTCGCCGTCCAGCACTCCGGCGGCATCGCCGCCGAAGTGCCGGTTGCATGGCACGGCGGGCAGCGGAGTTCTCTCCGCGTCTTGCACGACGCCCCAAGAATGCTCTGGGACGTCTTGATGTTGCGGTTGCGCAGCCGTTAGAACGTGACCGTGAGAGCCACTCCGGCGACGACGTTCCAAGAATAACGGTAACGGTCGGCGTTGCCCCAGGCGGCGTTGTGGGAACGAGCTCCGTCGCGCATGTTGGCGTCGAAGATATAGTCGTAGTAGGCCACATACGCGGTGAACTTCATCCAGTCCGTCACGGGCAGCTCGAACTCGCCCTTCACCGACGTGTCCATCAACCCGCCGTGGTCGAGAGGCTCCTCGGATCCGGGGTACTTGCAGAAGTAGCCGCGCGCGCGCTGGGTGTTGCCGAAGCCCTGGCCGACGGACGGACGGAAAGTGAGGGAGGGATCCTCGTCATTGCCGATGAGCGTGAAGGTATGCCCGAGATCGAGATTGATGTACGTCCCGTTGTCGGCCATGATGTCGCGCTCGATGGCGAGAGTCGGCTCAACCCAGAAGATGCCGTCGGAGAGGCCGAGCTCGAGGTTGAGGTACTGCGTGTCGTCCATCGACTTGCCGTCGTCGCCATGGTAGCGGCGGAAGTACTCGTAGATGTAGTTGAAGTCAACGGAGAGCGTGCCGAAATCCTCGCTGATCTCGAAGTCATGCGCGATGCCGACGGTGGCGTCGAACGTCGAGCGCTTGCCCGTGCGCTTGCCGTATCCGCCGCGCTTGCCGTTGCCCTTGGTGACGTCGTAGATGGCAGACGCGCCGAAGTACACCCAGTCGAAGAACGTGACGGTTGCGCTCGGCGTAAGAATCGGATCCTTGCCGTCGACGACGCCGTATGTCATGTACTTGGAATCGAACGCCAGGCCCGCCTCGGCCGTTACGATCTGCTGCTCGCCGAAGGAGATGCCTTCGCCGGGAGTGTAAGAAAGACCATCGTCCTTCTCTTCAACTTCGGCATTTGCCTGCTGCGCAAACGAGGCGCAGGCGAGACCCGCCGCGCAGAACGCAACCATCATCTTCTTTGCTTTCATTTTTCTTTTTTCCTCTTTCTTTTTCGTTCCACCGCCCCGAAAGACGGTTCTTGTTAGTTTACCAAAATCGCCTTAATCGGTCAAACACCCTGCTTTCCCCTCTCGCACTTGCAGTTCCCCGGGCAATCCCCGCCCGAGCATCCGCATGAGCATGGCGCACCTTTGCGAATGTTCCGCCATACGGCCCACACAGCCAACGCCAGCACGCCGGCCAGGACTATGATCGATCCTACATTCATCTTAATCCTCAATTCTCCATTCTCAATTCTCAATTCTTCTTCGCCGGGCGAAAGATCGCCCATAGGCAGAAGGCATCCACAAGAAGCGCCGCCACGGTCCAGAAGCCGAACGAGCCGCAGATTGCCAGCATTCCGATTTGATAGACGGACATCGCAAGCGTGTAGCCCACGAACAGCTGGAACGCCACGGCGAACCATCCCCACTTCTTCGTCCCCATCTCGCGGAACGTCACCGCTATCGCCACCATGCACGGCGGCACGAACAGGTTGAAGAGCATGAAGGACATCGCGATGAGCTTCGCGACGGCACCCTTGGACGCGTCCGGAACGAATGCCGGCACGAACGAGGCGAAGAGATTCGTGATGTGCGCAGCCGTGGACGCGCCGTCCATGCCCGCCGCCACCAGGCCGAGAGTGGCCGTGGCCTGTTCCTTCGCTATCTCCGCCGAGACGGAAGCCGCCACTCCCTGCCACGATCCGAGTCCAAGCGGATATAGAAGACACTTGAACCAGCCGCCCATCGTGGCGAGCATGGACTTGTCAATCGCGTCGTCCTCCAGCAGATTGAACGAGAAGTCGAAGTGCATGACGAACCAGAGGAACACACATGCCGGGAATATTATCATACCTGCTTTGAACATGTACCCCTTCACGCGATTCCACGTGTGGCGGACGACGCCGCCGAAAGTCGGCATGTGGTAGGCCGGCAGCTCCATCACGAACGGCGCAGCTTCGCCGGCGAAAAAGCGTGACTTCTTGAGCGCTATTCCGCCAAGCACTATGATCGCAATTCCTATCACGTCCATGAGCGGCGCCACGTACCACATCTCGCGGAAGAAAAGCGCCGCGAACATGGCTATTATCACCGTCTTCGCGCCGCAGGGGATGAAGGTGGAGAGGATGATCGTCATGCGCCTGTCGCGCTCGCTTTCGATCGTCCGCGCCGCCATCACGGCCGGGACGCCGCACCCCTTGCCCACTATCATGGGTATGAAGGACTTGCCGGAGAGTCCGAACTTCCTGAAGATGCGGTCCATGATGAACGCCACGCGCGCCATGTAGCCGCAGTCCTCTAGGAACGCGAGGAAGAGGAACACCACGCAGATGACGGGCACGAACCCGAGAACCGTCGCTACGCCGCCCCATGCGCCGTCCACGACGAGGTTCTTCACCGTGTCGCCCACGCCCATCCTGTCCATGGCGTCGCCCAGAAGCGCCCCGACGCCGGGCACCCACACGCCGTAGGCGGACGGATCAGGCTCCTTGACCTCCTTCGCGGCCTTGTAGCCGGCCTCGTCGATGTCCCATTCCTCGGACATCTCCCCAGTCTCCTCGTCTTCGACCGACGCCTTCTTCTCGCCAGCCTCCCATGCTTTTACTGTGGCCTCCGCCTTGGCGAAATCCTCCTTCGCCGCGTCGTAGTCCTTGCCGTCTACCTCGTGCGTGGTGAACGGCAAATGCCAGCCGTCGCCGAGGAAGCCGTCGTTGGCCCAGTCGGTTAGCACCGTGCCAGGACCGCCCTCGGCGACGGCCAGCCACCACATCACGCACAGCGAAAGAAGGAAGATCGGCAGTGCGAGGATGCGGTTCGTGACAATCTTGTCTATCTTGTCCGAAAACGTCGTCGAGGGCTTGCGCGGCGAACGCTTGAAACAGTCCGCCGTCAGCTTCTGGATGTACGAATAGCGCTGGGTGGTGATGATGGACTCCGCATCGTCGTCCATCTCCTTCTCGCAGTCCTTGATGTGTTCCTCGACGTGCGCAACGATGTCCGCCGGCACCTTCAGCGTCTCGATCGCCTTCGCGTCGCGCTCGAACACCTTGATCGCCGCCCAGCGGCTCGTTGCGTTCTCCACCTTCCCGTGGAGCGACTCCTCGATGTGCGCGAGCGCGTGCTCCACGGAGCCGGTGAAGACGTGCGGCCTTTCGCCCTTCACGCCGCGCTTCGCCTCCGCGACGGCCAGCTCCGCCGCCTCCTTCGTCCCTTCGCCCTTCAGCGCCGATATCTCCACGACAGGGCAGCCGAGAGACTTGGAGAGCTTCGCCGCGTCTATCGCGTCGCCGTTCTTCCTCACAACGTCCATCATGTTCACGGCCACGACCATCGGAAGACCGAGCTCGAGGAGCTGCGTCGTGAGGTAGAGATTCCTTTCGAGATTGGAGCCGTCCACGATGTTCAGAATCACGTCGGGAGCTTCGTTCACGAGATAGTTGCGCGCCACCACCTCTTCGAGAGAGTAGGGAGAGAGGGAGTAGATGCCAGGAAGATCCTGGACGAGCACGTCGGTCGTCCCCTTCAATCTGCCATCCTTCTTCTCCACGGTGACGCCGGGCCAGTTGCCTACGTACTGGTCGGAGCCTGTGAGTTCGTTGAAGAGCGTCGTCTTGCCGCAGTTCGGATTTCCCGCGAGCGCTATCTTGACAGCCTTTTCTTTCATGTTCCTTCTCCTTGAAGCGGGCGCACCTCGTATTAGCCTTCCAAAACCTAATTAGACAAGGCGAACAACTCCCGCAAATTTTTTTTCATGCCACCTCGATTGCGGCCGCCTCGTCCTTGCGGATGGAGAGCTCGTAGCCGCGGACGGCCAGCTCTATGGGGTCTCCAAGGGGGGCGATCTTCCTCACGGTCACTTCCGTGCCCTTCGTGAGGCCCATGTCCATGATGCGGCGCTTCACCGGCCCCGCTCCGTTCAGCCGGGCGATCTTGACGGTGCCGCCCACTGCCACTTCGTTCAACGTCATGTCTTCTTCTCCTTTTGAAATCTCACACGAGAATGCGAGTGGCCAGACCCTTGTCAACGGCCACCCGGCTGTCCATCACGCCGAGAATCAGATTCCCGTCCATCTCGGCGACAATCTCGACGGACGCTCCCTCCGTGAACCCCATGGTCCCCAGATGCTTCCTCACCGCATCGTCTCCCGCGATGCGCTTGATCTTGTGGCGCGTGCCCACGCCCATCATCGACAACGGCATTCTGCTTACCTTCTTTCTCTTGTTCACCCCGCCTAATTAGCCGAGGTGAAGAATAGTTTACCACACTAACTTATGGACGTCAATAGGCTCTCGCGAACTTTTTTGACATAAAACCATTCGTCAATAATTGACAGACTTGTCATTTTCTGACAGGCTGAAGAATGGAGACGAAGGTTATTCCTATGTAGGAGGCCGATTTCCGACGAAAAACATGCCTCCGAGAACTTTGGCACGGTATTTGCACATAGAAAGCCGTAGCCAAGACATCAGGAGACGATGAGCCGGAAGGCAAGTCGCACCAACCGAGTTGGAACACCACGGTGGTTCGCCGAGAGGCGGATGGGCCCCAAACGGGGAAACATGTTCCAAAGGCCGCTCGTCTTGCTATCAGGACAGGCGGCCGATCCTTTGCGGGGATAGTCACCTTCTTGAAATACTTGACTATGATGACGATAATTTTGAAAGGAATTGGGATGAAAAGCAAGTTGACAGCCGTTAATGGCGTTTGGAAAGATTTTACAATACCAAGTCCCTATGCCCAAAGAGACGTCTAATCTCCTCCGTCTCCGTGGCGACGTGGCCGATGAGGTGGACTTGGGGCGGATGCTCATTGCCGCCTATTCATGTGCCTCACAGCGGTCTAGGATTCGCCCGGCGGTACGAAAAGCCGCCCCCTTTTCAATTCCAAGAAATATCGACTAATCAATCGACAAAGGAGAAA
>Ga0310696_10005432_pt1 | contig 15390 bp, 13 predicted proteins | sample AusTroGonzalo_MG_4_FD_203885 | JGI IMG/M metagenome (GOLD analysis project Ga0310696, IMG submission 203885) | Bovine rumen microbial communities from tropical cattle in Woodstock, Queensland, Australia - Gonzalo_02 (v2) (version 2) | ecosystem: Host-associated > Mammals > Digestive system >...
ACCGCGCAGCAGCGGTACTGAACTGTATTACTCTTCCGAAGTCAGCAAGATCTTCAACGATGCCTTGGCGCAAGCCAAGAAGATGGGCGACGAGTATGTCTCCATCGAGCACCTGTTGCTGGCTGTCTTCGAGAGCAACAGCACTGCCTCGCAGATGCTGAAGGAACAAGGCGTGAACAAGGGCGACCTTGAGACCGCTATCAAGCAGTTCCGCAAGGGCAAGAAGGTCGACTCTCAGGATGCCGAGCAGAACTACGACTCGCTGAACCGTTTCGCCAAGAACCTGAACGACTTGGCGCGCGAAGGCAAACTCGACCCAGTTATCGGCCGTGACGAGGAAATCCGTCGTGTGCTGCAAATCCTGAGCCGACGCACCAAAAACAACCCTATATTAATAGGTGAACCGGGCGTGGGTAAGACTGCCATCGTGGAGGGTTTGGCGCAGCGTATCGTCAACCGCGACGTGCCGGAGAATCTGAAGAGCAAGACCGTGTTCAGTCTGGACATGGGTGCCTTGCTCGCCGGCGCCAAATACAAGGGCGAGTTTGAGGAACGTCTGAAGAATGTCGTCAAGGAAGTCGTGGACAGCGACGGCGAAGTCATCCTGTTCATCGATGAGATTCATACCTTGGTCGGTGCTGGCGGCGGCGAAGGTGCCATGGACGCGGCCAACATCCTGAAGCCAGCTTTGTCGCGTGGCGAGTTACGTGCCATCGGTGCCACCACCTTGAAGGAATACCAGCAGTATTTCGAGAAGGACAAGGCTTTGGAGCGTCGTTTCCAGAAGGTCATGGTCGACGAGCCTGACGAGGCTTCGGCCATCAGCATCCTCCGTGGCTTGAAGGAGCGTTACGAGACCCACCACCACATCCGTATCTTGGACGAGGCCATCATCGCCGCTGTGCAGCTGTCGGTGCGTTACATCAGCGACCGTTTCCTGCCCGATAAGGCCATCGACCTGATCGACGAGGCTGCTTCGCGATTGAGGCTGCAAATCGACTCGGTGCCTGAAGAGCTTGAGGACGTGGAGCGTGCCATCCGCCAGTTGGAGATTGAGCGCGAGGCTATCAAGCGCGAGAACGACACCAAGAAGGTGGAGGAAATAGGAAAAGAATTGGCCGAACTCAACGACAAGCGCACTGCCATCAAGGCCAAGTGGGAGACTGAGCGTAACTACGTGGAACTCATCCAAAAGGAAAAGAACAACATAGAGACCTACAAGCATCAGGCCGAGGTGGCCGAGCGTGACGGCGACTATGGCCGTGTGGCTGAGTTGCGTTACGGCAAAATTCGCGAGGCCGAAGCCGCCATTGAGAAGGCCAAGGCCGACTTGAACGCGGTGCAAGGCGACCATCCCTTGGTGGATGAGGAAGTAGGCTCTGACGATGTGGCTGAAATCGTGTCGCGTTGGACGGGCATTCCGGTTAACAAGATGATGCAGAGCGAGCGCGAGAAGCTCTTGCACCTTGAGGATGAGCTGCACAAGCGTGTGGTGGGTCAGGACGAAGCCATCACCGCCGTCAGCGATGCTATCCGTCGTAGCCGTGCGGGCTTGCAGGACGCCAAACGTCCTATCGGTTCCTTCATCTTCATGGGTACTACAGGCGTGGGTAAGACCGAGTTGGCCAAGGCTTTGGCAGAGTTCCTGTTCGACGACGAGAACGCCATGGTGCGTATCGATATGTCGGAGTATCAGGAGCGTCACACGGTGTCGCGACTCATAGGTGCGCCTCCAGGATATGTGGGCTACGAAGAGAGTGGCCAACTGACTGAGGCTGTGCGTCGTAAGCCGTATTCCGTCATCCTGTTGGATGAAATCGAGAAGGCCCACCCCGACGTGTTCAACATCTTGCTGCAGGTGCTTGATGATGGCCGTCTGACCGACAACAAAGGCCGTACCGTGGACTTCAAGAACACCATCGTCATCATGACCTCCAACATCGGCGCCAACATCATCCAGGAGAACTTCTCCACCTTGACCGACGCTAATGCGGAGGAAGTCTTCGAGAAGACCCGCAACGAGGTGATGGAGCAGTTGAAGCAGTTCATGCGGCCTGAGTTCCTGAACCGTGTTGACGACATCATCATGTTCAAGCCTTTGGACGAGAGCCAGATCGCCGACATCGTTAGGATGCAGTTCCGCAGCGTGCAGAAGATGCTGGTTGCCAACGACATCCATATCGACATCACCGATGCCGCCGTCGACTTCATCGCAAGCCAGAGCTACAACCCGCAGTACGGTGCACGTCCCGTGAAGCGTATGATGCAGCGTGAGTTGCTCAACTCGCTTTCGAAGATGATATTGGCTGATTCGGTGGATAAGACGAAGACCATTATGGTCGATGTTGATAACAACGAATTGATATTTAGAAATTAAGCTAATACAAAGCTAATGCAAAAAGCCGAGGAAAACCCTCGGCTTTTTGCTTATTCTCCCTCCAAATCCGCAGCATTAATTTCGTCCAACAGCAGCATGGCCTTGTCGTAGTCCTTTTCGAAGACATACACCAATACCCTTTGAAGAAGTGTGAGCATTTCTCGTTAGAATTTGTTTTTATGCCATAGGCAATTCCAGAAATATTGCTACCTTTGCAGCAAAATCAAAATACCATGGGAGCATATATCAATGTCGGTAATGCCGGATTTCAAAGTGTAAGAAACGGTGAATATGTTGACAAGTCGGGGCTTATCTCCATTGTCAACAGCACGCTTTTCACAGAGCGACGCTTCAGTTGTGTCTCGCGTAGCCGACGTTTTGGCAAGTCGGTGGCGGCCAAGATGTTGTGCGCCTACTACGACCAGTCATGCGACTCGCGTCACTTGTTTTCCGACCTTGAAATCGCTCAAAACCCATCGTTCGAGAAGCACCTGAACAAGTACCCTGTCATTTATCTTGACTTGACCAATTTCACCACGCGATTCAAGGAAGACAGCATCATGGAACATGTTCAAAAAGAATTGAAGGCTGATGTCCATGAGGCTTATCCTGATGTTCCTGTCAAGGACGATGACGACCTGATGGCCTATCTTATTCGGGTTACCGAGTCCACCCAACAACCGTTCATCTTCATCATTGACGAGTGGGATGCCATCTGCCGTGAGTTTAAAACTGGCACTCATGCCATGGACGAGTTTGTCAGTTGGTTGCGCCGAATGTTCAAGGGAAGCAATTCCCCACAGGTGTTTGCCGGAGTCTATATGACGGGCATTCTGCCCATCAAGAAATACAAGACAGAGTCCGCTCTCAACAACTTTTTGGAATACTCTATGGTGGAGCCAAGACGGATGGCTTCCTATTTCGGATTCACCAAAGAAGAGGTAAAAGCTTTGGCCGAAAAATATCGCATAGAATTCGATGAATTGGAGAAATGGTATGACGGCTATCAAATAGGCGACGAACACTCCATCTTCAATCCAAACTCAGTGATGCAAGCTATTGATGCAGGACGTTGCCGTAGTTTTTGGGCCGCCACGGGTGCATACGATGCGGTGGCAAACTATATCCAGATGAATTACGAAGGGCTAAAGGATGATGTGGTGCAAATGCTGGCCGGAGAACGCTGTAAAGTCAACCCAACCAAGTTTCAGAATGATATGTCGGTCATTCATTCAAAGGACGACGTACTGACAGTACTTATCCATTTGGGTTACCTTAGCTATGATTGGCGCAAGAGCGAGTGCTATATTCCGAACAAGGAGGTGGCGGGCGAGATGGTTAATGCGGTGGAAGCCAACAACTGGACTACTATAGTAAAGGCTTTGGAAGCTTCAGAGCGACTCCTACAGGCAACACTTCGTGGAGACGAGGAAGTCGTGGCTCGTGGCGTGGATGCCGCTCACGATGAAAACACCAGCATTTTGAGCTACAACGATGAAAACTCGCTGGCTTGTGTGTTGAGCATCGCCTATTATTATGCCTCCAACGACTATATCATCCATCGCGAACTGGCTACAGGCAAGGGCTTTGCAGATTTGGTGCTTATTCCGCGCAAGAATGTTGAATCACCCGCCATTGTTATAGAACTGAAATATGATAAGGCTATTGACACTGCCATTGCGCAGATTAAACGCAAACAATATCCCTCCAAGGTGGCACAATACACTGACAACCTACTACTTGTGGGAATTACCTACGATAGGGAGTCCAAACAACACGAGTGCCGTATTGAGAAGTATGCTTGATAGGTTATCGGTTTATCCGACTTTATTCCCCCTCCAACTCCGCAGCATTAATCTCGTCCAAAAGCAGCATGGCCTTGTCGTAGTCTTTTTCAAAAACATATACCGAAGCCTCTCCTTTGATGACATTGGCTGCCCAGCCTGCACATAGGCTTTCCTCCTGGAAGTTGCGGATGAGGAACTGGATGTCGTTGTTGGCAAGCACGCTGCCAATGTATTCCGCATTGATTACCGAGCCGGAATAGACTCTTTTGATTTCGTTTTCCATGACATTACTTTTTTGGTGATGCTGCAAAGATAAACAAATTATTTCTTCTCAGTATCAACATTCAGCATTACAATCGCAAATAACATCACAAAGGCCGCTATCCATTGCACGGCAGAGTACTTTGTGCCGTTGACGAAATGATCCAGCACCACGGCAGTGATGGGGTACATCAGCTCGAGGAAGGTGGATAGTGAGGCTTTTACATGACGCAAACCGTAGTAATACAGGAAAATAGCACCCGAACCCGTGGTCAGACCGATGAGGACGATGAAGAGCCAGTTGCGTGATGTCACCTGCGAGAAGTCGCCGATATGGCTTGTGAACAGCACGATGACCAGCATGATGAGTGTGGTGAAGCCATAACGGAAAAAGGTGGAACTGACAAAGGAATAGTTGCCCAAAATCTTTTTGGAGAACACTGTCGAACTGCCGAAAGAGAAGGCTGCCAATAGTGAAAGCAAGGCCGCATAAACCGTGGTGATACCTTCGGTGCTGAAGTCGGGTAGTGACCAACCAAAAGTGAGGAAATAGCCTCCAATGAGAGCGACACAGGCCCAAAGCGCGAAATGCCTTTTAATCTGCTCTTTTAAGATGATGCGCGCCAAAATGACGGCAAAGACGGGTTGCAGTTTTTGGAGCAGCACCACGACGGACAGATTGTTGAAATGCAATAAAAACAGTGACTTGACGATGGCCAAAGTACCTAATGCACCGCCAAACAAAGCGATGAGCAGGAAATAAATCAAGTCGGAGCGGGTCATGGTTTTCAGATGGCGGTATTCCTTGAAAAAGAACACGTTCATCAGCAGGAAAGGGAAGAGGTGGATGACGAAGACCACGAAGGCCGTGTTGAGGTTATAGAGTTGCGGCGTGAGCAAAATGCCGTCCACACCCCAAAGCATGGCGGATAAAGCCACGGCAATTGCTCCAGTTAGTTTTGTATTTTGTTGATTGTCTTTCATTTAAGCAGTTTGTCGTTGGCGCAGGCTTCCTTCTCCCATCGCACGCACATGATGATAGAATTGACGAGATAAACCACATACATCATCGTGATGGGGAAGTTGCCCGCCTTAATGTACATGAAGATGCTGACGCAATTGATGGCAATCCAGAGCCACCATTGCTCACTGAACATCCTGACCATCAGAATCATGGCCACGACCTGCATCACGGCTTTGGCTGAGTCGGCGAAAGGAGCGATGTCGTCGGTGAAGTATTTCATCAGCAGTCCGAAACCCACCGTGCCTACGACGATGATGGCGAGGCTGGTAAGTCGCACCTTGTTGGAGGCATGGATTTTCATCACCTCGTGGGTTTCGTGGTTCATGTTTTTTGCCCAGGTGAAGAAGCCCACAAACTGCATGACGAAGTTGTATACAGTTACGCCAAAGTCGGCATAGAGCTTGGAAATCAACGTGATGTAAATCATCAGGCAGCAGTGGATGAAGCCGAAGAGGTAATTTGACAATTTGCCTTTGCCACCCAAAACCACATTGATGATACCGCAGGCCGCCGCCACGATGTGAATCCAATAGAACTGGTCGGTCTTGTCGTATTTGAACAGGATGGACATCACCGTGATGACGACACTGACGGTGACTAACCAGATGATGTCAAAAGGTTTCCAGCCTTTGAGTTCTTCATGAAGCAAATCCTTGAATTTCTGCATTGTAAATGGTGTTGTTTGGTGGATACAGGGTCCAATTGTATTAAGTTTGCAAAACTATGAAAGGTTTTTCTGTTAGGCAAGGTTTACCAAGAAAAATTATTACCTTTGCACAAAATTCTGAGAATGAAAAACGGAACGATTCCATTAGCGGAACGCTTGCGTCCTTCAACGCTTGATGACTACATTGGCCAGAAGCACATCATCGGCGAACATGCCGTGTTGCGTCGTGCCATCGAATCCGGGCGGGTGCCTTCGATGATTTTTTGGGGACCGCCTGGCGTGGGCAAGACTACTTTGGCCTACATCATTTCCAAACAGGTCAAGCGGCAGTTCTTTCAGTTGAGTGCTGTCAGCAGCGGCGTGAAGGAAGTGCGCGAGGTCATCGATAGAGCAAGGATGTTGCCCGAGGCACCTATTTTATTTATTGACGAAATCCATCGCTTTAGCAAATCGCAACAGGACTCGCTGTTGGGCGCGGTGGAGCGGGGCTTGGTCACATTGATTGGCGCGACGACGGAAAATCCCTCATTTGAGGTCATTTCGCCATTGCTGTCACGTTGTCAGGTGTATGTACTCAAGTCGTTGGAGAAGGAGGACTTGGAAATCCTTTTGGCGAAGGCGGTGAAGGCTTTGGAATACGATTTCGGCAAGAAAATCACGGTTAAGGAAGCTGAAGCCTTGATGCAAATCAGTGGAGGTGATGGTCGCAAATTGTTGAATGCCATCGAATTGGTTGTTACTTCCTTAAACGATTTGGATGAGAGTGCCGAGGAAATGGTCATCACCAATCAGTTTACCACGGACTGCATCCAAAGCAACCTTGTGAAATATGACAAGTTGGGCGAGATGCACTACGACATCATTTCGGCCTTCATCAAGTCGATGCGCGGCAGTGACCCCAATGCGGCCTTGTATTACCTCGCCCGCATGATTGAGGCAGGGGAGGACCCACTTTTCATCGCCCGAAGAATGCTGATTCTGTCATCGGAAGACATCGGCAACGCGAATCCCAATGCCTTGTTGCTCGCCAATGCCTGTTTCGATGCCGTCAATAAAATCGGTTGGCCTGAGAGCCGTATCATTTTGGCGCAGACGGTCACCTATTTGGCTTCGTCGCCTAAAAGTAATGCCGCTGTGGCAGCCATTGACGCTGCCCAAGCGTTGGTGCGCCAAACTGGCGATTTGTCAGTGCCTTTGCACCTCCGCAACGCCCCGACCAAGTTGATGAAAGACCTTGGCTATGCAGACGGTTACAAATATGCCCACTCTTATCAGGGCAATTTTGTGGAACAGGAATTTCTACCTGCCGAGATTTCTGGCTTGGTTTTGTATGAGCCACAGGACAACCCACGCGAACGCGAATTGCGCAAAAATTTGCGCGAAAAATGGAAAGAGAAATATGGATACTAAAGAAACTGAAAAGACCACACAAAGTGTCAGCCTATGGAACAAGGTGCTGGAGACCAGCCTGCGTCTGCCATACGTCAATGTGAACCGCGACGAGTTCCTGACCAAAGAGCTGTCGAAGTTCTGCACCCCGATGGAACTGATAACCGCTTTGGAAGATTCGCCTCTCAAAGTGCTGAACAAGAAAGAAATCGACAAGTTGGCCAACCAATGCATCAACTATCACCTGACTATGGTGTGTGGCACCTCAGCCTTGATGGGACTGCCAGGTGGCTGGTGGATGGCGGGTTCCATCCCCGCCGACATCACCCAGTTTTACGGTCATATCCTTTCGCTGATGCAGAAACTCATCTATCTCTACGGTTGGCCCGCACTGACCGATGTCAACAAGCAGCTCGATGATGAGTCATTAAACATTATGACGCTTTTCGTGGGCGCGATGATGGGCAACAAGTTGGCTGTCGAAGCGTTGACCAAAGTGGTCGGACAGGTCTCAAAGAATGCAGGAATAAAGATTTCTGAGGGTGTCATGGCGCATTATGTCATCAAGATTGCGCAATGGATTGGCATCAATATGACCAAGGAAGGCTTTGCCAAAGGCGTAGGGAAGGTGCTGCCATTGGTGGGTGCACCTATCTCAGCCACAATCACATACTACACCTTCCGTCCGATGGCACGTCGGCTGAAAAAGCATCTTGACGAGTTGTATGAGATGCGGCACTGAATCTATGAATGTGATTGCGCTGAAAACGAAACGCCCATAGATTCCCATGGGAATGACATGGGCGTTTCGCGTAGCTGTTAATGTTTGAATTCAGCCTCGAAAATGTCGTGCAGCTGGCGGTCGGGGGTCTGAAGGATGGCCTTGTAGTTCAGCTTCTTCTCCTTCATCAACCATTCAGTGTATTCATCAACAAAATCCTTGATTTCAGACTGGTTCATCTTGATATACACCAAGTTGAGTTTTGCCTTGGCTTCAGTTTCATTGAGACCGTCGTTGGCCTTAATCATTTCGACGAGTTTGTCCATTGCTTTTCCCATAGTATCGGTTTTTTGAGTTTTAAAGTTGCAAATATAAGGAGAAAATCGTTTTTGTCAAGGCATAAAGAAAAAAATATGTGTTTTGGAGAAAAAAAACTTGCGTTTTTGAAAAAAATAGTATTTTTGCAGCGGTTCTTATCATTAAGACCTGTAGCCACATTTTTTTGGCTGCAAAAAGGTTTCATAAATTTTGGTTTTTGGTTCTTGAAAACCCTGACTTCGGTCGGGGTTTTCTTGTTCTATTCGGCTCAATCCACCACGACCTTCACAGCCGTGCTACCTGCTTTTACAACATAAAACCCGGGTTTCAGGCTGATGTGGCAATTCGTCGTTTGGCTTTCCTTGGCCACACTGCGGCCCAACAGGTCGTAAACGACCAAGTCGGTCGGCGTCGGGCTTTCCACGATGAGGCTTCCGTTGGCGGCATACACTTTCAGCTCGCTGCTATTCTCCTCAATGTCAGTCATGTCGGAGTAATACAGGGTAAACTGGGTGTCAGCCATCGAGGAGACCACCTTGGCTTCGAGCCAGCGATAGGTGATGGGCAGTGTTTCGCCAAGGTCGCTTTTGAAATAGCCGGAGTTCAAGTCCCAATAGGCCTCGCAGCCCATCATCTCGGCGGCTTTTTTCTCAGCATCGAAACGGTTGGTATACTCGTCGCGCACAATCCATTCCGATTCATTGTAGATGCTTGTGGTCTTCGAAACCATTTGACCGTAGGAATCGTAAAAGAACTCGGTCTTGCCGTTGAACGACATCTCGCCGCCGCCAAACCAACCGCCGGAGTAGGAAGTCTGGTTGATGACGCGGTCGCCATCGTATTCAAATGCGGTCTTGCCAATGAGCATCCAGCCGTTGCCGCCCCACATCATCCTCATGTAACTCAAAAGCTCGGTGCATTTGCCGTTTTCGTAGCACAACGAGTCCTTGGAGTTGACGCGCCATTGTCCGTTGCGGATGGTGGAGTAGATCTGGGTGGACAGCTGGCTCTCGTCGTTGTAGGTGTATTCGTATTTGGCACTCTCAGCCCATTCCGTGCCATTGAAATTGGAAATCATCAGTTCTGTGACGAGACCGTCCGAATAGGTATAGACTCTTTTCGATTCCCCAATCCAAGTGGAGTCGTAACGCGAAGTGAGGATATAGTCGACCAGTCCGGTCGAGCCGATGAAAGTCTGCTGTTTATAATAAGGTAGCCATTCCCCTTCGTCCCACTTGTAGTGCAGCTCTTCGGTGTTGTTTCCGTTCTCGTCATAGCTGAATTCGCTCTTGTCGGAAGGCTGCCATTGGTTGTTCTCCAAGACGGAATAAATCTCGGTGTTCCAAAGGCCTTCCTCGGTGTAGGTGTATTCGCTCTTCCATTGGGTCCAGTCGAAGTCGTCGCTGCCTATGACGCTATCCAAGCGGGCGGTGAAGTTGCTGGCGAAACGATGTGCCTTGTTGGGATTGCCGAGGCTTTCGGGATGTTCGGCTTCGTAGAGGCATCTTTCCAAGGTGTTACGGAAGAACTTGGGGCTGTCTTTTTGCTGTGCCTTCACTGAAAGGACCAAGCAAAGTGCTGTTATGATGATGATTGATTTTTTCATGACGCTGATTATTTAAGGATGAGTTTTTGGATGTTGTTGCCCAAGGATGTCTCGGCTTTGATGAGGTAAATGCCTTTTTGCAAGCCTGAAAGATTAAGGTTGCAAATGCCGTTGGTGGCGACGGCCTTGAGCACTTCCTGTCCGAGTACGTTGTAGAGGACCACGCCGTTCAATTCAGGGGCGGTCACGGTGACGTTATCGTTGGTGGGATTGGGGAACACGGTCATGGTGTTGCCCTCAACGTCTTCGACACCATAGTTGCCGTAATAGACCTTGTTGGAAGGACTTGACTCCACCTCGCCCTGAACGCCAGTGACATAGTACATGGCACCGCTGATTTCGTTATCCAAGCTGACGGTATAATTCGTTTCGGTCACGTTGGAGGCAATCAAATCGCTGTTGCAATAAATATTATAGGAGTCGGCGGCGTAGGCAGGCTGCCATTCCATCAGCAGTTCGCCTGCATCGTTGTAATTGGCTTTCAGGTGCATCGGAATCATCGTCCTGTTGATTTCGAGCTCATTCCATTCAGGATGGTCGAGCACGGTGGCGAAACTGGACTCGCATTGCGCACTTTGGTAGACCGCGTTGACTTTATAGTAATAGACTTTCCCCAACTGGCTGTTGCCTGTTTCATTGTAATAGGTGGTCGTCAATGATTTGACCAGTTTGTACTCATCGCCAAGCTCTTTCCTGTATACCCTGTATCCAGAGAGACCTTCGCCCTCGGCGGCATCCCATGAGAACTTGAACCTGCCGTTTTCAAGACGCTCGTAAGTGAGGTTCTTAGGGGCTAAGCACTCGCTTTCTGCCATGGCACAGATTGTTTCTGTAGCATCGGATTCGCCCTCCGCGGTGAAAAGCGTGAGGTAGTAGCAGTGGCCTTCGTATGCAGCATTCCTGTCGACGAAGGTGGTGCCGTCGGAAACCATGGTGTACAAAAGGCCGTCACGATAGATGTTGTAGCCGTATCCAGGTTGGGCAACGCCAGTCCAAGAGAGTTTGATGTCCTGACCGTCGGTCTCGGCAATGAGGTCGGTGGGCAGGTTGACGATGTCGGCGGTTTCGCCACAGGCATTGTTGGCGATGAAGAAAGTGCCAATGGGCATGTCGTCCGACGAGCCTTCATACTTGAAGATGGTGTTGTCCCCGCTGTCCTTGATGACGAAACTGAGGTCCACGGCCTCGGAAGGTGATGACCATACGAACCTCACGCGACCCATGGCCATTTCTACTTCGTAGGTGCTTTCTTCGCCACGGTCGGGGGTGATTTTTGCGAACATGATGCCAGCGGAATTATACATCGTCAGTCCACCGCCATTCCAGCCTTCGCTTTGGCTCGTGGTCGTAACCGTCCAAGGACAGGTGGGGCCGAGGTTGACTTCGTCGAAAAAGATTTTCTTGCCGAAGTTGCCTTTGTAAACAGGGTAGATGGTGTAGTTGACCAAAATGGGTGCGCCTACAGGGTCGATGTAAGTCATGGTTTCGCCTGGGGCAAGGTTTTCAAACACCTTCACGATGTTATCGTCACGCATGAGGACGACTTGGTCGAGAGTGTCGATTGGGTTTCCGTTAAGGGTGAGGGTAGGGTTGACCCAATTCAACGTGGCCGTGAAGGCATCGTCGCCGTTGGGGACGGCGGTGAAGTTGGTGATGGGTTTGGGCGTGTTGTCGAAGACCTCGGCAGGCACATAATTGAAGATGGCATCCGCGCCGCTGTTGTAGTCGATTTCGTCGACCACAAACCAGCCGTTGCTGCTACCGCCCCAGCCCCAGTTGAAGTGGAAAAGGTCATTATCGTCGTAGCCGTCGCACACGAAGGCGTGGCCTGCACTTGAGCTGTTGCCCGAGTAATAGACCGGCCAGCCTTGGTCGAAGGTGTCTTTCAGCAAGGCCTGCCATTCTTCCAACGAATACCTGTCGCGGGCGCGGAGGCGGGCTTTGTTGGAGTAGCCGAAATACATCAGCACCGCATCGGGCACGTCTTCGGAATAGGCGCCGCTGCCTGAGCCGGAATACATCATATCGACGGCGACGCCGCAGTGGTACATGAAATAGGCGACCGCATCGATTTTTTCCTGAGGCGAAGAGTTGGTAATAGTGAGGGGCATGTTGTCCCAGTCGTAGGTTGTCTCGCCGAAGTTGGCCGTCAGCGTTTGACCTTCATAGAAATAGGAGTGGCTTCCCGAACCTTGTGCGGGGTGGTTCCAATACTTCATCACCTGCGACATGGCGGTGGCCACGCATCCAGCGTAAGCCTTTCCTCCAGGGCCGCCTGAGGCGTGAGGGCAGAAATAGTTGTAGGGGTCGCTCTGGTTCCAGCGGGTCTCCACGAGATAGGTGGCTTTTTTGCCACGGTTGCGCGAGGGCAGTTTCCCACTCTCCTTGAGCATCTCCCATTCCACCGCGACTTCCGCACTTTGAACAGTCCTTTGGACTTGACTGCGTCCTTCGGCGATGGAGTTGAGGTAATAGGCCGCTTCGGGCGACATGTTCTCGGTCTCAAAGATGCCTTCATCGGAATAACCCACGATGGGGCGGTAGCTGTCGTCGGCGGAAAGGATGACAAACCCCATGTTGCCGAAGTTGAAGACATAGAACGAGGTCTCGCCTCTTGAAGACATGCCTGTGTAGACCAGTTGCAGGTCGGTGAGTTGGCAGGCTGGGTTGAGGTTCGCGTTCACGAAGCCCAAGCCCAGTTCCTTTGCCCTGTCAACCCCAATGGGGTGTGCATAGATGCCTATGCTACAGAGCAATACGAAAAAGAGAATAGATGCTTTTTTCATAGTGTGATTATTTTATGGTTGATTGTTTCATCGTCTGGCAAGACTGAGATTAGTGCGTTTTAGTGCGACAAATGTAGTAAAAATGAGCATACGGTTTTATGTTGTTTATGCTGCAAAGGTAAGTATAAAAGTGTAATGGCTGTCTTTTGCAGTCGTATTTTCTAATAAACCAAGATTTAAACGACAAGTTTTAGCTTGATATTGAAATGATTTTGTAGATTTGCATCGTTTAAACCAAGAGGAATACCATGAGTAACGAGTCTATCATTCAAATATTTGAGGGCATCAATGTTCGCATTGTATGGAACGAGGAAAAGCAGGAATATTATTTCTCGATAGCGGATATTGTGCAAGTTTTGACAGATAGCACCGATGTCAAACAATACATCAAGCGTATGCGCGCCCGAGACCCCGAATTGAATTTGAGGTGGGGTACAATTTGTACCCCTACTCGAATGAAGGCTGCCGATGGAAAATACTATCAAACCCAAGCTGCTACATTGGAAGGCGTTTTCCGTGTCATACAATCCATCCCTTCCAAAAAGGCAGAGCCTTTGAAACAATGGCTTGCCGAGATAGGCAAGCAACGCATCGACCAGATGATTGATCCTGAGTTGACTTTCCAAATGGCCGTTGAGGACTACCGCCGACAAGGTTATTCCGACAAATGGATTGAAAACCGCATGAAGTCCATCCGTACGCGTAACGAACTCACCAACGAATGGAAGCGCTCAGGTGTGACGGAGCAAAAAGACTATGCCATGTTGACCAACATCCTTACCAAGGCATGGAGCGGCATGACCACAGGGCAATATAAAACTTATAAAGGCCTGACGAAAGAAAACCTCCGCGACAATATGACCACCTTGGAGTTGGCTTTAAATACGCTTGCCGAAGCAGCCACTACCGAGATTTCACGTCACCGCAATCCAAAGACGATGACGGAGAACAAGCAAGTGGCACAAAGCGGTGGTAACGCTGCCAAACTTGCCCGAAAGGATATTGAAAGACAAATCGGACACAGTGTCATCTCACCTGAAAAAGCCTCGGATTATCTTCTCCCTGCTGATGATGCTGAAGTGAAGGAAATAGAGGAATAAATCAAATTGTAACAGAGGATAATTTGTTAGATGCAGAAAGATTTGTATTTTTGCCGTGAGAAATGTTTTTCTTGACTGCTTCATTATGAAGAATGTTGTTGAAATATCAAGGACTCAGGTAATCATGACTTTTGTGGCCACTTGTGTTGAGACCACTGCCCGATTACTCAATACTTCCTATAGTGAAGTATACCAACGGATGAAGCGCGTAGGGTTGATAGAGCGGTTTATACTCCCACACTACGAAACGCTTCATAGTGAGAGCAGAGATAATCTTGCAGAAATAATGATAGAATGTCTGAACAATTGGGAGAACAAAAAATGAGTGAAATAATCGTCTATCATGGAGGGACTGAAAAGGTAGAGTTACCGATTTGCAAATTTGGCCGACGTAATCTGGACTTTGGTCAGGGCTTTTATGTTACAGATTTGCGCAAGCAGGCTGTTGATTGGGCCACTCAAGTAGCCGATCGTAGAAATCTACCACCAATTATAAATAGGTATCGTTTAAATCGTGATGCTATATTGGCCGAGGCTCGCTGCAAGGTCTTCGAGGCATACGATAGGGACTGGTTGCAATTTATTGTGGCCAGCCGTCGTGGTGAGCCAGTGACCGACAACTATGATTATATTGAAGGTGGTGTTGCCAACGACCGTGTGGTTGATACGGTTAACCTCTATATGGCAGGTCTGATGGATGAGGAAACAGCCCTGCTTCGCCTGTCTCAGCACCAGCCTAACAACCAAATGTGCTTGCTCTCACAGGAAATAACCAACAAATACCTGATTTTCGATGGAACAGAAGCAATTTGAAGACCCTGTCAAATCGCCTGTCATACAGGAGATCATCATGAGCAACCGTATTGGCGCCATATCAATGGAGTTGTCCAAACGACTGAATATTGAGCCTGTGAAAGCGTTGCAGTTATTTTACGAAAGCCAGACCTGCGCCGATTTGCATGATAAGTCCACTGGTCTTTACCTTTATGGAGATTTGTATGTGGCAGATGAGTTTATGAGGGAGATGGAGTATGAGATGTAGATATGATTGAAGCATTGGATATGTTCTATGAATGAAAACCGAAATAATATTATGCAACAAACAATAAAAACAGCCGTGACTCGTTAAATTAGTAATAATAAATTGTAATTGATATGTATAACATTAAGACACTTCGAGGGACAATATTCTGTCCGCCCATTAAGTTTACAACGGAGTTTGTCGCATCTCTTGGCGACTTGGGCGAAGGTTATTTGCCAATCATAGTTCGCGACAATGGAGCTCTTCCTGTGTTTCCTATTTGGCAACTATCATCTCCTGATGAGAAAGAGGTAATCTTATTTAATGGTGAGA
>Ga0310696_10005433_pt1 | contig 15387 bp, 14 predicted proteins | sample AusTroGonzalo_MG_4_FD_203885 | JGI IMG/M metagenome (GOLD analysis project Ga0310696, IMG submission 203885) | Bovine rumen microbial communities from tropical cattle in Woodstock, Queensland, Australia - Gonzalo_02 (v2) (version 2) | ecosystem: Host-associated > Mammals > Digestive system >...
GGAAGAAGGCATAGCCCCAAATGAAGGCGCCCAGCAGGATCAAGAGGATGCCCAGAATCAGCATCGGTGTTTTCAACACGGGAATCAGCCCGCTATCCAGATATCCCTTCCGGGACAGAATCATTCCGACGGCAGTAAGCACGGCAATAGCCCCCACATAGTAGGGGCCGATACCGAAAAAGGGAAGGTGCTCTTTCTGTTTCATAGCGATGCAAAGGTACACCGAAACCCTTGCAACCGGGTTGCGATTATTTCAACGTCGCAGCAGGCTTCTTTAAGACCTTCTCCGCAAGCCGCATAGCCAGGATGGCAATGGGAATGGTCAGGACAATCACCACAATCAGCACAGGGACGTTGTTGATGACCGGGATCATCAGCTGGTCATATCCCGGACGCATTTCTTCCACTGCCGCGGCCAGGGAGCTTTCCGTGTCGGTCCACCAGTGGGCGGTGTAGGCAAAGAATGAGAGCGCGAAGGGGACAAAACTCCAACGGACGCCCTTCGTCGTCTCATATCCACAGAAGTAACGGATGAGTTCGGCAAGTGCCGTCAGGACGATGGTGCCGATGATGTATGCGGTATCCGCCTCACCGGCAATCAGGAACAGGACAAAGATGAATCCGTTCAAGGCCGTCGCCGCACCGAAGCCACGGATAATGGTGCAAGTATAAAGATAAATGAACGCAAAAAGCAGCGGCAAAACTGCCCCGACATAAGCATAACATGCGGGATGGATGGCTCCGCTGGCGGCACCGAGGATGAATGTGGCAAGATAGGCGACAGCCATCAGGAGGACTTTGAATCTGTTTTTCATAACGACTCCGTTTTAAGATGATTAGAAACAATACTTCAGTTTTACCCAGACCTCGCTGTTATGGGCATACCGGAGGAACATCCCGCCATCGGCATGGAAATAGTCGTAGCCCAGGATGGCATGGATCTGGTCCGTGGCGGCCCAGTCGGCGCTGAGGCGGTTGAAGATGCCACCGTCGCGCACATCGGCATAAGCGAAGGTGGACAGGGTCAGGGAGTTGTTCAGCAGGGCCTTGGAGATGCGCAGCGTCGCGAGTGAGCTGGGATCTCCCACACCTTGCCAGATATGGTTGAACTGTGCCGACAGGTTCCAATCGCCCCCCGGATACCAGTCCAGACCGCCCAGGACATTGCCCTGATGGTGACCGTCATCGTCGATGTTGTCGGCGATTTCCCCACGGAAAACGAAGTTCCCGAAAGGAATGGAAAGGTCACCGCCGATGACCGTCAGCCGGTGATAGCCGATATGGTCTCCCTGCAGTTCCGGCATTTTGGTCCAAGTGCGCAGGGCCATCAGGGAGAAATCGATCCCGCCCAGGAAACAGCTGAAGCGGGCGCCGTATTCCATGTTCTTCGGAACCGGATCCGGCTTCACTTCCGGCGGAAGAGGTCCTACAGACCAGGGATTGGAGGGATCCGTTGGCAGTTTGAAGAATTCGGCGACCGGAACGGCGACCGCCTCCAGATTCCAGGAATCATGGATGTAGCGCACTCGCAGCGCACCTACCGGGATACGGATATCGTCATAGTCCTGCGCAAGGAATTCGGTGTAGTCCATGGGAGAGATGAGGTCCGTAACCCGGAGGCCATCGGCCACACCCCAGGAGATAATCTGCTTGCCGAAACGAATGTCCCAATGGGGATTATCCCAGTAGGCATAGGCTTCCCGCAGTTGGAAGCCGGACAAATCCTTGAGCAGCGCGTTGTATACCAGATTGGCCGATACAAAAGCTCCGCACTCGTTGTAATCAAGCTTGAATTCTCCCCTCACGCGGGTACGGGAAGACATCCACTCCACCGGCTTTTCAGTGCGGACGGCGTGATACGTATCCACAAATCCTTTGACGGAATACGAAAGCCCGTCTTGTGCCGGGGCGGCGACGGCCGTGCCAAGCAAGGCCGCCGCTCCCGGCAGAAACGATTTGAAAAAGTTGGTCATAATCCTTTCTCCAGTTTGGCCACCGTAAACAGGCTCTTGTCCACCGCAATGTCATACTTCGGCCCGGTCACGGAAATTTGCGTGCTATGGCCGCTTTGGACATTGGTCATCTCCATTTTCATCACGGTCCAGAAACCATCCACCTTTTGAATGTCCTGTACGGTCATCACACGGTGTAACTTGTTAAGTTTGTCATAGAATTCCACATAGACCGCCGTATCGCAGTCCTGACGGATCCAGGAAACCTTCCGGCTATAGATCTCGCGGGAATCTTTCGGCACCGATTCCACCACCCAGCACTTGTGTCCGTCCTTCATCTCTTCACGAAGGAGCGTGTGCGTGTCTTCATCCACATTCCGGCCTCCCATATCGTCATAGGTAAAGTCCGTGCCCATAAAGTAGTCGGTCTTGGAAGAAGACCCGCTGATACGGCGTGTTTTCTTCATAGCTGGCAGGTACAGCCATTTGTCATCCTCCTTTCCAGCCTGATCATAATCCCAGGTTAGGAAACCGGTACCTTTAACATCTCCAGGATACGTAAAGAACATAATTTCCTTGGTATCTTTCCCCTCATCCATGGCCCAGGAAATCATCTTCCGGTCCCTCTGGTTACCGTTTTTCTTGGTCAGCGTAAGCTGCATCTCGGCATAGCGGGTATCCCCGTCCGGACGGTTTTTCACACGAAGGACAATATCCCGCCCGGTCTGGGCGTCTACTTGCAGGGCAGCCATCAGGAAAGCCGCCAACAGAATACTCTTTTTCATAATTATTTTTCTTTACCAAATACGTTGAACTTTTTCACCAGCAGCGGGGTGATGAACAGATCGGCCAGCAGGGCCGAAAGGATACCTATGACGGCCAGGACACCAAAGTTGATGCACATCGCGCACGCCGACGTAGCGAAGCACGCAAACACGGCGGAGGTGATGATAGAGGTCGTGACGATGGCAACGCCCACCACCCGGAAGGTTCTCCGGATGGCGACGGAATAGTCCGGTTTCCGGTCAAATTCCAGCTTTGAGTGGTTGATGAAGTGGATGGTGTCATCGACAGCCATACCCAGCATCATCGGGATGAGCGTTGCCGTCATCATATCCAGCGGAATGCCCGCCCAGCCCATATAGCCGCCCACGAAGATAGCAGGCATCAAGTTGGGAATAAGGCCGATAAGCCCCACTCGCACGCTCTGGAAGGCAATCATCAGGATAATGGCAATGATGAGGACCGATATCAGGAAAGACTGCATCTGTCCACGGACCAGATACTGCATCATGGTGGTATATTGAGGGATATTACCAACCGCCGTCACATTAACCCCAGGGAATAGTTCTGACGTCTTTTGGGTAATATCGTTCAATTCCCGCTCAACCTCGTTGGAATTGAAATCGGATATCTCCACCATCATACGAAGACGCTTGTAATCGTAGTCCATCCAGTATTCCGTCTCGGAACCGCCGGCGTTCTCGTACAGAATGAGCATCTGGGCCACTTCCTCCTCGGTGTCGGGAATACGGAAACAGGCCTCGTCTCCGCCGTTGAGCGTCTGGTTCAGGTCTTTGAGGATGTCCAGGATGGAGTTCGTGCGCTTGGTAAGCGGATATGTGCCGATGAGGCCTTCCAGCTGTTCCAGTTTCTTCAGGTTTTCGGGGCATTTGGCTTCATCCTCGTCCTTAAATTCCATCACCAGGTCATAGGAATACAGGGCCCCCAGCTCACTGCGACCCACCGTCAGGACATCCTTCACATAAGGGACATTAATACCCATGGTGCGCTCTATGTCAAAGGCTGGTTCAATCTTCCACAGGCCGATGGCCAACGCCACGCAAACGACGGTGAAGATAGCCACGATGGGCTTGGAATGCCTGAACGTGAAGTCGTTGAGTCTCTCCATCCAGTAGCTTAGGCGCGTACCTCCTTCACCGTCGACGCCCAGCTTGGGCTTACGGTCCCGGCCGAAGGAAATCAGCACAGGCGTCATCACCAGGGTGGTCAGCAGCACAAAGAGGATGGTAAGGGAGCAGATGATGCCCACACACTTCATGGGCCGGATGGGAATGATCAGGAAGGACAGAAGCGAAACGAACGTAGTCAACCCGCAGAAGACCACCGACCAGCCCACCTCGCTCATGGTCTCCAGCACAGCCTCTTTCCGTTTTCCGTGCTGACGCATCAGGTGGTTGAAGTAGGAGAAGATGTGAATGTTGTACGCAATGGCCACGGCAAAAGCCAGGATGGCCGGAATCATCACAACGGTGCTATCCACATACATCTGCGTATAACCGGCTATACCGAAGGTCATGAACACGCCGCCCAGAACGGACAGAAGAGGGCACACGACGCCTCGCAGCGAACGCGTCATGACCAGCATCACCAAGATACAGATGATGACCGCCAGCATCACCAGACGGCCCATCTCCTGGCCGATATACACCGTCTTCTGCTGTGTCACGTAAGGCATGCCGGTGGCCAGCGGATGCAGGGTCGCATATTTTTCCTTGGTGATAATGCGGGTCACCTCTTCACCGGTAATGATGTCCGGCGCAACGTTGCCGGTCTTTTTCCATTCCTCTTCGGCCGGGAAAGCACGCAGTTTCAGGAGCGTCCAGGCTTTTTTGCCATCGGCCGATATGAGCTTGCGGGCCACATGAGGCTTGCTGTACGCAAGCGCCTTCACCTTCGCCATTTCCGGGGAGTCGGTTTCGGGGATGTCATCGGGTACTATCTGGACGATTTCCATCCCGTCTTCCGTGCCCAACATGAATTCCAAGTCCACCAGAGAGGTGATTTTGTCGGCATAAGAAAGGGAATCCAGCAACTCGTTGCCCAGTTCCCGCAGCAGCGCCAGGTTCTCTTTGGTAAAGTGGTCTTCACAATCCGTGAGGACACCCACAAAATAGTCATTGCCAAAATGGGCTTTGAACTCTTCGGTCTTCACCAGCATGGGATCCCCTTCAATGAAGTAGTCATCAAAGGACGTTTGCTGGACCATTTTGGACATGCCATAAAATGACACAATCAGGATAATGGCAAACAAGGCGATGGCAGCCCACCGCCATTTCAGGAGAAAGGCCGCATACCTTTCAAATAGCTTGTTGATTTTGTGCGATTTCATCGTTTATACTTTTTTAATAATGAACATTGTTTCATTTTGTTCTGATATAAAAAACGGCCGCCTCATTGGCGACCGTTAGATTTGCATCATCTTTTTCCATCCTGTCAACTCAAATCGGATGTAGTCCGACAGAGCCGCCCGGGTTTCATCTTCCGGCAAATCGTGCATCAATATTTCTTCCAATAAAGTAAACATCCATACGTTATTAAGGTGAATGAAGAACTCGGAAACTTTGATATTGATTTCCGGGTGCTTCTCTTTCATGTCTTTGAACCAGTTCAGGACCAGGCGGGTGGCCTTGTTGACATAATCTTCCTTAAAACCCTCCAGCGAAGACCCCTGCGATTGAAATAGCAGCATCTTCAAGGATTTCCTGTGCTTTCGGATAACCTCCATATACTCATCCAACTCCTCATCGGCATAACAGTCTTCCTGTAGCTTGGAAATGTCGTAACCCTTCTTCCCATGGCGCTCGTGGAGCAGTTCCTCCAGAGCGTCCGTAGCGGGTTTGAGCAGGGAACAGAATAAATCGTCCTTGGAGGGATAATAATGATACAGGTTGCTTAGGGTGATTCCGGCCTCACGGGCAATATCACGGGTCGTCGTGCCTCGATAGCCATTCTTAAGGAAAAGCTTTTTCGAGACAACGAGAATCCGCTTGCGGGTATCTGACTTGAGCGTTTGCATCCAGAACTTTGTTCTCTTTTCGGGTGCAAAGGTACGGCCATTCCTACACCGGGGCAATCCCCATTTATGGTTATTTTAACTATAAGTTCCATTCAAGGGCATTCCGCTGTAGGCAAGGAGTTGAGGAAGCAGTTTTTCTTTCTTTTCCATGTTTCAAGTTTATGCGTAAGAATGCATCCCTCCGAGGATGAGGTTGACTCCGAAATAGGTAATCAGGACGGAGAGAAAGGAAAGGATGCAGTACACATGAAAGACCCGGGGTTTTTGGAGAACCTTCATGTGGTCTCCGTGCAATGCGAAGGAATAGACCAGAAGCGTAATCAACGCCCAGGTTTCCTTAGGGTCCCAGGACCAATAGTTCCCCCAGGATATATTTGCCCATAGGGAACCGATAATGATGCCAAAGGCCAGCAAGAATACCGCCGGGTAAAGGGCCGCGCGGTTAACCGTCATCAGCCTGTCCCGCTGAGACTGGCTGAAAAGCCCCCAGATGCCGCAGATGGCAACGAGCGCGAAGATGGAATAGGAAACGATTACGCTGGAAACGTGTATCCAAAGCAGGGGTGACCGCAGAACCGGCATCAGGTGGCCGGACAGGAGCCGCCTGCATATGAATAAGAAGATACCGGCTATCAGCACCGCCCCCAAGCCCCACAACGTCCTTTTCAGCCACAGGGGCAAGGCAAGTTTCATCTCCCGCAGCCGCCTGATGAAGAGAATCGCCATGGAAAGCAGCAGCAGGAAATAGCCGGAATAAACGATTCCCGTTCCCCACGGATCGTGGCTTACGGCAAGGATACTGCCCTGGAGGTCAGGGTCATAATCTGCCTGAAAAAAACGGTACCCCTTCCATCGGAGGATATGGTTCATTGAAATTGTGCGTTGCTGCCCCTGGGGATTTATCATGACCCGGCTGACATAATCAGACGGCATCGTGGAATCCGGATAATATTCTACTTTGAATTCCTTCAGGCTCAGGGAAAAAGGCAAGGAGGCTGTAGAGCCGTCTTCCCGCTGAAAAACGGAAACCTCCGCATACCGCCTCAGATGCATCTGGCCACTGTCTCCGGTGAAACAGGTGACCAGCGCACCTGCGGCAATCAAAACAACACTGAGAATAAACAGCTTCTTCATCAGATCGAATCGATGAACAGGACCACGGCGTCGCGGTCTTCCTTGGACAAATAATAGAATTTTTCGGCGGACTTGTAGCCGTCGCTCTGCTTGGAGTAAGCGTGCCACATAATAGCTTCCACCACATTGCGGGCGCGACAGTCATGCAGGCGGTCCGAAGCGCCGGTATTCAGCGTGGAAAGGCCGCGTCCCCACAGCGGCGTGGTGCGGCACCAGGTACCGTGGATATCGTTCTTCATATACAGCCGGTGCTGGATAAAATCCGAATAAGGCCAGATGGTCTGGTTGGCATAACGCGGCAGCGGCTTGCCCTCGTTCATCGCCGGGCTCCAATAATTGTCGTCCCCGGTCTTCCATGACGGCTTGTGACAGGCGGCACAGCCCATTTCGGCGAAAAGCTTTTTCCCCTTCTGGACCTTCTCATCGTGCAGGTTGCGGGCCCGCGGGATGGAAAGGCCGCGGTGCCATACCATAAAATCGTAGAACTGGTCGGCCGTCATTTCAGGCTCGAAGTTGTGATAGGGATTATCGAACTGATTCGTGGAAGGACTGAGGAGCGCATACACGGCCTCGGCAATCTCCGCATCGGTCACGGTTCCGTCCTGATCCACATCCACATAATAGGGAGAAGAAGCTCCTTCGGTACGGATGGCGGCAATCACGGATGGTGTCTCGCTCATCTTCTTTGCCCAAGCCTTCGTCGTATATAGGAACGGCCGGTCGGGGCGAGTCACGTTCGTAATATTCCAGATGGCGTTGGCGCCGGCGCCGTCCTGCAGGGTGCCGCGTGTCATCGCATAGGTAAAGCGTTTCACCGGTTTGAATTCGCCCCTTGCCACCCGGGTTCCGTCGGCTAGGATTCCGTCACCATTGGCCCCGGCCTGCCAGTTGGCATAATAGGCACCCGCAGCGAAATCATTCGCTCCCTTGTCCCAGAACGCCGGATTCAGTTCAACATATGGCGCTTCGGCACGATATTGATCGCGGATGGCCTCCTCCGGAATGGCGTCGATGAGACCGGAGCCGATGACGCCGATGGTGGATTCCAGCCGGAAACCCATCGTGAGTCCTTTCTCCTCGGCCGTGTCGTAAGGATTGGGATCGGTGTTGAAGGCTGATTTGGCGATGGTCAATTCCGGATACTGGAGACTGTATGTCTCTCCGTCCGGGAAGGTCATCGACAGTCCGCTTTCCATGGCGGTGACCGGAATCCAGGAAATGGAGATACCGTTCTCGTCGATGGGCGGGAAGAAGGGCTCTGCCGCCATTGTCTGGGGCATGCCGGTTACTTCCGCTACATAGGCTCCGTCGTTGCTGCCGGGTTCGTTGGCATAATAGACAACCAGCAGATAGCCGTTCCCGAAAGCGCGTGACGTGTTGGCCTCATAGACGAGTTGCCTCTTTCCGTGGCCGTAACCGGGGTGGCAGTCCAGGCAAGACTTGCGGACGGAAGCGGGCCCGAGGCCCTTGAACGGCGCCGTATTGAGTGTTACGTTCCGCTCAAAGAACATTTCTCCGTGATTGAATTGGGTTGTCAGCCCCTGTTCCGTCACGGCAGGCGTCTCGTCCTCATAACAACCTTCCGTAATGTTCACCGTAGTGCCCAGCTTTCCGCCGGGATACCATTCTTCAGCCGTAAAGTTACCCACGGCCTGACCGACATATTTCGCATCCGATTCACGGGAAGGCTCGGGGACATCTGTCTTTCTATCGCATGCAGCAGCCGCGACTACCGCCACGGCTGCCATCACCAACAGTTTCTCTGTCCGCATAATTAACTATAACTTGGAAATCCAGTCTGCCGCTTCATTCAAAAGCGCATCCAACGCATTGATCTTTGTTATACAGTTCTCGGCCTCGGGAGATGTAGGGTTATCGACAAAGGCGCCTTTGACCATCGCGTCGTCCAGGGATTTGACCGAGGCGACCAGGGCGGATTCCAACTCGCCGGCCTTCGGCCAATTGTTGTTCTTCAAGAAAGCTGCAATGGAAGCTTTGTTGGCAGATGCAGCGCCCTGGGCACCGTAGAGACTGTATTGGATGGAGAGGATATTGTCCTTGAAGTCCTGATAGGATTTCTTGGAATAGGGAGACTCTATGTAGTCGGGGTTATAGTCCGAACTGCTCACATAATGGGCGGTGCCGATCTTGGTATTAGCCACCTCGTTGCAGATGTTGGAGCATCCCGCCACCAGGATGGAGGCTGCAGCTTCTTGCCAGTTGCGGTACGTGCTTCCGGCGTTGCCGGTCTGCAGGAGATTCTCGCCATAGGTGAGGCCGCTGTCCATGGTGGTGTTCAATTCCAGTTCGTCCTCCACCATCTCTTTCCTGGAAGCGGGGCAGGAAGGATCCCAGGCAGCCTGAAGTTCGAAGCAGTAATTGCGGAGGTCTTCTGCCACGGCGGTCGCAAAAATGATCTCGCTCTTTCCCGTAACGTTGCGTCCGGCGAAAGCCTCATCGTCCTCTTTCCCGTTCAAGGCGGCGGCAGTACGGTTCTTTCCGTCCCGGAAGAAAATGAATTCGATGCCGTGGAAACCAAGGGAGGCGGCTCCGACCTCATCGACAGCACCGGCACCTTCCTCGTCCAAGTCGGCAATGGTTTCGGCATTGGAGAGACTCTTTGCGAGTTTGTCCTTGTCCAGCGGCCAGGAGTCGATGTGCGGGTCGATGCCATAGGACGTGGCGGCTCCGTAGAGGAAAGCCTCGCTCTGTTCCCACCATTTGCGTGCCTCTAGGAAGGTGGTGCAAACCTGGTCGATCTGCGCCTGGGTATAGCTTTCAGCCGTCTTCATGACTGCGAGCTGGTCGTAAAGTTGCTCGGAAGCATCGGCAAGATTGCCGTAAATCTTGTAAATCACGCCGGGAACATACTGTTCGACAGCGGCTTTCAGCTCTTTATCCTGTTCGTTTTCTAAAACGGCGGGATTCTTTTCACAAGCGGCGGCCATCACGCAGGCCGCAATCAGAAGAATGCTACGAATCTTTTTCATGGTCTATATTTTTTAACAGATTAACGATGGAAGAACGCAATATAGCAGATGCCGATGCTGACGGACGGTTCAGAATTGTACCCCGCCTTCAGGAAGCGGTGGGAATACTCCGCCTTCACGGCAATCTGCGGAATCGGGAAGTAATTGAATCCCACGGCGATACGGTGCTTGGCCGTCCAGTCGGCGGCTTCCTCCCCCGCATCGGGAATGTAGGAATTGTAATATTCATACCGGCCGAAAAGGAACAGCTGCTTCCCGGCATCCTTGGGATGGAAGCAGGAAAGGATGTCATATCCGGCTTCGCCACCCGCGGCAAAAGCACCTTTCCCGACGGCTGATTTCTTATAGGGAGCATTATTGGCGCTGCGGTTCCGCTTCATATTGCTGATGGTAGCCGCATCCCCCACATACCCGTAATCGACGTTTCCACGGGCGATGAAACGGCGGCCCTGATAAGCGAAATCAAAGGAACCGATTGCCGTGCGGCCTACAACCCCGTAATAGCGGGAACTCTCCGGAATCACCTCGTAAGGATAGGTATTGTTGAAGGTGCGTCCATAGAAACCGCTTACCGACAGCCTCAGGTCTTTTATCGAATGGTTGTCGATGCGTCCGGCAAAACCCAACTGGTTGGCAGCCTTGAACTCGAAAGGAGAACCGGATCCATATTTGACGAAGTTCTCCGTATTGAACATATAGGCGTCGAGTCCGGCGATCACCATGGCTTCATATCCCCAATGGGCGGTGCGCCCCCAAAGGCTGACGCCCGTGTCGTGCCAGGTGGAGGGGAGAATCGTATATTCGCCCTCCGGCCGGTATACCGTGAAGTAGTTCAGCGGTTCATGGGCATTGTTGAGCGCCCCCACGGGAACGATGATGTGCCCCATCCGGATATTGAATTCCGGGCAGATGCTCTTCTGGATCCAGAACTGCTCCAAGGCCACTTCGCCGCCTTTTTCCGTTTCCGTTTCCCATTCTCCGGCCTCTTCGAATTCTTTTTCCACGGCACTTCCGGCTCCTCCGTGCTCGAATTCGATTTCGGTCTGCATGGACCAGCCTTTCCCGAAATCGTATCCAAGATAAATCACGGCATGCGGAACATCAAAGCGGCCATGCTGTTCTCCTTTGTGGGCGGCGGCGGAAGAATACCGGTAAACATTATCGCTATAGAAGTTGTGCGTTAACGCGATTTCACCATAACCGCCGATGGTAAGACGCTGGGGGGCGTTGTCTTGTGCGGCTGCCGGCGCAAGAGACAGGGCAACTCCGATCATAACCGAAATACTACGCTTCATAGTTGCTTTTTTTTCTCGGCGCAAAGTTATCCCTGAACCGTTTTTTCCACAATCCCCAAATGAGGGGGAAATATTCCGGAGCCCGAAGATGGATTTTCGGTCAAATTACCTACAAATAGGGATTGAACAGAATGTGGATAATTCCTATTTTTGCACCGAAAAAACGAACGGCCTATGACTACAAATGGGGAAATTCTGACCCCCGGAATGAAGATGGCAGACTTGATGAACCGGGATTTCTCTCTTTCCGGTGTGTTGGAAAGGGTCGGCCTCTCCTTCGGTTTTGGAGATGAGACAGTTGACGAGGTTTGTTCCCAAGCCGGCGTGAATACGGCGACGTTCCTCTTGATTTGCAACGTGTACCTGTCGGATGACTATGCTCCATCCCAGGAAGTGCTGGACCACGTCGATCTCAGGGACGTAATCCGTTATCTCAGGCTGTCGCATACCTATTACGAGAAAACCGCTGTCAAGTCATTATCCGAGACGTTGGACGCCCTCATGTTACCTTGCGGCGATACCCACAAGATGATCTTTTCCCGTTTCTTCTCCGATTATACGCTCGAACTGTCCAAGCATTTCGAGTATGAAGAGACGGTGGTTTTCCCTTATGTGGAGGCGATGCTCGACCAAGATGTCAAAGATGATTTTTCCATCGGCGAGTATGAGCAGCACCACTCCGACGTCCAGGAGAAGCTGGACGATCTGAAAAAGCTGATCATGACTTACCTCCCGCGGGAATGCGACCAACAGACCATCCACGCGGCGCTCGCAGAGATATTCATGCTGGAAACGGACCTTCGGAAACACACCATCATCGAAGACCGCATCCTGATTCCGGCCGTCAATCACTTGGAGGACGTCGATGATACCGACGCCGTCGCTCCCGGCGACAGACTGTCCGCCAGGGAAATCGAAATTCTATCCGGTGTAGCCCAGGGCCTTCTGAATAAGGAAATCGCCGCTAAATTGAATATCTCCATCCATACCGTCATCACCCACCGGAAAAACATTGCGCGCAAAACCGGCATCAAGACCATTGCAGGCCTCACGGCCTATGCAATCCTAAACAATCTGTTTTAACAAGACGGTTGTTGTAATTTGCACGCCAGAGATGGCAGGAGACGGTGCAGAATCCCTATATCTTGCGATTGTATAGCCGCAGATTATCGGCTACCTTTGCCGTATGAATTTCTAGTCATACTGGTAGGTTATCCTTTTATTATTGTTGTAGCGTATCCGGTGACAGCTTGTCTGTCACCGGTCTCGCATTTTATTTGACTTCCAGCGCAGGTTTCACGGGTTCAACCAGGTGGTAGATTACTTGCTGCATGATGCGATGCATTCAATTTCTACAAGGGCGCCCTTCGGGAGGGTCTTGACGGCCACGGCGCTGCGGGCGGGGAAAGGAGCCAGGAAGAACTGGGCGTAGACCTCGTTCATGGCGGCGAAATCGGCCATATCGGCCAGGAAAACGGTGGTCTTGACCACGTTCTTCAGGCTAAGGCCGGCGGCAGCGAGGATGGCGGCCGCGTTGGTGAGGCTCTGGCGAGTCTGCTCCCTGACGCCGCCTTCGGGGAAAGCGCCCGTGGCGGGGTCGATGGGCAGCTGGCCAGACACGAAGATCAGTCCGGTGCCGCTGTCAATGGCCTGGCTATACGGGCCGATGGCAGCCGGCGCCTTCTCCGTGCTGATGGGCTTGATCTTGCCGGCGAACTTGCAGTAATCGGCATAGACGTCGCGCACGACGTCGTCCCAGTTGAGGTAGAGGTCCCGGCGCGCGGCGGCGGAAACCTTCTCGTAGGCCTCCGGATGTCCCAGGATGTCCAGGATCATATCGGCATAATTCTCTTCGCCGGGGGCCGATACGTAGCCGTTGACATCGGCCTTTACAGTAGCCGCCGTCCGTGCCCCTTCCAGGAAAACGGTGGGCGTCCCCTGGCACGCGGCCTCGATCTGGACCAGCGAATTGGCGTCGTACAGCGACGGGAAGAGGAAGAGCTTGGCGCGGGAGTAGAGCTTCTCCAGCTCTTCCCGGCCGGACACCAGGCCGCACATCACCACTTCGTTGGCGAGGCCCTGTTCCTTTACCAGCTTGGCCAGTTTTTCCTCGTCCTGCCCCTGGCCCACGAAGAGCATCCGGAAGTTCTTAAGGCCCTTCTGCTTGGCCAGCGCCAGCGCCCGGACGGTGAAATCCAGGTTCTTGATGAAGTTGATTCGGCCCACGAAGAGGAACACCGTGGCATCGGCCGGAATGTTGTATTTCTCGTTCACCCAACGGGCGGCAGCTTCCGGATCGGCCACGGGCTTATGGTCCGTAGCATTGAGCCGAACCTTGCAGGGAGCGGTAAGACCGTATTCCTTCTGGTAAAGCTCCTGGATGCCGGCGTTCACGGCCCAGCACTCGTCGCAGGCGTTGAACACCCGCATGATGCCGTTCATGGCCACATTCAGGGCTGGCTTTAACTTGAGCGGTTTCTCGAAATCCTGTTTATACTGGGAATGGAGCGTAGCCACCACCGGCAACTTGCGCAGTTTGGCGTATGCCAGGCCCGACAAGCCCAGGGTAAACGGGGAATGGATATGCACCATGTCGATGCCGCTGGTAATGAGCTGGGCTTCAAAGGCCGGGTCCAGGACCGGCGTGGGGATATCGTAATCGTTGCCGATGAGCGGCAAGGAATGGCAGCGCGTCACCTTGTAGGGCAGTTTGGCATCTTCCTCTTCCGAGTAGCCCCGGGTTTCCGGGCAGAAAACCACTACTTCGCAATATTGTTGCAAGCGGCGGGCATAATTGTCCACCACCTTGATGACACCGTCCACCATGGGATACCAGGTGTCTATGAATAGACCTACTTTCATTATTATATCAAGTTAACTTTCTCAAACTTATACCCAAGCCTGTTCAGCCAGATGGCAGCGCCCACCTTGTACATCAGTTCGATGCTGATGAGGAAGAAGCGGTAAGCTTCGGCCGTACCTGCCTCGGCGCCGGATTTCATCAGGAAGTGATAGGTTTCGGCCGATAAGGACCGCATGGCAGCAACACTCACTTGGGTCTCCTTGAGGATGTTGCCGGTGATGTAATCGTCCATGTCGTCGAATCCCCGCTCGCTCTGGAAGAAGCTGTAGGGCGCATCCATATACTTGGGCCAATCCTTGTCCCACAGGTGCGCGACGGCCATTCCCAGATACCCGGCGCACGCCAGACAGTACTCCGGATACCCGTTGAACTCCTTCACGGCCTCCGGATAGAACGACGGTGCGTAACGCTGCCACGCCTCGTCCAGATCGGGCGTACTCAGCAGCGTTCCCTTGAGATATCCGTTCCCCGTTGCGACCTCCAACAGATAAGCGGTCAGGTCCTCGCGGTATTTTTCGTTGGTTGTGCTCATATCAACCGCGAATTTACGACTTTTTCCGCCTTCGTCAAACTCCCGGCACGCGCCAGGGCAAAATAGCGGCCCTTTTTTGCCCCGGGAGATGCTCCAGCACGTGGCCAGGAAATCGCCCACATGAGTGACAAGCAGCTTGTCCAGTTCTGGGAGGCCTTCGCATTGGAGTACAACGGCCCCGAACACATGAATGCATTCATCAGGGATTGCCGGAAATTTGCGGCACTGGACATCATTCACCTGGGGATGGTCCAGAAGCTTTCCGCCTCGGAACGCTTCTTCCTGGGCCTCCTGGCCAAGAAAATGTTAAAGTAGCTTAGCGCTCTATCTTGACTAATTCCAGTTCGAAGATGAGCGTGGAATGTGCCGGGATATCATCCATCTTCATGGATCCATAACCCCATTTGGCGGGGATGTACACTTCCCATTTATCGCCCTCGCGCATGCGCGTGAGGGCGATTTGCCATCCCATGATGAGATCACCCACCATGAACAGCGCCGGGAGTTGCTCCCCTTCCGTGGTATCAAAGACGGTTCCGTCTATCAATCGGCCTGTATAATGCACGTAGACGATACTGCGCGGCGTAGGCTTCTTGCTTCCGTGACCTTCTTCCAGGACTTTGTACAGGACGCCGTTATCCAGGACAACGATCCCCTCCTCCCGGGCTTTCGCAGCCAGGAAGGCCTCATTGGCTTCCTTGTAAGGGTTGGATTTTTTCTTTTTCATGGTTACTGCTGCTGAATCTCCTGGGCCTGGCCGCAGGAGAAGAGAACGATCGTTAAATACTTATTTCCCACAAA
>Ga0310696_10005434_pt1 | contig 15386 bp, 11 predicted proteins | sample AusTroGonzalo_MG_4_FD_203885 | JGI IMG/M metagenome (GOLD analysis project Ga0310696, IMG submission 203885) | Bovine rumen microbial communities from tropical cattle in Woodstock, Queensland, Australia - Gonzalo_02 (v2) (version 2) | ecosystem: Host-associated > Mammals > Digestive system >...
ATCGGCCGCCATCTCGTCGGTGAAGGGAATCATCCGGTCTTTCCGGTCGATGATGTAGAGCGGATTGACGCACAGCGTGCCGTCCTTTTCGTAGTAGAGCTGCCGGCCGTCGTACTCGCACAGGTTGCGCGTGGACTCGAAGAAGACCATCTGCGCGGTGAGCGTCACCACCATCGCCAGCTGCGGGATGTGGGTGATGAAGCGGACATTCGTGTTGAAGCGCTCCTTCACCGAGCCGTTCGACGTGGTGGACGAACCGGCGTACACGCCCACCCAGGGATAGGTGCGGCCGTTCTGCGTGCCGGCATAGAGATGCTGCGTCTGCGCCGTATTGTGCGTGGTGACGTTCATATAGGCGCCGCTCACGTTGATCGACGTGCTGATCACCGGGATCTTGGCCACGTCGAACGTGAATTCCACACCCCACTTGTTGAGGCTCATGCCGTTGACGGGGCGGGAAAGGGCCATGAAGGTCGTATCGGTGATAGATGGCAGCTGCCGGCCGTCGGCCGTCACGCTGCCCGCGTTCCAGGAGACCTGCGCCCCCGAGGGCAGCACCACCTGCGACGGGGTTTCGTTGTTCCAGGTATAGCCGTAGCGCTCGTAGACCATCGGCACATATTCCGTGATGAACCCGTAGCCATTGGTCATCTTCTCGTTGAACCACACCACCGAGCCGTTCACCGCCCCGGCGTCGAACTCGACGCCGGCCTCGATGTTGCGGCTCTTCTGGAGTTTCAGCTCGGGGTTGGCCGTTTCGGCCCGCTGGGTCGTGACCACGGCCAGGCCCGTGCCGTTGGCGTCGAAGTCGTTGTAATAGAACGACACCATATCTTTGTAGGCCGGCTCGGGATAGAGATAGATCATCGAGGGCATCTTGCACGTGCGGCCCCAGCCGCCGCGGACCACCAGTTCGCGCAAGCCGGAAGACCGGTGGAGCAGCGTGTAGCGCGCATTGACGCGCGGCTCCACGCCGAAGAATGCGTTCGTGGCAATGCCCGAAGCCAGGATGGTGCTCAAACGGGCACCCGCCTGCACCTCGAGCAGCGTGCTGCCCAGCGGCAGCTTGATGTTGTCCTCCAGATAGCCCGTGAGGCTGTGGAGGAAGGGGATGTCGCGGTAAGACCGCTCGCGGAAGGCCGAGGCCGAACCCGGCGAGGGCGGCATCGTGACGTCGAACACCTTGCCCCGGCCGACATTGCCCTGCGTCTTCCATTCGAAGCCCGCCAGCACCTTGTTGACGACCCCGCCCCAGTGGCCCATCTGGTGGGCCGTGATGCGCGCCTGCGCATCGACCGGCCGGCCGTACACCCGCACGTCGGAGTAGTACTGCGCCGGCGTGAAGAAGGCCAGGTTTTCGCCGTCGCTCATCGCGGCGGACGTGGGCGTGCGTCCAGCGGAACCCTGGTACACACGGCTCCGCGAGAACTGGTCGGTAATGCTGCCGGTCACCATATATTCGACGTTCGTGATCCACGGCTTGTTCAGGACCCAGCGGCCGTTCACATTGAGCCGCAGGCCGCGGTCGCGCTCCTGCTTCAGCTCGTCGAGCAGCAGGTCGGGGTCGCTGGCGTTGGTCGCGTTCGACCAGTTGGCACGCAGCTTGGCATTGAGGGTCAGCTTCTTGCGGAAGCTGCCCGACCAGCCCGCCTGGAAATTGAAGCGGTTGTAGGCCGAAGAGGGCGTCCGCACGTCGCTATAAGCGTGGGCGTAGTCGGCATCGAAGTTCAGGACGCCGGCCTTCTCGCCCAGCTGGAAGCCCTTTCCGAACGACACTTGCTTGAGCTGCGGATCGGCCTTCAGGCGCACTTCCCATGGCGTGACGCCGGCTTTCGTCTTCACGACCACGGCGCCCGAGGTCAGGTCGCCGTAGACCACCGACGGGATGCCGCGGATAACTTCGACCGACTCGATGTTGTCGGTCGACACCTGCCGCGTATCCACGCCGCCGCCGGCCGTGGCGGCTACGTTGCTCTCGCCGCTGCCCATCGCGGTGGCCGTCGAGAGCATCTGCAGGTTGGCGTCGTTCGAGAAGGCAGCGCCGTCCACGATCAAGGCCGTGCCGGCCACGTTGGCCGCATTCGTGCCGATGTCGCGGATCGAAAGCAGGCCCACCTGCGTGAGCGAGGGATTCTCGGTCACGCTGCCGGGGAGCAGCTGCATCACGTCCTTCAGGCTGGAAGGCTGGATGTGCTCCAGCGTCTGCTTGCTGATCTTTGAGGCGGAGGTGATCTCGCCGCCTTCCTGGGCCGTCACCACGACGGCCTCGAGGGCCAGGCTCGAGGGCGCGAGCTCCACCCGGAGCCCGCTCACAGGGCCTTTCACGGTGACAGGCAGCGTTTTCGTCTCATAACCCAGCAGCACGAATTCGAAACGCTGCTGCCCGGCCGGGACGCCGTCCACCTCAAAATGGCCGTCGGCATCGGTCACGCCCCAGAGCCCCAGCTCCTTGAGCACCACCGAAGCCATCACCACCGGCTCGCCGGAACCCTGCTCCACCACCGTCCCGGAAACCTTGTAGCGCGGTACACCCTGGGCGGCGGACAGAACGAAACTGCCTGCCAGCAGGCTGGCAAGCAGTATCGCACGGAGGGCTGGGCGGAGCCGGCCCATCAGGTCCTATTTGTTTTTCACGCAGCGGACGGAAACGCCGTTGCGGTAGTTGTTCCAGGCACCGTTGAACGTTCCGGTGTTCATGTTCGGCATGAGAGCCACGTACTGGACGTTCTTCAGCGAGCCGTCGTCATTCGTGGTCACCTGGCGCAGCGTAGAACCGGCGATGTAGCCCGTGTTCATACCCTTCTGGTATGCCTTGATGGCACCCATCGTCGTTCCGGTGGTAGCCGCCGTGTTGGCGATGGAGACAGCGCCCCACGCACCGGCGTTGAAGCCGTCGGCATTCAGTTTGGCCACGCTGCCGTTGCCGCCGCTCAGGTCGGGATCAAAATACGGCGCATTCGGGTTGGTGTCGTTCTTGTCGGCCGTCTTGCCCACCAGGCCCACGATATCGGCCTTGGTCGGAATGTGCCAGCCGCTCGGGCAGATGCCCTGCACGCCTTCATAGTTGCCGGCGTTGTCGACCGTGATGTCGCCCGGCTTCAGGCCCAGGGCAACCTCGGAGCTGTAGAGATAGCCGTTCGCCTTGATGTCGGCAGCGGCCGTGCTGAACTTCACCGTCGCCTTATCTTCGGTCAGCTCATCGATCACGAGCGGATACCAGATGCCGTTCGACACGGCGTTCTTGTTGTCACTCGGCGTCATGCCGGCGGGGACATAGCGCAGGTTCTCGATCATCCACCAGTTGCCGTCCTTCATCTCGGCTGCGTGATAAACCTCACCACCGTAGGTAATGATGCCGCCGGCCTGGCTGAAGGAGAACATTCCGGATGCCGCTCCGGTCGCGGAAGCCGCATGATACTCAAACTCGATGGCGCGTCCTTCAAAGACAGGGCACGGAGGAATCGTGGCCGTAACCACGAAGAGGCCGGCGCTGCCCGACTCCAGATCCAGCGTCACGTCGGATTGACGGCACTTCAGGGTCCAGCTCACATTGGAGTTGAAAGAGATGACCGCCGTACCGCCCTCTGCCGAGAATTTGCGATCCACAAGCTGCGGGTTGTACTCGATCTCCGTCACCTCGAAACGGCCAGGTTGGCAGTTCTGCGCGATGTTCAAGACCTTCGTGCTGGACATATCCTTATTGGCGCAGACGAAGACAACCTGATAGGACTGGACCTTACCGCTCGTGTTGGCGGGCAGGGTGATGGCCACGTCGGCACTTTCAGCCGCACCAGTGGGCGACACCTTCACAACATCATTTTCCAGAAGTGCGTTCCACGCATAGTTCGAAGAGACGCGGATGGACTGCGTACCGCCTTCCGGATCAAATTCGAGCGCTTCTTTACTGAGCGTCAGCACCGGGTCGGGCTGGCAGGCCGTCAGGAACAATGCACAAACGGCGAATAATGCAAGTAACTTCTTCATATTCATTACGTTTTATTAATTACGGATTTTGGAAGATGGTCAGGGTGCACGCCTCTTCGCGGGGCACAGCCTCCGAGGCCAGGAGGATTTCCCACTTGCGGGACTTTCCAGTCTCGTTCTCGGGAATCTGCACCTTCACCTCAACGTTGTTGGGATCTTTACAGGACATCGGGTCCATCTCTCCGCCGGGGAAAGACGACAGGATGACTTCCTGATCGTCCAGCAGCGTGCGGAGCACCCGCCATCCCTTGTCGGAATTGATGGTGAAGAAGAGCTGGGTCTGCTCGGGGCCGATGATCCGGACGTCGTCGTCGCACAGCACGAACGGGCGGCAGGTCTGCGTCACCACGATGTTGATCTGGCGCTGTGAGCCGTCGAGCGTCGCCTTCACCGCGATGCGGATGGCCTTGGTGAAATGCTCGTCATTCTCGCCCACCTCGACGTGGATCGGGGTGGAGAAGGCACCGGAATCGGGCGAGAAGGTTATGGCCGGGTCGTCACACGTGGCCGTCCAGACCGGCGCGTTGGTAAACAAGATGGTGTTGAACGTACCGCCCTCCGGACCGAACACGATCGAAGGCACGTCCGCGGAGACCGTCAGCGTGGCTTCCTGCTTGCAGGAGAGCACTACGGCGCACATTGCGGCAATCAGCAGAAATCTTTTCATATCGCAAAATTACCATTTTTTTCCTACCTTCGCATCATCAATTATGATGACCGCGCGTAAAATAACGTCTCTCGCCGTGGCTGCAGCCCTGCTGGGCGTGGCCGCCGCCCAGTTCTGGAGCTGCGAGAAGTACGTCCTTCCGGAGCTGGACCTGTCGCAGGACACCCTCCGCTTCAAAGCCGCCGCCGACTCCCAGATGATCCATGTCACGACCAACGTCGTGACGACCGCCCAGCCCCCGTTAGCCGACCAGCGCTGGGTTTCCACGGACCCCGTGTGGTTCGACGAGACCAGCAACGTCAAGGTGAAGGTGACGGAAAACACGGGCGCAACGCGCACCACCACCATCCCCGTCAAATCGGAAACCATCCTGAAAAACCTGATCGTCATCCAGGAGGGGAAAGAATAAAAATCCCCGGACGGGCCGGGGATGAAATCTCTTAGCGTTTGATTTCCATCGTTTCGCCGTGTTCCTTCACGACGCTACGGAGCCATGTCTCACGGTATTTCGGATGGAGCGGGCTGGCCGGAATGTTCTTGCCGGAGCCGTTGTCCTGGAAGGAGCCGTCTTCGTTCTGGTGCTTCACGTTGCCATCCATATACTTGACAAGCAGATAGTTGCTGAGGTTGTCCCAGCGATGGAACAGCTCGGCGGAGCGGTGGGCGCAGAACTCGGTGAGCATGCGTTTTGCCTGGCCGACGTTGCCGTTCTCCACCATCTTGAGCGCGCGCTGGTCGAGCTGCCACACGAGCTCGAGGTTCTCGTTCTCGTAGCGGTCGATCTCGGCCCGGATCTCGGGCTCGGCGCGGTCGTAGAACAGGTAGGCGAAATGCGCCACGCGGTTGAAGAGCCAGAAGGCCGAGGTGGGGCTGTACTCGAGCATCGAGCCGTTGCCCTCGCGGAAGCACTCCGGCACGGCTGTGACGCAGGTGTAAATGGGAGTCAGGGCACTGGTAGCCGCGTCATCGACGCCGAACCAGAGCAGGCCGCCCACTTCGTCGGGCAGCCAGCCGCGGGCCTGGCCGAGGTACCAGAAGCCTGTCTGCTGCGTAGCGATGGCCCGCTCGAACATATACTGCTTACCGTCGAGCTCAAAGGTCATCGGACGCCAACGGTACGGAAGGCGGCTGATGCCGGCACCCGGCTCCTCGCTGAAATCGAGCGGCGTGCCCTCATAGTGGTCGCGCATCGCGTTGGCCAGCGCCCTGACCGTCACCTCTTCATAGGGACGAATGTAGAGCGGCATCTTGTTGTCGGGGTTCTCACCCTTGGCGAAATCCAGATATTTGTCGGCGTCGAAATTCGCTCCGCCCAGCAGGCGGAAGGCCGACCAGACGCGGGCCTCGCAACCCCGCAGGCCGCCCCAGTCGGCGGGGCAGTAGGTGTCGCAAAAGCTGAACTGCGCATCCTCGCCCTGGAAGAAGCCTTTCTTGCGGGCGAACGAAATCACGTCGGGCGCATAGAGGCAGTTGTCCGGGTCGTTCAGCGGGAAATGGTGGATGCGGCTCTGGTTCGCGTGGGCCGAGATGCAGCCGTCCGGAATGCGGACCGCCACCCACACGGCGCCCTTCTCGGCACCCTTGCCAACGATCTCGAAGATCCAGCATTCGTCCTTGTCGACGATCGAGAAGCTCTCACCCTCGGAAGGATAGCCGTAGGTCTGGACCAGTTCGTCGATGACGCGGATGGCCTCGCGGGCCGTGCGGGCACGCTGCAGCGTGACGTAGATCAGCGAGCCGTAGTCCATGATGCCATCGGGGTTCTCGAGGCCTTCCCGGCCGCCGAAGGTGGTCTCCATGATGATCAGCTGGTGCTCGTTCATATTGCCCACCGTCTGGTAGGTATGCGGCACCTGGGCGATCTTGCCGCGGTACATGCCGCCGTCCCAGTCGTAGATGTCGAGCGTCGCGCCCTTCGGCCAGTTGGCTGCGGGGCGGAAATAGAGCTCGCCGTAGAGCTGGTGCGAGTCGGCGGCGTAGGTCACCATGCAGGAGCCGTCGGCCGAGGCGCCCTTGGTCACGATGATGTTGGTGCAGGCGTCGGCACGGACGCTGCCGAGGATCAGGAGGGCCGTCAGCGCGGCCGCGAACGATATGGATTTTCTCATAATGGTACGATTATTTCAAGGTTGAGGACACGAAGATAAAAAAAGTGGCTATCTTTGCCAAATCAAGCGACAGAATATGAAGCGGATTCTACAGGCCCTCCTCACCGCGGCCCTCTTCCTGGCCGCCGCCCCCGCCCTCCTCGCACAGGAGCAGCAGGAGCCCGACATGGATGCCATCATCCTCAAGCAGGTCGACAACCTCACCGCCGTCTACAAGCTCGACGACGTGCAGGTGTTCTTCGTCGACTCCATCCTCAACTACAACTACCACGCGATGATGGACGAGATGAACGAAGCCCGCAAGGTCGGCGCCAGCAACAACGAAACCTTCCAGGGTATCTCCGACAAGTGGATGGACGCCACCGACAAGGCCTTCGAGAAGCTTTTCACCGAAGAGCAGTGGGCCAAGTACATGAAGTCGTCCTACGGAAAGGAGAAGAAACGCCGCGACAAGCGCATCGAAGAGCGCGGCGGCATCGCACCGGCCCTTACAGACCAAGGATCTGCCGCAGACCGGAAGCGTCGGTAAAGCGGTACTCCGCCTTGATCGCCGGGTTGTCCCTCCCGAACCAGTCTGCCAGCGCGAAATCGCAGCCTGCGGCATGGCCGCACTGCCAGTCGTGCATCGTATCGCCCACGAACAGCGTGGTTTCCGGCGTCGCGCCCACCGCTTTCATATAGGCCAGCATCGGGTCGGGGAAGGGTTTGTGGCGCTCGCTGTCCTCCGAGCAGATCACCTTGTTGAAGAACGCGCCCCAGCGCCGCATCGTGGGGTCGTAGGAGAATTCGAAATGGGAACGGGACGTGACCACGCCCACGCGCAGGCCCGCCTTTTTCACGTCGATCAGCAGCTCCTCCACGCCGGGGAAAGGTTTCACGAGATACATCAGTTCCTGGAAGTGCTCCTCCCATACCTCGGCGAAGTGCGCCGCGTCGTCGCAGCCGAGTTCGCGGCTCGCGCGGGCGCTCGGCGTACCGAAATAGTCGTAGCCTTCTTCGTAAGTCATTTCCTTGCCCGTCAGTTCCTTGACGGTCTGCAGGAGCGAGAGGACGCCCGTGCGCTCGGTGTCGAGCAGGGTGCCGTCCACATCGAAAACAATGTCGGTATAGCGTTTCATCGGCGGTCGATCTTGACGAGGACGGGCAGGTGGTCGCTGTAGCCGTCGTCGAAGGTGTTTCCATAATAGCTCCGGCGCGGCGTGCCCTTGCGGAGCATGAAGTTGCGGCGGAAAATTTCGCCGTAGTGGTTCTTTCCGTCAAAGCGCACCACCCGGAAGCCCTTCAGCCCGGGCCAGGTGGGCAGCATGTTGTGAGACACGATGATGTTGTCGTACAGCACCCAGCGGTGGTTGTGGACACTCGTGCCCTGGCCGGCGTCCGACAGCATCCAGAACGGGTTGAAGTACTCGCCTTCGGGCACGTTGAAGATGGTCTTGTGGGCCTTGAGCAACTGGGACAGCGAGTCGTCGGAAGGGCTGTCGTTCATGTCGCCCATGATGACGACCTTGATGTCGGGATACATCCGGCGCAGTTCGGCCGCGTGGTCGCGGGCGGTCTCGGCCCCGGCCCGGCGGAAGCCGGCCGAGGAGGCAACGCCGCCGCGGCGCGACAGGAAGTGGCAGATGTAGAAGGCGAACATTTCGCCTTCAATCTCGCCCCACGCCGCGAGGATGTCGCGGCCGATGTACTCGCGGCCGCTGCGAAGATTCAGTTTCAAGGGCTCACAACCCATCAGCGTGAACTTGTCGGGACGGTAGAGCATGCCCACCTCCACGCCGCGGACATCGTTCGACTCGAAGTGCAGGCACTTGTAGTGCGCGCCCGACATCCGTTTCTGGGCCACCAGGTCCTGCAGCACCTTGAGATTCTCCACTTCCGAGACACCCGCCACGACGGGGAACCCGTTATGGGCCGAGGCCACCGTCGAGAAAATCTCGCTCAGGTTCGAGAGTTTTTTGAGGTACTTGTCGCGTGTCCAGCGCTTGTCGCCCATCGGGGTAAACGCGTCGTCGGCGGTCTGGGGATCGTCCACGGTGTCGTAGAGATTCTCCAGATTGTAGAACATGAACGTGTAAGCCATAGGACAAATATAACGTTTTTTACGGGAAAGTCCTCGTTTTTGTCTATCTTAGCAATTTATTATGAAAAAGATCTACGAGCACGACAGGCTTTACGGTTCACTCCGCCATTTCGTGAAGTGGCAGTTCTGGGGCGCATACCGGCGCATTCGCTACGTCGGGCGGGAAAACATCCCGCAGGACGGTTCCGTCATCTTCGCCCCCAACCACTGCAACGCCCTGATGGACGCCCTGGCCGTACTGTTCCTCGACGACAGCCAGAAAGTTTTCGTCGCCCGTGCCGACATCTTCAAGAAGCCGCTTTTCAAGAAAGTCCTCACGTTCTTGAAGATCATGCCCATCAACCGGGTCCGGGACGGATTCCGCAGTGTGCTGAATACCGAACAAACCATAGAAAATTCGATCGAAGTACTCAACAATCACGTACCTTTTTGCATCTTACCGGAAGGAACGCACCGTCCGATGCACAGCCTGCTGCCGATGGGCAAGGGCATTGCCCGCATCGCCCTCGGGGCGGTCAGGGGCCTTGGCCAGGCCAAGCACCTGTACATCGTGCCTGTGGGCTGCGAGTACGGCGATTACTACCGCTACCGCTCCACGCTGGTGGTGAACGTCGGCAAACCGGTGGACATCACGGAATACGTGACCGCACACCCGGAGATGACCGATCCGGAGCTGCTGGCAGGCATCCGCGACCTGACCGGTGAGGCCCTTCGCCCACAGATCGTCTGGATTCCTGACGACGAGGACTACACGGCCACCTGGGAGCTGTGCAAACTGGAAAGCGCGCCCATCTCCGAGTACCGGCCGGTGGAACGGCTGAAGGCCAACCAGGCCGCCGCCGCCCGCTTCGCGGCATTGCGGGAATCGGCCCCGGAAAAGGTCCGCAAGCTCTTTGACAAGGCATTGGCTTACCGCCAGGCCCGCCTGGAAGCGAAGGTGAGCGACCACGCCGCCCGCACCACACGCCCGCTGGGCGCTGCGCTGTGGCGCACGCTGGTCACCCTGCTGATGCTGCCCTTCGGCCTGGTAAGCTGCGCCGTCTCGCTGCCGGGATGGGTGATGGCCCAGGCCATGGCCTCCACGGCCAAGGACCGCTCGTTCCACAACTCACTTCGTTGTGGCGTCCTCATCATCATCTGGGGGCCGCTCGTGGTGCTGACCTCGATCGTGCTGTTCTGCACGGTGAAGTGGTACTGGGCGCTGGGGCTGCTGGTGCTCGCAAATCCTCTCGCGCGGCGCACCTTCCAGTGGTTCGAGGAGTTCCGGCGCCTGGCCTCCGCCTGGCGTTATGCCTTCAACCGGAGCCTCCAGCGACAGAAAGAGGAATTGATGAATGAACTTAACGGATTGAAAGTGAAAGAAAGTAAATTATCTATATGAAAAAACTATTGATTGGGCTCGTCCTGCTGATGACGACCCTCAATCTGGCCGGACAGGAAAAGGAACACAAGGAAAAGACCGGCTTCTCGTTCGGCGCTTTCCCCATCGTCGCCTATGACTCCTACACGGGAGTCCAGCTCGGCGCCCTGGCCAACATCTACGACTTCGGGAAAAGCGGCTGGTATCCGAACCCCCGCCAGCAAGTGTACATGGAAGCCTCCTGGTTCACCAAGGGCTCGCAGCTCTACGTGCTGAGCTACGACAACCGCTTCCTGATTCCGGGCATCCGCTTTTCCTTTGCGGCCCAGTTCTCAAACGACCAGGCGCTCGACTTCTACGGCTTCAACGGCTTCAAGTCCTACTTCGACCCGAACCTGCCCGCCGCCTATTACAAGATGAGCCGCAAGTATCCCTACGGCAAGATCGACTTCACCGGCCGCATCACCGACCACTTCTTCTGGAAGTTCGGCTACCACTTCAAATACTTCATCCTCGATGAGTTCCAGAGCGACGACCTGGGCAGCGTGCCCTACGGCAAAAGCCTGTTCTCCTGGTACAAGGCCCTGGGCTTCATCGAAGCCGACGAATACAAGGGCGGCATGACCAGCGCCTGGCGCGCCGGCCTGATGTGGGACAGCCGCGACGTGGAGAACGCGCCTTCGCGCGGCATCTGGACCGAAGCCTTCGTCGAGTGGGCGCCCAAGTGGATGGGCACCAACAAGCCCTACGGCCACTGGTACTTCGTCTTCCGCAACTACCTGCCCATCGTGGGCGAGAAGCTCGTGTTCGCTTACCGCGCCAACGTCCAGGGCTTCATCGGCAAGCCGGCCTTCTATGTGCTGCCCTTCGAGTCGATGCTCGGCCCGGGCTATGACCGCGACGGATTCGGCGGCTACCGCACCATCCGCGGCGTGATGCGCAACCGCATCCAGGGCAAGATGATCTGCTACTTCAACACCGAGTTCCGGTGGCGGTTCGTCGAGTTCACCGTGCTGAAACAGAACCTCACGCTCGGCGCCAATGTCTTCTTCGACGGCGGCCGCGTGCTCCAGGACTATACCGACATCACCGTCGACCCCGAATTGTGGAAACCCCGCGGGGGTGTCGGCGCTACCGCGCCCTACATTCCCGAGCAGCTCCTCCAGAGCAATCCGGAGAAATTCCACCTGGCGGCCGGCGGCGGACTGCGGTTCATCCTCAACAAGAATTTCATCATTGCGGTGGATTATGGCCGCGCCTTCAACCGGCAGGACAACGGCAAGGGCGGTTCGATCTATGTCAACACCGGCTACCTCTTCTGATAAAATCTATTTCTGCATATGAAGAAATTATCGATCGGATTCACCCTGCTGCTGGCGGCCTTTCTGCTGCTGGCACCCGGTTGCACCCGTGATTACATCACGCAGATCGACGAACTCCGCGCCCGCCTGGACAAGCTCCAGACCACCTGCGACAAGATCAACCGTGACTTGCTGGAACTGCAGACGCTGATCTCCGCGCTCGAGGACAAGGACATGATCACCGGGACCACCGAGATCAAGGAGGGCGGCGTGGTGACGGGCGTCAAGATCAATTTCGTCAAGCATGCCTCCGTGACCATCACCAACGGCAAGGACGGCAGCGCGCCGCTGATCTCCACCAAGTACGACAGCGACGGCAACTACTACTGGACCGTGCAGTATGGCGACGGCAACGTGGAGTGGGTGCTTGACGAGAACGGCAACAAGATGCTCTCGACGGGCGTGATCCCGTACCTGGCCATCCGCAACGGAATGTGGTGCTACACCCTCGACGGCACGACCTATGTCGAAATCGGCCCTGCCGACGGTGAGCCCGGCGACCAGCTCTTCTCCGGTTTCGACCTCAGCCACGACGACTATGTCATCATCAAGCTGGCCAGCGGCGATCAGCTGAAGATCCCTACGTATGCGGCTTATCTGGCCCTCAAGGAGCAGTTCGAGAAGGTCAATAAGAACACCAATGCACAGGCGGAGATCATCCGCGCCGCGCTCGAGAAGATCACCTACCTGAAGAGCGTCACGCCCATCATGTCGGGCAAGGATACCGTCGGCACGACGATCCTCCTGAGCAACGGACGGAAGGGCGAGATCCACGACTGGACTTCGGCCGTGACGCCCGTGATCTTCGCCAAGAAAGATACCGACGGGAAACTTTACTGGGCTTACGAATTCGGCGACCTCGGACAGCAGTGGGTGCTCGACCCCGCCGGCAACAAGATTCCCGCCTCCAGCGACCCGGCGGAAGCCCCGCTTGTGGGCGTCAGCCGCGGGGATGACGGCGAATGGTACTGGACCGTCACCTACAAAGGTACCACTGAACTGCTGCGCTTCCCGGTCGAGGGCGGCTATGCGCCCCACGCACAGGATTCGGCCGTGAACTGCGCTTTCTCGTCGGTGGTCAACACGCAGTATACGCTGGAAGTCACGCTCAAGGACGGCACGCATATCTCGCTGCCGAAGCAGTATACCGTTTCTTTCGCCTATGAAGACGGAAGCTCCTTCGTCGGCGACACGCTGACGATGAAGATGGTCTCGGGCGGCGACCGGAAACGGCTCCGCTACCAGGCCTTCGGCCCGGAGCCGAAACTCTCCACCCTCTGCGAGGGCGGCTTCGACGCCTATGCCATGACGGCCGACGGCGTCCCATACATCGAATTCCACGCACCGGCGCTGTTCCAGAACGGCGTCGGAAAGGTGATGGTCATCTTTACGTTCGGCACCGGCTCCGCACCGGTGTCCGTAATCCGGAACTTTTATTTCAAACGGGAGGACTAAGCGATGAAGAGACTTGTACTTATTCTCTCGCTGACCCTTGCCGCCCTGCTGGCAAGCAGTTGCCTCGACACCATCCAGAACGACCTCAACACCCTGGAGCACCGCATCTCCAACCTGGAGGAAAAGTGCGCGAAGATCAACGATCAGATCGACGCCCTGGGCCAGCTGGTCGAGAACCTTGAGAAATACGACTTCATCACGAAGGTGGATCCCATCCGCGAAGGCACGAGAATCACCGGCTACCGCATCTACTTCACGCACTCCGACCCCATCACGCTGATGAACGGAACGGATGCCGGAACGCCTGTGATGGGCGTCGCCAAGGATGACGACGGTGTCTATTACTGGACCGTTCTCTACCCGGGTGAATCGCAGGCACAGTTCGTCCTCAACAACTACGGCCAGAAAATCCCGGCTTCGGCCGCTTCGCCGGAATTCAAGATTGAAAACGGCTACTGGTTCGTCACCTACGACGGCGGCGAAACCTGGCAGAATCTGGGCAAGGCGACGGCGGACGACGGCGTGACCTTCTTCAGCAACGTCGAACAGCACGAAGACTACATCCTCTTCACGCTCGTCAACGGTTCGGTGATCAAGGTTCCCACATGGACCAGCTATGAGAAGTTGACGCAGGCGTGCGACATCGCCAACAAGAACCTCGAGGCCTTCACGGCGCTGGCACAGGCCCTGCTCGACAAGGTCTACGCCAACGACATCCAGCCTATCGTGGAGGGCGGCAGCACCATCGGCTACCGGCTCTACCTCTCGAACGGAGAGTCCTACGCCTTCTATAACGGAACGGCCACCAACGCACCGGTCCTCGGCTCCGCCCGCGACCCGAAGAATCCTTCCGACGAATCGTTCTACTGGACCATCCAGTACAGCGGCCAGAGCACCTATACCTGGCTGCTCGACGACAAGGGCCAGAAGATCCGCGCCGACGCTTCGCAAGGCCTTTACGTACACCTCACGGTCCTGCCCTACGGCAGCGAAGGCAAGTATTACTGGGCTGTCTCCTACGGCGACGGCGAGCCCGAGTTCCTGCTCTATGAGGGCGAGAAAGTCGAGGCCTCCGCAGAGGTGCCCGACGGCATCGTCACGATGGCCGTCAAGATGGAAGACAACCGCATCTTCATCCTGCTCAGCGACAAGCAGTACGTCTACGTACCCCTTGCGCCGCCGATCGAGGTGACGTTCGACGCTCCCGTCGTGGCCAACAAGATTTCGATGAACGCTTCCGAGACCGTTTCATTCGTCTGCCACGTCCCTTCGGGAACGCCGCAATACGAACTGCTTCCCATCGCACGCAACGGCTTCTACGCCGTCGCCAACCGCATCGACGACAAGAGCTGGACCATCACGGTCACTTCTCCGTCCACCTTTGCGGCGACAGCCACCAGCCAGCTGAACCTGCTCGTATCGAGCGGCACCGGCATTATCAAGACCGTCACCCTTACCATTTTGCATAAATAAGGAGAGCCTGTCATGAAAAGAACGATTATTCCCTTTATCCTTCTCGCAGTGATGCTTTCGGCATCCTGCACCAAGGCCATCCAGGAAGATATTGACGGTCTCCGCCAGGAAATCAGCGAAATGGAATCCCGCATCTCGCAGTTCAACAGCTCGCTGAACTCGCTCTCAGAGCTGATTTCGGCCCTGGAAAAGAACGACCACATCAGGAGCATCCAGCCGTGGATGGGCGACAACTATGTCATCTACTTCACCAGCGGCACGATGCTGTTCCTCTACAACGGTAAATCGGGCGTGACGCCCATCGTCGGCGTCCAGTACTACGAGCTGCTGGGCAACTACTACTGGACCATCCAGATGGGGCCTGACGGAAAGGTTTCCTGGATGACCAACAGCTCCGGACAGCGCGTCCGCGCTACCGGCACCGTCCCGCAGATGAAGATCGAGGACGGCATCTGGAAATACAGTTTCGACGGCAAGAACTGGGAAACGTGCCCGTGGGGCGAGGCGGAAGGCAAGCCGGGCCAGGCTGTCTTCCAGAGCATCGACACCTCCGATCCGTACTACGTGACCTTCACGCTGGCCAACGGCACCGTGTTCAAGCTCCCGACCCAGAAGGGCTTCGACGAGCTCACCGAAATGTGCAACAACATCAACACCCAGTTCGAAACCTACACCAAGCTGGTCAACAACCTCGACGGCTCGATGTTCGTCGCCTCGGTGGCAGAATGGCAGGAGAACGGGCAGCACGTGGGCTATATCCTGACGATGGAGGACGGCAGCGTGGTGCAGATCCGCAACGGACGCGACTACAAGTTCACCACGCAGATCAGCGCCCGCCAGGACACGGACGGCAAATACTATTGGATCTACCGCACCGACCCTTCCCAGGAATACCAGT
>Ga0310696_10005435_pt1 | contig 15385 bp, 7 predicted proteins | sample AusTroGonzalo_MG_4_FD_203885 | JGI IMG/M metagenome (GOLD analysis project Ga0310696, IMG submission 203885) | Bovine rumen microbial communities from tropical cattle in Woodstock, Queensland, Australia - Gonzalo_02 (v2) (version 2) | ecosystem: Host-associated > Mammals > Digestive system >...
AAAAATGAATTTCATCGTGAAGCGTCCTGTCTCCGCGCTTTGTCCGCATTCGGGACAGAACTTCCCCTGAAACTCGGTGCCGCAGTTGAGGCATCGGGTTGTTTTGGGGGCGGGTTGGGTTTCGGGTTGGGTTTTGGTTTCTTGTATTTCGTTTTCCATGATTGTTCGGGTTTGATGGGGCAAAATTAGAAATAAATTGTCAAATTGTCGGCGGAAATCTTCAATGGTTTGGGAGGTTGAATGGATAAATCTGTATTTTTGTAGGGCATTAAATCATGTTGCAATGAAACAAGAAGATTTTGACGAATATGTCCGACAGGTAGAGCCATCGGCACAAGAACGCTCGGCTTGGTATCGACTATGATTTAAGCTTCCTTGAACGTTTCTTCCGTAATCTGTTGTTGAACGAGAACAACGAGTTAAGGAACCGTTACATGCTCATCAATGCGCCCGAAGTATGGCAGTCCACCGACGATAAATCAACGACGACCGACGATAAACCGACGATAACCGACGATAAACCGACGATAATTCTGGCCTATCTCAAAGAAAAAGGCAGTTGCAAGACATCGGAGTTGTCGGCAATCCTTGGCTTAAAGCCGACGCAGACCAAAGCCTATCTATACCAATTGTTGCAGGAGGGCAAGATTGTGGCGCATGGAGCGAACAAGAATAGAACCTACACTTTGGCATAAGACGATTATATCATTCGACTACAGCGAAGGCTAACTAATATAATAAGGTGTGGCGGAGTTATCGGGAAGGAACTCGGATAGACAGGCGCCGATGGCACGCTGGTTGGCAGTGGCTTTTTTACGATGCATCATATTTTTTCGTTAGCTATTGTAAATGAAAAACAAAAATTTCTATATTTGCGCCATAATTAACGGATTCATAATAAAACGGCTAAAAAAGACAAAAGAGTTTACACCTATTTAAATAAATAAGCAAGCATAGAGACGAATTTCATCTGTTCTAAAATTTGGCGATTTTAACGGATTGTAATCTTTGGGATATAGTCAATATGCTCACGCATGGCGTGAGCTGGACTATTTCATCGAGATTACGGGTTACGCCAAATACCTTGAACAGCGGGAAACGGTCGAGTTTCACGCTTTTTTTTGTGTGTGATGGCGAAAGTAATAGTAATCAATAATACAATGAGAAAATGAGAGATATATCATTAATTGCAAATTCGGGAATCCAACTTGTCACAAGACAGATTAGAATTAAGCATGATTCAGATCGTTTAATTTTCCACGAATGGTTCGATGAAAATCGCGTTGAATACAATTTGGAACTGGCTTATTATTTGAGGCAGAATCAAAAGATAGTCAAGCTTTATGACCTCGAGGATTGTAGATTTGTCGATAGCGTGACAGGTGAACTAAATGTAGGAGAAAATGAGGTGTTATGCAATCCTAATGTCAAAATCATTCACGAAGGAGATGTGCAATCATGCGCAGACCTTTTTTATATGTCCTATGATGACAGGAACAGCAAAATATCGAGCCTAATGAATCAATGGCTTCCTATGCCATACTTTGAGTTAGATTTGCTTGGCGAACTCAAATTGGGACCATACAATTGGTGTAGATGCAAAATCATACCACAAGAAACCAATGATGAGTTTACAACGGCAACGCTGCTACTTGCCTTTGACACACATTCTTTGTATGGCGATGGAGACGACCATTCAGAATGCCCTATTTTCGAGAGTGATTCTGAAATGTCAAAGGATTTCCAAATGTGCAACCAACCAAGCAAGATGCTTGATTTTTGTTCAGGGAAAAACTCATGGGTGAAAATGTCTCTTATGAACATGGTTCATGGTGTTACTGATTTGGAAGACATTAGAATTGACGAAAGGCGTAAAGAGCGTAAATATTCGTTTTTGGCATCATATATATGGTTGATAGATTATATTTCAAAGAATTGTGGCCTGCCAAAAGTTCAATTATTTAGAGACCGAGGGGTCGAGAATGTCCCTGTTGAAATGATTATTGACATCGGGAATTCTCGTACTGCAGCAGTTCTATACGAAGGAGAATTTGATAAAGTCAAACCGCTTGCTTTACAAAATTTCACTAATCCTATTGGGAAGAATGGCGAGCTTAACAGAACTGAGGAATCTTTTGATATGCGCGTGGCATTTCAAAAAGTGATATTTGGTGATAATATGGTTGGTAGTACACAATTTATTTGGCCTAGTATGGTAAGACTTGGTAGCGAAGCACAGTTCCTTACATATCAGACTTCTGATTTGGCGGAAGGTGATGAAATGTACTCCACTTATTCAAGTCCAAAACGTTATCTATGGGATTCAAAAAGGCGTAAAGAAGAATGGCGTTGTGTAAAGGTAGGAAATGAAGAAAGAAATGAAGTTCCTACAATAGAGGGCATAAGTAATTTCTTTTCCGACAATGGCGACATAGACAGGGATGAATGTGGATATGGTTGCCACTATTCAAGAAAAACCTTGATGACATTTGCATTCATGGAAATAATTGCACAGGCAAATGTACAGATTAATAGTTTTGAATACCGAAGTTTCAAGGGGAAAAGAAGCAGGGCCAGGTATCTTGATAAAGTTATCATCACGTGTCCAACTGGGATGTCGAAAAATGAGCAAAGAACGCTTCATGAATGTTTGAAAGATGCCTTATATGTCTTAGAGAAGTTTTATAGAAACAACGATGAAACATACGTGGCAAACAAGGTGAAAATCGAGCCAGATTTAGACAAGGTTAATGAGGACAATCCAATGTGGATGTATGACGAAGCCACATGCTCGCAATTTGTGTATTTGTATGGATTGCTCACTGAAACATACCAGAACTGCAGCAATGAATTCTTTAAAGTTTATGGTCGAAAGAGAAATGGCAAAGATAGTATTGTGATTGGCTCTTTGGATATAGGAGCTGGAACAAGCGACATAATGATTAGCCAATATGATTACAACGAGAAGAATCCTTCCCAGTTAAAGCCAATCCCGCTGTTTTGGGATAGCTTTGATACGGCTGGCGATGATATGTTGAAAATCCTTATTTCAAATGTACTAATCCAAGGAAAAGATGGCATATTAGAACAAACCCTTCTGAAAAAAGGAATGGACTTGGATGCGATACGAAGTAGATTCTTCTCTTTCCTTGGACGCAATCAAAGAGAGCAGTCTTTTGTTGATAAGAATCTCAGAAGAGATTTCAATCTTCAGGTACTCGTTCCCTTAATGTATGAGTTTTTGCGTTTGTTGAGTAATGGTGAGGGGTCGCGTGAAGTGACATACGAAGACGTATTCGCAAAAGTACCTCCGAGTCAAGCTGTTCTTGAAAAGTTCAAAAGCGTCTTTGACATTGAGCTTTCAGAAATCATATGGAGTTATAATAAAGCAGTCGTTTCGAGACACATAGCGAGAAGCATGGATGCATTCTTGCAGAAAATTGCTTCCATTATGTATGCCTATGGATGCGATATTATTCTTCTTTCTGGTCGTCCGACTTCCTTGGACCCCATCAAGGACACTTTCTTGAAATACGCTCCTATAGAGCCCAATCGACTGATTCGCTTGAATAGTTATCGCATTGGTGATTGGTATCCATTTGCTGATAAGGCAAAAAGATGCATTAATAATTCGAAAAGCGTGGTGCCAATCGGTGCAATGATTGGCTATCTTGCATCCAGTGCTGGTGGTTACAATGGCTTATCAATAGACATGTCAGAATTAGCTAAAGATTTGACTCCAACAACCGATTATTTTATTGTAAACGATTCAAAAGTCCAAATCAACAGCTGTTTCCTAACGCCTAATTCCAAACAAGGGGATTTGGTAGCTAATAATTTCCCTATCTATATTGGCAGTAAACAGTATGATCTAGCCATGTACCCAGTTCGGCCTTTCTATGTCCTTGATTTGAATAGAGAGGGCGTGACAGCGAAATTAAAGAAGGAGGCTAAAGGTAAAGCTTTAACCGAAAACGATTTGCAATATTTAGCAAAAGACTATTTTGAAGATTTATTGAGGAATAGTCCTCTAACTTTTACCATAACAAGAGACGACTTCAAACTTAACAAGGAAATACTCAGTATTGATGCTGTCAAGGCTGATAACGGTGACCCGTTACCAACTGAAGATTTTCAACTAAGCATACAGAGCTTGAATGACCCCGACTGCTATTGGTTGGATTCAGGAATCTTTGATATCAATATAGGAAAACAATAACATGGATATTATGGAAGACGCAAATAAAGAACAAGTCAAAAGAACTAAGGATAAAGTTGAACAAACAATTGTTTCACTAAAAAAAGCAATCGATTGGGAAATCAATGTCGATGAATCGAAAAGGTACACATACCATCGTAATTTGATTGACTTACAACGCGAGTTGGAAAACATCAGTTTTGCTTTGTCGGAAAACTGTTCAATTGCAGCTTTTGGAGAAAGCCAGATGGGAAAATCTTATCTTGTAAGTGCTATGTTGTCAGAACCAGGAACCCCATTTATGGTTAGAAATGGCAATGATTACTATAATTTCATTGATGAAATAAACCCGAGTGCTCCAAACAGTACAATTGAAGCTACTGGTGTCGTGACCCGCTTTACAACAAATCAGAAAGATGGTGCTGTCCCAGATGGTTTTTTAAAGGTTAGGATGCTTTCTGTAACAGACATTGTCCTGGTCCTTGCAGAAGCATATTACAACCAGGTAGTTCGCGATATTAGAGAATATGATAAAACGAAATTTATCAATGATCGAATTAAGAGCGTTAGCCTGAATAGTAATGTAAATTCACTTCTTTCAGAAGTAGATGTTTCTTATATTGAAGATTATATTCGCACATCAACAATTAGGGAGAATTGCGACCACATCTTCGGTTCTGATTTTTTCCAATTTTTGATGCGAAATGTGAGAAATATTAGCAATGAAACTCTTCTTTCGCTCCTAACACTTATTTGGAATGAAAATGAAGATTTCAACAGATTGTTCTATGATATTTTAAAAACCTATCAAGAACTGAATTATCAGCCAATTTGCTATGTTGATTTTAAATCTGTTCTTAGAAAATATGGAACTTTGCTTGATGTAGCCAGACTTGATGAAATGTATCCTGAACCAAGCTCTACGAAAGTAAAAGATTTCATTGCAGATGCCACAGTGAAACTATCTCAAAATGGAAGTGAGAGAACGGTAAAAAAATCCTTCTTTAGCGCTCTTATCGCCGAATTGAACATTCAAGTGGAAAGCGACAATAATCTATCTGGGAGAGAGTTCTTGAAGAAGCTTGACATTTTGGATTTTCCAGGCTTGAAACCAAAACAGACAAGAAACGAAAACGAGCTTTCTAAAGGGCTGAACCTAGCCACAGTGTTCCGTAGGGGAAAAGTGACATATTTGTTTAACAAGTACTCCCGTGCAAAACGAATAAGTTCTCTGCTTTTCTGCCACAACAACAATGATAGTAAAGATTGCACGATGGGTTCCGTCATCCAAGATTGGGTCGGAAACAATGTAGGTAAGACACCAACGGATAGAAAAACCTATGTTGATAATATAGGCGGCTCACCCCTGTTTGTCGTCTCTACATGGTTCAATAAGGATTTGGATTACAATAATGAATCGGTGGATGCCGATTTGAATGAAAGATGGGACAGAAGGTTTAAGACCGTTCTTTCGAAAGATGTACTGCAATCTTTGGGAAAGCCCGAACATTGGTTTAACAATTGGACTACAACAGAAAAGAAATTCAACACTATTTTTATGTTGAGGGACTTCAAGTATTCCAAAGCCATTTTTTCAGGTTATGACCCTGACAAGAAAATAGAAGAAGGCGATGCCATCGTCCATGAGAAGTTTCCAAACTATCTACAACAATTGAAGGCATCTTTTGTGCAAAATGATTTCGTAAGAGAGCATTTTAGAAATCCTAGTATTAGTTGGGACGAATCAGCCACCTCAAAAAACGATGGCACCAAGCCTATTATGCGCGAGCTTAATCGTATTGCGCCACAAATGCTTAGTGCACAGTTAATGAAGTTTGAGAAGGATTGTGCTGATTTGATTGATAAGTTGAGAGAAGTACTTAATGGGGAATATCATCCTGATAATCCTATGGAACAAATCGCCAAATCGAAAAAAGAAGTTGGAAGAATTAGCGGTGCGCTTGCCGTAAAATGTGGAAAAGATCCTTATTTCTGGGGAAAACTTATGGATTCTTTGATGATCCCAGAACAATTGATATATGAACAAGTTTTTGGGCAAATCATGGGTAAAGAACTAGACACACCGCTTTCAGGTCCAGAGTCAGAAATTTTTATGGCTGCCGGTCTTGATACAGAGGTTGGGGAAACGGAAAATCTGTCAAAGTTATGTGCCTTCTTTGGTGTCACATCGAGGACAGAATGTGAGGAAATACTTAATAGTGAGGGGATTGATATTAATCGACTATTAAAAACGGTGCAAATGGTACAAGGACAGGCTGAACAGCTTGTCAGTTTCATAGAGCGTCTCTGGCAGACAGATTTTCTTAATGTAAAGATTGCCAACGAGTATAAAGAGGAGTTCCCTGCTATCGATATAGTTATATCAAATTTAACATTGTTGTATAATCATCTTAATGTCCACAATCGCATAAAAAATGATGTTCAACGATTGATGGATTCAATAATTGGTGACAAATTGGTTGGAATCGTAGCTGATTACTTAGCCATGGCTTTTAATGATTTCGTCAATACCTATGGTTACCATTATTTGAGCAATGCTCAAATTGAAGACTTGGTGGAGAAAAATGGCAAATTTGATCTTAATATTGATACAGAACTCATTAAAGACATTGTTCCTGATTACGGTATTGATCTTCTAAAGAAGATAGATAGTGTTCAGTCCTCGCTTGCTACTAGTGGCTATTCACAAAGTGCAAGGTCACTCCAGAAACAGCTTCCGCAATATCGTAATCGTTGGCAATGGCAGGACAGAATGAGAAGTGCATTCGCAATTGTTTGCGGCTTGCCTGATTATGACGTGGTTGCCAACAATAACCTCAAAATTATTATTGATTCTCTAAATTAGTGTGTTATGTCAGTGGTTAAAGATAAAGTAGTTCTATGCCAAATAGGGTTAGCTGATTTTAGCATCGAATCAGTTAACCAGGTACCCTTTTACAAAAGGTATTCAGAGTTTTGTAGACTGTTTGCAAGTAAAATCCCTGCTGTTGATTTTGAGTCTTGCTTCGCCCAGCCACAAGAAAACAATGCGAAGAAAACCATCGAATGGTATTTTAAGCCTGGAACGGAATCTCCGATGAAATTGTCTGAATTGAAGGATTTAGACCCAGAGTCATACCATAATTTTGTCCAGCAACGTAATGAGATAGTTAACAATATCCGTACAGCCTTGAATAAGGCAAACGAAAACGATCAAAAGTATTTGAATGCAGTATTAGCTGGTTTTGAAGCAGATTATATTGATTCGATAACTTATAGCTATGATGACCATATTCTTATGGGAATTTGGGGAATGCGTACGAAAACTGGCCGTCAAATAGACTCTGTAATTACAGAAGGAGTTCTTGACCACAGGGCTTATAGAGTGATATATCAGATTCAAGGAGATGGGCGAGTTTCCCCCTTCTCTTCTATCAATAGAAGGTATGGCCATATTCTTCATGGTGACAAAGATATTCCTCACATCACCCCCAATGAGGGTAGCTATTTTAAAGAATGGATTCCTGAAGCTCCTCATGGAAAAGAAGTAAGATCGGATATGGTTTATACGGCGGTTTGTGAGAAAGAAGAGAAACCAAGTGATTCTACAGGAGGTGATACAACAGGAGGTGGCGGTGGTGGAATAAATACAGATCCACCCTATGGTCCTGAGGACAATAAGTATCAAGTTCGATTCAGTTCAGGTGACCATGGTTCCTTGTCAGGACAAGCATTATATGAAAAGAAAGAAGGGGAAGTTGTTCATGCAGAAGAAGTACCCTTTGTTGTAGCTAATGAGGGATACAAATTTTTGGGATGGGATAAAAATCCCGACGGATATGTTGTGACCGAGGATGTTGAGTTTGTAGCACAATATGAAGAAGAGGAACAGCACTATGAAGTTCGATTTGATGAAGGTAGCCATGGTATATTGCATGGTCAAACATTATTTGAAAAAAGCAGAAACGAAAAGGTGCTTCCAAGCGAGGTTCCAGATGTAGAGCCAGAAGAAGGATACCGTTTCATTGGGTGGGATAAGAACCCTAACAACTATGTTGTGACAGAAGACGTGGTTTTTGTCGCGCAATACGAAGAAGTGGAAGAATCTTGGTGGAGCCGCTTCTGGGGATGGGGATCTGGTTGCTTGAATTGGCTTCTTACTTTGCTACTAGCAGGATTAATTGGATTGTTGCTGTGGTATCTTTTAAGTGGTTATCAAAGATTTAATTTTTGTGGGTGTGATTGTGAAGAAACCACAATTGTTCCTTTAGGGCCAGATGAGCCCAATAAACCCGATGAACCATTGGTGATATACGAGGAAGAACCATGCGGATCAGTTACACAAAGTGGACATGATGAAGGGGTGGTTAAGCCTATTAATATGGGTCAAAAATCAGGGAGTTTCATGTTCAATTATAACACCTACACTGTAAAAGATAGGATAACCATTTATAATGGCAAGGAGCCAAAAGGAACACCCATTTTTCAATATCAAGGAGGAACCCAAGGAGATGTTTCTAAACAGGTGAGTTTCAATAGCAGTGACGGATATATTTCAGTAGTTGTAGAAGCTATTGAGTCTGGGACTTCTTGGTATTTTATAGTTAATTGTCCTGAATAAAACAAAGTACTATGGCAAATAATAAATCAAGAAAAAATGGATTCGGCATTTTGCTGAAAATTTTGTTGGCAATTTTTTTGTTGTTACTTCTTTTATGCGTAATTAAAACATGCAAGGATTGCCGTGACAATCGCATTGTCACCACCGTGAAGCAAAGAACAGGTTATCAACCTGAAAATGAAAGATGGGATAGTATTCCAAAAGTGATTCCACCGTATAAAGAGGAGGATTTGGATAGTTTGGCCGATAAAATTTCGTTGGAACGGTTTTTCCCTCCAATTGGCAACCAAAACCCTTATGGAACGTGTGTCGCCTGGGCGGTTGGTTATAACCTGAAAACCGCACTTAATGCTATTGAGAACCATTGGGATTCAATACAGTTGGCTGACCCTGTCAATCAAACTAGTCCAAAAGACCTTTATGGTGGAATTCCCAAAGATAAAAAAGGAAAAGAAACAATAAATAATCCTCCATGTTGGGGAACGCAGTTTGAATACGCGTTTGAAGTGTTGATGGATCAAGGAGCTTCAAATATGAAAGAAGTGCCGTATGATAATATTCAAATGTGTAAGTTAGAAATAAAGGGAGATGAGTCTAATAAGATAGTTGGTTTCAACCATGTTATTGATACCGCCAATGTAGTTACAATGGATGGCCAGACTTATTTTTTACCCAATGAAAGACAAATAAAAGCTTATTTGAAAGACACGATTCCACTTGCCATTTCAGCCAGATTGGGTGACAACTTTATGGTTTGGCGCGATAGCAATGTACTAAAAGACGACACCTATATCGGCCGTGATACGCAACACGCCTATCATGCCATGGTGCTTTCTGGTTATGACGACTCTAAACATGCATTCCGGGTAAGAAATTCTTGGGGAACATCATGGGGAGACAATGGCAGCATTTGGGTGGACTATGACTTCTTTATGAATAATTTCTGTCGTGCTGTTTTTATGGCAAATAATCATTAATTATGTTGTAACAAGTAAATACATTAGTATATGAGAGATTTTAGAATCAATTGGGCAGTTATTCTTGCCTTAATAGTATTATTGGGCTTCACCTATTTTTCGTTTATGGGTGTTTTATACAACAATCATGTAAATGGAGATTTGTTGAAAGGATGTCTATATGCTTTCGGGGTAATTATAATCGTTTCCATTTGTGTTGTTATCATGTGTGTTTCCAGAGCAACAAGATGGAAAGAGATTGGGACTGCAGGACAGATCTTCTTTGCTTTGATTATCCTTGCTGTTTTTGGTTTTTCCGCTATCCCTTTTACTGGTTTTATGAAGGCCATTCAAGCTAAAGATGATATTCAAGCCAAGATTGATCACACCAATCAGACGGCTGACAAAGTGGACAGTGTCTATAATGTTTACGTTGACCAACGTTTGGCAGCCTATGACGCTTGGCTTCGTTCAGATTCATTACGCTCTTCTAACGCAGGCGGTCGAACTAATGAGGAAAAGATAGCTAATCTGAAAAAGAGTCTGGAGAACCACCTCAAGCCACAGTCACTTGCACAGTGTCAGAACGAGAGGAAACAATGGCTATCAAAAATTGAGGGCATGAGTGTTTGGAACATCTTCTTGCCAAAGAATTTAGAGGTGTTGGGCAATAGTGTGGAGAGTTGGGTGTCAGATTACAAAAAGTTATCCAATATTTCGTATGATGGCACACCCCCTACTCTTTTTGAATACGAGCACATCGACAACAATCCCCTTAAAGAACTTGGCAAATTCAACATCCATTGGGTCGCTATTGTAGCGGCATTGCTGGCTTTCTTCTTTATGCTTTTGCCATATATTGTTACAGAATCATTTTTCGGTGGTAGAACCATTAGTAAAAAAGAGAAAAAGAATAAGAAACATAATGATATAAACCAGCCCACTATGGAAGAAAAGGATTACGAATAAAACAATAAACGATATGGAACAAAGAGAAAAAATAATAGCAGGTTGCAACGGAATTCCAGCTAGGAATTTGGCAAATTATGTGAGAGATGGTATTGTTTCGTTGGATGAATTACCATTGACACCTGAAAAACGTACAAACGTAGAACAACTATTATCCGAGAGCGAAGAGGCACTTTGGGATGAAGTAAAAAAGGAAAACATTGTTGAAGGATACCAAAAATACCTTTCATGCTACCCTAATGGCAAACATTCGGATGATGCAAGAACAGTATTGGCATCGTTGGAGGATACTTATTGGGATGCTATTAGCCATGATTTAACCAAAGAAGGGCTTGAAGGATATGAAAAAGCTTTTCCCAATGGTAGACATGTTGCAGAGTGCAGGATGCTCTTGGCGGATTTACCCTATCTTGAAGTGAAAAAGAAAGATACTATCCTCGCCTATCGCGAGTATTTGAATGCTTATCCAGGTAGACATGATGGGGAAATACTTGCACGTATTGAAGAGATTGAGGATGAGAATGATTGGGCAACTGCTTGTGCAAATAATATAAAAGACTCTTACAGAGTGTATTTGGATAAACACCCGAGAGGCATTCATGCTGAAGAAGCTAGAAATAGGATTAAGAATCGTTCGGGCAAAGAAATATTCATTGAAGAGCTAAAAAATGATCCTAATTGCTACCCAATTGGAGGACCAGACGGAATCAAAACGAAGATTGACAATGGCGTGGCAAACTGGGATGACTTATTGGAGGTTTTTGACCAATCCAAGATAGATGCTATTAAAGAATGGAAAGCAGCTGCTGAATTACCTGCTGTTCCTGATCTCGACAGATTGCCTGAAGGATTTGCAGAAGTTTATTTCTGGGGTACTAAAGGTACCGGTAAAACATGTGTGATTGGTTCTTTGCTAGGGTCACTTTGCAATATAAAGCACAACTATATTCCAATCCAATCCAATGCAGAACTGCACAGGCAAAGGCTAACCAATTTGTTTAGCGGGAATAATAGTATCTGCACATTGCCAGATAGTACAATAACCACCAATTTGCCTGCAATGACTTTTAGGGTACGTGATGATAAGCAAAGGCAGCATCAACTGATGCTAATTGATATGGCAGGTGAAGCTTTCACTGGCATTTTTAAAAGCCGACATGGAATTGGCATGACGGAAGACGAGAAAAAAGCTGTTGAGAAAATCGATAGTTATTTATTGGGAAAGCAGCGCAATGCCAAGATTCACTTTTTTGTAATTGAATATGGAGGAGCAAATAAGATTGTGGATCCTCGGACTCTCCCGGGTATTACACAGATAAATGTGTTACAGGACGTGGCCGCATATTTTCAAGAGAAAGGCATTTTCCAGAAGTCAACAGTAGGAGTCTATGTTGTAGTCACAAAGTGCGACAAAATAGATTGTTCACGAGAGGAAAGAGCAAAAAAAGCGAGTGAATATGTATCAACTGGCCAAATGGGCACTTTTGTTGATAACTTAAAAAATGAATATGCTAAAAGAGCACGTGTAGAAGAGTTTAAAAAAATATCGTTCTCCATCGGCGATGTTTTTGCTAAGAGCCTTTGTGTGTTCGACAATCGGGATACCGAAAAAATCATCGAGAAACTATTGCTTAAGACCCCATGGGTAACAGGCGAAAAGTTTTGGGAAAAAATATTAGGTTGGTTAAGATACCATTAATTTAAAATGAAAAAGATATGAAACTGGCATTATACGGACAATGGGAAGAAGTTTCTGGGCTAATATACACTTTCCCCGAAAAACTATCTCCCGAGAAATCATCAGAGCTTCCAGAGTGGGCAAAATCATTGTTTGACCCTCGTTATGTGCGAGGTGTTTTCAAGGGTGATTATTGCTATGCGATATGGTATAACGACAATGGCTATTACTATTCTTGTATAAAAACAAATACGGATTCGCGTAATGGCTGCATCATGTTGACTCTTTATGCAGGAAAAATGGTTCCAATGGATGGCAAGCAAATAGCGACAAAGATACGGATGCTACTTGACTATTGTCTTTCAAAGAACAATTATACTGAAATAGCTTATGCTGATGTCTTGATAAAGGCAAAGGAAATAGAAGGTTTACTAACTCATAGAGCCTTGCCAGAAGTAGCTTCATCGACATCCGACAAGGAAATGGCATATCGGTTGTATCGAAATGAAGATGAATTGGGGTTGATAATGGAAAACCCTAATCAATTCGCTTATGCAAGCTTTAAACGAGTTTTAGTCGTTGAAGAATCAGCGTTTGGAGGTGAGGCGGTTCATTCCCAATCTATTACACAGATCACTGAACCCATCAAGAAGACTTATGATATCCGTTCTGATTCAAACGATGTTGTTGCAAGCAAAGAATCAGTAATGGAGGGTGAAATGTTTAGTATCACCTATAGGAAAGCCGGTTATGCTGATGAGTGCGTGGAAGTTGCGGCTGGAAGGCCTAGTACTTATTATACCATCGACAGCAATGTAATCAATCTTAAACCAGCATCTGTTGTAGGAATCAATTTCATGAAAGAAATCATACTTCAGGTGGTTGATGAAGAAACCAAATCACCCATCAAGAAATGGTCATGCAAGATTGACGGCAGCATAAGGAATGATGCAAGGGTTGAAAATGCCGATGGTAGCGTTAGTTTTCGCATTGACCCTAACAGGCCGCATAAAATTGTATTTTTCGCTGATGGTTATGAAGACAAAACGTTAGAATTGGCCGCTGGTGAGCATGGACTAAAAACAGTGCGTCTTCACTCTTCGGATGATTCGGTTTTTGTTCGATTGCAGTTGGGCAAAGAGGAATTTTCTGGTAGTGTGCGGATGAAGTCAAATAACAAGTTGTATAAGCCTCTGAAAAGGTTGGACGAAAAAAATAAAGTTCTACAGGTGAAGCGAGGATTTTTCTCGCGTAGAAATTTAGTGCCTATTTTATTAGTCTTTGCAATTGCTGCTGCAGCTGGAGTATTATTGGGAAGGGTCACAAAAAAATTACCAGAAGTTGCCAACAATGGCAATGATTCCACATTGGTAGCACAATTACAGGAAAGAATCAATAGCTTAAATTCGCAAATTGATGGCATGAAAGAAGCAGAAGAACAAAATGCTGCAATCGATGCAGAGCTACTTCCTCTCTATGGGAAAGCACTCTCTTTAATATATGATAAGAGTTCTGTGAATGCAAATAGTGTAAAAGACATTCTTTCCAAACCCGAATACGCAAGTCTGCTAAACGGCATTGAGGTTGATAAGAATAATCTTAAGACAAGTCTTAATGGATTGATTGGTCAATTGAATGGTGTTGTGGCTCGAAGTAATGGAGGAAACGTAAATCCCAGTGGTGGCGGAGATACTCGTGCGAAAACTGAAGAAGAAAAGAAAGCCGAAGATTTGAATTATTTTGCAACAAACAAAGACACTTGGGATTTAAGTAAACTCCAAAGCAATGCATATGGAAACAAATTTGCTGGATTTATTAAAAGTGGAAGTATAATAAACTTAGTTGGTTATACAGGTAACTCGGGTAAAAACTATTACAATAATGCAAATTGGAAAACGATTTGTGAGAAACTAAATGACTTTTGGAATGCAAATCAGAATAACAAGGAAAAGGTTGACTCGATGACAGCAACTATTCAGACCTATGTAAGGGGGAATATTTTTGACTTAAATGGACTAGCAAACTTTTTACAATAAGCAAACATGGGAAACAAGATTTTAAAAATAGCATTACCTCTTATCATCTTAGGGGTTATTGTGTTTGTAATAAATAGAACACAGAAGTCGATTGATGGGATTGCACCGACAGAGGTTGATCCTTTCAGTTTCGGCAATTACATTAATGATCTGGTCCAAACTGACCTCAAAGACAAACCGTATGCTCAGGCGAAGGATGAGTATCGTCGAATCTATGATATTATCAAAACTGAAGAACAAATTACAGCAATAGATTCGGCTGGTAGCCAACACACATTACTTCCTGACACAACAGCACAGGGGTGCTACCGCAGAATTTTTGAGGGATACTGGCCTTCTTTTCAAAGCTTGGCAGACGGCGTGTTCAAGTCTGATTGGTCAAATAAAACAGATCAATTGGGTGTTATCAAAACGGAAGCTGTGGATTTGCAACAGCGTAATGGCTCTGCACTAAGAAATGACTCGCTGACACGATATTTATCCTATATCGGAGACTACAATGCAGCCATCAGCTTTGTGTCTAACTTGACATGCTCATCCAAATCAAAATATGACCAGTTGGTCGCTCAAAAAGAGGTATACAAAAAAAAGTATCCATTGAGCAACAATAGCAACTTGGTCGCACAACTTAACGGAGTGCCAGGAAAAGCGAAAAGCAAGTGGGAAAGTTCTGTTTTGATGAGCGTAAGAAATGCGTGCATTAAGATAAACCTTGACGATTTCTTGAGTGAAAAAAGAGATTGCGAAAGCAAAATATCTGAATACAATAATTACTTTTCCAGCGACAAACTGAGCACTACAGAAACAACAACAAAGTTGAGAAATCGGTGGTATGAGTTGCTAGAGGATGCTGTAAATGAAGCTTGCCAAATTGACAATCTAAGTTCTTTCAGCAATGTCTATTCAGACCTTCGCAACAAAATTGAT
>Ga0310696_10005436_pt1 | contig 15383 bp, 14 predicted proteins | sample AusTroGonzalo_MG_4_FD_203885 | JGI IMG/M metagenome (GOLD analysis project Ga0310696, IMG submission 203885) | Bovine rumen microbial communities from tropical cattle in Woodstock, Queensland, Australia - Gonzalo_02 (v2) (version 2) | ecosystem: Host-associated > Mammals > Digestive system >...
GGATGCGGAGGGAAGATTATTAACAGGTAATTCTTGGAGGAAAAAATGCCTGAATTAAGAGAAATGCTCAAAGCCGGTGCTCACTTCGGACACCAGAAGCAGAAATGGAATCCCAAAATGGCTCCTTACATTTTCACGGAGCGCAACAACATCCACATCATCAACCTTCAGAAGACGATGGAACTCATCGAAGACGCCAAAAAGTTCGTTAAAGAACTCGGAATGGCGGGCGAAATGATCTTCCTTGTCGGAACCAAAAGACAGGCTCAGGAAGTCATCAAACAGGAAGCTGAAAGAGCGGAAGTTCCTTATGTAAACTACCGTTGGCTCGGCGGAATGCTCACGAATTTCGTAACGATCAACCAGTCGGTCAAAAAGTTCCAGAAGTTCGAAGAGATCCTCACCACCGAAAAGAGAAGAATGTACAAGAAAAAAGAGCTTGCTGACATCGAGAAGAGAAAAGACAAACTCGAGAAGAACCTTGCAGGCGTTATGAAAATGGACAAAATGCCGGGCGCTATGTTCGTCGTTGACCCGATGAAAGAGCATCTTGCAGTTCATGAAGCTCAGAAACTCGGTATTCCGATAATCGCAATGATCGATACAAACGGAAATCCTGACGGTATCGACTACCTCATTCCGGCAAACGACGACGGAATGCGCTGCATTTCGCTTGTAACTTCCGACATCGTCGACGCATATCTCGAAGGTCTTGACATCTACAAGCAGAAACTTGCGACAGAACAGAAAGAGAGAAAGGAAAAACCGGCAAGAGGCGAAACAAGAAGCGTTGCCGGCAGAAAAGTCAGAGTTAAAAGAATCCAGACTGCTGAAGCTGAAGAATCTGAAGCAGTTGAAGCAGCAGCAGAGAAAGAATAGGAGGAACCCATGGAAATTACTGCAGGATTGGTTAAAGAACTCAGAGAGAAAAGCGGCGTAGGAATGATGGACTGCAAAAAAGCCCTCATGGAAGCAAACGGCGACATCGATGCGGCTATGCAGATCCTTAAAGATAAAGGTATCGCGAAAGCGGCTAAAAAGGCTGACAGAGTAGCTTCGGAAGGAGCTGTTCTCATCTCCATCGAAGGAAACAACGGCCTTATGCTCGAACTCAACTGCGAAACAGACTTCGCTGCAAAAAGCGACGGTTTCAAAGCTCTTTCGAAGACCATGCTTGAATACTTCGCAAAGAACGCGAAAGAAGAAAATCAGGTCGTTTCCATGGAAGAGAACTTCTACAATGCAGAAGTAGAGACCATGACGAAAGAAGCTGTTGCAGTCATCGGCGAGAACATCAAACCGAGAAGATTCGTAAAATACGAAGCAGGCGAGAATTCTTTCATCCACTCTTATGTTCACATGGGCGGAAAGATCGGCGTTATGCTTGAAGTAAAAGCTTGCTGCGCTGAATGCACGCAGAAACCGGAAGTTATCGAAATGGCTGACGGAATCGCTATGCAGATCGCTTCGATGCGTCCTGACTGCATCGACGTAGAATCTTTCCCGCAGGACAAACTTGCTTCCGAAAAGCACGCTTTCCTTGCACAGGTTCTCGAAATGGGAAAACCGCAGGCAGTTGCTGAAAAGATCGTTGAAGGAAAAATCCAGAAGTTCGTATCGGAAAACACTCTTCTTGAGCAGGTTTTCGTTATGAACAGCGACCTTAAGATCAAGGATTATATTAAAGAAACAGGAAAGAAAGTCGGCTGCGAACTTAAAGTTGTCCGCTTCAACCGTTTTGAACTTGGCGAAGGTATTGAAAAGAAAGTAGAAAATTTCGCGGAAGAAGTTGCAGCTCAGATGAAATAATTTTTTGAATGAGCGATTTTTTTGATTCTACATTTTCGGGAGCGTCTTTTAAAAGGGCGCTCCTTTCTTTTTTTATAATATTCATCCATTTTTTTGTGTGTGCTGAAGTCTTGACTAATGACAGTTCAGACAAAAAAACGGATGCTGCACTCAAGGCTGTAAGCGCTCCTACAGTCTATACAAAAGAAGAATTCGTAGCTAAATTCATCGAAAAAACAGGTTCCGGTGACTTGTCTCAATATGAATTGGAAAAGGCGGAAGCCGATTACGATTATGTCATCGCGCAGATGTTTCCGAGAATAAAACTTGTTACAGGTTTCGGACCGCATCCGAAATATATTTACGAGAATTCAGGGCTGGTCGATTCGGATGAAGACGGTATACCTGACGGAATTAAAGAAAGAAAGTGGCGGAAATATTACAGCAAGCCTTCGGACTGGGGAATCGCTGTCAGGCTCAAAGGTGAAATAGTTCTTCCGATCTATACTTTCGGAAAAATCTATGCCGCGAAACATGCTGCACAGGCGCAGATCGATGTTAGAAAAGCCGAAGCAAAAATCGCTGATCTGAAAGTCAGAAAAGAGGCTCTGACTTTCTATTGGTCGTGGGTAATGGCGCAGAATTATTTTGAAATCCTGGAACCTGCAATGAAAGAGCTCGACAAAGCCGAGGAAAAGCTGCGCGACATGCTCTATGAAGAAAAAGAAGGTGTGACGCAGAAGGATCTTAACAAACTGCTTATAGAAAAAGAGAAGATCCAGTATTTATACGAGCGTCTGCAGCTTCAGACCGACACTTTGAAATCGCTTATAAGTGAAATTCTGGGCGAAAACTGGGCTTTTGCCGACAAGGAAATCGTTAAGCAGGATTTTTCCAAAGAAATGCCGGAACTTGTCGATTTTATGAAGCAGAACAGTCCTTATTCAGTATATGTCCAGAAAGGACTATACGCCTATGAAAAGCTTTACCGGCTTGAAGTCCGCAGGCTCTTTCCGGATTTCGGCATGATAGGTTCATATTCGTACAAATACACAAGTTCTGTCGAGGACAAAAACTATCCCGAAGCTAACAGCCCTTACAACGGACTTGACGGTGAAATCGGAATAGGTTTTATTTTTGATCTCAACATCATGGAGCAGATCAGCAAAATAAAAAAGGCGAAAGCTGAGTGGAACTATATGAAAGCAAAGGCTTTTCTGGCGGAGAAGACCGTTTCACTGCAAATTCAGAGAAAGTATAATGATTTAAAGTCGTTGGATTCGCATATAACGCATCTTAAGAAGATAAGGAAAACGACGAAAGGGATGATGACGACCGAATATGCAAACTATGAGTCGGGGATGAAAACCGACACAAAAGACCTGATTGACGCAGTGAAATCGTTTTTCGAGAATGAGCAGGAATATATTCAGGCTATTTATGATTATAATATGAAAGTTGAAGATATTATCGAATTTACGGGGGCTGTTGAGAAATGAAACAATTTTTGAGCATAACGCTTCTTTTTCTGTGTTTCGGAATTTTTGCCCAATCGGCTTCAGCAGTCGAAAACAAACAGGCTGACGGCAGCGAAACTCTTGATATTGCAGCGGCGATGAAACTGCTGGAGACCAAAGAACAGGCGTTTGAAAAACTTGCGAACACAAATCCGAAAAAAGGAACGCCTAAATATGCGGCAAAAGATAAAGAAATAAAGGAGATCGTTGAGGAAATCATCGATTACCGTTTCATTTCCGAATATATAATAGGGAAAAAATGGCTTGAGACTTCTGAAGCTAAAAAGGAAGAATTGTTCAAGAAAATCAAAGAGTTGTTTACAGATGTCTATCTTGACAAGCTTTTTTACAACAAAAGTTACGAGAAAAAATATCTGGAAAAAGGACTCGAGAAAAAATATCTTAAAGGTGTTCCCGAAAGTCTTTTCATAACATCCGAGATCCAAGGAGTTTTCAACGGAAAAACTGTCGGTTACGAACTCGTGTACCATATCAGAAAAATTGACGGAAAGTACAAGGTTTTCGATGTCGAGCTTGACACGGTAAGTCTGGCGAGAAACTATAAAGAGCAGTTCGAAAAAAATCTGAAAGACCAGACCGTTGACGAACTTATTGAAAAGATTGACAAAAAAATAAAGTCTTCGAAAGAAAAACAGGATAAAAAAGAAAGTAAACCTGCTGCCAAGTAGTCAAAATGACTGAAAAAATTTTGCTTCATGCCTGCTGTGCGCCATGCACGACGGCGACTCTTGAAAAAATTCTCGCTGATGATCCGGAGGCTGAAGTTTCGGTTTTTTACTACAATCCCAATATTTCTCCTGCCGTTGAAGAGGAAAAACGCTGGTCGGAACTTGTGAGATACATCGATACGCGTTACGGAAACGCTGTAAAAGTCCTGCGCGGAAAATACGATTACGACTTCTGGAATTCACTGATCGAACCTGTTTCGCTCAGCGGCGAAGGGGGCTTCCGCTGCAGGATCTGCTATTATCTGAGACTTCTCGAAAGTTTCAAAAAGGCGGCCGAACTCGGCTGTGACGCGGTAAGCACGACTTTGGCGATAAGTCCTTACAAAAATTTTGAATGGCTTGACGAAACAGGAAAAGTGCTTTCTGAAAAATTCGGAATAAGATGGTTCCTTGAAAGGTGGGATTATAAGCGTTCCATCGAGCTTTCAAAGCAGTACGGCCTTTACCGGCAGAAATACTGCGGATGCGATTACAGCAAGAAAAAGTGAGGTAAAAAATGGAAGAAGAGAAGATCCTTTTTTACGAGAAACAGCGGTTAACGCAGTGGTGGCTGTGGCTGATCGCCATTGTTGTCCAGCTGATCCCGATGTTCCTCAATTTCAGGAAACTTTATCTTGCCGGCTTTATGGAAAAACCAGAGATCATGCTCAGTACAGTCGGATCTTCGGTTTTTATTTTAATTCTTTCGCTGCTTTTGATCTATTCGGTAAAACTTGAAACCAGGATCACAGAACAGGGTGTTTATGTGAGACTTTTTCCTTTGGGGTTTTCTTTTAAATTCTATCCGTTCAGCAACATGACGGCATACTATGTCAGAAAGTATCATCCGGTCCGTGAATACGGCGGCTGGGGCTATAAGGGAAGACCCGGCAACAGAGCTTTAAGCATATGGGGCGACAGAGGTCTGCAGATGGAGTTCCCGAACGGGAACAAACTTCTCATAGGAACACGCAGACCGCAGGAAATAATGGAAATTTTAAAATCACTTCAGAAATAAGCCATGAAAAAAATTACTTTATTTTTTTTAATTTTGCTGGTTTTCTTTTCACTTTTTGCTGAGAAGGAAACTGTAACCATCTGGCATTCCTACCGAGGCGACGAGCAGAAGGCTCTTGAAGAATTACGCAACAAATTCAACGAGTTGCAGTCTGATTACAAAGTCGATCTCCTTAATGTTCCCTATGACGCCTTTGCCAACAAACTGACAAGCGCGATCCCGCGCGGAAACGGCCCGGACGCATTCATTTTCGCTCACGAAAGAGTGGGGGACTGGGCTGAAAGCGGAATAATTTCAGATCTTTCTGATGTTTTGAGCGGAAGTGTTTCAGGCTCTCTGATTCCTTCGACTCTTGACGCACTGAAATATGGCGGAAAATACTGGGGATTTCCTCTTTCATTCAAAAGCGCAGTTTTGTTTTACCGCACCGATAAAGTCGGAAAAGTGCCTGAAACCACTGATGAATTGTTGAAAGCGGCACAGAGTTTTACAGATTCTAAAAACGGAAAATACGGTCTTGCTTTCGAAGCGACTTCGGCATATTTCGCAGCTTCTTTCATCTACGGTTTCGGCGGAAAATTCTGCTTTGAAAACGGCTCGGAAAGGGAAGACGGCATGGCCTGCCTTGACGATAAAGGAAATGTGAAAGCACTTGAATTTATTGATAATTTAGTAAATAAATCGAAAGTTACGCCGCAGGAAGCGACTTCAGCGCTTGTTACGCAGCTTTTCAACGAAGGAAACTCCGCTTTTGTAATCAACGGACCGTGGTTTTTAGGCGAAATCGACAAAAATGTTCCGTATTCAGTCGCAGTTTTGCCAAAAGTGAGCGAAAGCGGCGAAGTTATGAAACCGTTCCTCACGGTCGAAGCTTATCTCGTTTCTAACCACGAAACGACAAACAAAAAAGGGGCGGCTGAGTTCGGAAAATTCCTTGTTTCGCACGATGCAGCCAAAGTTCGCGCGATATCGGGAAGGCAGTCTGTCGCGACCGCTTCGGTTTATGAAGATGAAGAAGTTGCAACTGACGAAATCCTCAATGTTTTCAAAAAACAGGCCGAAGTTTCAGTTCCCATGAGCAACAACCCGAAAATGAGAATGGTGTGGGAGCCGCTTGCCGGTGCTTTGAGAAAAGTTCTCCGTGGTGCAGACACCCCTGAAAACGCGCTTGAAAGCGCGCAGCAACAGTTCAAGATCTTCTCAAAACCGCTTCCGAAGGCGCAGAGCCCGGTCGTTTTTGTCATAATTCTCGTTATCGCGGCAGTTATCGGACTTGTTTTTACAGTCAGACAGATAAAAAAGTACAAATTTTTTGAAAAACTAATGTCGTCGCCTACACCTTACCTTTATCTTTTTCCTGCAATGTTCTCGATGCTCGTCCTTGTTTTTGTTCCGTTTGCGGTAGGGACGGCGGTCGCGTTTTTTGCCCACAAAAGCGGAGAATACCAGTTCGTAGGCTTCACGAACTTCATTTCGATCCTCCTTTCGAAAGATTTCCCGATAACGGACTCGCTTTCGTTCTATTTCACGCTTCTCGTCACGATTTTGTGGACGGCAGTGAACGTTTTCCTTCATGTTTCGATAGGTCTTGCGCTTGCTCTCATGCTGCGCGAACCCTGGCTCAAGCTCAAAGGCGTTTACAGAATGCTTCTCATAATCCCGTGGGCGGTTCCCAACTACATCACGGCACTTATCTGGAAAGGAATGTTCAACCGTCAGTTCGGCGCGATAAACGGAATCTTGCAGGCGATAGGGCTTGAACCGGTAAGCTGGTTCAGCGGTTTCTGGACTTCGTTCGCGGCAAATGTCACGACAAACACATGGCTCGGATTTCCGTTCATGATGGTCACCGCTCTCGGCGCGCTGCAGGCGATCCCGCACGATCTCGAAGATGCCGCAAGCGTTGACGGAGCAAACGGAATACAACGGTTTAGACACGTCATTCTGCCGCTTCTTAAACCCGCGCTTCTTCCGGCTGTAATTCTGGGCAGCGTCTGGACATTCAACATGTTCAACATCATTTACCTCGTTTCGGGCGGCGAACCCGACGGCGCGACCGAAATCCTCATAAGTGAAGCCTACAAATGGGCTTTCCAGCGTCAGGAACGCTACGGTTACGCTGCCGCTTATTCGACTTTGATTTTCATAGTTCTTTTGCTTTATTCCAAAGCAACCGAAAAAGTCGGAAAAGAAAATTAGTCTGCGGCTATTTTGCTCAGCAGTGATATGCGCGACTTCGACAAAAACTTCCACAATCATAATACTTGCCTCTATTGCTCTGTCGCTATGCAGCACGGATGTCAGCATTGAAATGCCATGTTCCGTATAGGCATACGGCATATATTTGGAATACTTACCCTGTTCCAATTCTAAGATTCCAGTTTGGAATCTTGGACGTAAAATGTAATTATTTCAGTGGGTTATTTTTGCAGTTAATGTTTCGGTCTTGAGTTCCATGCGTGAGAATGCGAACCACTTTTTCCCCAAGTCTTTCAGCGATGCTCCGATGTGATAGACCGTGTCGTCGATACACAGAAAGCGGTCGTGAGAGCGTGTAAGAACCGGCAAAAGATGTAACTGTCGTTTTTACGATTAGGTCTGCCGAAAGTGCCTGACCGAGCTGAATTTGGCAGTTTTTGTCTGTGCATGATTTATAGGTTGGATCGTTGTTGAATTTTTTCCGCATCTCGCTGATGGTGCTTTTCTGCCTGTCCTTTGAAATGATAATATAGCGGTTCGTGCTGGCTAAAACGATGCGGATGTATTCCGTCGCGTTTGCAAGAATTTCGGGTTTGATCTGACCACTCATGTCCTCAAATTCCATGACGGCGAGCTTGATTTTGTCGTCATCATCGGCGAACATTTTGAAAAAAGCGCAGAAAAGAGCCAGAACGATACAAATTTTTTTCATTCTAATCCTCCGGTTTTGTTGTGCGCGCCGCCGCAAACATTAGTGAGTTTAGGAAATTTAGGGAATCTAAGGTGTTTAGGGAGCGGCGCGGAAAAAATTATAGAAAAAATTTGACTGGAATTATAGCATGGACACGCTGTCCTAATAATTGCGTTGCGTTGCGTTGCGTTGCGTTGCGTTGCGTTGTCATCATTTTGCCTCGAAATCACAAAAAACGAAAAAGTTTAGGGAAATCGGCTTGAAAGGCAAGATTTTGCGGCTTGACAGCTGAACAAAAAATCCATAATGTCGGAATGTATTTTTGTGATAAGGAAAACGGAGAAACAGATGAAGAGGATTGTAGAAATTATCATGTCAGCATTTTTGGCTTTTATTCTCGCTGCCTGCACGGGAACGGCATCAAACCAGGCCGAGAAAGATGAACAAAAGGGTGAGCAGAATTCCGCGCCAGCGGCTGAAACGGATGAAACCAAGCCGACAGAAGGCGCGAAGGCGAAACTTCTTTACATGGGACACGCAAGTCTCCGCATCACAACGGCTGAAGGAAAGGTGATCTACATCGATCCTTTCGTGGGAAACGGCTACGAGCCGGCGGCGGACCTGATCCTTGTCACTCACGCCCACTTTGACCACAACGCTCTCGACAAGATCAAAAACCGCAAGAATGACTGCCGGACGATCACATGGAAAGAGGCTCTCGCTGACGGAAAGCACCAGAGTTTCGACCTTGGTTATGTAAAAATCGAGGCGGTCGAAGCGGGATACAACAAAAATCACGACGTGAAAGAGTGTGTCGGCTACATTCTGACGCTTTCGGACGGCGTTACAGTCTATGTTTCAGGTGATACGAGCAAAACCCAGCAGATGCCCGCTCTTGCTGAAAAGAAGCTTGATTACGCTTTTTATTGCAGCGACGGTGTTTACAACATGGATCTTCCCGAAGCGGCTGAGTGCGCGAAACTTGTCGGCGCCAAGCACGATATCCCGTATCATGTGATCGCGGCTAAGGACGGCAAGTATTTCGACCGCGCGAGAGCAGAGCAGTTTGATTCACCGAACCGCCTTGTGATCGGAGAAGGCGAGGAAATCGAACTGGTTAAGTAACTTCTTGATTTTAGCCCTTTAAAAAATATACTTCGCCGCCAATGGCGCGCCATTATTTATATTAGTTGAAAGTTTGTTTACATTTATTTATGGAGAAAAAAATGAAATACTATGAGAGAATCAGAATTTTGCGCGAGACAATCAGAATCACACAGAAGGAAATGGCTAAAATCTTGGGAATTTCACAGACTTATCTTAGTGACATCGAAAATGGAAAAATGGAGGCAAACGCCAAAGTCCTTTTTGGACTGACAAGAATTTTTGGAGTCAGAATGTTGTGGCTTGTTGAAGGAATAGGGGAAATGTTTATTCCTTATTTCAACAGTTTATGGGCTATTATGTATGAAAGAAGAAACAAAGTTGACCGTTATTATGTAAACGAAATATACTCGTTGATAGAAATCGGTAAACTGATTGTTTTCAAATTGAATTCTGACAACATGGAACCGCTTTTTCTCATCGGAGATGAAGTCCTTATTGACGTTACCGAAAATACCGTGGAAAATTCAGGAGTTTATCTTTTTGAAATTGAATCGGAGAAAGTGCTGAAACGCTTTGTCGACGGGCCGGTTATGAAACTTACGAACGATAAACCGGTTTCCAAGAACAGCGAGATTGTTTTTAACAGTTCGATAAAGTGCATCGGACGAGTTGTCTGTATTATAAGGAAAGTATAATCCGTCGATTAACGGCAGCGGCGCGTTCTGTCTGACAAAATTAGGCAGGGCGCGCTGTTTCATTTGCAAGTCAAAGTTTAGTGAAAGTCTGCGTCACTTTTTAAGTGCTTTTAAGGGGATGGTGAGTTTTTGCGGGCGAGCCGCCTGCGTTCCGACAAGAAGTTCCTTACCTGAATTTTCTCCCTTCGCAGGTTCCCCTCGCCACACTGGAGAGGGGCTAGGGGTGAGGTTGGAGAAGGAACGGGGATGAGGTCAGAGAGGGATTTGGTGAGGTTCTATCTTCTCTTCATAATCGCTACGACTACGAAAACGAGGCAGGTGAGGACTACGATGATGACGGGGATTACCATCGACATTCCCGATGAAGAGACTTTGACTTCGTCCCACATGTTGTTGAGGCGGAGCATCTGCTCGTCGTCGAAGTGCTTCATGATCGCGCAGCGTGCAACGATGTCTTCAGTCGGATACTGGGTCGAGCACTGTCTGCCGATAACGTCGGTGATGACGGTGAAATCGGTCTTTTCTTCAGCCGCGTCGGTGGTTTTGTTCGCAAAGAAGTAGTTGAGGTCGTTCTTGTAAAGGGTGACGTTCTCTTCTTTGTGCATTCCGGTTACGTTGTCGTCCTTGTCGTAGTCGGGGTAGAGGAAGTTGTAGGTGCCGTCAGCGTTTTTGAATTTGTTGAGTTCTTCTTCGCTGAGTTCGCCGATGTATTTGTCGCAGTAGTATTTGCCGCTTTCTTTGTCGAGGAAAGGTTTCGGTTCTTCTTCCTCTTCTTCGCCTTCGGCTTCAGCTTTTTCTTCACCTTCAGCAGGTTTTTCTTCGGCTTTTTCAGCTTCGGCTTCTTTCGGAGCTTCGCATTCTACCATGACGTAGGTTCCGTAGTTGTCAACGCAGTTTTCAAACATTTCGTTGCCTGCGATTACGCTGGTGTAGCCGATGAAATCCATGTTCGCCTTAGCGTTTTCGGGCTGTGCAAGGAAGTTGATGAACTCCTGTGCAAGCGGAACATTCGCGCCTTTGGGCATTACCCAGCCGTCAAACCAGATGTTGCTGCCTTCTTCGGGAACTGCGTAGTAAAGTTCTGCGCCGTTTTCGTCTTCGTCAGCGGTGTCGAGAGTGTAGACAGCATCTCCGCTCCATGCGAAATTGATGGCGATTTTGCCGGTAGCCATATCTTTTTTTCCGCTGTCGACTTCGAATCCGTAGATGTTTTCTTTGAGGATCGAAAGTGCTTCTTCGACTTTGTTTACCGATTCTTCGTCAGTTCTGTTGAAGATCTCGACTACTTTGTCGGTATACTGCGCTTTTGTGATCGATTTTGACTCATACGATTTTCTGAGCGCTGCAAGTTCTTCGCTGTAAACGTATCCGAGTGCCAGAGCGTAGGTGTCACGGATGGAATCTTTAATAGTTCCAAGGTTTTTGACGTATTCTTTCCAAATGAAGCTCCAGTGCTTTTCGTCACCTTCGGTGTAGCCGGGAAGTTTCGTGATGACTTCGGGATTGTAGACAAAACCCATCGTTCCCCACATATAGCCTGTAGCGTAATCCTGCCAGCCGTATTTTTTGAAAAGGTCGACTATGAACTTCGACGCGTTGTCGTAGTAGCCGTTGATGTAGCCGAGTTTGCCTTCTTCGATGGTGTAGTCGTATTTTTCGACCATTCCTTCAAGGATCATCTTCTGAACCATGTAGTCAGACGGGCAGACAAGGTCGTAAGCGTAGGTGTAGGAGCCGTCTTTCGCCTGGGTTCTCGTGAGCATGAGCTCGTTGTACATATTTTCAAGCGTTCCGAAAGTGGAGTATTTGACTTTGACATTGAGATTGAACTTCTCTTTGCAGTGTTGTTCAAATTTCTTGATCAAATCAACGCTTTCTCCGCTGCCGTCATCGACAGAAATGTAATCTTCCCAGTTATAGACCCTGAGCTCTATAACTTCGCCTTCACCGTAAAGTGAGAAAAGGCTCAACAAAAGTGAAAAAGAGAGAAAAAGTGCAAAAAATTTCTTCATCTTGACCCCTCCAGTCTTGATTTTCTAGATTGTATAATGGAATGAATGACCACATAAGCGATCATTACGACAAAAATTATCGCGAACAGAGCCCTGAGCGCGGGAACGGAAGAGCTTTTTCCGCCCTTTGCGTAAGCATCGTAAACGTAAGTCGAAATCGTCTTGAAAGTCGAAGGTTTCGTGAAACTCGTGATGATGTAGTCGTCAAGCGAAATGTTTATCGCGAGCAGGAAACCGGAGACTATTCCGGGCAGGATTTCGGGAATGACGATGAGGAAAATCGCCTTCGTCGGCGTCGCGCCGAGGTCAAGGACAGCTTCGTAAAGGTTGTTGTCCATCTGTTTGAGCTTCGGGATTACCGAAAGGACTACAAACGGGATCGTGAGAACTACGTGCCCGATGAGAAGCGACGTGTAAGACCTTCCGAAACCGAACATCGTGCAGATGAGGGCGATAGATATGGCCGTAACGACTTCGGCATTTATCATCGGGATTTTTGTGAGGACATTCATTGTCCTGTTCACGCGGTGATTCGAGTAGTAAATGCCGATAGCGCCCATTGTTCCAAGAACTGTCGAGATAAATCCGGCGACAAGTGCGAGAACGAGCGTGTTGACGACCGTTTCCATGAGGTCGGAATTGTTCCAGAGCTTGACATAAAGGTCGAAACCCCAGTCAGGCGACCAGATCCCTATTTCGCGCGACATGTTGAAACTGTAGACGAAAAGGAGAAGAATCGGCGCGTAGAGAAGGAAAAGCACCAGAGTTATGTAGCTTCCGCTGAGTATTTTCTTTACCATAAGTTAGCCCTCCCTGCGCTTTCGTCCTTTTCCTCGGTGAATTTGCCGCTGAGGAACATCGAAATGAAAATTATTACAAGGAGAACAAGCGCGATTGTGCTGCCCGCATGCCAGTTGTGCATCGTAAGGAACTGCGTCTCGATAAGTTTTCCGACGATCGTGACGTTGCCGTTGCCGAGCGTATCGCTGATGACGTAACTTGTCGTCGTCGGAAGAAGGACCATTGAGACCGCGCTGACAATACCCGGCATCGAAAGGGGAAGGGTGACCGAAACAAAGGTCTTCCACGGTTTCGCGCCGAGGTCCGCACTTGCTTCGGCATAGCTTTTGTCGATTTTCAGAATGACCGAGTAAAGCGGCATGATGACGAACGGAAGATAGTCGTAAACCATGCCGATAAGGGTGTTCACAAAGCTGAAACTGTTCGATTTGTACATTCCGATAAAGTAAAGCAGTTCTTTCATCGCGGCCGTTCTCAGAACGAAGTTGATCCAGAGCGGGAGAATGAAGAGAATAAGAAGAACGCCCCCTTTGTTGAATTTCGATTTCGCGAGGATATATGCGACCGGATATGCGATGAGAAGGCTTATGACAGTCGTGATTATCGCGAGGCCGAAACTTACGAAAAGGACTCTGATATTCGCCTGTTTCGAGAAAAAATCAGAGAAATTGGAGACTGCGAACGAAACCGGCTCTCCCGCTATCGTGAAAGTCTCGCTACCGGCAGGAACTTTCTTCGTGAAAGCATACAAAATTATAAGCAGAAGCGGTATGACGACGAACGCGATAAGAAAAACCGCGTAGGGGATACCCAGCTGCTTTCTTGAAAATTTAAGTCCGCTCATTTCTTTTCCACCGCCTTCAAAGTAAGTTTGATCTTATCTTTCGGGATCTTGACGCTGACACGGTCGTTCTCGTTCCAGAGGTATTCTGTGTCGCAGACGATCTCTTCCTCTTCTTCGTCGGTGCAGATTATGATCTGGTAGTGGTCGCCTTTGTAAACTATTGAAATTATTGAACCTCTTGCATCGCCGTCAACATCGTTGTCGATGATTTCGATATCTTTGAGGCCGACTTCGACTTTGACTTCGACGTTTGTGAGATCGAGTTTTTCGCCCGTTGCGGTGATGACATAGCCTTCCGAATCAAGGTGAGAACCGGGGTAGAGCTGGGTGACATCGCACTCGAAAGCGCCTTCGGCGAAGTGGACTTTGTTGATTTTGTCGATATAGCCGTCGTAAACGTTCGAAACGAAGTCGCGTTTCATGATGTGGATGTTGTCGGGGCTTACGCGGATTCCGATTGTTTCGCCGATTTTAGCCTCTTTCGTAGACTGGATCATGACTTCGCTTTTGCCGACCATCATGATCATTTCGTAGTGGACTCCTTTGAAAATAGAGGAGACTATCTGGCCTGAAACGATCCCCTGCTCGGGCGGAACGACTTCGACATCCTCAGGTCTGACGACGACATCGACTTTCGCATTGATCTCAAAATCATCGACGCAGTCAAAGACCTTGTTGATGAATTTTACCTTTCTGTCACCTACGATCGTGCCGTTGTAGATGTTGCTCTCGCCGATAAAGTCGGCTACGAAAGCGTTCGCTGGCTCGTTGTAGATATCCTGCGGAGTTCCGACCTGCTGGATCTCACCGTCCTTCATAACGACGATCCTGTCGCTCATCGTGAGGGCTTCTTCCTGGTCGTGCGTGACGTAGATGAAGGTTATTCCGAGTTTTCGCTGCATATCCTTGAGCTCGAGCTGCATGTCCTTTCTCATTTTGAGGTCAAGCGCACCAAGCGGCTCGTCAAGGAGGAGGATTTCAGGTTCGTTGACGATAGCGCGGGCGATCGCGATTCTCTGCTGCTGGCCGCCGGAAAGGGTAGTGACTTTTCTTTTCTCGAATTCCTCGAGGTCAACCATCTGGAGTGCCTTGCTGACTTTTTTGTCGATTTCAGACTTCTTGAGATGCTCCAGTCTTTCGACCATGTTCCCGTTTTTATCTCTGAACGAAGTTTTTACTTTCTTGAGTTTGAGGCCGAAAGCGATGTTGTCATAAACGTTGAGATGCGGGAAAAGGGCGTATCTCTGGAAAACGGTGTTTACCGGTCTGAGATAGGGCGGAAGGTTCGTTATGTCCTTGCCGTCAAGCAGGATCTTTCCCTTCGTAGGAAGTTCGAAACCCGCAATCATCCTCAGCGTTGTCGTCTTTCCGCAACCGGACGGGCCTAAAAACGTGACGAATTCGCCACGGTTTACATGAAGATTGAAGTCGGAAACAGCGAGAGTGCCGCCTTCGAATTCTTTCGAAATTCCGACAAGTTCAATAATTTTGTCACTCATAATTTTTCCTCCAGAAAAGTGTGAGCAAAGCAAAAATACTCCATAATTGCAGTTCAGCCTTAAAAATTAAAAAACTATGTAAAAATGGTATCAATGATTGGTGCCTAATCTCGCTTTCTCGGCGGCGATAGTTTCGTCGTCGATCATTCCGAAAAGGATCTCGACTGTACCAAGAGTAATTCCCGGCGTGATAACACGCTCGAAAATCTTAGTAAAATCGAATGTTTCCGGCAGATTAAGCATCTTTTTGACTTTTCGGCTCGCGGCCGGAGTTATCGGCTCCATAGCCGTAGCCATCGTATTGATCAAATTCAAACAGTTGATGAAAACACCGTTGCATCTCGCGGGATTGGTCTTTCTGAGAGCCCACGGAGCCATAGCGTCGAAGTATTTGTTTGCGATTCTTCCGATTTCCATGATGTGGAAAGCCGCGTCACGAACTTTGAATGTTTCGTAGCACTCAAGAACCGCTTTGAGCTCAGTA
>Ga0310696_10005437_pt1 | contig 15383 bp, 11 predicted proteins | sample AusTroGonzalo_MG_4_FD_203885 | JGI IMG/M metagenome (GOLD analysis project Ga0310696, IMG submission 203885) | Bovine rumen microbial communities from tropical cattle in Woodstock, Queensland, Australia - Gonzalo_02 (v2) (version 2) | ecosystem: Host-associated > Mammals > Digestive system >...
GAGAACCGGATGCGTTTTCCGCTGGCCGTGATTGAAGCCGTACGGCGGGCAGTGGGACCGGGATTTCCCATAGAGGTGCGCATCAGCGGACACGAATGGCTCCCCGACGGGTACGGCCTGGAGGAGGGCGTGCGCATCGCGATGGCGCTGGATGGGCACTGCGATCTGATCCACGTGTCAGCCGGCCATCATGAGATCGATTCAGCCAGCATGCGGACGCATCCGACCATGTTCCTGGAAGACGGGTGCAACGTTCCGTTCGCGGCGGAGATCCGGAAACATGTGTCCACCCCGGTGGCTGCGGTCGGCGCGCTGACCGAGCCGGAGCAGATGGAGGAGATCATCGCGTCCGGGCAGGCGGATATCGTAGCGCTGGGGCGGCAGTCCCTTGCCGATCCTGACCTGCCGATCAAACTGATGACCGGACGTGAGGACGAGATCAACCGGTGCATGCGGTGCTTCACATGCTTTTCCAACAGCACGCTCGGCGGCGTGTTCTACTGCGCCACCAATCCCGTCATCGGGAATGAGACGGAGGTTCTCTACGGCACGCCTCCCCGCAGAAAAAAGAAGGTGCTCGTGGCCGGCGGCGGTGTTGCCGGCATGCAGGCAGCGCTGACGCTGGCCCAGAGAGGGCACCAGGTCATCCTCTGTGAGAAGAGCGGGCAGCTTGGCGGGGTTCTGAGATGTGAGAAGAATATCTCCTTCAAGAGGAAACTGGAGGATTACCTCGACCGCCAGGCATTGCGGATCTCCCGGGAGGAGATCCAGGTGTGCCTGAATACGGAGGTGACGCCGGGGTTCGCCCGGAAGCTGAAGCCGGATGTCATCGTGGCGGCCCTCGGATCCCGGCCCGTCCGTCCGGAGATCCCCGGGATCGACGGCCCGAATGTACGCGGCGCGGAGGAGATCTACTACGATTTTGACAAAGCCGGACAGCGTTGCGTGATCCTCGGCGGCGGCCTCGTCGGACTGGAACTCGGTATCGCCCTGGCGGAGACCGGCAGGCAGGTGACGGTGGCGGAGATGATGTCACGCACCATTGCCACTCCCCCAGGGGGAGAGACCAGCGAACGCATGGGACAGGCCGGTCTGGCGGCGGGAGAGCCGCTGGTACACGGTGTAGCCATATCGGAGCATCTGAAAACGATTCCGAACATGAGGGTCCTTACGTCTACCCGGGCACTGGCTGTCACGGAAGCGGGACTGGAAGCCGAGCGGGACGGGGACACCGTTCTCCTCGAAGCGGATACCGTGATTTACGCGGCAGGGCAGCGGCCGCTTTCAGAACAGGCGCTGGCACTCCGGACAGCGGCTCCCGAGTGGTATTCTGTAGGTGACTGCGTGACGCCAAGGAACATCCTCCAGGCGACCCAACAGGCGTACCAGATTGCGAGAGACGTCGGAAGATTCTGAAAAAAGTAGTAAAAAAGTTAAGATACAAGGAGGAAGAAACATGGTCGACACAAAAGACATCGTCCGCCCGATATCCGACAGAATCGCGCGGGTGAGGAAGCACTTCAAGGACGCCGAATACCACTCCATGTACTGCTGCAGCGAGCGCACACGCATCCTGACAGAGTCCTATCAGCGGAATGAAGCGGACTACCCGTTGCTGAAGAGAGCGAAATTCTTCCGGGATCTGTGCGAGCAGATGACAGTGCTCGTGGAAGACGACGAACTGATCGTGGGCAACCAGGGCCGCTTCTACCGCGCGGTATCCCCGTATGTTGACTGGTATGAGGGAGCTCTGTTTGATTACGTGTGCGGCGACGACGAGCGTTTCCATCTGGCATGGCAGACGCAGGGTTGCCGCCAGTTCATGCTGGACGAGGACAGGGAGTACTTCCGATCCGTGGCGGACTACTGGAAGAACAAGTCCCTGGCAGACCGCGCGTCGGCTGCGATGCCCGACTGCATGTGGGATCTGTACAATTCCGGCGCTCTGGTGTTCGGACGCGGACACAAGGTCGGATACCGTCCCCAGGGGCATTTCTGCGCCAACTATGACAAGGTCGTCCACCGCGGGCTGAAGTCCATCCGGGAAGAGGCGTTGGACAAGATGGCTGCCCTGGAGGGAAACTGCTACGGCGAGGACGGAGAGAAGTACATTTTCTACAAGTCTGTGTCCATCGTATGCGAGGGCATGATGACGCTCGCCAAGCGGTACGGTGCGAAGTGCGCCGAACTGGCAGGGGAGGAGAGGTTCACCCCGGAACGTAAGGCGGAACTGCTGCAAATGGCAGATTCCCTGAACTGGATCATGGAAAATCCGTGCCGTACCTACTGGGAGGCCATGCAGGCAATCAACCTGTACATGCTGTGCCTATGCATCGACGGACAGAACCACGGTGTGACCTTCGGACGTATCGACCAGTACGCCGGCCACTTCCTGGAGGACGAACTCGCGTCCGGGAAGATCACCATCGATTTCGCCCAGGAGATTGCCGACAGCTTCGTCATCAAGACCGGCGAATACACCCGCTGCGAGTCGCCCTTCACCGATCCGACACCAGTCACTCATTCCGACGGCTCCGTGACCTACGAGCATCATGCCAACACCATCGAGACGGGTCAGCATTTCTCCGTCGGCGGCATCAAGAAGGACGGGACAGACGCCTGCAACGAACTGACGTTCACACTCATCCAGTGCTATGCCCGCCTGTACATGTACAGTCCGTCACTGTCCGTCAGGGTCCACAAGAATCTGCCGGACCGCATCTGGAAAATCGCCATCGAGGCGTCCTCCCGTGCCGGAGGCATGCCCACGTTCGAGAACGACGACGTGATCATCCCCGCGCTGCTGAAGAAGGGATACGATCCGGAGGACGCGAACGACTACTGTCTGATTGGCTGCGTGGAACCTGCAGGCACCGGTAACGAGTGGCCCTGCTGCGGTACGACGGGCACCGAGAGTTTTTGGAATTATGCTGCTGCGGTCGTGCTGGCGCTGAATAACGGCATCAACCCGCTCAACGGATTCCAGGGAGGACCCGCCACCGGATATCTGTATGAGATGGAAAGCATCGAGGACTTCAAGAAGGCGCTCGTGGAGCAGCTGAAGTTCTATCTCGGCTGGCACGTGACCTGCTGCAACATCGCTGAGTACGTGTACCGCTATACCTACCCGTGCCCTGTTGCCTCCGCGACCACGGACGGCTGCATGGAGTCTGGAAAGGATGTCACTTTCGGCGGCGCCAAGTACAACTCAACGGGTGTGACGTGCTGCGGCATCGGCAATGTGGCCGACAGCATCGCTGCTATCGAATACCTGTGCTTCGACAAGAAGATCTGCTCTACCCGCGAGCTATATGACGCGCTGATGGCCAACTGGGAGGGGTATGAGGAACTGCACCGCATTGTGGACAACCAGTGTCCCCACTACGGCAACGACGACGATTACGTGGACCGTTACGCCGTCTGGGCCATGGATCAGTTCTGTGACTTCATCAACAATGCGACCGGCCCCCGCGGATCGTGGCGGCCCGGCACCTTCACGATGACCACCAACGTGATGTTCGGCGCACAGACGGCGGCGACGCCCGACGGACGGAAGAGCCGCCAACCGCTGGCGGAGGCCATCTCGCCCAAACAGGGCATGGATGTCAACGGGCCCACAGCGTATCTAAAGAGCGCGGCAAAACTGCCCCACATCGATATTGGGAACGGGGATCAGCTGAATATCAAGTTCTCAAAGACCGTCATCTCCAACGAGCGCGGCGCGGAGCAGGTGAGGAACCTGATTGAGACCTATTTTGAACTGGGCGGCATGCAGGTGCAGTTCAACGTCGTTTCCGTGGACGAACTCCACGATGCACAGAGCAGGCCCAGCGAGTACAAGGACCTGATCGTCCGCATCGCCGGATTCTCCGCTGTTTTCGTGGAACTGCCGAAGGCGGTCCAGGACGATTTCATCACCCGCACCGAGCACGCGCTGTGATTGGTGTTTGACAACCCGGGGCGTATGGCTTAGAATAGCGGGGCGAGTCGGCCGGACAGCCGCGGGCACGAGCCGAAAGGCTGTGCGTGAGGAAAGTCCGGGCTCCGCAGGGCAAGGATAACGGGTAACGCCCGCCGAAGGCGACTTCAGGAAAAGTGCAACAGAGATATACCGCCGGCATCTGCCGGTAAGGGTGGAAAGGCGGAGGTAAGAGCCCGCCCGACGGCGTGAGAGCGTCCGTCGCTGTAAACTCTATCCGGAGCAACACCGTGGGAGAGCTGCGTTTGATCGCATGGCCGGCCCGGCCGCTCTCAGGAGGTGGCTTGAGCGTACCGGCAACGGCGCGCCTAGATAGATGGCTGTTCAAGACAGGACCCGGCTTACAGACCGACTCGCCATATAAAACCGGATATGCCGGACACGCATTGCCGTGTGCAGCATCATCTCGGAGGATTGTAATCGGATAACTTAAAAGAAATCGGACGGAACCGTCAAAAAATCATTGACGGCCGTCCGGTTTTCTGTTATATTACTATCCGCTGACTATGGGCGCAGTGCGCCCATTTTGCAGCGGAAAACCTATATTTTTTCAGGAAAGGAGGAAAACAATGCCTACTTTTAACCAGCTCGTCAGAAAGGGAAGAGAGGTCCAGACCTACAAGTCCACGTCCCCTGCCATGCAGAAGGGCCTGAACACTCTGAAGAACAGAGAGACAAACCTGTCCTCTCCCCAGAAGCGTGGCGTTTGTACTGCGGTCAGAACTTCCACACCGAAGAAGCCTAACTCCGCTCTGCGTAAGATCGCCCGTGTTCGTCTGACAAACGGCTACGAGGTAACCGCCTACATCCCCGGTATCGGTCATAACCTGCAGGAGCACTCCGTCGTTATGATCCGCGGCGGCCGTGTGAAGGACCTTCCCGGTGTCCGTTATCACATCATCCGCGGCACTCTGGATGCCCAGGGCGTTGCCAACCGTATGCAGGCCCGTTCCAAATACGGTGCCAAGAAGCCCAAAGCTGCCAAGAAGAAATAAGCAGCGGGTCACAATCGCCAAAACGCTTATCGCGTAAGGCATCTGCCTTGCCGTAAGGTTACGATAAAAAAAGTCGTTCCTCCGCAAGGCACCCAACGGGAGGTATGGCTCTGCCGTGGCAGAAGCCCCCGCCGAGATCGGGCGGACGGGTTTTCGGCAGGCTGTCCCGGAGTACCATTGATCTCATTATATGTGAAGGAGGGAAGAATTGTGCCCAGAAGAGGTAACGTTCCCAAAAGAGAAATTCTGCCGGATCCGGTATACCAGTCTGTGCTGGTGACCAAGCTCACCAACAGCATCATGCTGGACGGCAAAAAGGGTGTTGCCCAGAAGATCGTTTACGGCGCTTTTGACATTATCAAGGAAAAGACCGACAAGGATCCTCTGGAAGTATTCACCGCCGCTATGGAAAACATCATGCCTGCCCTGGAGGTCAAGGCCCGCCGTGTGGGCGGCGCCACCTATCAGGTGCCTATCGAAGTACGTCCCGACAGACGGCAGACGCTGGGTCTGCGCTGGCTGACCAACTATTCCAGGGCCCGCAGCGAGAAGACCATGAAAGAGCGCCTGGCCGGCGAGATCATGGACGCGGCCAACAACCTCGGCGCCGCTGTGAAGAAGCGCGAGGATACGCACAAGATGGCCGAATCCAACAAGGCGTTCGCTCATTTCCGCTGGTGATTCTCAGCCTTCTGCAAAGAAAGATAAGGAGAACGATCTATGCCCAGACAATATTCGCTTGAAAGAACAAGGAATATCGGTATCATGGCGCATATTGACGCGGGAAAAACTACGACAACGGAGAGAATCCTGTTCTACACCGGCCGTGTGTACAAGATTGGCGAGACCCATGAGGGTGCCGCCACCATGGACTGGATGGAGCAGGAGCAGGAGAGAGGTATCACCATCACCTCCGCTGCGACGACCTGTTTTTGGAAAGACACCCGTATCAATATTATTGATACCCCGGGTCACGTTGACTTCACCGTTGAGGTCGAACGCTCCCTGCGCGTGCTGGACGGTTCCGTGACAGTTCTCTGCGCAAAAGGCGGCGTCGAACCCCAGTCTGAGACCGTCTGGCGTCAGGCGGACAAGTACAGCGTGCCCCGCATGATCTACATCAACAAGATGGACATCATGGGAGCCGATTTCTACAACGTGATCGACATGGTCCATGACCGTCTCAAGGCCAACGCCGTTCCCATCCAGCTGCCCATCGGCAGCGAGGATACCTTCAAGGGGATCATCGACCTGGTGGAGATGAACGCCGACGTCTATTATGACGACCTTGGAAAGGACATGCGCGTGGAGGAGATCCCCGCGGACATGAAGGAACTGGCGGAGGAATACCGCGTCAAGCTCATCGAAGCCGTTGCGGATTTCGACGACGAGATCATGGAGATGTATTTTGACGGTGCGGAGATCCCCACCGACAAAATACGCGCAGCCATCCGCAGGGCGACCATCGCGAACGAGATGGTGCCCGTCACCTGCGGTACTTCCTACCGCAACAAGGGTGTTCAGAAACTGCTGGATGCCATTGTGGACTATATGCCCTCGCCGCTGGATATCCCCGCCATCAAGGGCGTGGATCCCGATACGGATGAGGAAGTCGAGCGTCCCGCCGATGACAGCGCCCCCTTCTCCGCGCTGGCTTTCAAGATTATGACCGATCCCTATGTCGGACGTCTGTCCTTCTTCCGGGTCTATTCCGGAACGGCTGAAGCCGGCACCACGGTCATGAACGCCAACAAAAAGCAGAGAGAGCGCCTCGGGCGCATCCTGCAGATGCACGCCAACCACAGGGAGGATATCGACAAGGTCTATTCCGGTGATATCGCTGCTGCGGTCGGCCTGAAGAATACCACCACTGGCGATACCCTGTGCGATCAGGATCATCTGGTAGTGCTGGAATCTATGGAGTTCCCGGAGCCCGTTATCCGCGTGGCTATCGAACCCAAGACCAAAGCTGGTCAGGAGAAGATGAGCATCGCACTGGCCAAACTGGCAGAAGAGGATCCCACGTTCCGCGCATACACGGACGAAGAGACCGGCCAGACCATCATCGCCGGTATGGGCGAACTTCACCTGGAGATCATCGTGGACCGCATGCTCCGCGAATTCAAGGTGGAGGCGAACATCGGCAAGCCTCAGGTTTCCTACAAGGAGACCATCACGAAGCCTGCTACGGTGGATCACAAGTATGCCCGCCAGTCCGGCGGTAAAGGACAGTACGGACACGTCAAAATCACTATCGAACCCAACGAGCCTGGCAAGGGATATGAATTCATCAACAACATCGTGGGCGGTGCCATTCCGAAGGAATACATCCCCGCTGTTGATGAGGGTATCCGTGGAGCCATGCAGTCCGGCGTGTTGGCTGGCTATGAAGTTGTCGATGTGAAGGTCACGCTGTTCGACGGTTCGTATCACGAGGTCGACTCTTCCGAGATGGCCTTCAAGATCGCCGGCAGCATGGCGTTCAAGGAAGCAATGGAAAAGGCCGGTCCTACTCTGCTGGAGCCCATTATGAAGGTCACCATCGTGGTGCCGGAAGATTACATGGGCGACGTCATGGGTGACGTGAACTCCCGGCGCGGCCAGATCACCGGTATGGAGACCAAGAACGGCGCGGCGACGGTCAATTCCTTCATCCCGCTGTCCAACATGTTCGGGTATGCCACTGACCTGCGCAGCAAGACGCAGGGCCGCGGCAACTACTCCATGGAGCCCAGCCATTTCGCTGAGATTCCGAAGAGCATCCAGGCGGAAATCATCAAGAAAGCCTGACCCGTTTTTTACCAAACATCTTGTAAAACGCGAAAGAATACTGTACAATATACAAAGTCTGCTATCGATTTATTTTAAGGAGGATTTACTTCATGGCTAAGCAGAAATTTGAAAGAACCAAGCCTCATGTCAATATCGGCACCATCGGCCACGTTGACCATGGTAAGACCACGCTGACTGCCGCTATCACCAAGTATCTGTCCTTTGTTGGAAAAGCCCAGTATGAAGCTTATGACGCTATCGACAAGGCTCCCGAAGAGAGAGAGCGCGGCATCACCATCAACACCGCTCACGTTGAGTATGAGACCGACAAGCGTCACTATGCTCACGTTGACTGCCCGGGTCACGCTGACTATATCAAGAACATGATCACCGGTGCTGCTCAGATGGACGGCGCTATCCTTGTAATCGCTGCTTCCGATGGACCTATGGCTCAGACCCGTGAGCACGTGCTGCTGGCCCGTCAGGTCGGCGTGCCCGCCATCGTTGTTTTCCTGAACAAGGTCGACCAGGTCGACGATCCCGAACTGCTTGAGCTGGTCGAGATGGAAGTCCGTGACCTGCTGACCACCTACGAGTTCCCTGGCGATGATATTCCGATCATCATGGGTTCCGCTCTGAACGCTCTGGCTTCCGAGAGCACCGATCCCAATGCTCCCGAGTACGAGTGCATCAAGGAACTGCTGGATGCCGTCGACGAATACATCCCCACTCCTGACCGTAAGGCCGACCTGCCCTTCCTGATGCCCGTTGAGGACGTCTTCACCATTACCGGACGCGGTACCGTCGCCACCGGTCGTGTGGAGCGCGGCACCATCAAGATGAACGAGAAGGTAGAGATCGTTGGTCTGATGGATGAGCCCAGAGAGACCACCGTTACCGGTATCGAGATGTTCCGCAAGCTGCTGGACTATGCAGAAGCCGGCGACAACATCGGCACGCTGCTCCGCGGCATTGCCAAGAACGAGGTCGAGCGCGGCCAGGTTCTGGCTCAGCCCAAGTCCATTCACCCCCACACCAAGTTTGCCGGCCAGGTCTACGTCCTGAAGAAGGAAGAGGGCGGCCGTCACACCCCGTTCTTCAACAATTACAGACCTCAGTTCTACTTCCGTACCACTGACGTTACCGGTGTCATCACGCTGCCCGAGGGCACTGAGATGTGCATGCCCGGCGATAACGTTGTTATGAACGTCGAACTGATCACCCCCATCGCCATCGAGCAGGGCCTCCGCTTCGCTATCCGTGAAGGCGGCCGTACCGTTGGCTCCGGCGTCGTTACCGCTATCGACGAGTAATTGACCGCCGCAGACTGATCTATACAGTGCTGCAAAAGGCCCTCCGACGAAAGCCGGAGGGCCTTTTCTCTTGCAATTGGGAGTCCTGTTTGTTGTTGTGCAGAGGGTGTGGATGTGGTACAATCATTAATCATCCCTGCGCTTCCGGAGTATTCCGGAATTGCAGGGAATCAGACAGGAAATGAGAGCAGCGGACGGAGTCCCGCCAGCTCGGACGGGGGAGAAGAATGAAAGCTAAAATGGATAAGAGAAAACGTTTCCTCATGTGGAGCATTTTGCTGATTGCAATGGTGCAGATGCCGAATCTGGCGCTGTCGCCGAGTATCAATCAGATCAATACTGTGGTGTTTCCTGATAAGGGACTGTCTACGATTCAGACGGTCATGCAGATTCCCAATCTGATCTCTCCTTTCATCACAATTACAATGGCCTGGCTCATCAGCCGCGGGCTTGTGACTAAACGCGTCTCCATTATCGGCGGACTGTTTCTCGTCGCGGCCACCGGTGCGCTGGCGCTGATTTTCAACACTCAGTTCTGGCATCTGATCCTGCTCAGCTGCTGTCTGGGCCTCGGCCTCAGCGGATATATCTCCACGGCGTCCAGCCTGATCGTGGACAACTTCAATGAAGGCGAGCGTCAGATGATCTCCGGATTTCAGACGTCCTTCATCAACGGTGGAGGCATCATTATGAGCCTTTGCGGCGGCCTGCTGGGCACTCTGATGTGGTATGGCGGCTATATGATGCTGCTCCTGGCCCTGCCGGTGGCCATCATCGCACTGTTCGCCATTCCGAAAATTCCGCGGCAGCGGAAAACGGAGGACGGGAAAAACATAGGATCGGCACGTCTTCACAGCGATGTGTTTATGTACGGTGCATTCATTTTTGTGTTCATGCTGGTGTACAATGTGATCGGCAGCAATCTTTCCACGCACCTTTCCGGCATGGGCAATTCCGCTGTCTCCGGATACGCAACCGCTATCCAGATGTGCGGAGGCGTGGTCTGCGGGCTGTTCTTTGGACGCCTGAGCCGCAGGATCGGAGACTATACGACGGTCCTCTCATTCCTGGTTATCTTCATTGGCATGACGCTTCTGAGCCTGTTCCCCAACAGCATGGCAGTTACCTGTGTCGCTGTGTTCATTGCGGGCATGGGCATGAGCCTGATGCTCCCGCAGTGCATGTTCTCCGTTTCCAAAGTTGTCACACCAAGGACGTCGGCGCTGGCCACCTCCATCACCTCCTGTATCTGCCCCAGTTTCGGCGGGTTCTTCTCCGCTATGGTGTTTACCAACATCACGACGAAACTGTTCGGGCCGTCCACGGTGATGCGCTACCGCTTCGTATCCTTTGTGGCTCTGGCCTGCGCGGTCATCGTGTTTGCCATCGTCACTTACCGGAAAAACCGGAAAAAGGAAGAAATACCGGCTGCGTGAGGTAAAACCGGATCGTAATTAAGAAGGCGGACGCATGTGACCGCCAGGGATGGTGATCAGAATGAAAGACAAACAGATGGTACGCCGGGTCCTGCAGTACGTGCTCGGACTGTGCGTGATGGCGGCAGGCACCGTGCTTCTGAAGCGCGCGGATGTGGGAATCACCCCGATCACCTCCGTTCCCGCTGCAGTCGCTAATATCACGCCATTCACTCTGGGCAACACCACGATTGCCCTGCATGTGCTCTGCGTGATAGGGCAGATCCTCATCGTCCGGAAAGTGACGTTGAAGGCCCTGCTGACCATGCTCGTAGGATTTCCGTTCGGGTACATCATCGACTTTTTCATGTGGATCTTTGATCCCGGTCCGCTGAGCATCGTGATCCGTATCATCCTTCTGATCATCGGCCTGATCCTGACCGCTTTGGGCGTCCTGCTGGTGGTGGGCAGCGACCTGATGCTTCCGGCCCCGGATGAGATGACCCATACCATCAGTGAGGTGTATCACAAGAAACTGTCCAACGTGAAGTTCATCTCCGACGCCGTCTATGTGGCGATCGCGCTGGCCGTCGACCTCATTTTCACGCACAGGGTGACATCCGTAGGGATCGGCACGGTCTGCGCGGTGCTTCTGACGGGAAGGCTGATCGGCGTGTTCGGGAAACTGTTCCCGGGCCTGAAGATGAAGCCCTTCTGGCCGGCACGGACAACGGAAAAGACATAAAACGGCATATACCAGGGGAGACGCGCCCGCGCCTCCCCTGGTATCATTATCACGGATGCCGAAGCCTCCGGACAGACAGGGGGAATGCTTCCGTGTTGAAAGAAAAAGATTTCCCCATTGCCCGGTGACGCTGTATAATAAGAGCATGAATCTGTAAGAAGGTCGCACGAATGAAACTGAGTAATCTGAAGCCGGGCGATTCGGCCCGGATCATTGCCGTAGGCGGCGACGGCGCGCTGCGCCAGCATTTCCTGGATATGGGAATGATACCCGGGGCAGAGGTCACAGTGATGAAACTGGCGCCCATGGGAGATCCCATGGAGCTCCGCATCCACGGGTACGAACTGGCGCTGAGGCTGGCGGATGCCGAAAAGATCGAGATCGAATCGATCGAAAATTCGGCCGTCTCACCCGGCGTGGTCCGCGAAAGGAAACGGACGGATCACCCCGGCCTGGGCGAAGAAGGGAAATTCCATCCGAAGGGGAGCGGCGATCCCCTGCCGGAGGGGACCAAACTGACCTTTGCTCTGGTGGGCAATCAGAACAGCGGAAAGACCACTCTGTTCAACCAGCTGACGGGATCGAATCAGCACGTGGGCAATTTTCCGGGAGTGACCGTGGACCGCAAGGACGGTGTGATCAGGGGCCATGCGGACACGCTGATCACCGACCTGCCGGGGATCTATTCCATGTCCCCGTATTCCAGCGAGGAACAGGTGTCCCGGAATTTCGTGCTCAACGAGAAGCCGAAAGCCATCATCAACATCGTGGACGCCACCAACATTGAGCGGAATCTGTATCTCACCATGCAGCTGCTGGAAATGAACGTGCCCATGGTGATCGCCCTGAACATGATGGACGAACTGCGCGGAAACGGCGGCATGGTGGACATCAACGAGATGGAGGCCATGCTGGGCGTGCCGGTCGTGCCGATCGCCGCGGCGAAGAACGAAGGCGTGGACGAACTGGTGCGGCACGCCGTGCATATCGCCAGATACCAGGAGCGTCCGCTGGTCCAGGATCACTGCAGTCCGGAGGATCACGGCGGCGCCGTGCACCGTGCGATCCACGCGGTGTGCCATCTGATCGAGGACCATGCGGTCAGGACGGGACTGCCTGTCAGATTTGCCGCGGGAAAACTGATTGAAGGGGATGCCCTGATCGCCGAGCAGCTGCAGCTGGATCAGAACGAAAAGGAGATGCTGGAGCATATCGTCCTGCAGATGGAAAAGGAACGAGGACTGGATCACAGCGCGGCCATGGCCGACATGCGTTTCGAATTCATCAGCAAGGTGTGCGACGCCTGTGTGACCAAACCGCATGAGAGCCGCGAGCACGCCCGCAGCCGGAAAATGGACCGCGTGCTGACGGGCAAATATACCGCCATCCCCGTGTTCATCGGGATCATGGCTCTGGTGTTCTACCTGACATTCTTTCTGGTGGGACCTTTCCTGCAGGATCTTCTGCAGAGCGGCATCGACGCGCTGAAGGCGCTGATCGAGACCGGGATGCAGGCGGTCCATGTAAATCAGGTTATACAGAGCCTGATCCTGAACGGCATCTTCGAGGGCGTGGGAACGGTCGTCAGTTTCCTGCCGGTGGTCGTACTGCTCTTCTTCTTCCTGTCCCTGCTGGAGGACAGCGGCTATATCGCGCGTGTCGCTTTCGTGATGGACAAGCTGCTGCGCCGCATCGGCCTGTCCGGGCGGAGCATAGTGCCGATGCTGATCGGCTTTGGCTGTACCGTGCCCGCTGTGATGTCTACCAGGACGCTGCCCAGCGAGAGGGACCGCCGCATGACGATCCTGCTCACGCCGTTCATGTCCTGTACCGCGAAACTGCCGATCTACGGATTCTTCGTCACCACGTTTTTCCCAAAGCAGGGATGGCTGATCATCACCGGACTGTATCTGTTCGGCATTCTGGAAGGGGTGCTGGCGGCGTTCGTATTCAAGAACACGCTGTTCAAAGGGGAAGCGGTGCCTTTTGTCATGGAGCTGCCGAACTACCGGTTCCCCAGCCCGCGGAACGTGGCCCTGCTTCTGTGGGAGAAAGCCAAGGACTTCCTGAGCCGCGCGTTCTCTATCATACTCATCGCGACGATTGTCGTCTGGTTCCTCAGCAGCTTCAGTTTCAGCTTTGATCTGGTGGAGGATTCAAAAGACAGCATACTCGCAGCCGTTTCCGGCCTGCTTGTCCCGGTCATGAAGCCCGTAGGGCTGGGAGACTGGAGGATCATCACTTCGCTGATCAGCGGCTTCATGGCCAAGGAGAGCGTCGTCTCCGTAATGGAGACCCTGTTCAGCAGCGGAGTCGCCGCGATCGGAGCTCTTTCCGCGGCCTCCATGCTGATGTTCAGCCTGCTGTATACGCCGTGCGTGGCAGCTGTCGCCGCCATCCGCAGAGAGCTGGGGCACAAGTGGGCGGCAGGCGTCGTCGTGTGGCAGTGCGTCCTTGCGTGGGTGATGGCGCTGATCGTGCGCCTGATCGGCACGGCGTTCGGCCTGAGCTGAAGGAGGACGGAAATGAATCTGTGGGATATCCTGATCGCGGCGCTCGTGATCGCAATTGTCGTTCTGGGCGTCTGGCATATGAGAAAGAGAAAGAAGTCCGGCAAGTGTGCCTGCGGAGACTGCGCTTCCTGCCAGGGATGCGGGCTGCCGCCCGGAGCGGAGGAGAAATGAAGATGAAACGGATCGTCCTGCTCCTCTCGGCGTCGCTGCTGCTTCTGGCCGGCTGCGGAACGGGAAAGCAGGAAGAAGAGACAGGCAAAGCCGCAGGCACCTACCGGCAGATCTCCCAGGAGGAAGCCCAGCGGATCATGGAAAGGGAAGAGGGATACGTCATCGTCGACGTCCGCCGTGAGGACGAGTTTCTCAGCGGACATATCCCCGGCGCCATCCTGATCCCCAATGAATCCATAGAAGACACGCCGCCCGCGCAGCTGCCGGACAGGGATCAGCTCATCCTGATCTACTGCCGCAGCGGGAACCGGAGCAAACAGGCGTCGCAGAAGCTGGCGGATATGGGCTATACCAACATCGTTGAGTTCGGCGGCATCAATACATGGCCGGGCGAGGTCGTGAAGGGAGAATAAATGCCCGGACGGAACACGGGGGAGTACGGTTGAAGAGCTGGAATGATGTTAAGAAAAAACTGGAATCGGAGTTCCTGGCGCCTTCCCTCCGGGGCAGAGTCACCTACTTCATGACCAGATACGCCCGCGCGCATGACAGAGCGGGGCGCGTCAGCGTCCGGGTGGACGGGAAGGAGATCCTGAAGGGGTTCGACATGGACTGGTGGATCCACGGGACGGAATACGAAAAGAGGGCGCTGGAGATGTTTCCGGAGATCAGGGATCTCGGGTCCCGGGATCAGCGGGATGAGGCCGTGTGGAACGCCGCCGTCGATCTCGGATGCTTCACCACGGGCGATTTTTACGACGCCTTCGATACGTTTGAGAACCAGAGCATCGAAGACAGCCTGAACGGGAAAAACGGGCTCGTGAAACTGTTTGCCGTTCTGGATCGGCGTGTCGGGAAAAGACGGCTGAAAAAACTGCGGGACGGGCAATGGGGCCGGGAACCGGCCTGGCTGTTCCCGTTTCTCTGCCTGCGCCTGGAGGCGGAGGGGATCACCGGGCCGGAAGAATGGGAGACGGCGGAGCCTCTCCCGCACGGGTAAAAATGGACAGGGGAGGGATCTCCGTATGAAAAAACACCATGAGGCATGCCTCATGGTGTTTTTGAGATGTCTGACCGGAAAAACGGTTCATTCGACGGGATACGGTCTGCCGTTGATGGACAGGCACCCGTCGTCGATCCATTCCAGCTCCATCGTTTCGAAAGCGCCCCATTTTCCGGAATAGATCTCCTTCTCTATGGGCACCATCCGGAAGAGCCCCGCATTGAAAACAGGACCTGTTCTGGCCACGGTGACCAGAGTGGCGCCGCCCAGTGCCCCCTGATCGTCATCGATGATGGAAGCCCGGTAGGAACCGCTCGGGGACTCGACGCTGCGGACGACCGTCGTCACGCCGATGTCTCCGAATACCAGAGAGATAAAGCAGAGGAAGCCGACGGGAACGGCCAGTACGACCGAAACGATAACGGCGGCGCTCTTGCCCCCCGATTTCGGGACGTGGAGGAGGGCGAGCACGAGACA
>Ga0310696_10005438_pt1 | contig 15381 bp, 11 predicted proteins | sample AusTroGonzalo_MG_4_FD_203885 | JGI IMG/M metagenome (GOLD analysis project Ga0310696, IMG submission 203885) | Bovine rumen microbial communities from tropical cattle in Woodstock, Queensland, Australia - Gonzalo_02 (v2) (version 2) | ecosystem: Host-associated > Mammals > Digestive system >...
CAGAAAGTCACCAACGGCTCGCTCTCGGTATCGATACCCTTCAAGGGGTCTATCCAACCTATTCGTCCCGTTTTCATGGGTTCTGTAAACCACACCTGTTCGGTATAAGGACGGTCGGCAAATGTCTCAGACGTCACTAATTCCGACGGGCCTTCCTGGTCGGATGACCTGCGGTGTACGTATGCCATAAACAGGTCTTTGCCAGAATAGTAGCCCGGCTTAAAGGCAATGGCACAACCCACAATATTGGGATTGCACTCCACCAGTTCCCTGCTGTAAGTGAACATGCGGTCGGGATCGTCAAGATGCTCCAGCAAGTCATAGTATATGTTACCCGCCGACTGCTCCACGCTGATCAGGACGTTGTCAATATCCTGAACGGTGCCCTCCAGCGTCTGCTGTGCATTCAGCACAGCCTCCTGGCGCAGAGCCTTATGCGAGAAATAGGCCAGAATGCCCAAAGTCACCGCCAGCAACAGCAGCGCCTCGCATAACACCTGTACATTTAATCTCTTATTCCTCAGCATACCTTATCCGTCGACAAATAATCCAGGCTAAAATGATTCCAACAATAGCTACTGCCAGTAACACCAGCCCAACGGTGAGCAGGGGTTTCTGGACATCATCCTTAGGAGCGACGATGACCAAGGTCCAGTCGATGCCTTCTATCGGTCCGTAATACAACGTGGAAGGAACCCCGTCGACCACCATGTCGATAGTGCCGCTCTGCTTGTCAGCCAAATCCTGCAGCATGCCTTTGTCCTTGATAGGCAGTTTCTTGTCGTCAGGACAGATGAGGCAGGAGCCGTCTTTGTCGACAACCACCGAGAAGAAGTCAAGGGTACGCCTCAGGCGGAACCTGTTCAGCAGCTCATGATTCCTATACTGGTTGTCGATGCGCTGGAGTTCCTTGGTCAGCCAGTCGAAGGTCATATCAGCACCACAGACACAGGCCAACTGTCCCGTGGCATCAAATACGGGCTGGACATACGTACAATAATGTCCGCTCATACTCGTACCATCATAATAATAATATGGATCAGACCAGAAGCTTTCCTTCGACTTCTTGGCACGAACATACCATACAGACTCCGTATAGTCGTGACGGGCAGAACCCACCATGCTTAATTCGAAATCGCTGCCGTCGGTATGATGCACATAAGGCTCGAACCACTTGCCCTTCTCCTTGAAATAGTCAGGTTCGAAGGCGGCAAAATAGCCTCTGACGTCAGGAGCCAGACTGGTTTTGCTCATAAGGGCTGAAATCACCGATTCTGGAGAGTCCAGGTTTTTCCCCACTTCGTCGAACACATTCTTGGCATTTGTCTCCATGCCTTCGATGGTCTTGGACATCTCCAGCGAAAGCATGTTCTGCAGTCCAACATAGCGCACGTTAGTCTCGGCCCTCATTGCATATGAGAAGGCCCAGAACGACGCTCCCACGCTGGCCACAATCACCGCTGTCACGGCAAGCAACACGTACAGAGACAGTCTTTTCTTAGCGCGGATAGACATAGGATTTAAATGGTTTGGGTTCATAGTTTATGCATTATTTGGTGCAAAAGTACAAAAAAAAATTGAAAACCCAAAACTTTCTCTCTAAAAAAGATAAAAAGGTGTAAAAAAGGGACTGAGGTTTGGTCAGTCCGTTTTTTATTCGTACCTTTGCAGTCTATTATGTACATAAGTCAAGACAGAATATGGGAAAGATTATTGCATTAGCAAACCAAAAGGGTGGTGTGGGAAAGACGACTACAACCATCAATCTGGCTGCTTCACTGGCTACTCTGGAGAAAAACGTGCTTGTCATTGACGCTGACCCTCAGGCCAATGCCTCGAGCGGCTTGGGTGTCAACATTCAGGATGTGGAATGTTCGCTCTATGAGTGCATCATCAACAAGACTGACGTTCGCGATGCCATCTATACAACAGATATTGAACGACTGGACATCATCCCCAGCCACATCGACCTGGTGGGTGCAGAAATCGAGATGCTCGGCATGCCCGACCGCGAGAAGGTGATCAGCAACATGCTGCAACCTATCGTGAAGGACTACGATTACATCCTGATTGACTGCTCGCCGTCGCTGGGTCTCATCACCGTGAATGCGCTGACAGCAGCAAACTCGATCATGATTCCTGTGCAGTGCGAATACTTTGCACTGGAGGGTATCACGAAACTGCTGAATACCATCAAGATTGTGAAGAAACGCCTGAACCCGAAGCTGGAGATTGAGGGATTCCTGCTGACGATGTATGACTCGCGCCTGCGCCTGGCCAACCAGATATACGACGAGGTAAAGCGCCACTTCCAGGAACTGGTGTTCAAAACCGTCATACAGCGTAACGTGAAGTTGTCGGAGAGTCCGTCGCACGGACTGCCGGTCATTCTGTACGACGCAGAGTCGGCAGGTGCCAAAAACCATCTGGCATTGGCGAAGGAGATCATTACGAAAAATGAAAAGTAATATTATTTATGGCTGTAAAGAAAAAATATGACAGGAGCGTGCTTGGACGCGGGCTGGACGACATTGATGCCGGACGCGGGCTGGACGCACTGATAGATACACATAGCGAGGTACACACCGAGGGGTCGTCGAATCTGAACGAGGTGGAAATCAGCATGATAGAACCCAACCCCAACCAGCCGCGCCGTGAGTTTGACGAGGACGCCCTGCAGGAGCTGGCCACCAGCATCCGCGAGTTGGGCATCATCCAACCTATCACCGTGCGCAAGCAGGAGGGTTCCAAGTACCAGATCATTGCCGGCGAACGCCGTTGGAGAGCCTCGCAGTTGGCCGGACTGACCACCATCCCCGCCTACATCGTGACGGTAGAGGACCAAAACGCAATGGAGATGGCCCTGGTAGAAAACATCCAGCGCGAGGATCTGAACGCCATCGAGATTGCGCTGGCCTACCAACATCTGGCAGAGACTACCGGTATGACGCAGGCCAAGATTTCGGAGCGCGTGGGCAAGAGCCGTGCTGCCGTCACGAACTATATGCGCCTGCTGAAACTGCCCGCACAGGTACAGATGGCACTGAAAAACCACGAGATTGAGATGGGCCATGCCCGTGCGCTGTTGGCCATCGACAGTCCGTCGCAGCAGATCAAGCTCTTCAAGGAAGTGCAGCAGCAACAGTATTCCGTACGTAAGGTGGAGGAACTAATCCAGAGTCTAAAGAGCGGCAACGACGTGAAGACTGCCAAGGGCAAGATTGCCGCCAAAGATAAGCTGCCCGAAGAGTTCAATATCCTGAAGGAACGTCTGGCACAATTCTTCCAAACCAAGGTGCAGATGACCTACTCGCCGAAAGGCAAGGGAAAAATTACCCTTCAGTTTGACAACGAAGAGCAGCTGGAACGCATCATGAATGCGCTGGACGGAGCGAACAGTTGAACTTTGAACATTGATTATTGAACTTTGAACATTGAACGAAACATAATCAGATGGGTATTGGCGGTGGCGCTGATGATGGCCGGCGTGAACGGCTATGCCCAACAGGAGAAGCTGACCGTCATTGAGACGGGTGACAGCATCGGAAAGTTGTTGGCACCTCTCGACTCGATAGCCATGGCTGACGCTGAAGAGCTGACGAAAGACTCGAAAGACACAACGATGTCCGTAGTCTTCAAAAAACAGCGCAAGGAGCACGTCAAGCGCGACTGGAACACCTGGAAGCCCAATCCCCAGCGGGCACTGTGGCTGGCCTTGGTATTACCGGGAGCAGGACAGATATATAACCGCAAATACTGGAAACTGCCTATCATCTATGGCGGATTCATGGGGTGCATCTACGCACTGACATGGAACAACATGATGTACAAGGACTATTCGCAGGCCTATCTCGACATCATGGACAGCGACCCGGGAACGGCATCGTACAACAAGTTCCTGCATCTGGGCAAGCAGATTACTCCTGCCAACGAGGAACGTTATAAGACGATCTTTAAGAATCGCAAGGACAAGTACCGCCGTTGGCGCGACATGAGTTTCTTCGTCATGCTGGGCGTCTATGCCATATCGGTTATCGATGCCTACGTGGATGCAGAGCTCTCGCAGTTCGACATCTCGCGCGACCTGAGTCTGAAAGTGGAACCTACCGTGATGCCCAACCACTCGGGAGGCGGATGGCTGGAAGCACAGTCGCTGGGAGTTAGCTGTACGCTGAACTTTTGATAAAAAGTAAAAATGTAAAAAAAAGAACAAGGCATGAAGATAAAAGACAACAGATGTGAACTGGTAAAGAAAGTGGTGAGATGGGGTTTACCCTTTTTCCTTTTTACCTTTTTACCTTTCACAGCCATGGCGCAGATAGAGGTTGACGACGAGGATGACGTCAACGACGAGGACGAGATAGTGGTAACCGACCAGACGGGCAATGAGGAAGTCATTGAGTTTCCGGAGGCCATGACCTATGATCTGGACTCGCTGCTGAACCTCTATATGGCCAAGACCTACCTGGACGAGAACGACTGTAACATGCGCGACGAGAACCCCACCTACACCAAGGAGGAGTTTGTCGAGCGACTGAGCCGTATTCCCACCGTCATGGAGATGGCCTATAACGACGTGGTGCAGAAATTCATCGACCGCTACAGCGGACGGTTACGCCGTAGCATCAGCTATATGCTGGGGGCATCGAACTTCTATATGCCCATCTTCGAAGAGGCTCTGGAGATGTACCAGTTGCCCTTGGAACTGAAATACCTGCCTATCATCGAGTCGGCGCTGAACCCCACAGCAGTCAGTCGCGTGGGAGCATCAGGACTCTGGCAGTTTATGATTGGCACGGGCAAGCAATACGGGCTGAAGGTGAACTCGCTGGTCGATGAACGCCGCGACCCAGTGAAGTCGTCGTATGCCGCAGCACGCTATCTGAAGGACCTCTATAGGATATTCGGCGACTGGAACCTCGTGATAGCCGCCTACAATTGCGGTCCGGAGAACATCAACAAAGCCATCAGACGCGCTAACGCCACAACAGCCAAGAGCCAAAACGGCGAGGCGGCACCCGTCATCAAGGACTACTGGCACATCTATCCTTACCTGCCTCGCGAGACTCGCGGATACGTGCCGGCATTCATCGCCGCCAACTATATCATGACCTACTATTCGCAGCATAACATCTGCCCCATGTCAACCCGTCTGCCCGCCAAGACAGATACCGTCATGGTGAGCCGTAACCTGCATCTGGAGCAAGTCGCCGAGGTGGTAGGCATTAACATCGACCTGTTGCGTTCGCTGAACCCCATGTATCGCCGTGACGTGCTGCCCGGTGCTACAGAACCCTGTGCGCTACGTCTGCCACAGACCGAAGTGGGTAAGTTCATTGATTTGGAGGATTCCGTATACAACTATAAGAGCGACGAGCTGTTTAACAAGCGCGCCGAGGTTGAGGTCAAGGACGATGTGCCGACCTATTACCATAAGAGTAAACGTTACGCACGAGGCAAGAAGGGCCGCGTCAGCAAAAAACGTACGGCACGCAGCAAGAGCAGACGTACTACTGCCACCCGTAAAAAGGCTACGGCAAGCAAGAAGCGCACCACGACGAGCAAGAAGCGTAAGACTACAACGAAAAAAAGAAGGAGATAAGCTATGGATGAGGACATGATGATTCAGGAAGAGGCTGACGAGAAACTAGTGAATGACGCGTTTCAGCGACTGCTGGACAGTTATTCGGCCTCTCGCCACAGACAGAAGGTGGATATCATCACCAAGGCATTCAATTTCGCCAAGCAGGCGCATAAAGGCGTCAGGCGATTGAGTGGCGAGCCATACATCATGCATCCTATCGCCGTAGCACAGATAGCCTGCGAAGAGGTCGGACTGGGCTCGACGAGCATCTGTGCCGCCCTGCTGCACGACGTGGTAGAGGATACGGACTACACTACCGAGGACTTGGCGAACATCTTCGGACCAAAGATAGCACAGATTGTCGATGGACTGACCAAGATTTCTGGCGGCATCTTTGGCGAACAGGCCTCAGCACAGGCCGAGAACTTCAAGAAGCTGTTGTTGACGATGAGTGAAGATATCCGCGTCATCCTCATCAAGATTTGCGACCGTCTGCACAACATGCGTACGCTGGAGTCGCAACCTGCCAACAAGCAATACAAGATTGCCGGCGAGACACTCTACATCTATGCCCCGCTGGCCAACCGACTGGGACTCAACAAGGTGAAGTCGGAACTGGAGAACCTATCCTTCCAATACGAGCATCCGGAAGAATATGCCAGCATCAAAGCCAAACTGAAAAATACGGAAGTATCGCGTCACGAACTGTTCGACCAGTTTACTGCACCCATCGAGGAGTCACTCAAGGAAATGGGCATCAAGTACCAGATCAAGGAACGTGTAAAGACACCCTACTCCATCTGGACGAAGATGCAGAACAAGCATGTGACGTTCGAGGAGATCTACGACATTCTGGCCGTGCGCATCATCTTCACTCCTAACAAGCGTGAGGAGGAAATCAACGAATGTTTCAACATCTACGTTGCCATCTCGAAAATATACAAGAGCCATCCTGACCGCTTGCGCGACTGGCTGTCGCACCCCAAGGCCAACGGCTATCAGGCGCTACACGTCACGCTGATGTCGAAACAAGGCCGATGGATAGAAGTACAGATACGCTCTGACCGCATGGACGAAATCGCAGAGCAGGGCTTTGCCGCCCACTGGAAATACAAAGACGGCGAACAGGCTGAATTCACGGAGGATGAGAATGAACTGAACGACTGGCTGCGCACCATCAAGGAGATTCTGGACGATCCCCAGCCTGATGCAATGGACTTCCTTGATGCCATCAAGCTGAACCTCTTTGCCTCGGAGATATTTGTCTTTACGCCAAAAGGTGAGATCAAGACCATGCCGGCAGGATGTACGGCACTCGACTTTGCCTTCTCCATTCATACCTTCCTCGGCTCACACTGTATCGGAGCTAAGGTAAACCACAAACTGGTACCGCTAAGCCATAAGCTCGAGAGCGGCGACCAGGTGGAAATCCTGACCTCGAAGTCTCAACACGTACAACCCGCCTGGATTAATTTCGTGTCGACAGCCAAGGCAAAGGGTAAGATACAGGCCGTACTGCGTCGCAACAGCCGCGAAACGCAGAAGAAGGGTGACGACATCCTAAAGGAATTTCTGCAGAAGAACCAGATAGAATATACGGTAGAAGTCATCGACCAACTGGCAAACTTCCACGAAGTGAGCAATCGCGAAAAATTCTTCCAGGCACTGGGCGAGAAAACCATCCTATTGGGCGAGAAAGACCTGGACGAGCTGCGCGGCAAGGCGGGTATTGGCGGTTGGCGCAAACTGGTGCCATTTCTGGGACGCACCAAACCCAAGAAACTGGCAGGTGGCGAACAACAGGAGCTGTTCATCGTGCCTGAGAAGTTCAACCGCAAGAAACCAATCTTCATCAGCGAGGAAACCATCGGGCAGTATAAGTTCAAGCACTGCTGCCATCCTATCCCAGGCGACGACATTCTAGGATATATCGATAATAAGCAACAGATTGAGATCCACAAGCGTGCCTGTCCCGTGGCCGACAAACTGAAGAGCGGCTTTGGCAATCACATCCTCGACGCCAAGTGGGACATGCACAGAAAACTGTTCTTCGATGCCACCGTCCGTATTCAGGGCATCGACCGCATGGGTATTCTGGTGGACGTCTCACGCGTCATCACTTCGCAGATGAATGTCAACATTCACAAACTTACCATTGGCGGTGAGGATGGTGTCTTCGACGGCAGCATTGAACTACGTGTCCACGACCGTGACGACGTGAAGGTCATCATGGACGAGCTGAAGAAAATCGAGGGCATCCAGGAGATTACACAGATTATGTAAATCCCCCAAATACCAACATTTCAAAATAACGTCATAACAACACAAACAAAACAAACGACATGAAACGACTACTGACAATCATTGTAACGCTGAGCGCCCTGCTGACGGCACACGCCCAAAAGAATTACGACAATCCCGACACCCTCGTGGTGAGCCGCGACGGCACGGGAGAATTCCGAAACATCGGGGAAGCCATTGAGGTGTGCCGTGCCTTCATGGAATACCACAAGGTCATCTACGTCAAGAAAGGCACGTACAAAGAGAAACTCGTCATTCCACAGTGGCTTACCAACATTGAGATATGCGGTGAGGACCGTGACCAGACCATTATCACGTGGGACGACCACGCCAACATCAAGGCCGACATCTCACCTCTTACCTCTAACCTCTCACCTCAGAAAATCGGCACCTTCCGTACTTTCACGCTGAAAATCGAGGGCAGCAGGATCACCCTGAAGAACATCACCATTGAGAATAATTCGGCCCGTCTTGGACAGGCTGTAGCACTGCATACGGAGGGTGACCGTCTGACATTCATCAACTGCCGATTCCTGGGACACCAAGACACCATCTATACGGGGAATGCCCAGACGCGCCTGCTGTTCAAGAACTGCTACATCGAAGGAACCACCGACTTCATCTTCGGGCCTTCGACGGCATGGTTCGAAGGCTGTCAGATATTCTGCAAGGCCGACTCATATATCACGGCAGCGTCCACGCCCAAGGAATCGCCCTACGGATACATCTTTAATCATTGCACCATCACTTGCGACACGAATGTCAGCAAGGTCTATCTCGGACGTCCTGGGCGCGACTATGGCTATACGCTGTTCATGAATTGTGACCTACCCCGACAGATTCGTCCGGAGGGTTGGCACCAGTGGCGCCCCGAGGCGGTGAAGACGGCCCGCTATATGGAGTACAACAACCGCGGAGAGGGTGCCGCTACGGCTGGACGTGTAACATGGAGCCGACAGCTCACCAAGAAGGAAGCTCAGCAGATTACCTTGGAGCGTGTATTCAGCATCAACGACAATTGGAATCCAGATTTATAACGATAGCTTATGAAAAAACTATTCTCGACCGCCATACTGTTGGTGGTTACCACATGCTGCGCAGCACAGGAATCACCCCTGTGGCTGCGATTCCCTGCCATCTCGCCAGATGGAAAAACAATTGTTTTTTCCTATAAGGGAGATCTGTTTACCGTCCCTGTCTCGGGCGGACAGGCTCGTCAGTTGACCACCAATGCTGCCTACGACGCCTATCCCGTATGGAGTCCTGACGGGCAGCACATTGCCTTTGCCTCCAGTCGTGAGGGCAGCCTTGACGTATGGATTATTGCCCGTCAGGGAGGCACTCCCCAACGGCTTACTACCCATAGCAACAACGAACTCCCAATCGCCTTCCGCGACAACGACCATGTGTTGTACAGCACATCACTGATGGCAACGGCACAGACCAGTCTGTTACCGGAAAGCACGTTTCCGCAGGTCTATGAAGTCAGCACGAAGGGCGGACGTCCCCGTCTCTTTTCTATCATCACGATGGAAGATATCAGTATCCGTGCCAATGGTGATATGCTCTACCACGACTGCAAAGGCTATGAGGATTCCTTCCGCAAGCACCACCAGAGCGCCATCACACGCGACATCTGGTTGAAGAGCGGTGAACAGTTCAAACGCCTGACGTCGTTCCGTGGGGAAGACCGTTCACCCGTCTGGGCACCCGACGGGCAGTCGTTCTACTATTTAACGGAACGCGACGGTACCTTCAACATATGGAAGCGCCAACTGGACGGAAGCAACGAACAGCAGGTAACGCGCCATGAGAAGAATCCCGTACGATTCCTGACGGCATCTGCCGACGGCACACTCTGCTATGCCTACGACGGAGAGATCTATACCAACCGCAATGGCCAAGAGCAGAAAGTTCAGATCAGTATCGTTGCCGACAGCAACGACCAGGACCTCGTGCGTAGCATCAATACGTCTGGTGCCACCGAAATCAGTCTGTCACCAGAAGGCAAGGAAGTGGCTTTCATCATGCATGGCGACGTCTACGTGACCAGCGTCGAATATAAGACCACCCGCCAGATTACCAATACGCCGCAACAGGAGCGCGATGTCAGCTTCTCGCCTGACGGGCGCAGCCTGATATATGCCGCTGAACGCGAGGGTGTGTGGCAAATCTATCGCGCCACCATCAAGAACAAGAGCGAAAAGCTGTTTACCTATGCCAGCGACATTGAGGAAGAGCGTCTGACGAATACCAACTTGACATCGCAGCAACCGCAGTTCAGCCCAGACGGCAAGGAGATTGCCTTCTTCGAGAATCGCTGCGACCTGCGCGTGATGAATCTCGAGACCAAGGCTGGACGCACAGTGCTGGACGGCAAATACCAATATAGCTACAGCGATGGTGACCTGTGGTTTGAATGGAGTCCAGACAGTCACTGGCTCCTCGCCAGCTATATCGGCACTGGCGGATGGCACAGCCCTGACGTGGCGCTGGTCAACGCCTCGGGCAATGGTGAAGTTCACAACCTGACTAATAGCGGATATAGCGACAGCAACGCTAAATGGGCATTGGATGGAAAAGCCATCATCTACTCCAGCGACCGTGCCGGATATCGCAGTCATGGCAGTTGGGGAGCAGAGGAAGATGTCTATATCATGTTCTTCGACCTCGACGCATACGAGCGCTTCCGTATGAACAAGGAGGAGAAGGCGCTCTATGACGAAGCTGAAAAAGAAGCGAAAAAAGCTGAGAAAGACAGCGACAAGAACAAGAAAGACAGTGGCAAGGGCAAGAATACCAAGAAGGACAAGCCTGCTGCCAAGCCACAGAAGCCTGCTCTTCAGTTCGACCTGGATAATGCCCGCGACCGCATCATCCGTCTTACTGCCAATTCTACGCATTTGGGCGATGCCATTCTTTCGCCTGGCGGTGACACATTGTACTACCAGGTTACTTTCGAGGACGGTTACGACCTCTGGCGCCATACGATGCGCGAAGAGAAGACGGAGCTGGTCATGAAAGGCGTAGGACGTGGCAACATGGAAGCCGACAAGGGCTTCAAGAACCTCTTCCTCGTATCAAGGGGCATCAAGAAACTCGACCTCGCCAAAAACAATTCGGAGGCTGTCAGTTTCGAGGCTCCCTTCACATGGAAACCCTACGAAGAGCGTCAGTATCTGTTCGACCATGTTTGGCGTCAGGTGGCTGACAAGTTCTACGATCCGCAGATTCATGGCGTCGACTGGGAGGGCTATCGCAAGATATACGAGCGTTTCCTGCCACATATCAACAACAACTACGACTTCCGCGATATGCTGAGCGAAATGCTCGGCGAGCTGAACGGCTCACACACGGGGGCGAGATACTATCCGGATGGATCAACACTGAAGACTGCCAGCCTCGGGCTGTTCTTCGACCCTGACTACGAAGGCGACGGTCTGAAGGTCCAGGAGGTCATCAAGCGTGGTCCTTTTGCCGTCAAGAAGACGGGTGTCACCCCAGGTTGTATCATCGAACAAATTGACGGCAACCCCATCAAGGCTGGCGAGGACTATAACTGGATGCTCGACGGAAAGGCCGGCAAGCCCATACGTGTCAGTGTCCGTAAGCCCAATGGCGACAAGACCTTCGACGTTGTGGTGAAGCCCGTGAGCCAGTCGGTGCTCAGCGACCTCATCTACAAACGCTGGGTAGACCGCAACCGCCAATTGGTCGACAGCCTCTCTGGCGGACAAGTGGCCTATGTGCATATCAAGTCGATGAACAGCGATGGCTTCCGTCAGGTCTACAGCGACCTGCTGAGCGACAAGAACCGCAATCGCCGTGGCGTCATCGTTGACGAACGATATAATGGCGGAGGGTGGCTCCACGATGACCTCTGCACGCTGCTGAGCGGACGTCTCTACCATAACTTCGTACCCCGCGACCGCTATGTGGGCCGTGACCCCCTGAACAAATGGGTTACCAAGTCGTGCGTACTCATGAACGAAGACTGCTACTCAAACGGATCCGGATTCCCATGGGTCTATCGTGAGCTGGGCATCGGCAAACTTATCGGTACCCCTGTGGCAGGAACAGCCACCAGCGTGTGGTGGGAGACGCTTATGGACCGCTCCTTAGTCTTTGGCATTCCTCAGGTCGGCAAGAAGGATATGAAGGGCCAGTATATGGAGAATCAGGAACTACTGCCCGATATTGAAGTCTACAACACTCCTGAAGACTATATCAACGGCCGTGATCCGCAGTTAGAAGCAGCCATCAACGAAATGATGAAATAAAAAGGACTACAGCTATGACAGAGAATCAATATATCAAGCAGTTTCCTGACCTCATGGCAGGCAAGACCATTCTTTACGTCCACGGCTTCGCGTCAAGCGGACAATCGGGCACTGTTACGCGTTTAAGAACTGTCATGCCTCAAGCAAAAGTGATAGCCCCTGATCTTCCTGTCAATCCCCACGAGGCCATTGCCCTGCTTCATACAATTTGTGAACAGGAAAAGCCCGATCTCATCATCGGTACCTCAATGGGAGGCATGTATACCGAGCAGCTGCGAGGCTTCGACCGCATCTGCGTCAATCCTGCCTTGGAGATAGCAGAGACGATGCGGGCACATGGTATGACGGGAACCCAGCAGTTTCAGAACCCCCGACAGGACGGCGTACAGGAATTCTACGTAGACAAAGCACTCGTCAAGGAATACCGCGAGGTGTCGGAACAGCGTTTCCAAGGCCTTACCCCTGAGGACGAACAGCGTGTCTACGGACTCTTTGGCGACAAAGACGACCTGGTGGACACCCTTGACATGTTTAGTGAGCACTACTCGCAATATACGAAGTTCCATGGTGAGCACCGAATGGACGATAAAAGCTATATGCACTCCGTGGTTCCTGTCATCCGCTGGATCGACGACAAGCAAGAACACCGCCAGCGTCCTATAATATATATAGGTATAGAGACGATGACAGATGCTTATCAGAAACCCGTATCATCGGTTCAGAAAGCCGTTCGGATGCTGATAGAACACTATGAGGTATTCTTCGTGGCACCTGCTGCAGCGTATGCCACCACAGAATCGTGGCTGGCAGAATATATCAATGTTCCCGCTTGGCAGCACACCATTTTCACGACTCGCCGCGACCTGCTCTATGGCGACTACATCATTGCGAAGTCCAACCTCAAAGCTCAAAACTCAAATCTCAAAGACAATTCCATGGCCACCCTGTTGGAATACGGCTCGGACACCTTCAAGACCTGGGAAGACGTGATAGAATACTTCTCACGACTTGGTGGACAATAGGCAAAAATCAGAAATAGGGGAATCCCTAATCACATTTGGGGATTATCCCCTACTTTATTGCAAGGAAATGACTACCTTTGCAACGTGAACAATTAAATAGTGATGCGTATGAAGAAGTATATGATGTTTTTGGCCGTCTCAGTTCTGATGCTGAGCAGTTGCGGTACATATACCGGAGAGGGCGCTTATGCAGGAGCCACAATGGGTTCTTTAATCGGTTCTGCTATCGGAGGCATCTCAGGAGGCTGGCGAGGCAGTAATGTCGGACAGATTGTTGGTATGGCTGGCGGTGCTGCCGTAGGAGCAGCCATCGGTGCTGCTGCCGACAAGAAGGAAGCGGAGCGTTACGAAGCATACCAGCGTCAGCAGGGGCAGCGTCGTGCCCAGAATAGCAATCAAAATAGAAACGCAGATAATGACTCAGGGTTTGACCCGACGAACAGCGGCGACGACCGTATCGACTTTGACGGTGCCGGACCAAGTGGTCAGAGCGGCACAACACAGGACAAGGTGACTACTTCTTCGTCTTCTTCGAAGAAACTTCCCTTTTCCTATCAGCCTCTTCAGCCATAAGCTGCCATAAGGGCTTCATACCCGTGGAGCCCTCGTTAGTTTCCATCTCAAACTCAGGAAGCTCTATTTCGTCATCAGGCATAAACGGTACAATGATGCTGTTGACTTTCTGAACGACAACCATAGCAACACCTTGTGAAATAATACCTAACTCCTTGGCTGCACGCCACGACAGGTCAATGATACGTCCACGGACAAAAGGTCCGCGGTCGGTAACGCGTACAAATACACTACGTCCATTGGCAGGATTATATACATGGAGCAACGTGCCAAAGGGATAATAGCGGTGCGCACACGTCAAGCTATCACGATGCAGACGTTCGCCACTGGCCGTCATACGACCATGAAACTTCTGAGCATAATACGAGGCTTTACCCTGTTGCACGTCTTGCGCGTGCAACGGGGTAAAACCAAAGAGGGTTGTCAATAGTGCTACAAGAGCTATTTTCAATAAATTCATTACACTCTACACAATGCCCTGCGCAAGCATGGCCTTGGCGACCTTCATGAAGCCGGCGACATTGGCACCCTTCACGTAGTTCACATAGTCGCCTTCCTTACCATACTTCACACACTGCTCGTGGATGCCAGACATAATCTGGTGCAGACGCTGGTCAACCTCTTCTGCCGTCCACGACATACGCATCGAGTTCTGCGTCATCTCCAGACCGGACGTTGCCACACCGCCGGCATTCACTGCCTTGCCGGGAGCAAAGAGCTGCTGGGCAGCAATGAACTTGTTCACAGCCTCAGCGGTACAGCCCATATTCGAGACCTCAGCAACACACAGCGGTTTGTTAGCCAGAATCCTATCGGCATCCTCGCCATTCAACTCGTTCTGGGTAGCACACGGCAGATAGATATCGGCCTTCTGCTCCCACGGCTTCTTGCCAGGGAAGAATGTCGAGCCTTCGAACTCTTCCTCGTAAGGCTGGCAGACGTCGTTGCCAGAGGCACGCAGTTCGAGCATATACTCAATCTTCTCGTCGTCAAGACCTGCGGGGTCGTAGATGTAGCCGTCAGGACCACTGATGGTGATGACCTTTGCGCCCAACTCGGTGGCCTTCTTGGCGGCACCCCAGGCCACATTGCCGAAGCCTGACAGGGCAACAGTCTTACCCTTGATGTCCAAACCGTGGGTTTCCATCATCTGGTGTACGAAATAGAGGGCACCATAGCCAGTAGCCTCCGGACGCAGAATGCTACCACCCCACTCCATGCCCTTACCAGTCAACGTGGCACCATGGAACTGGCTCGTCAGCTTCTTGTAATAGCCGAACAGATAGCCGATTTCACGTCCACCCACGCCAATATCACCGGCAGGCACATCCATGTCGGGACCTATCACCTTATACAGTTCACACATAAAGGCCTGACAGAATCGCATCACCTCGTTATCGCTCTTGCCGCGAATGCTGAAATCGCTACCGCCCTTGCCACCACCCATAGGCAGTGTGGTCAGCGCGTTCTTAAATGTCTGCTCGAAACCCAGGAACTTCAGAATACTCAAGTTCACCGACGGATGGAAACGCAAACCGCCCTTATATGGACCAATAGCACTGTTGAACTGCACGCGATAACCGATGTTCACCTGCACCTCACCCTTGTCGTCGACCCAAGG
>Ga0310696_10005439_pt1 | contig 15380 bp, 21 predicted proteins | sample AusTroGonzalo_MG_4_FD_203885 | JGI IMG/M metagenome (GOLD analysis project Ga0310696, IMG submission 203885) | Bovine rumen microbial communities from tropical cattle in Woodstock, Queensland, Australia - Gonzalo_02 (v2) (version 2) | ecosystem: Host-associated > Mammals > Digestive system >...
ATAAAGATTTAACGCGTCCAAAACTACTAACTTGATACAATCCTTCATATCCAGGTATATCCCGCCATAATTCTTCACTCATGTTATAATACCTCCTTTGTACTTATGATATAATATAAAATATTATTTCACAAGTACAAAATTTTCCTGTTGAAGAATATACTCCAATCGATTAATTATACCGTCTAAACTTATATGCTGAAAATCATAACGTTGAACTCTTGATAATATAGTTCGAGGAATACGCTCAGGATTAGTAGTGCAGAAGATGAAGATACTCTTTGCCGGAGGCTCTTCAATCAATTTCAGTATTGCGTTCCATCCCTGAACTGTAATCATGTGACACTCGTCTATAATGAATACCTTATACTCACTATTCAGCGACTTTGTCTGTGACTGCTGGATAAGATCTCTCATATCGTCTACTGAGTTATTGCTGGCAGCGTCCAGTTCTATGGGACTACCCTGCCCATCGTTTATCTCGTTAGCAAAGATTCTTGCACACGTTGTCTTTCCAGTTCCCGCTCCGCCTACAAATAAATAGCAGTGCTGAAATTCTCGGGAATCTATCTGTTCCCATAAGATAGCTTTTATCGTACTCTGCTCAACTACATCGTCGAACGACTTAGGGCGATATTTAATCGCTAGTGACTGCATTATGTTCCTCCTCTATTTCCTCTATTTCAATTGAATCTATGGTTGCCTTTGCGTCTCCCGTTGTATCCTCTGACCACGTACCTTCCGGACCAGTTACAATGTAATAGCCTTTACCGTGCTCGATTGTGTACCCCTTATAATTCACTGTCCACCTCCTTAAATAACTTTGCCACCTTCTTGAATGTTTTCTCGTCCAGTATATAATACCGGTTAGTTCCCGGACCGTAATCAAAACACAGCGCATTATAATCCTTACCCATCGCAAATGCTTCTTCCTTATTCTTTATCAGCCATTCCCGCTGGATACTAAACGAAGCCTTTGCCGTGGTTGCTGTCTTACACTCTATGAGCCACTGATCTGAGGTTACGTCCCCTTTTGCAAATGTAGTAGCTCCGCTATTGGCAACCTGCTTTCCACCAACTACCCGGGCTACCGCCTTTTCCTGCTTACTGGAATAAAACCTTGTAGGCTTATTCATTGAGGAATCCTCCTTATGCGTCTTCCACTATGAGTATTAAGCTGCGCGCTAACTCGATCGTATAAGCGCTTGTCAATGTCAATAAGACGATGCACGAAGCACCACCAAACAGTGCTATGTGACACACCCAGATCCGTCTCTACTGTTAGCACTGTATTGAACGGACTAGCCACATAATGAGATGCCCAATTAATAATCTCTTCGTCTGTCCAGTAATTATGTCTGCCCATTATAGATCCAGTTCCTCCGCCTTTTCTTTAATCGCTTCCATGTACTCCTCTGGAGTCGCATCCGGATGCTCGATAGCCCACTCGATCTTGAAACGTTCAAGTTCCTCCATTGCTTCTGCAAATCTCTGTGACTTTGTTTTTCTTGCCATGTCTCATGTCTCCTTATCTAACCACCCTGAAGTTATGCTTAAGTAGATATCTGAAATACTCATTGCCTTCGTCCTTTGTTGTAGAAGTGAAGAAGTTCTTCCATATATCGCAATTATCATCCACAACATGCTTTGTTCCCGCTCCTTGCTCGTACACATTCATAATGACTACAGGAGTGAAGCTTCCGTCCCTTAATGTTCCAAAGAACACATCTACTCTATATTCTTTATTCTGCCAATTCCAGGACTTCTGCATTTTTGTGATGTCGTCCAGCTGCACATGACTCCAACCTACATTCTTCTGTAATGCGATAACGTTTGCCATATCTCACACCTCCGCGAACTGTCTTAAGTGCTCTAACTGTGCATTCACGCTGTTAAGCTTCTCTACACAGAAGTTGATCTGCTTCACTGCCATAGCCTTATCCAGTGAACCTGCTTCTTCGCGATCCATGTAATTCTTGATCTGGCGTCTCCACTTCTCTGCTGTTTTCTCGTAACGCTTAATCTGGTTGTTAATGGGCTCGTCCTTTGTAATCTTGTTATAAACTATCATCTTATCTGCCTCCTAGTTTTGCGAGTGTTATTAGTGCCATCTGTAACTTGTAAATATAATATAACATATTTAATCTTGTACGTCAATACCCTATATAAAGAAAATCAGGAGCCATTATAAAATGACTCCTGTATATAAATACTTTCCTTATTCTGTCGCTTCCTGGTATAATGCAATTACCTGGGTTACATTGCCATCTACAATCTTTATGGAACGATCGTTGCCATACTGTAATTCAATAACATCCGCTGAATTAGCCTTGATCTGTTGGATTAACACATCCACGGCAACCTGGCAGGTGTAAAATGCGGGATTCTTGCTGCTTACATACGGAATTATCTCAACACCGTCTGACTGCTTACTGGATACATTAATGCCTGTATCTGTAAACAGGAGTGTAATAGCATGATCATCATATACACCTACGAATAGTGAAATTCTGTCCAGTAGTGCTAACAGATCCGGCTTACCTACCTTGCAGCTGCACTTGAACTCTTCGTCCAGTAACGCGCCGATCTCATTGATAGCGAAGTCCTCGATGCCTTCCATCTTATAACCAAATACGATGCAGTCCTTGGTGAAGAACTCAATAACTTCGTCATTCTGTAATACGCTGATCTTTTCCTCAGTCATTACGTTAAGCAGATCCATTGTTTCCGGGAACATAAGTACCGGCTCGTCAAACAGCTTAACATCCAAACCACATACCTTATAGCTGTCTGTAGACACAACTCTGTCGCCTACATAGTAGCCGGTATAAACGGGATCTTCCATCGTAACTGCAAGTGCTGCCTTGTTTGTGTTAAGGATTGTCTTGATAGTAGCCAGACTGATTTCTGTTGCCTGTCCATCAAGTGCTGCCTCCGCTACCGGATCCGGATACTGTATCATATTACCGTTCTCATCAGGCGGAAGTTCTATCTTATAGTTTCCGTTACCCGTTACGGCAAGGGACATACCACTGATCTCAAGTATGATATTCTCACTGGTCATCTTAGCCACGAGTTTACTAAACTGCTCTGCTTGGACAACACAGTAAAAATCTTCCGCTCCCGGAACGTCGTGCATAATATACAAGGTATTCGATGCGTCCGTTGTGCGTAACGTAAGATGCTCTTCCTTGACCTCGATTGCCATGAGTGACGTGATAGGAATCAGCTTGTTCTGTCCTGCGCCCTTAATAGCGCGACTTACCATTTCCTGAAGTATCACTGTCTTGATGATAAATTTTGACATTATATATCCTCCTTAAAATAATTTTCGTCGTCCTGTTATTGTCTGCGGTCTAATGAGCTTACTCATATCGCAGTCCCGAACCTTTACCTGCTTAGGAATACCCACGTATTTCGAGATATCAAAATTCTTATCCAATACGGCACGCAGATACAACTGGATCTGCTCTGTCGTATATACACGGATCATTCTGCGTCCTTCCTTATCATTCACCGAAATGGGCACTGCGTCTCTCGGCTCTGCCATGTCTAACCTAACAAGTCTGTCCATCATTGGCGAATCCTGTAATATAAACCAAGACTTCAACTGATCTGACGAAACTGCATTTGTATCAAACCAATGTCCAATACGTGTTCCAGGATGCCATTCAACAACCGTCTCTCCCGACTTTTTCTTTGACCGCAGATACAATTCCATCTGGGCTGTGTAATTATCAAACGTACCTTCAAACCAGTTGCCATATTCCCTAGTGGTTGTCAGGATAGGGCTTATAACCCTGTCCTGATTAACCAGCTGGAATGTGGATAATAAATTATCCTTCATTAGTTTCTTTCCTTTCGCGAGTGAGCAAGTAGAAAATAGGGGTATCAAGTAGTGCTAAGATTGCTTTAATTACAAACTGTCCAAAAATCATGGACACCAACATTCCATGCATCTCCGACTGGAACAGCCAGCCAAAGCCAAAACCAAATGCTATGATGACATATATAACGCTATCAATTAACTGACTGCCTATAGTGGAGCCATTATTCCAAATCCAACGTCCGCCATCTCGAGATCCGTGCTTCTTAATATACGCATCTCTAATCTTATGGAATACAAATACGTCCCAGCTCTGCGAACACAGGAATGCCACCATGCTTGCAATTACAAAGATCCAGTTCTGTCCAAGCAATGCCACGTAATGATTCTGCATCTCGGGATCAACTGCCGGCAGATATCTTGCTATTATAATAAACAGCGTTGAAACAAGCTGACAAATGAAACCATATTTGACTGCTATGGATGATTCTTTTTTACCCCATATCTCTCCGATAATATCTGTTACCAGGAATGTTACGGGATAACAAATGACACCGACGGTAAGCGTTACTTCGTTACCGAAGAGGGCGAAGCCCATATCGAATACCTTCGTTGCCATTGCGTTTGCGGTTACGAGTGCTACTCCAAAAAGCATGTAGAGTAGATACAGATTCTGTTGCGTCTTTTTCATGTTTCTTAAATCTCCTTCATTTGATTAGTTGGTAAGGATAAACAACTATCCTCGTTTTTTGAAATTGGTAGGACTAAACAATTAACCTCCTTCCTAGAATAATTTACTTGATACGAAGCTCTTAGGTCCTTTGTACTGATAATTCTGTGCCCAGTCGTACATCGTATCAATGTTAAACTTCAAGCGTGCTTTATAGTCCGTCGACACCTGCTCGAGAGTATAACCATATTTTGCTAACTCCGCCTCCAGTTTATCGCGAAGATGATCCGGGAATGCGTTAGCATTGTTCTTATCGAACTTATTACGTTCGCTGACATTTACAATGCCACACGATGCGGTATTGATATTGCCGTTAATTCCCAGTTGCAGCCATGTGGTTGAATCTGCACTATAGAACGGGAACTTTTCCAGAAGCTTAATAACCGTCATTCCAAATGCATGGACCTTTACGTTAGGATTATCGCTTGACTGTATAACGGCGAAGATTTCCCGGAAGTATCTGTCCTGAAGTTCAGTAGATACTCCATGTCTACCACCTATTCCTATATACTCGGGAAGCCTACCGCCTACCTCTGTATTCAGTATTCTCTTAAGAGCGTCTTTAGGTTCACCGAAATGATACAACGGTAAAAGGAAGCAAGGTGACGTAACGCGCTCCTTCATATACAGATAATTCTGCCAACTTGCTTCACAGCACTCTTTGGCTGTCCGTGCGTTAAGTACAGGAAACGGGATCACATCCAGTTCTACGAAGATAGGGATCTCCGGATTGTCATTGATATACTGGATATACATATCCAAATCTACCGTCTTTCCCGCATGCGCTACTGAGAACGCTCCGCTGTCTATAAACAACCTATCTGCGTATCCGCCTTGCTTCCAGTCCTGGATGCCTTTGCGCTCGTTAGCCTGTGAGAACAGACGTAATGCTCTCTTTGACTGAAGGTACTCATCTACTTCTTTTGCCTGCTGTCCGGCAAAGTACAAATTGAATGCCATTATAATTCTCCCATAGTCTTAAGGTATTCATGCCAACTGTTATCATGCTTTTCTACGATGTAGTCAAGCTCGCCCGGAACGAAGTCGCACTGGAGAAGATTTCTCAGCTTACGTTCACACTCGTTAAGGTTGCGCTTCTCATAAAGATATTTCGGGTTACCCTTCAGCTCATATTCAAAATCCTTCCAGATGGGATAGAGAGGATTACAGCCAAACGTAATTGCTTCCAGTAACGTCCAGCTTACCCAATCCTGATGTGCGCAGTTGATAAGAACACTTGCCTTTGACAGCTCTGTATAATACGAGATCTTATCAAACGTATTTACGATGGTAAGGTTTGAATTGGGTGTTCCCACGATAAGTCTAAGTCTGTTGAGCACTTCAGGATTAGACGTAATAGGTCTATCCTTTCTCGGATTAACCAGCTTAAACTGGATGTCCGGACATCTCTGTACCAGATCTAAAAAGAACATAGGATCCTTCTCATCATCAAACCTACTGGCAAAAATAACTGATCCGTCCTTTTCCTGTTTTGTCCAACCATCGTCTGTGATCTGCTCCACAAGTCTTTCGCTATTGTAAGGCAATCCTACATGGAAAATATTATCCGGACGGGCAATGCCACCTACGATGCACAGCTGCTGAAGGATATGTGAGCAGGTAAAGATGAAATCGTACTGGTTGCCGTATCCCGACTCGATGGGACGCATCCACTCTCTCATCTTCCACGCAAAGTCTGTGTCGTCAACTGACTGAGCATGGATGAATGTACCGATCTTGAACTTCATGTTCTTAAGCTGTCTGATGTAGAACAAGCTCTCAATTCCAGGATGCCAAAAGTCCTCTACATAGATGGTGTCCTTATCCTTGATCTTACCCTCGTTGATAAGCTGAACTACCTTCATGATCTGCGACATAGCGTAATAGCTTCTGCCGCAAGCGTCCAGGACTACTCCATCCTTAATTGTCTGTCCCAGTCTGTCACCGTCAATACGTGTGAACGGCACTCCATACTTTTTGAAATTTGTCTCTGCCCAACCATCCACGCAAGACATATAGTAGGTATATCTTTCGATGTAGGGTTCCAACGGTAAATAGTATAACATGGTTACTCCTCCTCAAACAACATGATGTCGCAAGTAAATAGATTATTTTCTTTCAGTGTATCCAGTGATGTTCTTGCCACCGCATTGTACACGGTTACCACCTTTGTATTGTCCGTCTTGAACTGAAGGTTATTATATGTATATGGAAAGTCGTACGCACTGCAAATAAAGGTGGTAATAAGCGTATCGTACCGGCTAATAAACTCGGGCAACTCGTCATACTGAACTTCTATAATGATATCTATAGAATTCCTGAACAAGTAGTCATATAATCCCTTCCAATCATCTACCCCGGCAAACCTATGTCGACCGCCGCCGAAGTAAACGCGCCTCACGTCTTTGTTCTGCTCAAGTAAAGACACCAGTGTCTTAATAGGTGTTTCCGTATCACTGCAGACAAATAACGTCATCGTTCCGATGTTGGTTCCCTCCATCTCGGGACCCTTCCAGATCTTAAGCATTGTTTTCCTCCTTTCTGTAAATAATCTCACAACCGTTCTCTCCGTCCTCACTAACAGTAACGAACATATCGCGGTTATTTCCATATTCCCTTCGTAAGAATGTAAGCAACTTATAAGCAAACGTCTCACAAGAGCAATTAGCCGTGTGCTGGAGCTTATACATGAAGTCGCTTACCTTATGCTTGAGCATTATAAACTCAATTTCCCTATCGTCATCAAACACCTCTACCTGACACTTCACGTGAGCCAGATGTCTGTGCAGGTTTCTCAAATACGCTACCTCTTCCGGAGCGTCTTTATACTGATGAATGAATTCAACTGTATCCGTGCAATATACAAATGTCTGTATCATACCTCTATCGTCTCCCCATACCATGCTTTTGAAATTTCTACGTCACACTTGATTGGCATTTCCAAGATACTCTCTGCGGCCTTGCTCATTGTCTCTGCCAGTAACTTTGAACATTGCTTAGCGTTCTCAATAGGACACTCGGCTATTACCTCATCATGCACGGGAACCAGTAACCTGAATCCCAGTTTTTTGAGTTCCTCATTATTATTGAGCTTTATCATAGCCAACTTTGTAAGATCTGCTGCGCTACCCTGGATACGGGAATTAACGCATTGTCTGGTAGCATCCGCTATCTTACCGCCATTATCTACAATCCATATTCCTTCTTCGTTAGCCTGATCAAATATCTTACGCTTCTCACCAAACTTCGCGTGACGTAACTTCCTCAAATACTTGTCCTGTATCTCTTCCGGAACTTCTTCGTCTATCGGCTCATTCATTCCAGTAAAGTCTAGCAAGTCGTCGTCCGGTGGAGCTCCGTCTTTCCACTTGAATTCAAATTCGGGTAACTGTAGATCCGGAAGTCTGCGCTTTCTACCACATACCGTTGTTACATAACCCAGTTCGTATGCCATGTCCAAACTGTCCTGCTCGAACTGTCGTATAGCGGGGAATCCTTTGAACACGCTTTCCTTGATAGCCTTTGCCTTCTCTGTTGTGCAGCCAAGCTGTTCACCTATACTGGCTTCACCTCTTCCGTACAATACACCAAGCAAGATACTCTTTGCCTGAGTTCTGCGTTCCTTTCCCTCTTTGTTCTTACTGCCATCGGGATTGAACTCTCGGCACTCGTCATAAGGTTTATTAAATGCCTTACTTGCTATCTCACAATACAGATCCTTTCCTGCCATGAATGTATCATACATCTGAGCATCGCCTGCCTTGCGACATAATGCTGCTAAGCACTTCGGCTCCTGCTGGGAAAAGTCTGAAGACATAAGTACATACCCGTCACTTGCTACAAACATCTTTCTGATGTCCTTATTGTGTGAGGGAATGTTCTGAAGGTTGGGATCACTACTACTCATTCTTCCCGTGTCAGCTCCATACTGATTGAATGAACAATGTATTCTACCATCTTTTGGATTAACACAATCCGGGAGCTTGTCTATATACGTCGAAAGTAGCTTAGCTACTTCTCTGTATTCCAATACCGCCTTTGCCACCGGATCATCTATCTTTGCTAAGATAGGCTCACCTGTGCCACGAGGGTTCTTCTTGTCTATAACTCCCACATCAAGGATATCATAAAACAGTATTGCTAACTGAGTGGGACTTGATATTGATATGGGCATATCCAATTTACAGTCCGGATGCTTAAGTCTGTACTTATGTATCTTATCTTCGTAAGGCTCACATGCTTTATAGAACTCCTGCTCCTTCTCTTTAAGCAATGCATTATACTTCACTGATAACTCGTGTGCATAATTCTCATCAAACAGTATCCCAGTATCTTCCATATCAGATACAACTGATACACAAGGCATTTCGATGTTCCTGAATACCCAGTACATATTCCGAATATCTTCTCTGTCTGAATCCGGTCTGAGATACTGTCTCTGATAATCACATAACTCGGTGGTGATAACCGGATCGTGTGCTGCATACAAGAATCCCACATTGTACGGGATATAGGTAAAGGGAATACCTTTGAACAAATCGTCAAACCTAAAGGCATCTCCCTCTCCGTTCAAGCAATACTTATTGTGAAGGAACTTCAAGTTTGCATGCGGTTCATTCTCGTTTAATATCCTGCCCGCAAGATATCCGTCCCATGTACAATAGGCTTCCTTCCAACCATTGGCACGCAGTTCCCGGATATCAAACTTTGCATTGAACATATCTATATCAATGTCCCTAAGACGCTGAAACTGGCTTATGACGAATTCCATGTCCAGCTGTCCCTCGGCTCTTACACCGGTTATATAACTGATATGATTGATGGGAATATATGAACCTTTCAGTTCACGTGAATTGATACAGATACCTGCTAACTTATTTCGGAGCGGATCCAGTCCGTCTGTCTCGGTATCTATTGAGATATAGCGATTAGCTATAGACTTGTCTATGTAGTCGATAAGAATATCCTTATCTGTAATGACCTGATATTCCTCTCGATACTTTCCAAGGTTAGCTTCTACCATGGCCTTGATTTGATTGATACGAGCAAAGAGGTCTGTGCCGCTGTTTCTTGACTTGCTTGCTATTATTATCGGAGAGGCTCCAGTTCTCTGTCTTGACAGAACTTTCTTATCCTGTGCCTTACCAGTATTCCTCTTAGGTATATCAAACAATGCCATAGCATTAACTCCTTAAATTAATTATCTCGGGTAGGGATTTGCACCCTACATAAGGTTGTCTCGCTCCCTCGACATGCGCGCTTTATCCATCCATCTGATAGGGATTGTCTGCGTCTACCTATTCCGCCACCGAGATATTCTGTGGGTAGGGATTTGCACCCTACATGATAACTCCTGTACATCTTTCGCGCACTAGCATCTATTATCAATGGCTATATTCGTGTCTACCTATTCCACCACCACAGAACATATGAGATAAAACAATGATTAGAACTTATCTTCGTTGCGTCTGCCACGGGCAGTTGCGGGAGTTCTTCTTCCCGTATCTCTTCCAGCATTTCTGTCCCTGCTGGGTCTCTCTGAGTCTCTACGTCTTACCTCAGGCTTCTCCTCTTCGTCATCTGTCGGAGGGAAATCGCCCTCTTCCAGATAATACTCCATGTCTTCCGCTGTCTTGTCCAGGACAAATCCTCCAAGAATCTCGGGAAGGTCCGGTAAATCTTCGATCTCTGTATCGTCCTCACTTACGAAGTAGATCTCATAAGTGGTCTTCTTGTCCTTCGGCTTACCGTTACGCTCTACTTCGAAGACGTTGTTTACGAGATTCTTCTTATCGTTGGTGTAACGTGTGCAGACACTTGCCATCTTCTGAAACATTGTCTTACCGCGATCCCATATCTGAACAGCGTCCTCTTCGATGTTGTAAACCGGGATGAACAGTCTTGCCTGAGCCTGCTTGTGTTCTCTGCAGAACGGACACACATCCAGCGGATCGTCGTATGAACGAAGGCAGTTTACATAACGTTCCTTACCTTCCTCTCCGACGGCAACCTTATGTACTGACATACCCTCTACATCATCGACGGTGTTGTACATAAAGCGTACCTGCTTAACACCTTTGTCCTCGGCGATGCCAAAGAAGCCACCGCCACCCTGTCCACCGTACTTGTCTGCCTGATCAACTGCGAATCTTGCCATGTTAGTTTTCCTCCTTGATAGTGTTTAAAAGGTCTGTGAATCTATCCACCTCGCTATAAGCGAAGTCGAATGCGTGTGAGCTGGGGCAATTTCTAACCCTGTCTGCCGTGAAGCCTTCCGGAACCTGGCTAGCACGTACCATGAGTGCGAACTTCTTGCTACCAAAGTAAACCTCACATACCGTCTTGCCGGCTTCGTTCTTTACCGTGAAGTTACGGGATGATCCTGCGTATGTCTTTACAATAAGACCCAGATCTGTAATTGCCTTGCTTACCGGAGCCTGTGCCTCTGCGATATCTACCTTAGGCGCCTTCTTCTCTCTGACCGCCTTTTCTCTCTTTGCTGCCGCTGCCTTCTTCTTAGCCTGCTCTGCGATCTCCTTACCTACTTCTGCTAACGGAGTTCCATCGCCTGCAACATCTTCGGAAACAACTTCTACTTCCTTGATCTCAGGACACTCAATTCCGAGATCCTTCTTCTGTGCCATGATCTCTGCTGTGTACTGGTCATCCGGGATCTCTTCGGGATCTACAGTATCGATCTTCTTGTACCATCTCTTGAACGTTGAATACGAGATGTCCTTTGTAGTGCCGTCTGCGATAAACCTGATCTTGTAGGTTGCTGCCTTGTCGTCCTGCTTGATTACCTCTGCTACCTTGCCATTCTGCTTGTTAATGTACCTCATTTTGTTTTCCTCCTTGTTTTGAGTTGTGTTAGTGGCTTGTCATCATCAGTGCCAAAGTTGCCATCTTTGGCAGACGGGCTACTGCCCGTTTCGACTTATCCCAGTATAAGCTTCTGTTCCCGGATACGTGCTCTGTAATACTTAATCTGCTGCTTGAAATACTTGATATCGCTCTTATATCTGCCCGTCCAGTAAGGATCTGATTCTGCTGAAAGATAAAACTCTTTTGTTTCGATAAGTCCCTGATAATACTTAATCTGTTCCTTGAAGCCATCTATAAGTTCCTTAACCTGTCTCTCTACCTCAAGCTCTGCTTCGGACTTGCTGTTATCTACAAGCTTCTTGCCATATTCGTAAATCTCTTCCTTTGTAATGGTATCATCCGCCATGTACATGAGTTCTAATCTCTTATAGACCTGGTAGTTATGGTCGTTAAGCTTACATCCTGTGCCCTGAACGAATTCATCGTATAACATAAGCTATACCTCCTAGTTTTATGAGTTTTTCGAGTGGTGTGAGTTGTGTTACTGTTTACTGTAAATATAATATAACACATTTAATCATATACGTCAATACCCGAATTAAAAGATTTCTTCCAAATTTTTAAACTCTTCTTCTGTAAGCTCATTCAAATCCTTCTTGCCTTCCGGAAGTGCGTATTCTGTTATTATCTTATTATGTACCTTTTCCCGGATCCTCTTTCTTGCCTTTAACCCGGCTTCGTCATTATCTGTTGCCAGTATTAGCTTTCTACAAGGCAGTTCCCGTAATTCCTTAAACTGACGTTCGTTACCCAGTCCATTTAAAGCTACTGCGTATCTTCCGTATTCCCACGCTGTCAACGCATCCAACATGGATTCACAGACAATCACCTCGTTTGCCACTGTTAAGAAATGACTTTTACCACAACGTTTTGTTCGTAATTCATCCACTGATTTTTGTACATCCGTAAGGTATTCATATAATCCGTATAATGGTTTTTTGGCTCCTGTGGGGTAATTAAAAAACTTGGTCTTAACCGAACGTCGTGCGACGAACAGCACATTCCCTTTGAAATCTCTGATAGGGAATGTAATACAATCTGTACTTCGGTCATATCCAAGATCAAACAACTCAATGATTCTTTCATCTGTTATTCCCCTCTTTTTCCAGTATGGGTGTGTGTATCTGTATTTGTCGAGTTCTTCTTCTCCAACCACGTCAATTGAATGTCCATCACTAGCAATACTACGAACGCCACTTTGAGTAGTCCTTCTAAAATTAAGCTCAATACCTTTTCTCGCCTCCACTTCTATACTTGAAAAATTCTTATTCAGCCACTTCCAACCGAAACTTCCAAACATATCATCGTGATAACCGAAACAAAAGGATATCACTTCCGGAAGTGCATGCGCTTCTCCGCAAGCAAAACAATGAAATATTCCTGTATCCTTCTTAATGCCTGCACTAGGCTTCCGTTCCTGTCCGTTTCCATGATACGGGCACTGCACCATTATATCCTGTGGAGTGTTTCGTGTTTTCTGTAATAGCGGTATATGATTGAGTGCTAACTGTGTCTGAAGTTCTGTTATAACATCTTCCAGATCGCAGTTGAATATCTTATCATTTATTATCAAAACGCATCCTCCTTTGCCTCCTGCTTCTTAGGCTTGCCTTCGCGTTTGGGTCTGTCCTGTCGTACCTTGAAATCGTCTTCCATGGGCATATTTATAAATTCGCCCTCATTGGGATTCCAGTGGTACGCTATTTTCTTACCCACTAATCCGTTTCTCTGTTTCTTAACCTGTAACAACAGATCCCCGTCCTTGTTCTGTCTTAATGCTAATACCTTACTTGCATTGAAGCTGAGACCGTCGCTGTCACGTATTGTGTCCAATTCAGGCATATCATCTGAATCACCCTGAACTACTCCGGATCTGTTTGCCTGCACAACTGCAAGAACTGGGATCTTCATCTCTATGGATAAGTTCATCAGGTCTTCACTGATGTTGGTGAGTGATGTTGTCTTGTTGTCGCCACGCTTGCCACGTTCATCCGAAAGGTAATTGACACCATCTATAGCTATCGCCTGAAGATTATACTTCTTAACCCAGTTTTTCAGCTTAGTGACTGTGATACGTCTATCGAAGTCTGCTGGGGTAGAAACAATAAAGGGATGCTCACTCTTAGCCAGTTCCTCTATATACTCTTCATATTTCTTATCATCTATCTCGTCTTTACCCCACGTAAGACCCTTATTGCTAAAATGCTGATACAAGGTGTCAAATCTATATCCTATGCTACTGGGCGTCATTTCAGCGCTTATATACCCCACACCGAAACCCAACTGCCAAACGTGTGATATGATCTTTTCCAGTACCCACGATTTGCCCTGATTCGTTCGTGCGTATATAAGAAGAAACTCTTCTGTTCTCTGAATGCCATGAATGACGTCATCCAATTCCGGAAAGCCTGTTGTAAAAAACCAGTCGTTCTGTTTCTTTTTACGGTCGATATATTCATTATAACGTGTCTTTGCCTGAGCTACAATGTCTGTTCCGCCAAGATCGTAATTAGGTTGAAGTTGTTTCGTAGCCTCCAGCATATATTCAACAGCTGTGTTAGCATCCGTCTCCAATAGCTTAGCTATCTTCTGCACTACGGGAACAGATACTTCAAACAAATGCTCCTCACGAATGGTGTCTATAAGGTACTTGTCTGTTTCCGTTACATCTACAAAGTCGTCATCCGGGAACTTTGCTATAAATGTAACTCTGTCCGGTACATTACCATACTGCTTATAGTGATCTACGACGTAATTATATTCCGCTTCGTACCCCGAAAAGTATTCTTCCGTTAATTGGTTATTGTCTATAAGACCTATATCGCCTGATGCGATACACTTGCAAAGAATTTGCAGCGCTACCATTATCTCATGTCCTTTCCAGTTAATTCTATAATTTCACTTCCATGATAAATTCTACTGGTAAGACGATTTCCATATTCCGTTGCTAATGTCTCTTCCTTAACCACATTCGACGTGAATATATTAGCCTTCTCTGCCAGCATACGCATATCTATAAGCATAAATAGCTGGGTATAGTCGTACTGGGATAATCCGCTAACCGCCACATCATCCCACACAACCAAATCAACCGTTTCCAGTTTTTTCTTATAGCTCTCGGGAATGGGATTGCTAAAGTCCTTCAGCTGCAATAACAATTTTGGAACGGACACGAACATTCCCTTCAAATTCTCATAGTTGCCAACCGCTGTGTGATGGAAGTATGTATGAAGCATCTTTATTGCCCAGCTTGTCTTTCCGTTCCCGCTGTGTTCACCACATATATAAAGGTTCTTACCTGCCTGGACGAAATCAACTATGTTCTTCCGGATCTCTGCCAGTCTGAGAAACGCATTTCTGTCACCCGGATTGGCTTCTGTTATATACAACTGAATTGCCTTCTGCTTTGCTTTTGGCAACCCGCTGTTTTCCATCTGCCACTTCATCTGCGGATATACAATACACTTGCCACAATCGTCTTCGCAAGTATTGATATACCAGCATTCAGAATTTCTCGTATCTTCCATTCTTTATGTTTTCCTCCATGTTAGTCTTATCTGCCTGAGGTGTGCTATAGCCTATGTCTGTGGACGGCGCCTTTCTCTGAGATCCCGGTCTTGTATCCTTCGTACAATCGTAGAATGTAGCGTAGCCTTTTTCCAAACTATAAGATATAATAGTTATCTGCTTATCCCTATCCTGTGCCATTTCGCCCAGTTTATTGAGTATGCTGACGAACTGTTTCTCACTTCTCAGCTTGCCCATCTGCGACATTGAAGCTAAGAAATCAAGCAAGTATTCTATAACATCGGGATCTTTGGAAAACTGCTTTATATGATATTCACATTTACTATATAGATTCTGTTGAGGTTGTTTAGATTTACCGAAGTTGAAAGATCTATCTATATCTTTAGATATAGATAGATTATTGTTTATTTT
>Ga0310696_10005442_pt1 | contig 15369 bp, 9 predicted proteins | sample AusTroGonzalo_MG_4_FD_203885 | JGI IMG/M metagenome (GOLD analysis project Ga0310696, IMG submission 203885) | Bovine rumen microbial communities from tropical cattle in Woodstock, Queensland, Australia - Gonzalo_02 (v2) (version 2) | ecosystem: Host-associated > Mammals > Digestive system >...
CCTCGAGCGAGATGGTAATGATGTCGTTCTGATAATACGCGCTGCGTTCGGGTTCGATGGTCACAGCCGCAAAGTCTGACTGGGTTGTTACGGACAGGCTGACCTGCTGGGGGAGATTGTTCAGATAGTTATTGCTGTCGCCTATCGGTTGGTTGTTCTTTCCAGAGGTGTATGCGGGCTTTGTTTTATCTATCTCGAATCGGTCTGCTTTTGCATTGAGGAAATCGCTCCATGCGAAGTCCTCGCCGCCCATAGAATAGAAGGAAAAGACAGCCTCTTCAGCTTCCTTGTCGCCGCAGCGTATGATGTCACCGTCAGCCACTGCGGCGTCCATGTCCTGATACTGATAGCCATAGACAACATTGTTCTCCAGCTGCACCAGTCCGCCCGAGATATTGGTCAGTTCGACGGGATTGAAAATGCGAGCCTCAATGTCGTTGTCAGTGAGGATACCGTTCGTTCCGTCGGTGGTCATATTGCCATGTTCCGTGTAGGTGTCCCCGAAGCGGCTGTTCATGTCGTCCGCCCAATAAGGAATGAGGAAGAAATTGTTCTTGATATGGTACTCGCTATCCGTTGTCACATTGTTGTCAAAATTAAACAGTGCTGTTTTGCTCCATGCGCAAACGGTATTGTTGTTGAATATGAATTTCACCGCGTCTTTTACCGCGGGATATACGGGACCGAACACAACGATACCGTTCGGGTAGGTCAGGTCGTAGAACGTGTTGTTGAGAAAGCGAATCTCGCCCACCTGTTGCGTGAAATAGACCAGCGGCATGGCATTGCTCTGCCGCGCTCCGTTGTGAATGCAGCAGTTCTCCATACGGAACACTTTCAGTTTGCCGCATGAGGATTCTTGAAGGGTAGTCTCCGCCCGGTAGATGGAGCGGCAGAGGTCGGTCAGTTCGCAGCGTAGGAACTCGAGCGTGTCCATGTAATGGAGGGCATTGTCCTTGAAGTTAATCAAGTGCTTGCTGTTCCCCCACACGCCCTGTGTCTGGCAAAGACGGAGGTTCTCGAAGTGGAGTGAGAAATGCCGGTCGGCAGTCGTAACCTGCGGCAGTTTCATCTCCATACGGAGCGTCGCCTGCCTGCCATAAGAGTCGTTGATACCGACGAAATGCACGTTGCGCAGGGTGTTCGTCATAATCTTGCCGTCGCCGTTTTCGAGTATGCCAGCGTCAATATCGCCGTGGATACAGATGCGGGCAATCTCATCAGAGGACAGACTTGCCGCCGCCTTGAGAGCGTCGGTCAGTTCGTTTTTGGTGGTGACATCATAGGTTACCACGGTTGCCGCCTGCAAGTAGGCGGTCATCATCGCGCAAAGCGCGAGAAGGAAGAGAGTGTGTTTCATCATATTTGTATTTTGTCAATATCAAGCATTGGGTTATATGTCATCGTAGTGTTCTTCCTGTCGCGTCATATATCCGGTCGCCGACGAGGATGTAGAGCCTGCCGTTGCGGATAAACTTCGTGCTTCTGGCTTCCGACTTCTGACCTGCGATGGTATCCACTCCTGTTTCGGTCTGCTTCGAGAAGAGAGCCGTGTAGGCCGTCTCACCGAGGACAGTGATACTGCGCTCCGCAGGAGCGGTGTTGTCGTCCTGCCAGCCATCGAACTGCCATCCTTCGGCAGGAACAGCGGTAAGGGTGATAACCGACAGATACGGTGCCGTGCCTGCGCCGGTGACCGTTCCTCCCTCTTCGGGCGAAGCGACAGCCGTAACGGTGTAGTTCTTCGGTACGAAATGCAGGGTCAGTTCCATATCCTCCGTCACAGCGTCCAGCTTGACCGTCTCGGTCTTGCGGAAATTGCCGTCCCATGTCCACATGTCGAACGCATAATGCTCGTCCAGCAGTTCAAAACCGAGTGTTGCCGGGTCTCCTTCGCCGTATTTCTTCGCGCCGGTGATGTTCACCAATGCCGCGTCCAGACCGTCCACCACTACGCTGACGAGGAAGCTGTCTTTCTCAAGGATTGTGGCAGTGAAGTAGCCGGGTTGCTCAACCCCTTTGTCCGGACGGGCATAAGAGGCGTCTATATGCGCCTTCTCCCACTTGGTCCCCTTGCCGCCGGTGATTTTGTTGCAACCGTCGAACATACCGAGCGAGGTCATGCCCGCAAGGTTGGTGTAGTCGGCATTGCAGAAGACGGTGGTCAGTTCGCCGCAGCCCTGGAACATGCCGTATGCCGCCGTCACGCCCTTGATGTCAAAGCCGTTGAGATTGATTTCCACAAGGCTCTTGCAGTTCTGGAACAGGAACGACACATCAGTCAGCGAGGCGGCGTTGATGTTCTGTAGGCCTTCCACTTCCTGGAGCTGGTGCATGTTCGCACAGAGATTGGACAGGCTCGTCAGTTCCGCATCCTTGACCGTCTCGTCGAACACCACTTTCCTTGTCAGCGACTTGTAGGCGGAAGGCAGGTCGTCCAAGTCGTAGGATACAGGCCGCGTCTCACGCAGTTTGTCGTAACATACGGTCATTGTCGTGCCGCTGAACGAAGAGTATAATTCCAATGGGGTTTTTGCGAGGTCGATGTATTCCGCTTTGACAAGGATGTCCGAAGTCACAAAACTGAAATCGTTATCCCATCCTTTGAAGTGGTATCCGTCCACTTCGGGCGCGTCGGGAGCCGTCGCACTCTTGCCCGGGAACACATCTTCTTTTTTCAGCACCTCTCCGTTCATGTCGGCAAACGTGACGGTATAGAGCGCCGTGAAATACCCCGGCGCACTCTCCCCCCTGTCCGGACGGGCATAGACTCCGCCTGTCTGATTCGAAGCGTATGTCGTTCCTGCACCGCCTTGCAGAGCCGTACAGCCATAAAACATATAGTTCATATTCCATATCTCCCATTGGTCATTGCAATAAATGGTCTTAAGCGACGAACAGCCGTAGAACATCTCAGTCATATATTTTACTTTATCCACATCGAACGAGCGCAAATCCAGTTCCTCCAATGACTCGCAATGACTGAACATGTAATCCATATATTTCACATTCGAGGTGTTGATATAGTCCAGATGCTCAATAGAAATCATACTCTTGAAGTCCTTGAACCAACCACTCAAGTCGGTGGGATTACTGCTTTTTACCGATTTGTCAATTACCCCTTTTTGTACGGTGCTACGGGCAGGTTTGTATTTGTCAAGAATCCATTTCTCTGCCAACACGCCGTTGCGTTCCACACGGTTATTGTCGTAATAGACGGTAAACACCTTGTCTTCTCCAAACACGCCATATATCTCCTCCATATTCCGGAAATACCCATGTTTCTCATCGCCTTTGTCGGGACGCGCATACTCCTTGCCGGTATGCTCCGCGCTGAAAAGGGTGGGATTCTCCGCGTTTCCCCGGATGCTGGTACAGCCGCTGAACATATCGTCGTCCTTGAACGACAATACGGACCAGTCCCTGCCACAAAAGACAGCCATCAAGTTAGTACATCCGGAGAACATTTCCGAGGCATCGGTGACGTGAGACATATCAAAATCCACCAAATCCAACGACCCAAGTTCCTTGCAATCTTTGAACATGCCTTTCATCGAGGTCACCTTTCCGGTCTCAAAGTAAAGTATATTATTTACTGATTTCAAAGCTTTACATCCCGAGAACATATTGCTCATATCCGTCACAGAGTCGGTATTCAATGTACTCAAATCTATATTGGTCGCAGACGAGAATCCCTTGAACCAGTTGGCGGTACTCTTCGGATAAGTCTCTTCCATAAAACTCCACCAGCAGGGTTCTATTGTCTCTACCGTGGCACGCATAGACGCATGGGACGCATCCGTCCACTCTTCCGGTGTCAGTCCATGCTCGGGCAACCGCTCACTGTCGTAATGTATCAAGAAAGAGTTTTTTTCTTCATCATAGACTCCGTAAACCTCTTTTTCAGTGGCGGAGAAATACCCTCCGGGACACCATAAATCCAATTGCGCATACGTAGCATCCGTATGCATCGGGTCATAGGCCGTGCCAAAGCTGCCTACGAGGCTTGTGCAACCGGCGAACATGTCCTCCGAATTTTTCAGATACTTGCATGTCTTGAAATCCCAGTTGCAGTAAATTGTTTTTAGCGACGGGCAATATTTAAACATGCCGGCCGCATTCTCCAAATAGTCAAAACGTAACGAACTGATATCCACCTCTTCCAAAGAAGAGCAACCTAAAAACATCTGCGACACGTCCTTCAGATTCTTGGTGTCGAAGTAATTCAAGTGTTCAATGGAAGCCAGGTGACTGAAATCGAAGAACCAACCTGACAGAGTCCGACAGTCATAGTTCCTGACCGACTCGTCAAAAACCGCCTTTTTCACTTTTGCACGGGTTGCGGTATATTCATCGTTCATCCATTCCCTGTCCTTCACGCCGTTGCGTACCTTTATCTTGCTGTCAAAATAGAAAGTAACGGTCTTGTCATCGTCCGTGAAAACGGCATACATTTTTTTCTGCGCCGTGAAATAGCCGGGTTGTCCGTTATCTCCGTCGGGACGCGCATACTCCCTGCCGGTATGCCCCTCATCGTAGGGCGTAGGCGTATCCAACTCATTGTCGCTTTTGATACCTGTGCATCCCTTGAACATATCGTCATCCGTAAAACTGAGACCGCTCCAGTCAGCATCGCACATAATAACTTCCAGTTTCTCACATCCGGCGAACATTTGGGATGCATCCGTGACGTTTGACATGTCAAACTTGTTCACCTTTAACTCCTCGACCGTTTTGCAGTTCAGGAACATCGCGTTCATGTCGGTCACGTTCTTCGTGTCAAACCAGACAACGTCGATTTTCTGTAACTTCTCACAGCCGGAAAACATACTTTTCATATTGGTCACCTTCGAAGTGTTGAAACTGGAGAGGTTGATTTCCTCCAGGTTCGCGCAATTATGGAACAGATTGGTCATATCGGTCACTTCGGACGTGTTCAGGAAATAGGAACAATAAATATCAGTAATGCTGTAGAAATCATCGAACCAGTAGGCGAGACTCGTGGGACGGGCATCTTTCATTGTCCAGTCAATGTAAATGGTCTCCACATTGCCGCGTTTTTCCGCAAATTCATACGCCATCCATTCATCGGGTGTCACACCGTTGTTAGCGGTTTTGTTCCCGTCATAGCGGATGGTGAAGGCCTTGCCGTCCTTGCTTAAGACACCATAGATCTCAGGCTCAACAAACGTGAAATATCCCGGGTTTTCTCCGCCTTTGTCGGGACGCGCATACGTCGCTCCTGTTTGCTCCGGGTCATACGTCGTGCCTTTACCGCCTGTCAGGCTGGTACAACCCGCGAAAAGACCTTTCCCTGCAGCCAATTTCTCTTTCCGGCTGAAATCAAAGTTGCAATAAACCGTTTTAAGCGAGGTGCATCCGGCAAACATGGAATCGACACTTTCGAGGTAACTGTCAGACAACAGACTACGAAAATCCACTACGGACAAGGACGAACAACCGTAGAACATCCTCTCTGTTTTTCTCGTGTAGTCCACATTGAGAAAATGCAAATTCTCGATGGTCTCCAACGCGCTGAATCCTTCAAGGAAACCCGTGAGGTTGTAGCAATAATAACTTACAGACTCGTCAAAAGTCACCTTTTTGATGCCTGCGCGGATGTCATCTCCTTCCGGATACCAAAAAATACTATACTGGATTCCGTCTCGCTCGTCCATCTTCTTGTCACAATAAACCGTGATGGTTTCATGGTCATCGTCCGAGGTAAAGTACAAATTCACTCCGCCTGTCTCTTGCGGCATAAGCCTCGGTTGCGACACCTTCACCGGCATTAGCGGCTTTGCCGGCTTTGTTTCATTACCCGCCTGCATCGTGCCCACGCACATCAGGACTAACACTACTAATGAGAATACTCTTTTCATATAATGCGGTTTGTTATATAATGCGGTTTGTTATATAATGCGGTTTGTTATATAATGCGGTTTGTTATATTATAGATTATAGAGCGCAAAAGTAAGGTAAATCTATCACATGAGGAGCATGTTTTTACATTTTTTTCGTAAGCGGCAGGGGAAATGGGGATTTCTAATTTATGATTTCAAATTGCAAATTTGTGATTCAAGTTTCGCCAGTTGTAATTTCTTCTCCGACACATGTTATGGTGGCGTGTATTTCGCGTATTGGGAACAATAGGAACTATTGACGACCATTGATTAAAAATATTACATTATTTCTTCTGTGTTACATTCGGTTCATTTTCAGTATATTATAATAGTTTCCCATAACCTTCCCATAACCTTCGCATAACCTTCGCATAACCTAAAATTTACAAATGACTGATTTTCCGTTAATTACAAAAATCAATATCGCGACCGGTGAATATCGCAAAAAAGTACAGCACTTAACGCATATTAAAATGACCATTTTCAGCCGGTTACAATCAAAACATAATGACCATTGATGACCAAAATCGTTTCAATGTCGCGTCAGAGACACGATTTAATCAACTTGTGAAACTTAAATTTATGATTTATGGTTTGTGATTTCAAGTTGGAAAGGAAGCCGACTGACTCAAACTTGCGATGAACCACATAGAATCTCCCTCAATGAGTGCTGATTTTTAACAAAATCTCCCTCAATAAGTGCTTTTTTTGGTAAAAATCTCCCTCAATGAGTGCTTTTTTGTGTAGTTTGCACTAAAATGGTGCAAGTTTTATATAAATCTGCGCTAAAATGGTGCAAGTTTTACAAAAATCTGCACTAAAATGGTGCAATTATTTGTATGTGTCAAAAAAAAGCGGTATTTTTGCAGCGATTTTAATAAACAATCGTTATGAATACACTTTTTGAGTTCTCGAACAAACGCATTGAGGATGTTTCAGTAAGTTTTGTCCGTTATATGTATGACCGTATCAAATGGAACGGTCGCATGCTTGGTTTGGTGGGTCCGCGAGGTGTCGGAAAAACCACGTTGCTGCTTCAATATGCCAAGTTACAGCTTAATCCTGCCGATACATTGTATGTGTCAATGGACCAAATGTATTTTGCATCCCATTCGTTACTCGAAGTGGCAGACCGCTTTAACAAGACAGGTGGCAAGCACCTTTTGATAGACGAGATACACAAATATCCTGATTGGTCCCGCGTTTTGAAAGAACTGTATGACCGCTACGATGATATGCAGGTGATTTTCACCGGCAGCAGTATCCTTGATATCTATCGCGGCAGTGCCGACTTGAGCCGCCGTGCGCCCATCTACCACATGCAGGGGTTGAGTTTCCGTGAATATCTGCACCTGTTCCACCAAATAGAAGCATCGGTTTATTCTTTGGACGATATTCTGCATCATCGCACAAAACTCCCCGGAGTTGCTCATCCTATACAGTATTTCCAGATGTATTTGAGGGATGGTTACTATCCTTTCAGTCGGGATGTGGAATTCAAAATGGAACTGCAACAACTGATAAACCAAACGTTGGAGACAGACATTCCGCAATATGCACAGGTACACGTCAGTGTGGGTCGTAAACTGAAACAACTGCTTTCCGTTATCGCACAAAGCGTGCCATTCAAGCCACAAATGACATCCCTCGCCAATGCGACCAAAATCAGCCGTAATGACATCCCTGATTATTTGTATTACATGGAACGTGCCGGCATGATAGGTCAATTGCGAGACAACACTGGCGGAGTGCGAGGACTTGGCAAAGTGGAGAAAATCTATATCGACAATCCAAACCTCATGTATGCCCTCGCTGAACAGACACCTGATATAGGCAACATACGTGAGACATTCTTCTATAATCAGACACGTGTGAACAACAACGTGCTGTCCTCGCGTGTGTCGGACTTCGCTATCGGTGATTATACCTTCGAGGTCGGAGGCAAGAAGAAAGGCAACAAACAGATAGAAGACGTACCCAACGGCATCGTCGTCAAGGATGACATCGAATATGGATTCCTCAATGTGATACCTCTTTGGGCGTTAGGTCTGAACTACTGATTCTTTCAGCAACATCCAAACCGCCTTGTGTCAAGCTGCGGGATGTCAGTGCTTGTCGTTCTCGCTCATGTTCTCGATGAAGAGATTGACAACGAGCTTGGTGACAACCGTTTTGCGCACGGCGTGACGCACTTTGTCGGCAGCGGAGGGTGCGTTGGTAGCATTAGCGTTCAACGCCGCCTTTTCCGCCTGCTCCACCTCCTGCTCGCGGCGGTCAATCCTGTCACGCAGACGGGGCGAGGCATGCCTGTACAGGAAATCATAACAGGGCACCGTTGCCTTCATGATATACGGCGTAAGGAAAGTAGTAAGCACACTGGCGGCAACGATAATCGGATAAATAGCGGGGTCAGTGACTCCAAGTTTGCTTCCCAACGCGGCGATGATGAACGAGAACTCGCCTATCTGCACAAAGGAGAAGCCCGTCAGCATCGAGTCCTTGAACGTCTCGCCTCCCCACCAGCAGCCAAGGGTGCCGAAGACAATCATACCCACGATAATGACCACGGAGACGAACAGGATGGACGACCAGTAGTCCGCTAACGACGCGGGGTTTATCATCATCCCCACCGAGACGAAGAAGATAGCTGCAAAGACGTTCTTGAGCGGGGCCATCAGATGCTCTATGCGGTGCGCCTCAAGCGTCTCCGCCAGCACCATACCCATCACGAACGCACCAAGCGCGCTGCTGAAACCCGCCTCCTCTGCCGTCAGCACCATACCGAGGCACAGACCGAGCGCAAGGATGATGAGTGTCTCATCGTTGAGGTAGGGACGCACTTTGCGGAGCAAGGTGGGGATAACCAATATACCAACCACAAACCATATCACGAGCGTCACAGCCAGTACACCGACCTTCTTGAGCAGTTCGACTCCCTCAAAACTGTTCTTGACCGCGATACTGGAGAGCAACACCAACAGCACGACCGCCACTATGTCCTCGAAGATAAGGATGCTGGTCGCGCCCTTGACAAAGCGCGCCTTGCCCAATCCCGCCTCGTCCACCGCCTTCATCACGATGGTGGTGCTGGACATGCAGAGCATAGCCGCCAAAAAGAGCGAGTTCACATTGTCAAGCAAGGCGAAACGCCCCACGCCGTAGCCCAAGACCAGCATTCCGATGATGATGGTCGCGGCACCGACAAGCGCCACTTTGCCGCTCTCGAACAAGTTCTTGAGGCGGAACTCGAGACCGATGCAGAACAGCACAAACAGCACGCCAATATTGCCCCATGCCTCCACGTTCTCATGACTGACAAGGTTCTCACCGAACAGGTTGGGACCTACCAACACTCCGGCTACAATGTAACCCAGCACCACAGGCTGCTTCAACAGCTTGAACAGCAGGCTGACTATGCCCGCCGTAATCATCAGGATATACAAATCGTGTACCATAACTCGTTTTTTTTATCCGGTTCCTTTGAAGGAAAATAAGTATGCAAAGAAGCGGCAAAGGTACGGTTTTATCCGCAAGCACACAACGTATCCGCATATTTTTCAGAAACTCCGCAAACCGCCAAAGGAAAGAACACCAAACCATAATCCTTGTAAGTGGAAGGCAGGGTGGCAACGAGTAGGAAAAAAAGGATGATAGTGAAGCAAAAAAGATAATTGTTGCGAGAATGAGATAAAGAATGTACCTTTGCGCGCTGAAAGGGATTTATTATGCAGATATATTTTCTGACAGTGCGTATAGCAGCGTTGTTTGGTCACAGGAAGGCCAAGCAATTGTTGTCGGGTCAGGCTTCGAGTGTGTCGCTGCTGACAACAAGCGACGTGGAGGAGAAAGAAAGGTTGGATTCGCTGGCGGGTTGCGTGTGGTTTCACGCGGCATCAGTCGGTGAGTTTGAGCAGGCGCGGCCGATAATTGAGAAGTTGCGCAAGGCAGACCCTAAAAAGCCCATATTACTGACTTTCTTTTCTCCTTCGGGGTACGAGATGCGCAAGAATTATGACCAAGCGGACAAGGTTATGTACCTGCCTTTTGCGACGAAGAAGAACGCCCAACTGCTGCTGGACAGGCTGAAACCGTCAATGGCAGTGTTTGTGAAGTACGAGTTCTGGAAGCCCTATCTCAAAGAGTTGCACAAGAGGCATATACCGACATATCTGATAAGTGCGATATTCCGTCCCGGGCAGTTGTTCTTCAAGCCGTGGGGCAAATGGTACTTGAAAGTGCTGACATATTATGACCGTTTGTATGTGCAGGACGAGCCGTCACGAGAGTTGTTGTCACGGTACGGTATAGAGAAAGTGTCAGTGGCTGGAGACACGCGTTTTGACCGTGCGAGTGAAATAGCCAAGAAGACGAAGAATATAGCAGAGATGGAGTATTTTGTCACTCCGAAGGCATTGGAGCCGCCCAAACCCATCATAGTGGCGGGCAGCACGTGGCCACCAGACGAGAGACTATTGGCAAGATATATGGAGGAAAGGGATGTGAAACTTGTGCTTGTTCCCCATGAGACAGACGAGCGGCATCTGCAACAAATCTTCCAGATGTTTGAAGGTCGTTATGTGCGTTGGTCGGAAGCGACGAAGCACAGTCTGGCGACATCGCGTGTGGTAGTGGTGGATACGATGGGAATGCTGTCGAAACTATACAAGTACGCGACAGCGGCATACGTTGGAGGCGGTTTTGGTGTCGGAATACATAACACGGTGGAGGCGGCTGTGTATGGCATACCGGTGCTGTTCGGACCTAATTACGGCAAGTTTCGTGAGGCGAAAGGTTTGATAGAGGCAGGTGCGGCGGTGAGCGTAAGGGATTACAAGTCATTCAGGGACAGCATGGACGCGGCACTTGCCAATGCGGCGACGATGGGCTTGGCCGCCAAACAATATGCGGAATCAGAGAGAGGCGCAACAGAAAAGATATATAACGAAATATTCAGACAAGACTTATGAACAAACCTTCCATTCCCAAGGGGACACGCGACTTCGGTCATGAGGAGACGTCACGTCGCAACTATATTTTCAACACGATACAGAGTGTTTTCCGTTTGTACGGTTTCCAGCAGATAGAGACTCCTGCGATGGAGCAGATGAGCACTCTGATGGGCAAGTACGGCGAGGAGGGCGACAAACTGCTGTTCAGGATACAGAACAGCGGAGAGAAAGCGGGTGAGATGCCGGAGAAAGGTCTGCGCTACGATCTGACGGTACCTTTTGCGCGTTACATAGTGATGCACAGACAGGAGCTAACCTTCCCCTTCAAGCGTTTTCAGATACAGCCGGTATGGCGTGCCGACAGACCGCAGAAAGGCAGGTACAGAGAATTCTATCAGTGCGATGCGGACGTGATAGGCACACAGTCGTTGGTGAGCGAGTCGGAACTGATTGAGATAGTGAAAGAAGTTTACCGCAGGCTTGGCCTTCGTGTGGTGATGAAAATCAACAACCGCAAGATTCTGGCAGGCATAGCCGAATACATAGGCTCTCCGGACAAGATGACAGACATAACAGTAGCGATAGACAAGTTGGACAAGACAGGTCTGGAAAAGGTGAATGAGGAACTGATGGAGAGAGGGTTAAGCGCTGAGTCGGTGGCACGGCTGCAACCCATACTTGCGCTGAGCGGAACGAACGAAGAGAAACTGCAGACAATAGAAAACCTGACACGTGAAAGCAAGACCGGCAAAAAAGGTGTAGAGGAGATACGGACGGTGTTAGGTCTGTACAACGCAACGACCCGGGAGGCTGACAATGACTCTTTCTCTGTCGAGTTGGATTTGACGTTAGCCCGCGGTCTGAACTACTATACCGGCGCTATCTTTGAGGTAAAGGCAAAGGATGTGCAGATAGGTTCGATAACAGGCGGCGGCAGATATGACAATCTGACGGGTATTTTCGGTTTGCCGGACGTGAGCGGAGTGGGCATATCCTTCGGCGCTGACAGGATATACGACTGCCTTTCCTCCCTTGACCTGTTCCCATCTGAATCGGCTGTACAGACGCAACTGCTGTTTGCCGCGATGGGCGAGGACGAGATGCGGCGTGCGTTGAGCTGGGCAAACAAGTTACGCAATGCAGGCAACAGAGTGGAGGTCTATCCGGACTTGGCTAAGATGAAGAAACAGTTGGGATACGCAGATGCCAACCATATACCTTACGCAGCCATCATTGGTTCTGACGAGATGACTTCACAAACAGTTACCCTGAAGAGTATGGTTACTGGCGAACAAAGGGCAATGTCTTACGATGAACTTGCCACCTTCCTTAAAAAAACCGAATAAGATGAATACGAATACAGAATTTGACCAAGTAATAGCCAATGCCCGTCAGATTTTCGTTTTGAAGATGAAAGACTATGGTCCGTCGTGGCGAATAATGCGTCCCCAGACGGTGAACGACCAGTTATACATCAAAGCCAAGCGCGTGAGAGAGATAGAGATGACAGGCAAGAACCTCGTTGGCGAGTCGGTGGAAGGTGAGATGTATGCAATAGTCAACTACTCGATCATAGGGATAATACAGCTGCGGCAAGGTTTTTCGAACGATGTTGACATGACAGCCGAACAAGCCACAACACTGTACGACAAGTATGCCCAGGAAGCCAAAGACCTGATGCAACTGAAGAACCACGACTACGGCGAGGCTTGGAGGGAGATGTATGAGACATCGCTGACAGACATCATACTGACTAAAATCAACAGGAACAAGTCGATAGCGGCACACAACAATATGACGATAGTGTCAGAAGGCTGCGAAGGCAACTACTTTGATATGATTAACTATGCCGTGTTCTATCTAATCAAGACAACTGCGCAGGATGAACAGACGGTAGAGAGGCCTAAAAGGCATAAATTGTCAGCGATTGAAAAAAAATTTGCAATAAAGAGAAAATAGCCTTACTTTTGCGCGCTATTTCAGTCTTTTAACTATGGACGAGAATATACAGGAACTGTTTGAGAGAACCAAGTCAGCCTCTTTGACATTGCTGCGGTTGACTGATGAGAGCCGTAACCGCGTGCTGTTGCGTGTGGCAGATGCGATTGAGCAAAATGAGCGTAACATATTGTCAGCCAACGAGAAAGATCTGGCTCGAATGGATAAGGACAATCCGATGTTCGACAGGCTGCAACTGACATCAGCACGCATACACGGTATAGCAAACGATATGCGCCATGTGGCTCAACTTGCATCTCCTTTAGGCGTGATTACCAATCAGAACACTCTTCCGAACGGCATTAGGCTGCATAGGGTGAGTGTGCCTTACGGGGTGATAGGAGTGGTGTATGAAGCCCGTCCGAACGTGACTTACGATGTGTTCTCTCTGTGTTTCAAGAGCGGCAACGCGTGCATACTCAAAGGCGGTAAAGATGCGTTAGACAGCAACTTATGCGCAATAGACATTATCCATTCGGTGCTGAAAGAAGAGCAGATAGATGAGAATTGCGTAACTCTTATGCCCGCCACACACGAAGCGACACAGGCCATGCTGACAGCAGTGGGCTATGTGGACTTGTGCATACCTCGCGGCAGTAGGAGACTGATTGATTTTGTGAGAGATAATGCAAGAGTGCCAGTGATAGAGACAGGGGCGGGAGTGGTACACACGTACTTTGACAAAGACGGCGACATAAAGAAAGGCAGACGCATAATCAACAACGCAAAGACACGTCGTGTGAGCGTATGCAATGCATTGGACTGCCTGTTAGTTCATAAGGACAGAGAAAAAGACCTCGAACAGTTGCTCGAACCGATGAGAGAAAAAGTACGGTTCCATTATGACAACTACGGTCACGAGTGGCAATCATACGATTTGAGTATAAAGACAGTCAATTCGTTGGACGAGGCTATCGCTTTCATACAACAACACACGAGCGGTCATTCTGAAAGTATAATAACCGAAAACGCAGAAGCAGCCCACCGCTTCCAGCAAGAGATAGATGCGGCATGTGTATATTGGAACGTACCGACCTCTTTCACCGATGGCGCACAATTCGGACTCGGTGCGGAAATAGGAATATCCACTCAAAAACTCGGTCCGCGCGGACCAATGGGACTCGCCGAAATAACGACCTATAAGTGGATAATAGAAGGCGAAGGACAAATAAGAGAATAATCAGAAAAGAAAAATACTATGAAAATCTTTACCAAACTAACCATCGTATGCCTGTTCGTTCTGTCGGCAGGTCCGATGATGGCTCAAACCGCCAAACAAGCCAACCAGCTCTTCGAAGCAGGTAAATATGCAGAAGCGTTGCCAATCTACGAAAAACTGTACTCAGGCAATCCGAAAAACCTCTTATACACCTACCGCGTAGCCCGCTGCAGGCAAGAATCCGGCAGGTACGCCGAAGCATTGCCGCTCTTTGAACAGACAGAACAGAAATATCCGCTGAGTTATTTCTACGAGGGCGAGTGCTTTCAGGCACTGTGGAAACCTGATGACGCTATCGCTGCATATCGTATGTACATCACCGAGTCAACATCCAGCGACCGCATAGACTATGTACAAGAACAAATATCAATAGCCGAAACACGCAGCCGCTATCTGCATCGCGTTACAGATGTGAAGATTATCGACTCGGTGTATATCAGCAAATCTGACTTGTTGCAGGCATATCCCCTCAGCAAAGATGCCGGTACACTGACGCAGAGCGTGGACGGGACAGTAACCTATACCAACCAACGTGGCGACAAGCGTTTCTTCCCGCAAAACAATCAACTGCAACAACAAAGCCGTTTGCTCAACGAATGGGAAAGACAGGAGAACCTGCCTTCGACTGTCAATCGCGGCAGTAACCAAGACTATCCGTTCTGCATGAGTGATGGCACGACACTGTACTACGCATCGCAGTCGGACGATGGTATGGGCGGATGGGATATCTATATGACTCGTTTCAACCCCGCAACCAACACCTATGCGGCAGCAGAGAACATTGGTTTCCCCTTTAATTCGGCAGGCAACGACTATCTCTATGTGATTGATGAACAAATGGGTGTGGGATACTTCGCCACCGACCGCAACTGTTCGGGCGACCAAGTTTGTGTTTATACTTTCCTTTATGAGGAAAAACCTGCTTATTTGCCACTTTCAATGTCGGGCGAACAATTGTCATCTTTCGCTCAACTTAAACAATATCACCGTGCGGAAAGACCGGTAGTAGAGATAGTTGAAGAGGAAGAGACAGTTACGCAGGAAACCGCTAAAGTAGAAAACAAAGCCAAACAGAAAAATGTCGAGTCGTCAGTGTTCTTCATTGTAGATAGCAAGACAGTATATACCAAGCTAAAGGATTTCCAGAACTATGATGCCAAAAAACTGTACAAACAATACGCAGGTTGGCAAAAAGAATTGACCGAAACCAACGAGAAACTGGTGCAGAGTCGCAAGTCTTATTTCGAGGCTTCACCCAGGAAACGCCTCACGATGACCACTCCTATTCTTGAATTGGAGA